>Ga0066662_10000224_pt1 | contig 24328 bp, 23 predicted proteins | sample GraSoiAngelo_111_FD_133939 | JGI IMG/M metagenome (GOLD analysis project Ga0066662, IMG submission 133939) | Grasslands soil microbial communities from the Angelo Coastal Reserve, California, USA - 14_0903_12_40cm | ecosystem: Environmental > Terrestrial > Soil > Grasslands | place: USA...
CACGACTTGCTGCGGGCCGTCGCGACGACGCGGCGCGCGATGGCCAGCGGCGCGGAGGCGATCTACCAGGCGTCGTTTCTGGACGGCGCGTGGACGGGGCGCGCCGATTTCCTGGTTCGCATCGACGATGCGCCGAGCGCGCTGGGCGCGTGGTCGTACGACGTCGCCGACACCAAGCTCGCCATCCGCGCGAAGCCGCAGTTTCTCGTGCAGTTGTGCACGTACGCCGAATTGGTCGCCGCGGTGCAGGGCGTGCTCCCGCGCAGCGTTCGCGCGCTGTTCGGCGACGGCACCGCGACGGCGTACGATCCGCGGCGCTACGTCGCGTACGTGCGCGCGGCGCAGCGCCGGTTCGCGCAAGCCGTCGGCGCGCTCGACCCCGACGCGGTGCCCGAGCGCGTCACCGCGTGCGAGCAATGCGTGTGGTCGGCGCGCTGCGACCGGGTGCGGCGGGACGTCGACCACCTCTCGCTCGTCGCGGGGATGCGGCGCGATCAAACCAAACGGCTCGTCGCCGCGGGGATTGCGACGCTCGAACGCCTCGCAACCGCTTCCGCGGACGCGCACCCGCCGAAGATGGCCGCGCAGACCTTCGCGAACCTGCACCGCCAAGCCGCGCTGCAGCTGCACCAGCGCACGACCGGCGCGCACCGCTACGAGCTGCTCGAACCGCGCGAGCTGCACGGGTTCGCCGCGCTGCCCGCGCCGAGCGACGGCGACGTGTACTTCGACATGGAAGGCGATCCGCTGTACGAAGCGGGGCGGGGCCTGGAGTATCTGTTCGGCGCCTACGTGCCGGACGACGCGCACCGGAGCTACCGCGACTTCTGGGGCGAGACGCCGGCCGGCGAGAAGCGCGCGTTCGAGGCATTCGTCGACTGGCTCGCGGCGCACCGCCTGGCCCACCCGCACGCGCACGTGTACCATTACGCGTCGTACGAGAAGACGGCGCTGCGCAAGCTCGCGATGCGCCACGGCACGCGCGAGGACGAGGTCGACGACCTGCTGCGCGGCGAGGTGCTCGTCGACTTGTACGCCGTGGTGAAGGGCGCGCTCGCGCAGTCGCAGGACGGCTACTCGATCAAGAAGCTCGAAGTGTTCTACGACTTCGCGCGCGACGCCGACGTGCGCCGCGGCGACCAGTCGATCGTCGCGTTCGAGGAGTATCTGCAGGACCGCGACGAGGCGAAGCGCGCCGACATCGTGCGCTACAACGAAGAGGACTGCATCTCGACGCACCGCCTCCACGCCTGGCTGCTGGCGCTGCGCGGCGAGGCGCGCGCGCAGCACGCGAGCGAGATCCCGTTCCGGCCGCAGCGCGACCCGCGCGCGCAAACCGAAGCGGAGCGCAAGCTCGACGAAGAGCGCGACGCGCTGCAGCGCGCGCTGCTCGACGGTGCCGTGCCGGATTCGCCGCGCGCGCTGCTCGCGCACGTGCTGGCGTATCACCGGCGCGAAGACAAGCCGGTTTGGTGGGCGCTGTTCGACCGCTACGAGAGCGCCGCGGAGCGCACGTTCGTCGACGACGACACCGAAGCGCTCGGCGGCCTCGTCCCGGCCGCGGAGTTTCCGCCGGAAGAACCGAAACGCCGCAACGCGCGCCCCGTCTACACGTACCGTTTCCCGGTGCAGCAGCACAAAGTCGGCGGCGGCAGCTTCTTGGATCCGCACCAGCGCGACGCGCCGGCGCTGGAGGTCGTCGCGGTCGACGACGACGAGCAGCTCGTGCGGCTGAAGAAATGGCCGGAAACGCCGCATCCTCGCGCCCTCGTGCCGGGCGGACCGATCGCAACCGGCGCGCAGCGCGGCGCGCTGCGCCGGTTGGCCGAAGCGGAGCTGGACGGCACGATCCGGTCGCGGTACTCCGCGGCGCGCGACCTCCTGCACCGCGCGTTCCCGCGGATCACCGGATTGCACGAAGGCGCGCGGGTGCAGCCCGCGATGCGCCCCGGCGCGGAAGCGATCGATCCGGCGGACGTCGCCGATCTGGCGCGGCGGCTCGACCAAAGCGCGCTCGCCGTGCAAGGGCCGCCGGGCACCGGCAAGACGTATACCGGTGCGCACGTCATCGCCGAGCTGCTCGCGGACGGCAAGCGCATCGGCGTGACGTCGACGAGCCACAAAGCGATCAACAATCTGCTGCACGAGGTCGAGGCCGCGGTCACGCGGCGCGGCGCGTCGTTCCGCGGCGTGAAGCGCTGCGACGCGAACAACAGCGACACGCGGTTCGAGTCGTCGCAAGCCACGAAGTTCGTCGAGTGCGCTGAAAAGAACGCGTCGTTCGCCGAGTTCGATCTCGTCGCCGGCACGTCGTGGCTGCTCGCGCGCGAGGACTTGGCGCGCGTCGAGTACCTCGTCATCGACGAAGCAGGCCAAGTCGCGCTCGCCGACGCGCTTGCGATGGCGACGAACGCCGACAACGTCATCCTGCTCGGCGACCCGCTGCAGCTCGCGCACGTGTCCCTCGGCGTGCATCCGGAAGGCGCCGGCGCGTCGGTGCTCGCGCACCTGCTCGGCGAGCACGGCACCGTGCCGGAGGACCGCGGCGTGTTCCTGGACCGCACGTTTCGGATGCACCCGGCGCTGTGCGACTTCGTGTCGACGATGGTGTACGACGGCCGGCTGTGCTCCGCGGCGTCGTGCGCGGCTCAGCGCATCGACGCGCCGTGGTTCGTCGGCGCGGGCTTGCGCTACGTCCCCGTCGAGCACGAGGCCAACGCGCAGTCGTCGGAGGAAGAGGCCGCGGCCGTCGAAGCGATCGTCGGGGGGCTCGTCGGCGGAACGTTCACCGACCGGCACGGCGCGACGCGCCCGCTCGGCGTCGCCGACGTCCTCGTGGTCTCGCCGTACAACGCGCAGGTGCGCCTGCTCAAGTCGCGCCTGCGCAAGCGGTTCGGCGACGGCGTGCGCGTCGGCACCGTCGACAAGTTTCAAGGCCAGGAGGCGCCGGCGGTGGTGTACTCGCTGGCGGCGTCCAGTTCAGAGGACGCGCCGCGCGGCGCAGACTTCCTGTTCGAAGAGAACCGCTTCAACGTCGCGGTGTCGCGGGGAAGGGCGCTCGCGGCGCTGGTCTGCTCGCCCCGCCTGCTCGAAACACGCTGCTCGAGCGTGGGGCAGTTGCGCGCCGTCGCCGCGTTCTGCGCCTTCGCCGAGGCCGCGGAAGCATTCTCTAACTAATTCTTTAGTGACAGCCGGCGGCCAGGCTGGTACGCTCGGCGCACCCACTCACTTACAGAATTAGTTGAAGGAGCCGCCTCATGATCCGCACGCTTCTGTCTGCCGTCGTCCTGGGCGCCTGCATCCTCGGCTTGGGCGCCGACCTGGCGCGGACCGCCTACGGCGCGACGCAGACCGCCGCGACGATTACGCTCGCGTCGATAGACCGGGCCTGAAGAGCTGCGGCATGCGCCGCGGCAGCCCTAGTGCGGGTTGAGCGGCTCGCGGACGGTGGGCAGGCTGAACTGGTCGGGACTTTCCGACCACCGGCCGGGGTCCCCGGCCCGGCCCGGCGTAAGGGCGCGGTTGTCCGGCGATCTGTCGCCGGGCTGCGGCCGCGACGCGAACGCGGCGGCACGGGCAGTCGGCCACTGCGCGAACGGTGCGACGATCTCGTTGGCCGCGAACGCGCGGTCGGCGGCATGCCCGACGATGCTCACCGCCATGCCGCGCTCCAGCCGAAGTCCCTCGGGCTTGATGACCGTCCCTTGGTGCAGGGTGACCTCGGTGAGTGCGCCGCGCGCGTCGCGCACGACCAGCCCGTACTTCCCGTGGAAGTCCGCGACCGTGCCGGCGATGCGGCTCTGCGGGTCGCCGCTCGCGAACGCCGGAGCGGTGAGCGCCAGCGCCAACGCGGCTGCTGCAACAATCGATCGAGTTCGTCCAATCGTCATGGCATCGGTCCTCCTGCTCGTGTCATCGTCGGTGCGCGCCCTCGGACGACGCTGGGAACCGCGATAGACTGCTCGCGCGTTGCGCAATCGATGCGCCGGAACGTCCTGGGTCGGCTGAGGTGATCGCGCCGTCACGAGCGGATAGCAGAGCGTGAGGCGTCCGGCCGTCGCGGCGCTCGCCGCATATTACGCCGTTACCGGCGTGTGGCCGCTCCTGCACATGCCTTCGTTCGAGGCCGTCACCGGTCCGAAGCAGGACCGCTGGCTGGTGAACATGGTCGGCGCGCTCGCGCTCGCCAACGGCATCGCGCTTGCCGTCGGGCTCCGCCGCCGTCCCGTTCTCGCGGAGACGGTCGCGCTTGCGGTATCGAGCGCGGTCGCGTTCGCCGCGATCGACGTCACGTACGTCGCGCGCCGGCGTATCCGCCCGATCTACCTCGCTGACGCGGCAGCCGAACTCTGCTTGGCCGCCGCGGTGCTGTTCGGCGGTTCCGAAACGGCCCCAGAAAAAAAGAGCCCGGCGTAGCGGGCTCTTTCGGTCGTGGTGGAGGTGAGGAGACTCGAACTCCTGACCCCTTACATGCGAAGCAAGTGCTCTACCAGCTGAGCTACACCCCCACGGCCGACGGGGATTCTAACAGGCTATGCCCCGGCTGTCAAAGAGACCTGTCGGCGTTCCGGCGCGAGATGGCGCTCGGTCGCCCCGCGGACGCTCATGCCGTGGTGCTCGGTTCGCCGCGTGCGCGCTTTGCGATCAGAAACGACGTGAGGGTGACCGAGGAGATCGCGACGGCGAATTCTGCCCACATGAAGACGTAGAAGTCCGACTGACTGCCTAGCGGCGGGCTGTCCGGCAGTGAGTTGCGCACCGCGGGCAGCGCGAACAGCATCGCGGCGCTCCACAGCATCATGCTGAAGTCCGGATCGATTCGCCGCACGACGACGAGGACCGTGAGGATGACGACCGACGTGGACACCAACACCATCGCGGCGTACATCATGCTCGAGAAGGTGATGATCGCCGCGGAGCGCCGGATTTGGAGCCGGACGTCCACCGCCGCGCGCGTGCTCTCCGTTCCGAGCGCCGGCACGATCGCGTAGTTCCCGAGGTTCTCTTCGTAGCGCACGACCGTCGCGACCTTGGTCGAGGCCCCGTTCGGCGTCGCGCGCGCGAACACCGAGATCCCGGTCCGCGCGGTGTAGCGGTCGAAGGGATAGTCGTTCGGCGACCCGTCGCCGAGTTCGATGTCTTTGTTGATCGCGACGGGGATTCTCGCGGCCGCGAGCTGCACCGGCTGATAGCCGTCCACCGTCGTGACCACGACCGTCATGGCGGTCGCGAGCCGTCCGAATTCGTCCGCGGCGTATTTCCCGAACGGCTTGAATCCGAACCGGACGCGCAGCGAGTCTTTCAGCGGGCTGACGCTGACGATTTGCGCGGTGACCTCCAGGCGGTCGGCCGGCGGCGCGCCGACGCTGTACGCGTACTGGTTCAGCTTCGCGTCGTGCTGGAACCGGCGGACGGCGACGACGTAGACAACCAGCGCGATCACGACCGCAGCCACGACGTAGAGCGCTTGCCTCGCCGACATGCGAGCGCCGTTCCTGGACCCGGCCGCATGTCCTTGAACGCCGGGTCGCTCGGGCGCGCAAAGGGACGGGTCGGCGTTCCGGCGAGAGACACGGCGATGTCTTCTCTCCGCTGGGCGGTCGCGGTGCTGGTGCCGCTACTGTTCGCCGCGTGCTCGCACGCCGCGGCGGATCGAACCGCCGGGCCGCTGCGGATCGTCGCCACGACGACCACGCTCGCGTCGATCGCCCGCGGCGCCGCGGGCACGGCGGCCGACGTTCGCTCGCTCGTCCCCGTCGGGACGTCACCGGAAGACTTCCAGCCCACGCCCGACGTCATCGCGGCGCTGCGCAATGCCGACGTGCTCGTGGAAAACGGCGTGGGGCTCGAGTCCTGGCTCGACGCGACGATCCGCAACGCCGGCAACCCGCGGCTTCGGATCGTCGTGTGCGCCGATGGCCTGCCGGTTCGCGACGGCAACCCGCATCTGTGGATGGACCCCGAGTTCGCGCGCGCGTACGCCGCGAAGATCCGCGCCGCGCTGATCGCGGCCGATCCGCCGCACGCCGCCGCGTACCGCGCCACCGCATCCGGATACGACCGCGAGCTCGCCGCGCTGACCGCGCGCACGCGCGCGAAGATCGCGACGATCCCGCCCGGGCGGCGCACGATGATCGTGTTCCACAACGCGTTCGACTACTACGCGCGCCGCTTCGGGCTGCGCATCGCCGGCGCGATCGAGCCGACCGCCGGCGCGGAGCCGAATCCCGCGCACGTGTCCGAGCTCGTGCGGCTCGCGCGTTCCGCGCACGTGCCGGCGGTATTCGCCGAACACGAGTACAGCGACAAGCTCGCGCGCACGCTCGCCGCGAGCGCCGGCGGGCTAACCGTCGCGTTCCTGTACGACGACTCGCTCGGCACCGACGCCGCGGTGAGCACGTACACCGGCATGATCGATGCCGACACCGACACGATCGTGAGCGCCTTGAGATGACCGCCGTTGAAGTTCGGCATTTGCACGTGCGTTACGACCGTGTCGAGGCGCTGCAAGGGCTCGACTTCGACGTGCCGCGCGGCACCGCGCTGGGCATCGTCGGGCCGAACGGTTCGGGGAAATCCACGCTGCTCAAAGCTGTCGCGGGATTGATCAAGCCGTCCGAAGGCACGGTGCGCGTGCAAGGGCGGCCGCCGCGCGCGCTGCCGCCCGGCACGATCGGCTACGTCCCGCAGATCGAGGACGTCGACTGGCAGTTTCCGGTGACGGTGCGCGACGTCGTGGCGATGGGGCGGTATCCGCGGCTGGGCCCGTTCCGCGTGTTCTCCGCGCACGACCGCAGCGAGATCGCGCGCGCGATCGACGCGCTCGATCTGGGCAAGCTCGCCGACCGGCACATCAGCGAGCTGTCCGGCGGCCAGCAGCAGCGCGCGTTCATCGCGCGCGCGATCGCGCAGCAGCCGCTGCTGCTGCTGCTCGACGAGCCGACGACGGGCGTCGACGCGGCCACGGAAGAGTCGCTGTTGCGGCTCGTGCGCGGGCTCGTCGCCGACGGCTTGCCGGTGCTGATGACGACGCACGATCTCGATCGGGCGCCGGAGTGGTTCGACCGCCTCATCGTGGTCGACCGGCGCATCCTCGCGGACGGCACGCCCACGGACGTGCTGGAATCGGGCGCGTACGCCGGCATCCGCGAGCACACGCACACGCACGGCCACCGCCGATGACGCCGTCTGACGTGGACGGTATTTTCGCGCCTTTTCAGTACGATTTCATGCAGCGCGCGTTCTTCGCCGCGCTCGTCGTCGGCGCGCTGTGCTCGGCGATGGGGACGTACGTCGTGCTGCGCAAGCTGTCGTTCATCGGCGACGGGCTGGCGCACGCGTCGTTCGCCGGGATCGCGATCGCGTATCTGCGCGGCGCGAACTTCTACGCGGGCGCCGCCGTCGCGACGATCGTCACCGCGATCGGCATCGGGTTCGTCCACCGCCGCGGCAAGGTGTCGCTCGACACGTCGATCGGCGTGCTGTTCACCGCCGCCTTCGCGCTCGGCATCTTCTTGATGTCGCGTTCCACGCGCTCGACCGTGGACTTGCAGAACTATCTTTTCGGCAACATCTTGGGCGTGTCGGCGTACGATCTCGCGATGGTGCTCGGCCTCGGTCTCGCCGTCGCCGTGATCGTCGGCGCGTTGTGGCGGCCGCTGCTGTACACGTCGTTCGATCCGGTCGTCGCCGAAGCAGCTGGAATTCGCGCGGGTTTCGTCGACTACGCGCTGCTGGTGATCCTCGCGATCACGATCATCGTGTCGCTGCAGCTCGTCGGCATCGTGCTGGTCGCGGCGCTGCTCGTCACGCCGGCGGCCGCCGCCGCGCAGCTCACGAAGCGCTTCGTGCCGATGATGGCGCTGTCGTGCACGTTCGGCGTGTTCGCCGCCGTCGGCGGCTTGTATGCGTCGTACGAGCTGCACGCATCGCCCGGTGCGACGATGGTGCTGCTCGCGACGCTCGTGTTCTTCTGCGCGCTCGCCGTGGCGGCCACACGCCGGCGAATGCTCAGCGCAACGCGTCGACCGCCGCGCGCGTCTTGATCGAGCCGATTCCGGTCACCGCGTCGAAGCCGGTCGTGACCGTGCAGCCGTCGGGCTGCTGGTCCGCGCAGCCCTTCACCAGCGGCGCCGGCGTAGGCAGCAGCCCCTTGAAGCCTTTGGGCAGCGGGTTGCGGCGCGGGCGCAGCGTGTTGTCTTTCCAGCCGCGGTCGTTCTCGCGCGAGATGTCGCGGAACGCCTGCGGCGCGGTGCGCGCGAGCGCGTAGAGGTCGCCCGCCGACAGCAGCCGCCGCCCCGGCACCACGAGGCTGTTGATCGCCGCGAGCTGACCGCCCACGAGCGCGGCGCTCTCGCTAGTGCCGCCGACGCCGCCCAGGCCGTAGCCGTGCCAGTACACGCGCAGGTGGCCGGCCGCGTCGGCCGACACGTCGGGCACGATGCGGTTCTTCACGTAGCCCGCGGAGAACAGGAAGTCGCCCGGCGCGTTCTGCCACGCCGGGCGCGGCTCGGCGGAGATCCCGCCGCCGCCGGCGTGCTCGAGATCGTTCCACGGGCCTTCGTCGCTGACGCCGTCGCGGTCGCCCAGCTGCGAGCCGCCCGCGCAGACGACGTACGGCAGCACGCACGGCCACGCGACGCGCGGCTTCTCGATCCCGTTTTCCTTGTAGCCGTACGCGCCGTCGTCGCCCGCGGGGACGACCAGCGGGATGCCGCGCACGAGCGCTTCGAGGATCGGGATCGGCGTCGGGCCGTAGCGCGACGTGACCGGGCCGTCAGCCGGCCCGACGACGAACGGAAACACGAGCACGGTCGGATCCATGTCGAGCGCGCGCGCGAGCGCGAGCGTCCCGTCGTTGCCGCCCGCGCACACGTCGTCGTAGTCGACGACGACGTCGGCCATCGGCGCCGTCGTGATCGCGGAGTCGGCGTCGAGCGCCGCTTCCTGGCCGCGGTCGTCACGCCCGCACTCGCCGGAGACCGCTTTGAACACGAAGCTGCGCTCGGTGACGCGGTGCGCGTCGGCGCCCTGCGGCGCGCCGTCGGCGGCCAGGAACCGGCGGACGTCGTTGAGGTCGAAGTTGTCGGACACGTCCTCCACGAGGACGACGCGCTGTCCCGTGCCGCCGCTCGCGACCGAGTCGGTCATCGAGCGGAAGCGCGTCGGCTCGTACCAGTCGCCGCGAAAGTACGTGAACGACGGGCGCGTGTCGGCCAGCCGCGGGACCGTGGCGACGACGGCGCCGCGCACGTCGCGCACCGCGGCGACCGGGACGTTCAGCGGGCCGTCCGGCGCGAGCACCGTGCGCGCCCCGTCGGTCCACTTCTGCCAGCGCGCGCCGAACAGCCGCTCCGCTTGGTCGATGCGCAGCTGGCCGCCGGCGATGAGGCCGTCACCCGCGACCGTGACGTCGGTGCCGCCCGCGGCCTTGAGCATCGCCAGCAGCGCGCGCGCATCGGGTGCGCGCCCGAACCGCTCGATGAAGGCGTCGCGGCTGAGCACGTCGCGGTGGGCCGGGTTGGCGGGATCGCTCATGCGGGCCGCCAGCCCGTCGAGATCGGCCTTGGGCTGCAGCTCGAACGCCAGGTGGAGCTGCACCGCGCCGTTGGCGGGGCCGGCCTGGTGCAGCCCGGCCAGGGCGCCGAGCGGCACGGGGACGCGGGAGGAGGCCGCGCGGGCGGCGGCGGGCGCCGAGATGAGGAAAACCGCGAGCGCCACGCAACCAATGAGCCGGCGGGAAAGTTTCTTGGTCAACCGCGTCCTTTCCGAGGGAATACGTACATGGAACGCACCGCGTTCATCCGCAGTCTCGTCGCGACCGTCGGCGTCACGCAGCTGGCACACGTGGCGCCCGCGCTGGCGGCGCTCGACGAGCCGGCGGTGGGCCGCGAGGTCTTCGCCCAGCTCCGCGAAGACGGCGACCTTCTCTTCGATTCGATCTACTACGAGCACCTCAACGAGATCGGGTCGGTCATCGCGGACACCGTACGTTCCCGCTATCCCTATCCGATCCGCTATTACATCGTCCGCGGGGACTCGGCCAACGCGTTCTCGGTGCCCGGCGGCAATATCTACGTCAACGAGCCGCTGCTCCGGCTCGCGAAGAACAAGGACGAGCTGGCCGGCGTGCTGGCGCACGAGACCGGCCACATGGTGCTGCACCACGTCGCGCAGCGCATGTCGGCGCTTCAGAAGAAGAGCACCGTCGCGTCGATCGGCTCGATCCTCGCGCAGATCGTGCTGGGGCCGCTGGGCGGTGCGGCAGTCGACTACGGCTTGCAGTACGGCGTCGCCGGCACCGATGCCGCGCAGTCGCGCCACATCGAAGCGCAAGCCGATGAGGAAGGCGCGCGGATCATGGCAGCCACGGGGCAGTTCAACCCGTGGGGCCTCATCTGGTTCTTCCAGACGATGACCGAGACGTACGGGCCCGGTTCGAACTACTGGCTGCGCGACCACCCGCTGGACAACGCGCGCATCACCGATCTCGAGAACCAGTTCAAAGCGAACCCCGCCATCTACGGCAAGTACGTCGACACCAAACAGAAGGACGTCGCGTACTGGTAGCTCCGCTCAGCTGAGGCTCGACGGCCCGAAGGCGATGCGCGCCGTGCCCGCCGAATCGATCGTGATGCGCAGCGACGCGTTGCCGGGACGGCCGGCGTCGTCCCAATCCGCGATCGCGCGCTGCACGCGCGTCACCGCGCCGCGGTCGGGGCCGAAGCGGCGCACCACGACGTCGTGCGCGCCGCGCGGCGCGAATACGGCGAGCTCCCCGTCGCCCGCGACGCCCAGCGTCGACGCCAGCCCGTAGAGCGCGCCGTCCGCGCCGGCGATGTTGGGCACGTGCCCACGGGCAGCGCTCGGGCGCTGCACGCGGACGTGGCAAAATCCGGCGTCGTGCAAACTGAGCCACAGCCCGAAACCGGCCCACACGTCGTCGACCGTGATGCGGCGAAGCGGCAACGCGTCGCGCGGTGCGGCGTGCAGCGCACGCGTCAGCGCGTGCACGTCGAGCGCTGCTGCGTGCGCCTCGCCGACGCGCAGCGTCGTGCCCGGTTCGCCGAGCGCCAGGGCGACGCTGTGCGCGTGCGCCGCGCCGCCGCGCAGCATGATGAAGCCCGCGTCGACGATCGCGTCGCTCTCCAAGCCGCGCGCGGTGCGCGCGAACGCGACGACTTTCTGCTGAAAGCCGATCGTCAGCGGCGCGACGAGGCGGCCGCCATCGCGCAGCTGCGCGATCCACGCCGCGGGGATTGCGTCGACGCCCACCGTCGCGACGATGCGGTCGAACGGCGCCGCGCTCGGATCGCCGTGAACGCCGTCGGCGCACACCGTGCGCACCTGGGGATATCCGGCGTCGTCGAGATGGCGCCGCGCAGCGCGCAGGAGCTCGTCGTCCACGTCGATCGTGACGACGGAACCGGCGGGTCCGACGATCTCCGCCAGCACCGCCGCGTTGTAGCCGGTGCCGGCGCCGATCTCGAGCACGTGCTCGCCGCCGCCCAGCGCGAGCATCTCGATCATCTCGGCCATGATCGCGGGCTGCGACGACGAGCTGACCGGAACACCGTTCTGCAGCTTGACCGCGATCGACCGGTCGAGGTACACGTCCTCCGCCGGAACGTCCGGCACGAACACGTGGCGCGGCACGCGCGCGAACGCCGCGCCGACGCGCTCGGTGCGCACCGCGCCGCGTTCGCGCAGCTGCCGAACGAGCTGCCGGCGCAGCTCGTCGTACGGCGGCGTGCTCACGTCGCGCGCACGAAACGTTTCAGCCGGGGACGCGGAGCACGCGATAGCGTCCGGCATCGCGCTGCAAAAACCCGGCGTCGCTCAGCGCGTCGAGCACTTCCACCGTCGCGGCGCGCTCGTTCTTGTTCGGCATCCCGGCCCAGCGCAGCGCCACTTCGTGCGCATCGAGCAACGCGTCCGCGCGCAAGAGGTCGCGCACGAAGCGCTCGCTGAGGCGGACGCGTTCCATCCGCCGCCGCAGCGGCTCGAGCGCGGCGTCGAAGTCGGCCGCCGCCGCAGAGTCCGGCGGCGGGGGCGGATCGGCGGGATGCAGCGCGGCTTCGCCCTCGTCGCTCGACGCGTACCTGTCGAGCGTCGACATCGCGGCGACGTCGGTCACGCTCGGTTCCGGCATCGTCGCGGCGGGTTCGGGCTCGCTTGCAGGCGTTCGCGGGGGTGCGGTCATCGCGGCGTCGATCGCTTCGGCGGCGGTGTCGCGCGGCGGCGCTTGCAGCACGTCGGCGCCGAGCGCCGGCGCGGGCACGACGTTCTGCGTGCCGACGAGCGCGGGGGTGCGCTCGAGCACGAGATCGGTGATGCGCGGGAACAGCTCGGCGAGCGCGACGAACGCGGTTTGCCACGGCACGGCGTTGAGCACGCGCGGCCGCGTGCGCACGGCGACGAGGATCTTGCGCGCGACCGTCTCCGGCGTCGCCAGAATGCGCGCGGGCGCGCCCGGCATTCCGGCGCGCGACATGAACGCGGTGTCGACGACGCCGGGATCGACGTACGTCACCGCGACACCCTGCGGCTCGAGCTCGCGCCGCAGGATCCTCGTGGCGGAACGCGTCGCGGCTTTCGACGGCGCGTACGCGCCCAGGCCGCCGACGGGGACGCGGGCCACGCCGCTGCCCAGCATGAACACGATGCCGTGCGACTCGCGCAGCAGCGGCAGCGCCTCGCGCACGAGCGCGACCGGGCCGATGACGTGCGTGCCGAACTGCGCGCGCAGCGCGTCGTCGGACTGCTGCGAGAGCGCACCGACCGCAACCTGGCCGGCGTTGTTCACCAGCACGTCGATTCGCCCGAACTTCTCGCGCGCGAGGTCGACGATCGCGAGCGCGTTCGCGGGATCGCTCACGTCGAACACGGCCGTGATCATGCGGCCCGGCTCGTCGCGCACGCGCTGCGCCACCGCGTCGAGCGCGGCCGCGTTGCGCCCGATCGCGACGACGTCGTAGCCCGCGCGCGCCGCGCGCAGCGCGAGCGCGCGCCCGATCCCGGACGACGCACCGGTGACGACGACGACGCTCATCCGTTCATCCCGGCTGCCGCGGTGCGCGCATCATCTGCAGCCATTGCTTGGAGCCGTTGGTCAGGAACGTCACGTCGCCGCCGACGCCAACGAAGCGGTAGCCACGCGCGGCCATCTGCAGTGCCTGCTGCGCTTCGCGCGCGAGGATGCCGGCGAACTTTCCGGCAGCCTCGGCGGCGCGCGGCACGGCGTCGATCAGTTTCATGTACGCCGCGTCTTTCTCCCACACGTCGGGCCAGGGTTTGCCGCCGGAGAACGCGAGATCGTTCGGCCCGACGAACACGCCGTCGATCCCGTCCACCGCGAGGATCTCCGCCACGTTCGCAACGGACTGTTCCGTCTCGACTTGCACCAGCACGAGGATCTCGTCGTTCGCGCGCAGGCTGTACGTGCCCGGGTCGGTTTCGAACGTGAGGTTTGCTCGCACGCCGCCGCGGCTGCGCTCGCCCAGCGGCGGGAAGCGCGCGTCACGCACGACGCGGCGCGCGTCGTCGACGGTGTTCACGACCGGAACCATGATACCCCAGGCGCCGAGGTCGAGCACGCGCTGGATCTGCGAGCTCTCGTTCCACGCGACGCGCACGATCGGCACGCCGCCTTGCGCGCGAACGGCGGTCACCATCGCGCCCGCCTCGGCGAGCGGTATGGGGCCGTGCTCCATGTCGATCAGCAGCCAGTCCCAGCCGTGGCTGGCCAGCAGCCCTGCGACGAGCGGCTCGGCCAAGTTCATCCAGGTCCCCACGACGGTCTCACCGGCTTGCAACCGGCGCTTCAACGTATTTTCGCGCACGCGTCCGCTTACCGCGCGGCGCCGCGGCGTTCCTCGATGGAGCGCACCCACGCGTCGTACAGCGTTCGCGTGCTGTCGGGCAGCGTGCGGTAGTAGTAGGTGTCCGCGATCACCGGCCCGTCGTTCGCCGGAAGGACGCTGCGGCGTTCGCGCGCGAACGCGGCGAGCGCCCCGGCGACGGGCTTCTCGCTGCCGTCGCCGCGCACGATCCCGAACGACAGCTCGTGCGGCGCTTCGTCGAACGGCGGCTCGCCGCGCAGCTCCTGTGCGTAGTCGGCCCAGCACCACCAGTACGCGCCCAACCGGCCGTCGGCGTGCAGGCGCTCGAGCACGTTCGTGCAGTAGTCCGCCATCTCGCCTTCCGTCAGGCACGCGTACCGCGCGAGCACCGGATCGCCGGGCGCGATCGTCGGGTTCGGCGGTTCGTCCGGCAGCGCCACGCGCTCGAACGGCGAGAGCTTCCCCGGCGGGCACGTCGGGTTCCCCAACTCGCTGAACAGCACCGGCTTCTGCGCGAACGCCGCCGTCAGATGCGCGAGGAACGGCACGACCTCGGGATCGGTGCGGCTGCGCGAGAAGTGGCTGTACACCGGGTAGCCGTGCATCGTCGCGAACGCGTACGGCATGCACAGCGAGAAGAAGCGAATGTTGCGGTCGCGCGTGAGGTCTTCGCCGTGCGTGCCCGCGGTGACGGGGATGGCCGACGTCTCTTCGAGCGCCGCGGCAAGACGGCGGCTCCAGTCCGCGGCTTCGTAGTGGCTCGCGGGCTCGCGCAGATTGCTGAACTCGTTGCCGAGGTCCCAAGCGAGCACGGCAGGATGCGCGCGCAGGCGTTCGCCGACGGCGCGCGCGAACGTGAGCTGCGCGTCGAGCAGCGGGCCTTTGTAGAAATCGCCGATGCCGTACGGCGACTCCGCAGCGCGCGCGATCGTGCGAAAGCGGCCGTGCGGCGTGTTTGGATCGAGCGCCCACGGCGGAATCCAGTTCACGCCGCTCATGTGGCCGCTGAACAACGCCGGCATCGTCCGCAATCCGGCTTCCGCCGCGATGTCGGCGACCGCTTCCAAGCGTGCGAGCATGGCCTGGTCCATCGCGTCGGGTCGCGGCTGAAAGTCGTCCCACTGCAAAAAGAAGCGCACGGCGTCGAGCCCCAGCCCTGCGATGCGCGCGAAGTCCTCGCGAATCTCGCCCGCATCGAACCGGCGCCACATCGCCATCGCGCTGCGGCGCGGCCAGTAGTTGATCCCCACCGAGAACCGCACGGAACGAGGGTACCCACCCAGGCGGTCCCGAACGCCGCGAGGCGATGAGTGCTGCGCCGCGTGTCGGGATCATCATGGGCTCGAAATCCGATCTGGACACGATGCGTGCCGCGGCGACGATGCTCGAGGAGCTGGGAGTGCCGTTCGAGCTGCGGGTCGTCTCGGCGCACCGCACGCCCGACTTGATGTTCCGCTACGCGAGCGAGGCGAAAGCGCGCGGCATCGAGGTGATCATCGCGGGCGCCGGCGGCGCCGCGCACCTGCCCGGCATGGTCGCCACGAAGACGAACCTGCCGGTCATCGGCGTGCCGGTGGAATCGAAAGCGCTCAAAGGCTTGGACTCGCTGTTGTCGATCGCGCAGATGCCGGCGGGCGTCCCGGTGGCGACGATGGCGATCGGCGGCGCGGCGAACGCCGCGTTGTTCGCGGCGCGCGTCGTCGCACTGCACGACGCGGCGCTGGCGCGCAAGCTGGACGAGCGCGTCGCCGGCATCACCGCGGAAATCGAAGCGATCGAGCTGTGATTCGCACCATCGGGATTCTCGGGGGCGGGCAGCTCGGGCGCATGCTCACGCTCGAGGCGAAGCGGATGGGGTTTCGCGTCGTGACGCTCGAGCCGTTTCCCGATTCGCCGACCGGGCAGATCGCCGACGAGCAGATCGTCGCCGCGTACGACGACTTGCGCGCGATCGGGGAGCTCGGCGCGCGCACCGACGTCGTGACGTACGAGTTCGAGAACATCCCGCTCGAGTCGGTGCTCGCGCTCGAAGCGGACCGCCGGATCGTCCATCCGGGCTCGGATGCGCTGCGCATCACGCAAGAACGCATCCTCGAGAAGGCGTTCGTGCGCGAGTGCGGGATCCCGACCGCGCGGTTCGCGCCGGTGCGTTCGCGGGACGAGCTCGATGCGGCGGAGAGAACCATCGGCTACCCCGGCGTGCTCAAGACGACGCTGGGCGGTTACGACGGCAAAGGGCAGTGGGTGGTGCGCTCGCGCGACGATGCCGAGCGCGCGTGGACCGCGGCGAAGGGGCGCGCGCTGATCTGGGAGCGGCTGATCGCGTTCGACCGCGAGCTGTCGATCATCGCCGCGCGCAACGAGCAAGGCGAGATCGTCGCATTCCCCGCGTCCGAAAACCAGCACGACGAAGGCGTGCTCGCGACGACCATCGTCCCGGGGCGGACGACGCGCGAGATCGCCGACCGCGCGCGGCAGTACGCCACGACGATCGCCGAACGGCTGCAGATCGTCGGCACGTTCTGCGTCGAGTTCTTCGAAGCGGACGGCGAGCTGCTCGTCAACGAGATCGCGCCGCGCGTGCACAACAGCGGGCATTACTCGCTCGACGCGACGCAGATCAGCCAGTACGAGCTGCACGTTCGCGCGATCTGCGGGCTGCCGCTCGTGGAGCCGCGGCAGTTCCGGCCGGCGGTGATGGTGAACGTGCTGGGCGGCGGCGCGGGCGACACGCTCGCGGGAACCGCCGAGTTGCTGCGCGAGCGCGATCTGAAATTGCACGTGTACGGCAAGGCGCACGCTGCGCTGCGACGCAAGATGGCGCACTTCACCGTGCTCGGCGACACCGTCGACGACGCGCTCGCCAAGGCCGAGCGCGGGCGCGGCGTGCTGCACTGGATCGACGACCGGGCGGCGGCGCTGCGATGAACGGCGCCGGCGACCCGCGCACGCGCGAATCGAAGACGTTTCGGCTGGACCTCGTCATCGCGATCTGCGCGCTGTTCGTCAGCTCGCTCGCGACCGCGGCGTCGTGGTGGCAATCGCGCGTCGTCGCCACGCAGCTCTCGTCGCAAGTGTGGCCGTACCTCTCGGTGCAGACGTCGTACGACGGGTCGTCGGTCGCGCTGACGATCTCGAACGAAGGGCTCGGGCCGGCACGCGTGCGTTCGGTGGTGCTGTCGCTGGACGGGAAGCCGCGCCAAACGCTCACCGACGTGCTGGACGTCATCGCGCCGGCGAAGCGGCGCAATCTGCGGGGCCAGTTCACCGACATCGCGCCGGGCAGCGTGATCCGGGTCGGCGGGACGGTCTCGCTGTTCCGCATCGGCGACCGCACCGCCACGGCCGCCCTCGTGCGTAACTACAAGCGCATGGATCTCGCCGTGTGCTACTGCCCGATCATCCCCGGCGACTGCTGGATGGTGCGCAGAGGTGGCTCCGACACGGACGCCGCCGACCCGCAAACCGTGGCCGATTGTCCCGACCAGCGGCGCTTCATGTACCGGTCCGGCGTCGCGCCCTGATCTGAGCGAGACCGCGCGTTTCGTCGTCAAGGCTTGGCGGCGGCGCGAGGAAGCCGGCCCGACTCGCCGGAAGCGCAAAGGTCATGCGTACGTACATCGCCGCGCTTGCGCTCTCCACGGTTGCTTGCTCCTGGAGCCAAGCATCGGCTGCGGAAGCCGGCTTCTCCGACGTGATCTGTCCCGAGGCTACGCAATACGTGGTGAGCGTCGGCAAGCTTCGTCGCGACGATCCGCCGCAGCGCATTTACGACGCCGCGCAAGCTGCCACCGACGCGTATCAGCGTTGTTCGAAGGACAAGCTTTCAAACGGTTTTCGCGAAGCGCAGCATTACGCCGATACGCGCGGTTCGAGCTTCGCGGTGCTGGCCGCGCGCGCGCTCGTAGCGCTGAACCGGCCCGAGGACGCGCGCCGCGAGCTGGAGCTGTGGCGCCCGCTCGCGCAGCAAGTCGTCGACTGGCAGAGCGAGACGCAAACCAGCGTCCAAGGCCATAAGCCGGCTGGCGACGATCCGACCTTCGCGAACGTGACGGCAGGCGATCACCGCAAATCGATGTATCACGACTCCGCGAAGGAGATCGTGAGCGCGATCGATGCGGAGGTGGCACATATCGACACGTTGCTGCGGGACCGGCCGCGAACGCAGGGCCACGCCACACCGGCACCGGTTCCGAGCACGACGCCGTAAACGCCGGGGCTCATCCCGTCAGCCGGCTGACGTCGAGCGCGTGCCGCGGCTTGGGCGGGATGTCGGTGAACGCCATCGGGCGGTCCCACCAGTCGTGCCGCCGCCAACGAAGCTGTTCGTCCGTCGGCGGGCGCGGCGTGTGCAGGCGCAGCGCTTCGGCGTATGCGTCGACGTAGCGGTCCACCATTCGATCGACCGAGAACGTCGTCTCGACGTGCGCACGGCAGGCACGCCGCGAGAGTTTCGCGAGGTGCGGCACGTGCGCGGCGGCGTCGCCGACGCCGTCGCAGAGAAAGCCCGTGACGCCGTCCACGACGATCTCCGGGATCGAGCCCATGCGCGCGCCGAGCACGGGCGTGCCGCACGCCATCGCCTCGATCAGCGTGAGACCGAAACGTTCCGGACGCGTCGTCATGTGCACGAGCGCGAGCGCGCCGCCGACGAGCTCATCGCGCGCGCGGCCCGTCACGTGGCCGAGGAACTGCACGGCGTCGCCGTCGACGTGCGGCTCCACGAGCTCGCGGAAATATGTTTCGTCGTGCGGGATGCCGGCCAGCTTGATGCGAACACCGGCGCGTTTCGCGACCTCGATCGCGAGGTGCGCGCCCTTCTCGGGGTGGAAGCGCGCGAGGAACAGCAGATAGTCGCCCACGGCGTCGCGGAACGTCCACTCCGCGGGGTCGATGCCGTTGTACGTCGTCGCGAGATATGACAGGCCGGGATCGCGGTCGGCGTCGCTGATCGAGCAGTAGAACGAACGCGACGCGCCCGCGTAGTACGCTCCCAGGACGGGCGGCGACGAGAAGCCGTGCACGGTCGTCACCAGCGGCGGGTGCGACGTGGCGAGCGCGTGCAGCAGCGGCTTCCAGTCGAAGTTGTTGTGGATGAGATCGAAGTCGCCGGCGCGCGCGAAGCACGAGGCGACGTGGAGCTCGCCGCACACGTCCCCGCTGAGCGCGGGGTCTTCGTTCAAACCCACCGGGACCACCGCCGCCAGCTTGCCGGGGCTCGAGGAGTTCGCTGTCGCGAACAGCGTCACGTCGGCGCCGCGCGCGACCAGTCCGCGCGCGATGTTGTACGCCACCTGCTCCCAGGGCCCGTAGCCGGGCGGCGGCGTCGGCCACGAGATCGCGCCCAAGACCGCGACCTTGAGGCCGCTCGGGTTCATGCGCGTTCGTGCGCCACCGCGCCGGCCTTGATCACGACGCGCGGATCGCGCAATGCGCGCACGTCGGTTCCCACGTCACCGTTGAGCAGCAGCAGGTCCGCGGGCCGGCCTTCGGCGAGCACGCCGGCATCGACGCCGAGCAGCTCCGCCGCCGTGCTCGTCGCCGCCGTGAGCGCCTGCTGCGGCGTCATCCGGAGCACCGTCGACATCAGCTCGACCTCGTACGCGTAGTTCTCGTGGCGGTTGTACGGCGTGCCCGCGTCGGAGCCGCCGGCGATCGTCACGCCGGCGCGCCACGCTTTGCGAATGTTGTCGCCCGCGCTCTGATAGATCTCGGTCGCCTTGCGCACCACGTAGTCGGGCTGCGCGCCGCCCGCGATGTTCTCGTAGATGCACCACACCGCCGCGAGCGTCGGCACGAGGTACGCGCCGCGTTCCTTGAACAGCGCGATCGCCTCGTCGTCGAGCAGGTGCCCGTGCTCCACCGACGTGACGCCGGCGCGCAGCGCGTTCTTGATGCCGTTGGTGCCGATCGCGTGCGCGGCGACGCGCATGCCGTGCGTTTTCGCCTCGTCGATCGCCGCGCGCATCTCCTCTTCGCTGAGCTGATCCTGACCGGGGACCGCGCCTTTGGTCAGCACGCCGCCCGTCGCGATCAGCTTGATGCACGTCGCGCCTGCCTTGCGCTGCTCGCGCACCGCCTTGCGCACGTCCCACGGCCCGTCGGCTTCGCGGCCCAGGAAGAACCCGTGACCGCCCGTCATGCAGATCGCGCGGCCCGCCGGCACGATCGTCGGGCCGGCGTGCTGCCCGCTCGCGATCGCGTCGCGCAGCGCGACCGCGTTTGACTCGGATCCGCCGAGATCGCGCACCGTCGTCACGCCCGCTTCGAGCGCGAGCCGCGCGTTGCGCGCGGCGTCGAGCGTTCGTTCGGTCGGCGTGCGGATCAGAAAGAACGTTTGCGTGTCCGGCTCGCCGTTCACTTCGAGATGGACGTGGCTGTTGATGAGACCGGGAACGACGGACCGCGCTTCGAACGTCCGCTCCGCGTCGGTTCGCTCGTCGTTCGCGGCGACGGCGGCGATGCGCCCGCCGTCGACGACGACGGTGACGTTCTCGCGCGGCGCCGCGGCGGTGCCGTCGTAGAGCTTGGCGGTACGGATCGCGATGCGCACGCGTCAGGCTACGGAGCCTGGTCGCGGTCGGCCTTCTGCGCGCAAGACGCGGCGGGCACGACCCGGGGAGGGTTTCGTCAGCGCGGCGAAACCGCCGTCTCCAGCGCCATGCACGCACGTCGTCCCGTCGAAAAGCTCCAGCGCGGCATCCTGGGCGGCTCGCGCTCGCCGCACTGCTGTGCGGATGCGACGTGATGGGCGGCGGGCCGACCGTCGCGCCGCCGGCCAACACCGTGATTCCGACGCCGGCCCCCAGCGCCACGCCGAGCGCGATCCCGTTGGCCTACGGTTTCTCCTGCGAGCTCCGCTCGAAGAGCGAACGGCGCCGGCATTCGCTGATGAGCGCGGCGCGGTTATCGGTGCCGAAGGCCTTGAGCAGCCGCGACACGGTGTTGCGGATCGTCTGCGGCGAGCGTCCGCGGATCGCCGCGATGTCGGCGGTTGACCGCCCTTCGTAGAGCAGCTCGAGTACTTCGCGTTCGGCCCGCGTGAGGTCCGCGGAGACGGGGTCATCGCGGCGCTGCGAAGCCTTCGCGGCGCGAGTGCGAAGCCACGACTCGGCCGGTAGCCGCGCGACGTGCGCGTCGACGTACCGCTGTGCAGGTTCGTCGGCGTTGAGGTCGATCAAGCGAAGCGCGGCGACGACCGCGCGGCGCACGGCCCCCGTATCGCGAAACGCGCGAAACGCGTCGCGGGTGCTGCGCGGAGAACGTGTCGCCGTTCGCATCGGCGACGAGCGCTTCGACGTAGGTCAAGTAGCCGCGTTCGAGCGGCTCGTCCGTCAAGACCGCGAGCTGTGCCGCGGAAAGCGCGTTCAGGCGCTCCAGCGCGGATGCGGCGCCCGCCGCATCGCCGATCGACGCGAGCGTCGCGACGATGACTGCCGGGAGATTCACTTCTTCGAACGCGTGCAGCGCGCCGACGTCGATCGCGTCGAACTCCGCGCGGATCGTGGCGGCGAGATCTTCGTAGGCGAGCAGCTCGTCGTATGCCAGCAGCACGGCGGCGCGGCGGCAGTGCGCGAAGATGCGAAACGCGTGCGACGGTGCCGCGGCGGCGGCCTTGCGCGCGGCCTGCAGCGCGTCGCGCGGGCGCCCGTACGTCTCGTCGCCCATCGAACGGTTCATCTCGTGCCAGAAACGGTAGTACGCCATCGCTTCGCCGTCCCAGACGACGGGCTCGCCGCGCCTCCGCATCGCGTTCCACCGAGCTTCGTCGAGCAGCTCGACGGCGATGTTGCCGAGCGCCGTCACGATGCTGGCTTCCGCGAACCGGTCGTGCTGGCGCGAGCGGTCGAGTTCCGCGAGCGCCGCTTCGAAGCATTCGGCCGCACCCAAGAAGTCGCTGCGGCGCTTCGCGATCCAGCCGCGCAGCTCGAGCGCGCGCACGTACACGACCTCGGAGCGCGGATCGACGTGATCGAGCTCGCGCTCCGCCGCGACGAGATCGCCGACGTTGTACCGCGCAAGCGCGATGCCGAGCGCTATCTCGGAACGAAGTGCGACATCGTCCGTTGACGCCGTGCGCGCCGCGTCGTGCAGCAGCGCGAGGCCGTGTTGGACGTTCCCGCCTCGCACGTACGCCGTGCCGAGAAGCATCGTCGCGACCACGTCGTCGGTGCGGCGCTCCGTCGCGCCGGCTCGTTGCGTTAGGAACGCGATCGCTTCCGGAGCGCGCCGGAGCCGCAGCAACGCACGGGCGCGCAGGATGGCGACCGCGCCGTCGCCGGCGTCGCCGTCGCTAGGGACGTGGTCGCAAAGCGCGAGGCAGCGCTGGGCATCCCCATCGAGCCAAGCCCGCTCCGCATCCGCGAACCGTATCGCCTCTGCCGTCATCCGCAGCGGTTATTCGGGATGAACGTACCGCTAGCATCCGTCGCGCGCGTCAGAGATACTGTGAGATGATGAGACGCCGCCGCGGTTCCAGTCTGTTGACTCGTCCGGTTTCGCACGTCATCTCCGTCGGCCCGCCGGGCATCGTCTGTCCCTTGCTGGCGATCAACTGACCCGCGCTGGTGTCGCCCCGCGCCGGGGCCGACGGGCGTCCCCTCGACGATGAAACGTCCCGACGTTCGCGCGCATAGCCTCATCCCGCAGACCGTTTCCGGCAACGCGACGCTGACCGGCAGCGACAACACGACGATCACGAGCGGACCGCTCACACCGTCGGCCGACGGCTCGACGACGACCGCGTCGATCGCGGGCCTCCAACCGCACACGATCTCCATGGTAACGGTGAGCGGCACGCTGACAGGCCGCGGCTGCTCAACCCCGTTCCGCCGCCAACGACGCAGTAGCGTTACGAGGCGCGGTTGAGGAGCCGTTCTGAAAACCGCTTGAGCGTATCCGGCCCGATGGAAGTCGGGTTGAAATAGCGCGCATGTGATTTCTTCAAATCTTCGAAAGTGCGCGCTGAAACCAAGACGACCTCGACGTCGCGTTGCTTCCGATATGCGCGCTCGAGTTCAAGCCGCTTCGCGAACGCAGGTATTGGATCGTCATGGAATTCGACTTGCCCGACCACGCTCGCTGTGGAGCGGTCGTATGCGACGACAACGTCGATCATCGTACCTTCAGCACTTCCATGATTGATGGAAGACGTTCGAGGTAGACTTCGACGGCGCCTGTGAGGTCCTCGCCTTGCCCTTGCCTGAAATCGGCAAATCGATCGACGGCATAGGCGAAATCGGAGTAATCCGCAAGGGCGCTGCTGATATCTGCTGGGCCTCCGCCATACTTCAGTTCGAAGCCATAGCGGTCAGCCAGACGTTCCGAAAGCTCGGCCCACACGTGCTGAAGGTCCGTCCGGATTTGAACCTCGTATGGAAGCGGATTGAAGATTATAACGTGAACTGCGCGGTAGTTGAACCTCGGCTTCGCGCGCTTGTCGTCGACGTCCGAGTTCGGATACAGAGCAGTTAGCTCTTGGACGAGCTGGTCTTGAGCGAGCAAGCCCGGCACGATGATGCGAGCACCGGCGAGGTCTTGCACAGCGGATAGTCGAGCCGGTTGGCGGCGCCGAAGCTTCGCAACGATTGAGGGAACGGACTTATGACGCGACTCAATGGGGAACTCAGTGAGCTGCCGTAGTTTGCCAACGATGGTATCGCTTACGAAAATGAATTGTTCACGGTAGCGGTCGAGCAGTACAAGATCTTCGTCGGTGGGTTCGGCATCGTTTCGTAGCCTCGACCCGAGCTTATCGAGCTGCGATTTCGAGATGCGTGGGTCTTCGACGTTCACGGGTGCGCTCTCGACGTCCTGACCGCGGTCGCTTACGCGCTCGCTCCCGCCAGCCGTGCTGCCCGGGCGTCGGCTGCTTCTAGGGCCGTGTACACGCGGGAGGCGAGGGGGCGGCCTAGTTTTGAGGCGATGAAGCGGGAGGCCGTTCGGAGTTTTGCGAGGTCGATGCCGGTTTCGATCTTCATGCCGTGCAGCAGGTAGAGCACGTCTTCCGTTGCGCAGTTGCCCGTTGCGCCCGGGGCGAACGGGCAGCCGCCCAGGCCGCCGGCGGACGTGTCGAAGATGTGGACACCGCATTCCAGCGCCGCGAGCGTGTTCGCCAGCGCGGTGCCGCGCGTGTCGTGGAAGTGCAGCGCAAGCCGGTCGAGCGGCACCGCGCGCAGCAGCGCGCCGACCACGTCGAACACCTGGTTCGGCGTGCCGACGCCGATCGTGTCGGCGACGCTGAGCTCGTCGACGCCCAGCTCCAACAGCCGCTCGCACACGCGCACGACGTCGGTGACGGCGACGTCGCCTTGGAACGGGCAGCCGAACGCCGTCGAGACGGCCGCGCGCACCCACATTCCTTCGGCTTTCGCGCGCTTCACGACGCCGGCGAACGCGGTCACGGATTCGTCGATCGACATGTTGATGTTCGCCTTCGCGAACGCTTCGGACGCCGCCGTGCACACGGCGATCGCGCGCACGCCGGC
>Ga0066662_10000228_pt1 | contig 24223 bp, 17 predicted proteins | sample GraSoiAngelo_111_FD_133939 | JGI IMG/M metagenome (GOLD analysis project Ga0066662, IMG submission 133939) | Grasslands soil microbial communities from the Angelo Coastal Reserve, California, USA - 14_0903_12_40cm | ecosystem: Environmental > Terrestrial > Soil > Grasslands | place: USA...
GCCGGCACTGTTTCCATTCAACGTGAAACTGATGGATTTTCCGCTGACCCCAGTGCCGCTGGAAGTCAAGGTAGCCGACAGATCAGCGGTGCCACCGACCGTTCCCGAAGCTGCCGCCACCACCAGGGTTGTGGGAGGAAGATCAGTGAAACAAATGGTCACGTCATGCAGCGTGGGCGTTGCCGCGCCGCTGCTGGTGCTGAGCGAGGCCTGATATTTCAGGTAACGATTGCCAGTAAATTGCGCCAGCGAACCGCCGTTGCTGAAGAAAGTGCCGGCGGTGCCATCCGGCCCTACAAAGTTAAACGGCCCATTCACGTTATTGCTGGCGGCGAGCTGGAACTGGACTGAAGTTCCGGCGGGAGTGTCGGCATTCCATGACACCGTGCTCCAGGTGGCGGTTGCGCCAGCCGCTGGATTAGCGTCCTTCAGCGAAGAAATGAAATTGCCAGTGGATGAGAAGCCGGTCTGCATGAAGACCTTGAAACCTGCATCGGTAGTCACGCCGCCGGTCGTCGGAATAGACCAGACGGTGCCACTGGTCGCGCCAGATACCCTGGAACCGCCCGGATAGATATTGGAGCCGAGCGTGGAAGTTCCACTCCGCGTAAGCGCATAGGTTCCGGGAGAAGGGTTCGCGACGGGACGAATAACGAGCGCGTACTGTGTTCCCGCCGTCAACGTTGGCGGACTGCTAAAGTTGGCGGTGTAGAAGACGGCAGCACCGCTGGAGAAGCCTGTAATCGTTGCCGACGCGAGGTCGGCGCCCGTGGGCAGCCCAGCGCTGGTGGCACGCAGTGAAAGTGTCAGATTCGGTGTTGTACCAGTGCATCCGCTACAGAAAAGGTTGATATCCGCCCGGGTAAGTTGGCCGGTAACTGAGGGAGTGAATGTCTGACCTCCCCATGTGGTGATCGTGATTCCAACGCCGTTATTCCCAAGGGTGGTGTTTTGCTGATCAATGGCAGGCGCGTTGGTCAGAGCAATGTCGCCGGGGCTGCTGGTGAGATCACAGTTGGTGGGAACGCCTCCCTGGAAGTCGGCCTGAGTGGTGTCAGTCAGACAGCCGCTGGTGGGAGCAAGAGTAAGCGCGAAATCCTGCGTGGTGGTCAAGCCATCATTGATTACAACATTGGCGACCGTGATGGAGTTATAGCCGGGAAAGCTGGCGGTGACACTGGGATAAGTTCCTGAAGGCAGGCCGGTGAAGCTGTAGTTGCCGTTTACATCTGTAGTTGTGGTCCGGCTTCCAAGGGCAATGGTGACGCCGCTAATGGGATTGCTGCTGCCCAGATCTGTAACTGTGCCTTGCAGCGTACCAACCACTGCCGGAGTACACCCAGGAAAGCTGAAAGCGCCAACGCGGGTGTTAAAAGCCAGTCCGGTGGTCTGGTAGTACATGCTGGTGTACCAGAAGGTGCAGCCATCCGGGTCAACGGTCATGGCGCTGTAGTCGCCCCAGCGGGTACACGCGCTGGCACCGCAATTTCCTGATTGGGTGCCGGTGCCTTCAATCAGTGATTGCTCGGTTTGGGTAATGGAGTTCACGGGATCGCCAGCCAATCGTCCGGCATAGCGGATGGCCGGGTTCAATGTGGCATTGGTGGCGCTGTAACCGATGGCCATGTCACCGGCGCGGTCCACGGCCACGCTGGGCATAAAGCGAAAAACCGTGGCATCAGGGCTGAAGGTGAAAGCCTGGGTCGCATTGGCTTCCACCGTGCCGCCTGTGACTTTTACCTGGTAATAGCGGACCGCGGCTTGCGCTGAGGTCGCGCCGGAAGCGCCCACGGTGTGGGTGTTCCACAGGGATTCCACTCCGCCGATGTTGGTGTACTGGTTTTGCATCATCAGGCGGAAATACAGCGTGTCCAGCTTATTGCCAGGGGACTGCTCGGTTTGATTGGCGGCCAGCAACTGGCTCCAACTGGTGGCGGTGAGAGAGAGGAACGGCCCGGTAAATGTTGAGGTGGAAATGTTGCTCCAATCCACGTGGAACTTGTAGACGCTCACCGTGTTCAGAAATTGGGCGACCACTGCAAAGTAATTCGGGCTGCCTGCCGGGGGCGTACCTGTTTGTATGCGCGCGTTGCTGGGCAGCAGAGCGAATTCCGCTGAAGGAGCGTCAAAAGAAAGCACCTGGACGGTAGGTGCGCCTGCATACATCTGCGCTTTGTTGAAGGCCCAAGCGCGGGCATTCTGGAATGCTCCACCTGCCCCAAAGTTAAATACGTTGGCAGACATGTACAAGCCATCAGGCCAGATGCCGAATTTCGGGTAATCGCCAAAACCGCCATTTACCTGGACGGAATAGAAGTTCCATCCGCCTGCAACCGGGTCACCTGACTTGGAAACGGCGAAGCACTCGAACTCTGGAGCAACTGAATTACCTCCGCTCAGGTTGAAGGCAAAATCAGTGATGATCCAGCGGTCTTCAAAAGTATCGTATAAGACCACGGGGTCGCCGAAGTTGCTGGTGTCGCACAGGTTCCCGAAATTTCCCTGGCTCATCAATGTGTTAAATATGAATGCCGTTACCCGCGAGCCATCACTCTTGTTGTAAATGCCGACTGAGGTATTGATGGTCTGGATGTAGTATTGCGGTCCCACGTCGCCATTGGTGTCCGGGGGGTGTCCCGCTCCCCAGTTGGTGAAATCCAGTCCTTCAAAGCTGGTGGTTGCCGAAGGCGCGGGCGCGCTGATCACCGGCGCGTTGAGGGCAGGAGCCGCACTGCTCTGCGCAACCGATGGAGCGCCAGGGAAGGGAATAGGAGTCAAATCCGGTTCTTCGAACTCCGGACGTTCAAACTTGCGCGGCCGCGCCTGGGGCAAAGTCCGCAGATCGCCGTGGAACGGCTTTCCTCGCCTCAACTTGTCTTCACGGGGATGATGCAAGGTGGTGGTTCCCGCCGTGGTAGAAACATCCAGATCGGCGCTTACCGGGACCTCTGGCTGCGTGTTCTGGTTCTGTGCATATAAAGGAAGTGACCAAAGAGCCGCCAACAGCAGCAAAAAAGTCACACTACGGAGCCCGGAAGCGTAGTGACGCATGGAGTGACCTCAAAAATTAAAGTTGTAATGCCAAAAACCTGGGACTGGGGTACAACTCGGTACAAGTGTGGTATCGGCTGGATTCCAAAATGTTTGAGTTGTTTTGCAGACAGTATGAAGCAGAGTCTCTGGAAGTACAATGCTGAAAGACCGGGCCGTGGTTACTAAAGAGTTACAAGTTAGCTCAAGATCGTCCGACGCAGTGCAGCCGCGTCGCACCAAAACCTTTTACCACAGCGTGGCGAGCCACAACCAAACGGCTTTAACCGCAGAGGACGCAAAGGACGCAGAGGTAACAAAAGTAGTTCTATCATGTGGACGGCGGATCTTGTTTTTTGAGTGAAGTTTTGAACTGCCCGGCTGATGAAAATGATTGGATGCTGATTCTAAGTTTTCACCACAGATCACCACAGATGAACACTGCTCCTGTGAATGAATTCAAAGACAGAATCTGGTTAGAATCTAAATTCATCTTAATTCCTGTTGTCGGTATGAGATTGTCGAAGGATTTCAGGTGCTTATGAAACGTCTGCTTTTAATCGCGTGTTGCGCTCTTTTGGGAAGTGCCGTTCTCGTGGCTGCGAAAGGCGGCAGGACTCTCCCATCCGGTACATGGGGCGGTGAACATGTCTCGCTGGAAGTCTCGAACAAAAGCGCCATGCTGGAGTTCGATTGTGCTCATGGCGAGATCACGCGGCCCATCAAGCCTGATGCGCATGGCCGCTTCAATGTTCCGGGAACGTTTACCATGGAGCATGGTGGCCCGGTGCTGCGCGATGAAAAACCGTCTTCGTCTCCAGCGCGCTATTCGGGGCAGGTGAAAGGTGACACCATGAACCTGATAGTAACTCGGGGCAAGCAAAAGCTAGGGACATATACCTTGAAGCGCGGGGAAGCACCGAAGTTAATGAAATGCAGGTAAACGTTTAACCGCAGAGGGCGCAGAGAACGCAGAGGAAATCACATATTATTGAATGATGCGAACTGTGCGGGTTGCTGTCTCAATGTTAGTCGCGTGCATGTTGGTGGGGAGCATGGCCAGCTTTGCCGCTGAGCTGAAGCCCAAAACAACCGATGCTTTTGATAAATACGTTGCGGCCACGGAGGCACGGTTTGGTAATGAATTGCGTCCTGGCGGTGCGTTTCTCTACATAGACGCCTTCTCAGCAGACGCCAAAAAGAATGCTTACGACCAGCTCAAGCGCGGCGAGATTCTGATCGAAAGGCTGGAGACCAAGCCACCGGGCAACGATGTTCCTGACGGCATGGTTCACCACTGGGTCGGGCTCATCTTTATTCCCGGCGCAACCATGGCGCAGACCCTGCCCATTGTCAAGGATTACGACCGCCGGGCGGAACTCTACAAGCCGGACGTAATCGCCTCACGCACCATCTCTCACCAGGGCAACGACTACAAGATGTTCCTGCGGCTTTACCAGAAGAAGTTCACCACCGCGATCTTCAACACCGAGTATGCCGTGCACTGGGGACAGGTCGATCCGACCAAGGTTTATTCCAACTCCATCAGCACCCATATTGCCGAAGTGAAAGATACCGATCATCCCGACGGGGAAGAGCTGCCTGTAGGCCAGGGACGCGGCTATTTGTGGCGGCTCAATACCTACTGGCGTTTCCAGGAAAAGGATGGAGGCGTATATCTCCAGTGCGAAGCGCTCTCGCTCACCCGCGACATGCCCACTGGTCTGGGATGGCTGCTGAAGCCGCTGGTCACGTCGATTCCAAAAGCCTCATTGACCCGCGCATTGGGCCGCACGCGTGAAGTTGTGTTGCAGGCACATCACTAAAAAACCTTACCGCAGATCCACGGCAGGCCGGGACAGGTGACGCTGATGAAACGGATAGACGCTGATTTATCGCCATTCCGCAATTAACTCCGGCAATTAACAATGCCCCGCAACGGAAATCCTCTGAGCCGCGCTGGGGCGCGTCTCAGAGACGGTGCTGAGCACCGCCTCTACGTGATTGCTTCACGTCGTTTTCAACAGGGGTTCCGGTGTGCTCGTTTCGTGGGAGGATGTCACCTTGCCGCGAATCAGGTCGGCGGCTTTTTCAGCGATCATGATCGTTGGTGCGTTGGTGTTGCCGCCGGGAAGCGCAGGCATCACCGAGGCATCCACCACGCGCAGTCCCGTGATTCCCCGGACGCGCAACTCCGGATCCACCACCGCCATCGAGTCGGTTCCCATTTTGCAGGTTCCCACCGGGTGATAGAGCGTCTCAACCATTTTGCAGGCGTAGCTGCGCCACTCACTATCAGTTTTGACATTGGCACCCGGATACGATTCGCGTCCGCGAAACTTGTCAAAAGCTTTCGACTGGGCAATGGCGCGCGCCAGTTTGAGACCTTCCACTATGACATCAAGATCGCGGGGTTCGGAAAAGTAGTTGCCGAGAATGCGCGGCGAATCCACAGGATTGTTGGAGCGCAATGCAATAAATCCCCGGCTGCGCGGACGCAGCAAGGTCGGTCCGAGACTGAAGCCGTGCTCTTTGATGGGAGTCAATCCATGGTTGATGTAATAGGCAGGGGCAAAGTGGTATTGAATGTCCGGAATGCCTTCAGCCAGGGGTGTCTTCACAAAACCTCCGGCTTCGGCCAGGTTTGAGGTAAGGGGCCCTTTCTTCCAGCACAAAAAGCGCAAAAGATTGCCGACGGTTTCGGCGCCCGCCAGGCTCACCGGCTGAGTACATTCATAGGCGGTAATGACGGACGGATGGTCTTGCAGGTTCCGGCCGACTCCGGGAAGATCGCAAACCACCGGGACATTAAATTTGCACAAGTGATCGGCAGGTCCGATTCCCGAGAGCATGAGTATCTGCGGAGAACCAATAGCGCCCGCGGAGAGAATCACCTCACGCTCGGCGCGCACCTGGGTGCACGTATCTCCCTGCTGGTAGCTCAGGCCGGTGGCGTGGCCGTGCTCCACCAGAATGCTGAAAACCTGTGCATTCACTTTGACGGTAAGGTTCTTGCGAAGCATGGCCGGTTTCAGGAAGGCAGCGGCAGCGCTGTTGCGCCTGCCATTTTTCTGCGTCACCTGGTAGAAGCCAAACCCTTCCTGTGAAGCTCCATTGAAATCATGGTTACGCCCCAACCCGCATTCGTCAGCCGCTTCCACAAAGGCCTGGGAAATCGGATTGATACAACGCAGATCGGCCACATTGAGCGGCCCGCCTACTCCGTGGTATTCCGAAGGGCCGCGCTCCTGGTTTTCTGATTTCTTGAAGTAGGGAAGGGCGTCAGCAAAGCCCCAGCCCGGATTTCCCAGATCGCGCCAGCGATCGTAGTCGGCAGGGTTGCCGCGCATGTAAATCATGGCATTGATCGAGCTGCTTCCACCCAGGGCTTTGCCCCGGGGCCAGAACAGCTTCCGTTTTTCGAGGCAGGGCTCAGGCTCGGTGTAATAGCTCCAGTCACAAGGGCTTTGAAAGAGCTTGTAAAAAGCAGCCGGAATATGGACTTCCTTGCGGGAATCAGACCCGCCGGCTTCGAGCAGCAGGACTTTGCAAGCCGGGTCTTCAGACAGGCGGTTGGCAAGAACGCAGCCCGCTGAACCCGCCCCTACAATAATGTAGTCATAGGCGATTACCTCCATGAACCCCCCGGCGCGTGGCGAGAAACTCAGTATACGTACTCCTGTCAGTTTAAAAAATGTGATTTTTTCAGCAGGGAGGAATGCCCAGGTCGGCGGCGCTGTTATGAAACGCACCCCTCCGCTGATTATGGCCCATGGTACGCCGGGCCGTTGACGCCAGCGGGGCGGATTAAATATTTCGCAGCCTATATCAGGATGCCGTCACCTGACTCTCTATGGGTAGTGGTCTGGGAAAAAGGCTATCCCTCCCCCAATCCTCTCTGACCAGATTTTGTTTACTTTCCCTTGGAGAGAATATCTCTCCACCAAACACGAAGGCCCGGAATTGGCTCCGGGCCTTTGCGCTTTTATCCCACGGCGGCAAAGGTCATCTCATTGGCGTGGCTGCCGTTTTGCTGCTTCCATAAGAAGAACAACTGGGCATAAGAAGAGGTAATGTATTGTTCCGGGCTGATCTTCAGGCGCTCGGCTACCTTATCGATCCATTCCGCCGTGCCTTCGATCTCGCCGAAGTTGCCGATCGGGGTTTCGTCGACTACGACATGTCCGTGGCCATCGCTCCACTCCGTGCGAAACTTCTCATAACGGAAGCTGGCGCTGAATCCCAGGGCTTCCATGATCTCGGTCATGGCTTTGCCGTCAGCCATGTGGGTTTCGATTTCCCGCCGTGACTTGTGGCGTCCTTCTGTGCCTTTGGATTTATAGGTAATCGTCCAGTTGCCGCCATATTCGCGGATGCGCAGTATTTCTCCCTTTTGGCGGAGAGGCTGTCCCGGCAGGTCATAGAGGACGTTCATCTCGTGGGTACGGGGGGTTTTCAGTTGAAAGCCACAGGCGTGGAGTCTGCCTGGAAGGGCGGCAACATCATCAATTCGGAATTTAATTTCGACTTCCTGCGGCATGTGGTTGCGCCGCGCCTGCGGCGTTCTGATTTTTTGTTGCTGTGACCTTATTCCCAGCCCTGCCGGGCCAGGCTAACTTGTTTCGCCTTCTTCAGAGGGCGGAAATGGAATTTTTACGCTTTTTCCAATGCCACCGCCATACCCATGCCGCCGCTTACGCACAGGGTAGCGACTCCGCGTTGTGATTGCCGCTTCAGCATTTCATGAAGCAGGGTCACGGTGATGCGCGCCCCCGTACAGCCGATCGGGTGTCCTAAGGCAATGGAGCCGCCGTTCACGTTCAGTTTCTCCGCATCTATTTGGAGTTCACGGTCACAGGCGATCACTTGGGCGGCAAAGGCCTCGTTCAACTCAATCAAGTCGAAATCCTGCAGCTTCAGGCCGTGTTTCTCTTCCATCTTCTTCATAGCCGGTACTGGGCCTATACCCATGGTGCGCGGGTCAACTCCTGCCGAAGTAATGGCCGTAATCCGGCCCAGTGGCTTCAGGTTGTTTTTTTTGACGAACCCAGCGCTGGCCAGAACCAGGGCAGCGGCTCCGTCGGTAATTCCGGAGGAGTTTCCGGCGGTCACCCCGCCTGCCTTGGAGAAAACCGGCTGCAGCTTGGCCATCTTTTCCAGGGTCGCCCCCAGAAAGGGATGCTCATCCTGCTCCATAACCTCAGTGCCTTTTTTAGTCTGCAGGGTAATGGGGGCAATCTCGTCTTTGAACCGGCCCGTTTTGATCGCGCTTTCGGCTTTCTGCTGGGAACGGAGGGCAAACTGATCCTGCTCTTCGCGGCCAATCTTGTACTGTTCGGCCAGAACCTCGGCCGTTTCTCCCATGACCATCTTGCATAGTGGACAGGAGAACCCATCCTTATACATGCCGTCAACCAGATCCTGATTGCCCAGACGGTAGCCCCATCGCCCACCTTCCAGGTAATAGGGAACCCGTGACATGGATTCGGTTCCGCCGACCAGCACGCAGACCATATTCCCAATTGCCAGTTCCTGGTAGCCGAGAGCCAGCGCCTGCATCCCGGAGGCACAGGCTTTGTTGACCGTATAGGCGGAAACCTCCTTGGGTATCCCGGCGCGGATGGAGATCTGGCGGGCAGGGTTGGGACCGTTACCGGCCTGGCGGGCACTGCCGAAGATGGTTTCCTCCACCTGCTCCGGCTGAACTCCAGCCCTCTCGAGAGCTACTTTGGCGGCTACGACGCCCAAATCCGGCGAGGTGAGATGGGCCAGTTTGCCGCCGAACTTGCCAATCGGCGTCCGGACGGCAGAGATGATGAATACGTCGTGCAAGATGAACGTCCTCCAAAACGTCAGTTTAGCAGGCAGGGAAGGTATCGGGAGATCGGTAGAGTTTGATGTCTGCGCATATGCATCAGAATAGGTGCATAGACCTACTTGGGGGTGTTACAACCGCTGGGAAGGCCCAGCCATCGAAGATAGGAAGTATTAAGGTGGCCGTAGTCCAAGGCTTCATTCGGCGTAGCATAAGCGTGGTAGAAAAGCAACAGTTTTGTTTTTACTCTCAAAACACCGGGTTGCTATTTTGTCTTTAAAATACATACAATTACAGGGAAAGTTGCAAGGGGGACCCTAACGTTGTATTGCATAAGGAGCGTGAATGAACCGTGTACTGTCCATTCTGATGGCGGCGTTATTTTTAGCTGCCAACGTGGGGGCGGCTCCAGTTCCAACACACCCCAAACCCAAAACCGCAACCTCCAGTACGGCACCTAAGCCCTATCAGATAGGCAACGCCTCCTGGTACGGCAAGAAGTTCCATGGAAAAGAGACCGCCAGCGGTGACGATTTCAACATGTTCGAACTCACCGCCGCCCATCGCCAGCTTCCGCTGGGTACATATGTCAAGGTAACCAATCTGCGGAACGGCAAGTGGGTCATCGTCCGGATCAATGACCGGGGCCCCTATGTCGGTCGCCGGATTATGGATCTCAGCTACGGCGCAGCCCGGATGCTCGACTTCCATGCCGGAGTCGAGAAGGTCAGACTTGATTTGGTACAGTCTGAGACGGTAGCTGCCACCCAAGGCGTAAGCGAATAAACCTCCTCCTGCAAATAAATCATTTCCGAGCTAGCTTGTCCTCGTTATGATGGAGACATGATCGCCAGCGCTACGCCCAATTCTGTGCGGGAGCGGCTGATTGTCGCTCTCGACGTTTCCAATGCCAGAGCTGCCCAGGAACTCGTCCGCCAAATCGGGGATGCTGCTGGCTTCTTTAAGGTCGGTCTGCAGCTCTTTACGGCGGAGGGGCCGAATCTTATCCGGGAACTGGTGAGTTCCGGACGCAGGGTTTTCCTCGACCTGAAGCTCCATGACATTCCGAATACCGTAGGGCAGGCAGTTCAGAACGCTGCTGCTCTGGGCGCAAGCATGCTCACTGTCCACGCCAGCGGAGGGACAGAGATGCTGCGGGCGGCCAAAGAGGCTGCCGGTGACCACCTCGATCTGCTGGGAGTGACGGTTTTGACCAGCATGGACGATGAAGACCTGCAGGAGACCGGCGTTTCCGGCCGGATTCTGGATCAGGTGCTCCGGCTGGCGTCGCTGGCTCAGAGTGCCGGATTCAAGGGAGTGGTAACCTCTCCGCAGGAGATTGCTCCAGTTCGCAAGCTGCTGGGCGAAGGCTTCAGCATCGTCATACCTGGAATCCGTCCGCAGGGAAGTGCCCGCAATGATCAGCAACGAGTAGGCACTCCTCGCCAGGCGCTGCAGGATGGAGCAAGTCATCTGGTGATTGGAAGGCCTATCACACTGGCGCCGGATCCAGTCAAAGCGGCCGAGGCTATTCTTGAAGAGATGCAACAGTCAATGTAGCGAGTCTTTTCCCGGCAATCAGTGTTAACAAGCTGTAAAGTGTGCGTGGGCACAGCTTCATAACGCGCAAGATCGGCAATCATTGGCGTTCAGAGAAACAGCAAGCCTGGAATTAGCGAGGGGGAATGTTATGTACCGTCAGATTGGCTCATTCATTTGCGTACTCACTTTGGCAGCGGCTGCGACAGCTCAGATCGAGAACACCACCCAGCCGGCCGCAGCACAAGGAACGGCTTCCACTCAGATTTCCGGCAGGCAGAAAATCACTCTCCCCCCCGGAACCAAGGTACTCCTTCAGCTTCGCAGTCCTCTTGATACTAAAAGTGCGCATGAAGGCGACGGCGTCTACTGCCAGACTAATTTTCCGGTAACCCAGGACAACATTGTCGTGATCCCCGCAGGAACCTATGTAAAGGGCAAGATCATGCGTCTGGTTCGTCCGGGACGGGTGAAGGGCCGCGCCGAACTTCAGGTACATTTCACCACTCTTATTTATCCGAACGGATACAGTCTGGATCTTCCAGGAGCACTTGATAGCACTCCTGGCGCTGAGCATCACAAAGTTGCAGATCAGGAAGGCACGGTAAAGGCTGACGGTCAGAAAGCCAAAGATGCCGGTGAAGTCGCCACATGGGGAGCGACGGGTGCCGGCATTGGAGCGCTCAGCACAGGAAGTTTGAAAGGTGCTGGCATCGGCGGCGCCGCCGGAGCAGGCGTCGGACTGATCAAAGTGCTGCTCAGCCGCGGTCAGGATATCCGTCTGGAATCCGGCACCTCTCTGGAGATGGTGTTGCAGCGTCCTCTTACTTTGGAAGTGAATCCGGCCACGACTCACGGCGATGTCGTGCCGCAAAGCACCGCCGGCAGCAGGATGGGACCTCCGTAGAACTCATTACTTTAGTAATCATCGGCACACGCGCATCTCGTGCTGACTGAACCGAGGGAAATCCATGGATTTGCTTTTCTTTCTTCACAATAATAGCGATATTCCCTAAACATTGTTCGGTACAAATGTCTTGCCTACTTATCTTTTCTAAATTCAATAGGCCAGAATCCCTCCATCTACAATATTTCATATTCTCCCTCTTGCTTGAGAGCGTAACTAGCTGAAAGCAAAAACCTTTTCCCTTCTTAACATTGGCAGGCAGAGTGCATCCATCTGCCTAAGCTGCTTCACATCGGGAACAATTCTATGCACGCTAAATCTCAGTACTGTTGTTGTTGTTGCCAATCTTGAATTCCATTTCATTCCAGCACTCGTAATAAAAGTTTTCGAAGGAGGGAGTAGATGTCGAAAAATGTAGCTTTTCGTCTAGGCATCCTGTCCATGCTGATTGTGGTTTTGGCCGTGACCGGAATGGCCCAAACCACCGCCAGCATCAAGGGCAATGTCACAGACCAAACAGGCGCGGCGGTCAGCGGCGCAAAAGTCACTGTCAAGAACACCGCCCAAAATATTGCACGTACCACTCAAACGAACAATTCGGGCGACTATGAAGTGCCCGCTCTGCCTCCGGGCGTTTATACAGTTCAGGTTGAGGGACAAGGTTTCCAGCCTCAGCAGGCGACCAATCTGACTCTTCAGGTGGCTCAGAACTCCGTCCAGAATTTTAATTTAAAGGTTGCCAATGCAACCGAAGTGGTCACCGTAGAAGCCAGTGCGCCGGTTATCGAAACCACAACCATGACGGTGGGCCAGACGATCAATCAGCGCACCGTGCAGGAAATTCCGTTGAATGGCCGCCACTTTGTGGATCTGGCGTTGCTGGTTCCCGGCAGCGTGACGCCGCCCCAGAACGGCTTTCTCACTGCTCCTCTGCGTGGACAAGGCTCCTTCGCCTTCAACACCGCTGGTAGCCGTGAAGATGCCGTGAATTTCATGATCAACGGCATCAACCTCAATGACATGGTGCAGAACCAGGTCACCTTCCAGCCGACCATCAACACCGTGGCCGAATTCAAGGTAGACAACTCGACCTACAGCGCCGAATACGGACGTAACTCAGGCGCCATCGTAAACATCGCCACCCGTTCTGGCACAGAGGAGTTTCATGGAGAAGGCTACGAGTATCTTCGCAACAACTGGTTTGACGCGCGCAATGCCTTCAACCCCATCACGCAGCCACAGGCTCCCTTCAAGCGCAACCAGTTTGGCGGCGACATCGGTGGCCCCATCCACCATGGCACCACGTATTTCTTTCTCAGTTACGAAGGACTGCGCCACCGTCAGGGCTTGACCGTAGCTCAGCAGGTTCTTTCTGACGCACAGAGAGCCACCATCAATGCAACCAGCAGTGCCCAGATTAAGGGCCTGACCAGTTTTATTCCAGCGGCGAATGGAACCCTGAATGGACAAGCTGCATTCCTGGGTTCAGTGACCGCTCCCGTAGATATCGACCAGGGCACCGCTGATATCAGCCACAAATTCAGTGACAATGACATGTTGCACGGTTACTGGGTATATCAGCGCGATCTCCGCCAGGAGACCGGCGCTACCGGCGGCACCAACCTGATTGGATTTGGCGATATCCGCAATGGACACCGGCAGGTGCTCACGGTTGCGGAAACCCACACCTTCAGCGGCTCGCTCGTCAATGAAGCGCGTCTGGGCGCGAACAGGATTCACCTTACTTTCACGCCCAACAACCAAACCGATCCTGCTTCGATCGGAATTAATCTGGGCGCCAACGCCCCCCTGGGCTTGCCGGTCATAAGGATCTCTGATCTCGGCGTTCTGTTCGGCAGCGAACGCAACTTCCCGCAGGGCCGTGGCGATACCATGTTCGTTCTGGGGGACACCGTGAGCTACATCCACGGACGCCATTCATTCAAGTTCGGGACTGAGTGGAGAGATTTCCGCAACAATAACTTCAACAATGATCCCGGCACGTTGACTTTTAACACTACAGCCCATTTCATCAGTGGGACTGTCGATACAGCTCAGAGGACAGAAGGCAACGTCGCCAGCCGCATCAACCAGGCTGCGCTCGACTTCTTCGGTCAGGACAGTTTCAAGCTCACTTCTTATCTGACCGTTGAATTGGGTCTTCGCTACGCCTGGAACATGACGCCTTCAGAGGCCCGGGGCCGCTTTGCAAACTTTGTCCCCGCGGTCTCCCCGACGTTTGATGGCGCGACGATCGTTCCGGTGGAGCAGCCGTATAACCAGAACAACAAGAATTTCCAGCCCCGCATAGGGTTTGCCTGGGACCTGTTCCACGATGGCAATACCGTGCTGCGCGGCGGCTACGCCTACCAGGTTGACCAGCCGATTACCGGTATCGTGACGGGACTCGCCTCCAATCCGCCTTTCGCGTTTCCGATTACCGTTGCCGGCCAGAACGTTACGGCACTTGGGGGGTTCTTCAACGGCACACCCTCCAACATAACGCCGCTGATGGTCAATCCTGACTTCCAGAATGCCGACATACAGTCCTGGAACCTCAACTTCCAGCATCAGATCACCAAGAGCACCGGCATCATGATTGGCTACTTCGGCAACAAAGGAACCCACCTGGAAATTGACCGGAACGTCAACCAGTTTGCTTCTCTAGGCTTTGCCAATACGAGGCCCTTCCAGAAGCTGTCGCTGAATAGCCCTCTGCTGCCCGGAACAACTCTTGGAAACTCCATTACCGAGCGTGACAGCAACTCAAACTCGAATTACAACGCTCTTTGGGTCACCGCCAACAAGCGGATGAGCCATGGCTTGCAACTCAACGCGTCTTATACCTGGTCACACTCGATCGACGACGTATCCCGCACCAACGAAAATATTGTTGTGCAGGATAGCAATGACATCTTCAGCAGCCGCGGCAACTCCGATTTCGACGTCCGTCATCGTTTTGTCGTGAATGCCATTTACGATCTGCCCTTCAAAGGCAACCGCCTCGTAAGTGGCTGGGAGCTTGCGCCGATCGTCAGTGCGCAGACTGGTAATCCCTTCAACGTTGTTCTGGCGACGACCACGGTTACGGGCGTTGGCAACACCATTCGTCCGAATATCAGCGGCCCGGTACAGATCAGCGGCAACCCGCTGGGACAGTGGATCGCAAATCCCTCTGTGTTCTCGAATCCTGGTAACGCTTTTGGCAACCTGGGCCGCAATGCTCTCTATGGTCCTGGATTTGCCGACGTAGACCTGTCATTGATCAAGAACACTAAGATCACTGAGCGTTTGAATTTGCAGTTCCGTGCGGATGCGTTTGATCTGTTGAACCATCCGAATTACGGAATGCCTACGCCTCAGGCCGGTGGAGCCTCCTCGCTGGTCTTCACGCCTGGGCCGATCGCGTCAACCTTCTCAACCATCAACAGCACCCGCTTCCCAACCGGCGACTCAGGTTCAGCTCGCCAGTTGCAGTTTGCGATGAAGCTGTTGTTCTAGTTGCAGATTGCAGACCCACCAAGAGGCGCACCGGCAGCCGGTGCGCCTCTCTTTTGGTACATCATCCTAATTACCTCATTTAGCCGCTTGCGATTTCAGAGTTCCTGAGTTATAGAAAGAAATTTATCTCTTTGCGCAGAGTGGCGGTACCTTTGGCCACTCAAACGCTTATCGCTACAAAATCGAGCCCACCAAAATCAGTGATATGGTGGTTCTCCAGAAAGGCATGAAGTCTCCGGAAGAAGAAAAAAATCTTGAGAAGCATTGCGCGTGCGGAGGCACCAATCCCAAATAGTGGAGGGCGGAGTTCGGTCAGCCAGCGTCACAGGCAGACCGCCGCTTCCGATACAAAGAACGGTTAACACTCAATAATATGCAAGACATTGATCCACAAGAGCTTCTTGCCACTCAACGATTCTTCTCTCGACATTCCCGGCAACTCGGGAGAGAATAATCGTTTCTGATTGAGAGCGTCTCCTGGCCTGCCGCACTGCTTCCGGTATCTATTTCAGTGCTCATGGTGCTCACCGGAAGCTTTGCTTTACGTCAGATGGATTGCAGTCTAAGAAGGGTTTTGCAATGGGCAGGCCTGCGCCTCAGTGGCTCCTGGTTTTGATGTTCCTCCTCATCGGGACATCCCTGTTTAGCGCTGCCCAGATTTCCCCTGCGCCTGACCAACCGGTGCAACAGCCCCTCCTGGTAGATGACAATTTCCTCCAGATAAAGGGCGCACAGGCACAGTTCGAAAGTGCCAATCAGGTTTCAGATAACGTAAAAATCGCGATCCGGCAGGGCCGGGCCGGGTCTGTTCCGTACTTCAACAATTCCTTTAATCATGAACGGGAAACCTATCCGTTTACTACGGTAGGGCGAAATCCGAAGCGTGGCGAAACTACCGCGGTCGGCACCCAGATCATCCCCATCTCCATGTTCTTTCAGGGCTACGCCGGCCAGGATGGCCAGCCGGTCATTCTGGATATTACGCCGGTACTGGCAAAATTCCGGAATTCCCCTAACTTCAGCCGCGCCACCTATAGCACTGGCGTGACGCAGTTTGCAGATGCTGTGCAGCGTGCCCAGTTCTTTCATGTGATGGACCCGGAATGGCATACTTTGCTTGAGCGGCCGCGCATCCTCACGCCCCTGATCATTGATGTGCCCAGGGGCTTTGCCACTCTTTTCCGTAACCGCAGCACCGGCATTGTGTTTGCCGTGGTGGATACGGCCTTCTTCATCTCTCAACTGAATTCCATCATCCAGCTTGAGCACCTTGACGCTGAATCGTTGCCGATTGCCCTGACCAGCAACGTTTTGCTGGCGCCGGGCGGTACCGCGCAAAGTTGCTGCGTGGTGGGTTTCCACACCGCCTTTGACGCCGGTGATCGCGGGAACATTCCACTGGTGCAGACGTTTGTGTGGGGAAGCTGGATCGATGCCGGCATTCTCGGCACTGACTTTGCTGACGTCACGGCGCTCAGCCATGAAATTTCTGAATGGATGAATGATCCCTTTGGCGCGAATCTGGTTCCAGTGTGGCAGTTCCCGAATGGCGCAACTGGATGCCAGAACAACCTGCAGACCGGCGATCCCATCGAGGTCTTTGCCCATGCCGGATTTCCGGTAACCATCGACGGTTTCACATATCATCCTCAGAACCAGGCGCTCTTGCAATGGTTCACGCGAGAGACACCCTCCAGCGCCATTGAGGGCGCTTACAGCTATCCCAATCAATCACTGCTGACTGGCCCGTCACAACCCTGCACTACAAAATAACTCGGTTCCTTTGCTCGTCCTTTGTGGTTAAAGAAAAAAGAGGCAGCATCCTTGTCGAATGCTGCCTGAAGCGGAGGCTCGCGAAATGAATGAGGATGAATGTATGACGCGGAGCGCGCCTCCTCGTACGTGCGATAAGGAGACTCTCTGTAACAAGAATGCCGCCCCGGTGAATTCTTGCAGGTCATTTTGCCGCATTTCCTCCAATAACAAATCTTTACGTGCCGATTCGACTGCCCACAGGGTGCGCGTTTACAATGGACGGCTGCTGAAAGGAGAACGTACATGCGCAGAAAACTTCCTGTTCTGTTATTTCTTGTGATCGCGTTCGTGCTTGCAGGCCTGGCGGCTCCGCCAGAGTCTCAATACGGGGTGAAGCAGAAGTTCACGCTGGGAGGAGATGGCGGCTGGGACTATCTCACCTATGACCCGGCAGGGAAGCGGCTGTTCATCTCTCGCGGAACCAGAGTCATGGTGGTCGACCCGGCCAAAGGCTCGGTCATCAGCGAAATTCCAAATACACCCGGCATACATGGCATCGCTCTGGCCCAGGATTTAAATAAAGGATTTACCAGCAACGGGCGCGAGAATTCCGTCACCGTATTCGATCTCAAGACTCTGAAAGAGACGAATCGCATCAAGATCGAAGGGGAAAACCCTGATGCTATTCTCTACGATGCTGCCTCCAAGCGCGTCTTTACCTTCAATGGACGCAGCAAGAACGCCACCGTAATCGACGCGACTAATGACAAGGTGGTGAGCACGGTATCGCTGGACGGCAAGCCGGAATTCGGCGTTGCCGATGGAAAAGGCATGGTCTTCGTCAACATTGAAGACAAAGGCGAGGTGACCAGCATCGATGCTCGTAAAGCCGCAGTCGTAAACACCTGGCCGATTGCCGGATGTGAAGATCCCTCAGGACTGGCTATGGATCAGAAGAACCGCCGTCTGTTTCCTGTCTGTGGCAACAAAGTGATGGCCGTGGTGAATGCCGATAATGGCAAGGTCGTGACTACGATCCCGATTGGCCAGGGCGTAGACGCTGCCGGTTTTGATCCTGGCACCAATCTGGTCTTTGCTTCCAACGGAGAGGGCACACTGACCGTAGTGCGCGAAGACTCCGCAGACAAGTACTCCGTAGTCTCCAACTCGCCGACTCAGCGCTCAGCACGCACCATGGCCCTGGATACTTCGAATCATGATGTGTACACCGTGGCCGCGGAGTTTGACGAAGCCCCACCCGCAGAGGGACAGACACGTCCGCGCCGCACCATAAAGCCCGGCACCTTCACTTTGTTAGTGGTCGGAAAGAAATAGGCTGTATAGCACAACCGGTGGAAGCCCCGGACTTGCAGTCCGGGGAATTCACCAGGCGCAAAAAGCAGCGCTTTAGCGCTGGTGCTTCAGGGTATTAATGCGATTGCATGCTCGGCAGGCGGAAGTCTATGCCGTTTTTGACGTTCGCCGCTTCCGTAGCCGGAATGTCAAGATCAGTCAATGGAATCTTCTTAGCTGTGCTCTCATTCAGGATCCACATAGTCGGCCCGATGATCGCGTAGTTGCGGACTGAGAGCTGGCTCCCATTGCGCAGCACGATCACTGTATTCGGCAGATTATCCTGAGTTTTGCTCTGTGGCTGCTGATTGCGCTCTTCGTGCAGCCGTTGCTCGTCGCGCATCAGCTCCACCTGATCAGAGAGCCGTTCCACTTCCAACGACAATTCACGGCTGTTGCTGTCATCTGCTACGACCGGCTGCGGCGGTGGCGTGTAGGCGTATTCAGAGGGATAAGGGTACCCACTACCAATATAGGGAGCAGCTACGTATCCAGCGCCAACAAAACCACTATTGAAAAATCCGTTTCCGCAGAAAAACGGTCCGCCAAATCCGCCGTTAAAGCAAGCGCCTGAAGAGAAGAACGGGCGGTGAACAAAATGGCGGGAGTGAAAAACGATGCGCTGGTGAGGGAAGACTACACGTGAGTGGAATCCAGGCGCTATCAACCCCCGGTTCGCCGGAATAGCTTGGGGAGTTGGAGCAAACCTGACCGCTGGAGCAGGACGCGCCCCGAATCCAGAGCCGCGCATCGGTGGAGCGACGGCCCGTCCGCCCATGGCACGCTGTCCATGGGCCGCTACAGGGAGCAGAGCGGCTCCCCAAAATACCGCAACGAGAAGCAGCCGTTTCATGAGCATAGTCTAGCACTTTTCCAGTCTCTCAGGATCGTTTGTAAATGCCTGTTTACGCATTCCTTAACATGCCGGGAAATCTATACTTAGAACGCTTCCGGCATGTCTTTTCTTGCGGCCCGAATGGCGCATTGCATGGCCACCGGCAATCGCATGAAACGTTGCCCTTTTACCATCTGCCTGCTCTCGAATATTTCTCTTGACATGCGCATAGTAATAGTTTTAATATATTGCTGTATGGTTCGCCCATGCCCATTTGCGTTGGAAGCGTTGCCTGTTCAGGGACTTCGCTCCCTTGTTGCAGCATCTTCTAAACGCTACAGCCGTAACCCCGTAACCTGCCGTGCAGTCCACCAATGTTGATGCGGGTTGTAACGGGGTTACGGCTGTTACCCCTCATTTTTTTGGAGGATGACAGAAGGGAGGCGGCATCGTTTTAAAGGGTTAAATGTCTTTCATGCGATTGCCCTGGTACAAAGGCTGACTGCCGAACGCCGACTGCTATAATTTTGCGCCATGAGAACCATATCCCTGCTTGTTGCATGCATGTTGTTATTGGCCAGCTCATTGGCGCAAACTCGCAAATCTGCCGCCGGTGCGCCCCGCTCCAATGTTTATCCCATCCAGGAAGGCTTTGTGGATGCCAACGGAGTGCTCACCTATTACACCATTGTGGGTAAAGGCGAGCCGCTCATGGTGGTGCATGGCGGCCCCGGTGCCTCGCATGATTACTTTCTGCCATATCTGCTGCCGCTGGCCCGCACCAACAAAGTCATATTCATCGATGAGCGTGGTTCTGGCCGTTCTGAGAAGCTGCAGGATGTGAGCAAATACACGGTTGAAAACATGGTGGAAGATGTTGAGGCGGTGCGGCAGGCCCTGGGATTGGGAAAGGTCAACCTGCTGGGACACTCCTATGGCGGCGTGCTGGCGCAGGCTTATGCGCTCAAATACCAGAAGAACCTCTCGCACCTGATTCTGGGCAGCACCTTTGCCAGCACCTCGGCCATGAACCAGGTGCTGGCCAATGAAAAACAAAGCATGGAGCCGGAGGCTCGCCAGAAGCTGCAGAGCCTGGAAGATGCAGGGCTATTTGGTAAAGGCAAGCCGTGGGAAAAGAACCGTTATCCCAACGATTATGCTGTGCTCGCCTGGGGCGATGGATATTTCCCGTATCTCTATCAGAACCGACCCGATCCCAATTACGATCCCGCAGGCGGGAATACCACGACGTCTTGGGATCTCTACCGCGAAATGTGGGGCTCACACGGAGAGTTCGTCATTGACGGCAATCTGAAGTCGGTTGAGTACACCGATAAGCTATCCGGCATCCACGTTCCGACTCTGGTGCTGTGCGGCGATCACGATGAAAGCGATCCTTCACTTTCACGCACCATGCACGACAAAATTTCCGGATCAAAGCTGGTGATCTTGCCTAAATCAGGACATATGACGTTTGTCGATCAACCTGACATGTTCATGCAGACGGTGAACGGGTTCCTTCACGGCAAATGAACAAACTTTATGGAGCGCAAACCTCGGGCCTTCGACGCGCGCCGATGTTGCGCGTGGCGGGGTGGAGATGCCTTCGGCTGCGTGGGAAATCTTCGCGAGAAGAGAAAGTGCAAATAGGTAAACTTGGCTACGATACGCTGATGGGGAAGGAAATTCTGAAGCAGGTGCCATGCATCTGGCCGCCGCTGCGGCTGCGGACCTTGATGGTTCCGCCGTATTTCTGAAGAATTTCGCGGGTGATCCACAAACCCAGTCCAGTGCCTTCTTCACCTTTAGTGGTAAAGAAGGGCTCGAACAAGTGCGACAAAGTTCCCGGATCGATACCTTTGCCGTCATCCGTAATAAGGATGGCTGCGGCGCTCGAGCCTGTGAACGTACGGTTCTCATAAGTGCGCAATGAGATGTGGCCATTCAACCCCATGGCCTCCAGGGCATTGGATACCAGGTTCACGAAGATCTGGCGCACCTCGCCGGTATTGGCATTTATGCTCCGGCGCAAGCGGTATCTCTTTTCCACGGAGATGCTTTTCTGTTGCGCCTTGCGCGAAAGCAGTTCCATGGTTTCATCAAGAATTGAGTTGATGTCCACGGCGTTCAGCGCGGGAGTCTCGCGGGCAAACCCCAGCGTGCGGCGGATGATCTCTGTAATCTTCTTCAGCTCCTGCTCTGCGATCTTGATCTGCGCTGCCTGTTCGGGAGTGACGCAGTCGTGCAGCAGATAGAAGATATTCTTGATGGCATCCAGCGGATTGTTGATCTCGTGGGCAATACTGGCGGCCAGCCTGCCAATCACCGTAAGTCTTTCGGTGGACTTGAGCACTGCTTCCAGTTTCTTGCGCTGGGTAATGTCGCGCATGAAACCGGTGAAGAACCTCTGGCTCTTCAGGTTGAATTCTCCAAATGAAACTTCCAGCAGAATCTCGTGGCCGTTCTTATGCTGGCCCTTGATCTCCACACCGTGCCATTGCGGATGTTTCCTGTCCGACTCCATGTAGCGCGCAATCACCTGCTCGTAACGCACTCTCAGAGACTGCGGCACCAGCATGAACAGGCTCTGACCTTTAATCTCGCTGCCGGAATAGCCGAACATCTTTTCTGTGGCATGGTTGGCCAGCAGGATGTTGGCCGATTCATCCATGGTCACGATGGCATCAGAGGCTGAATCCGTCAGGTTGCGGTAAAGCTCCAGAGATTGCTGCAGGGCCTCTTCTGCTTCTTTGCGCTTGATGAATTGCCCGATCTGCCGTCCCAGGGCCACCATGGTTTCCAGCAGTTCGTGATCGGGCTCGCGGAAGCTGGTGGCGAAAAACTCAAGGATGGCAATCGCGTCATTGCCCACCAGCACCGGAAAGGCGAAAGCGGATTTCAGCCCGGCTCGTACGGCAGTGGAGTTGCGTTTGAAGTGCTCATCTTCGGTGAGATCGGCAATCCATGCGGCGTCTGATGTGGCAAAGACTTTTCCCGGCAGGCCTTCGCCGGCCAGCAGCTCATTCTTTCTGGATTCTGCAATGAATGTGCCCAACTCCTGGTTGGCCGCCGAAATATGCGTGCACACCAGCACCGGACGGTTGCTCGCATATTGCCAGAACGCTCCCAGTTCCCATCCGAGATTGATGCAGATTGAAGCGATGATCGTGGGCAGGACTGAAGAGAGGTCGTCGGCGCAGGCCAGTACTTTGGATACTGCAAAGTGAGTTTGCAACAGCGGCAACATCGTACGCGACGTTGCTTCTCCCTTGCGAAAGGGACGGCGACCTTCCGAACCCAGGGGATCCATAGTCAAGTAATTCTACACTTTTGGGATGAATTGTTCCTTCGCGTCCCTGCGCCCTTGCGGTAAACACGGGAATGCATCGGCTCGCATTGCATTCAAGGTTTACCAGGATGGCCGGGGACTGATTGCTGACTGCTACTGTACTTTCTGCAACCGTTCAATCAGCTTCTGCGCCAGATTGTCTTCTGATTCTGACCACAGCACTCGCCCGCTGATCCCACAGTTCTTTTCAACCGCCGTGGTAAACGCGACCAGCTTCTGCACGTTGACTTTTACTCGTCGCTCCACTGCTTCAGTGAAATCCACGTCTTCATAGAGAAAAGGAGTATCAAGCCCAAAGTCCACCTGGATATGCCCGTTCTGCTGGTAGGTGGCGTCTTCGAACTTCGGGCCAAAGGCAATGAACTTCGCCTTCTGTGGCTGCATCTGCCAGGTCTCATCCAGTTCGCCTTCCTGCACCGGACTCCACAAGTCCCAGAGCATATCGAATTCATAGGCATTGTCTTCATGCAGGAATTCGGCTGCCAAAGTCATGGTTCTCTCAGGATCGACGCGGTAATCAAATGTCTGTTGAAAAAGGATGGGCTCATTCCACGAAACGCTGTGAACAGCGAGATAACCAATGCCGTTTTTCTGGGTTGAGGCAGGGAACTGCCGGATGACGGAAAGAAGACGCGGCAGCATCTCCGATTCCCGAAAGCTCGGAAACCAGATGCTCAGATAAAGGCGGTCAGCCATAAGTGGACTATTCTAAATCGTAAGATGCCATTGCGGCCTGGCCAGGAACAGAAAAACACCCTTTGGCGTATATAACCGCTCAGCGATGAAGCTGCTTCTCTATCCTTTTCGTCACACGACGCTGGGTTTCTTTGCCGTCACGATTACCAGCATGATTCTGTTCTTCGCTCATTTTGTGCTTGGCGATCTCGATAATCCCTTCGAAGGCTCGTGGAATGTAACCACTGATCCCTTTGGCGAGTTGATCACAAAGTCTCGCTGAGCGACTTTTTGGCTGCCGAACAAGTCTTCCATACCTAAGATCTCGGCACACAGATCGCTCTTGCTTTTGAAATAGCTATAGAATCCCTCATGCGTCAGGCCCAACACCGGCCATGATTTGGTTGAGAGAGACACTCTCAAAGCCGTGCTGATTAGAAAGCTTTCGAGCGCTGTCGATGATGCCTTTCTTGATTTCCGCTCGATGACCAATGGGGCGCTGAAGTATGCCTGGGACAGGTTCACCTGTCCCAGAACAATATTATGTTGAAGATATTTTCGCACGGTGTTGTTATTTGAGGGACGATTGAACCCCAGAAATTCAGGAGGATAATGATGAGCGATAGAACGAATCGTGAAGCGCTGGCCAACGACCCCACGCGACGGCAAGCGATGGCCGCCGTGGCGATGGCATTCGGTGGATTGGCCCTGTGCTCAACTCAGGCCTGGGCAGGAGCCGAGGAAGAGATTTCCCGTACGGCGGAATCCATTCACCAAGAGACTAATTTCAGAGCGAGCCGGAAGCGCGTCTATGAAGCGCTTACCGACGCCAAACAGTTCGACAAGATCATACAGCTCAGTGGAGTCATGCAGTCCATGCACCTGGGGAACAAGCCGGCGGAGATCAGTCGTGAAGTGGGAGGCGCGTTCGCGCTCTTCGGCGGTTACATCACGGGGCGACACGTCGAACTTGTGCCGAACGAGCGAATCGTGCAGGCGTGGCGAACGGGCAAGTGGGCAGCGGGTGTCTACTCGATTGCGAAATTCGAACTCGTAGAGCAAGGCTCCGGGACCAAGATCGTATTTGACCATACGGGTTTTCCTAAAGGCGAGGCGGAAGCCTTAGCTTCGGGATGGAAAGCTCACTATTGGGAGCCGCTCGATAAATTGCTGGCTTAGGCGCTGCGCATAGCACCGTTCCTTGCCAGGCGAACATGATCGGCCCGGTGCTGATTTCGGCGGACGTCCCCGCAGCAAACCCGTCACGCTGACAATCCAATAGCTTATTGGACCCTAATGGACCGTGATTCAAGACAAGGTTTCGTGTAGTGCTTTGGAATCTGGCGTCCCTAACCAGTCAGAGTTTGAATCAGTTTGTGGGAAACTTATCCAGGGCTGAGGCCCTCAGCGTTGAAATTGCCAGTATTTATGCTGGTATCCGCCGACTCGATGGGAATCAGCAAA
>Ga0066662_10000230_pt1 | contig 24163 bp, 21 predicted proteins | sample GraSoiAngelo_111_FD_133939 | JGI IMG/M metagenome (GOLD analysis project Ga0066662, IMG submission 133939) | Grasslands soil microbial communities from the Angelo Coastal Reserve, California, USA - 14_0903_12_40cm | ecosystem: Environmental > Terrestrial > Soil > Grasslands | place: USA...
CTTCGAGGCGGATTTCGCCGAACAAGCCCGCTTCTTCGAACGGCATCTCAAGCCGTGGGCGGCGCGGATGTTTGCCGATCTGGAGATGTCGCAGTCCGCAAGGTTTTATCGTGCCGTCGGCCGCGTCGGCCGCGTCTTTATGGAACTGGAATCCGAAGCTTTCACGCTGTCCGAGTGAAGCTTGAGGCAATGATCAAGAAGGAGACCGCAATGAGCAAGCCGTCCGACAGCAAGGCGCCCGATAGCGGCAAAGCCAAAGGCGTGGACCGGCGCCGCCTGTTCATGATGGGCGGATCGGCGGTCGCGGCCGCCGCGATGGTGCCGCTCGCCGGCAGCAGCGAGGCGGTGGCGGACAATGAGGCGCAGGCCGAGCGCGTCAAGGCCCGCTACAAGGAAACCGACCACGTCAAGAACTACTATCGCGTCAACCGCTATTGATGGGACCACGCACATGTTAATGAAGCGAAGAGATGGATCCGCGAGCCGGGCGCGGTTGCAAGGCGTGGCCGCCGGACTTGCGTCGGGCGTGCTCGACCGCCGCAGCTTTTTGCGCCGCTCGGGCCTCGCCGCGGGCGCGGGCGCAGCGCTCGGCCTGATGCCGCTCGGCTCCGTCCGCAAGGCCGAGGCCGGACCGAAGATCGTGGCTGCGCCGACGGAAATCAAAAAGAACGTCTGCACGCATTGCTCGGTCGGCTGCACGGTGATTGCGGAAGTGCAGAATGGCGTCTGGGTCGGCCAGGAGCCGGCTTGGGACAGCCCGATCAACCGCGGCTCGCACTGCGCCAAGGGCGCCTCGGTGCGCGAACTCGTGCATGGCGACCGCCGCACCAAATATCCGATGAAACTCGTTGACGGCGAGTGGCAGAAGATCGGCTGGGACCAGGCCATCAACGAGATCGGCGACAAGATGATGGAGATCCGCGCCAAATCCGGCGCCGACTCCGTCTACCTGCTCGGCTCGGCAAAATTCTCGAACGAGGGCGGCTACCTGTTCCGCAAATTCGCGGCCTTCTGGGGCACCAATTCGATCGACCACCAGGCGCGCATCTGTCACTCCACCACGGTCGCAGGTGTTGCCAACACCTGGGGCTACGGCGCGATGACCAACTCCTACAACGATATCCGTAATTCGAAGACCATCGTGTTCATGGGCTCGAATGCGGCCGAAGCGCACCCGGTGTCGCTGCAGCACATCCTGACCGGCAAGGAAACCAACCGCGCCAACGTGTTTGTGCTCGATCCGCGCTTCACGCGCACCGCTGCGCACGCCACCGAATATGTCCGCTTCCGCTCAGGCACCGACATCGCGGTGATCTGGGGCCTGCTGCACCACATCTTCAACAACGGTTGGGAAGACAAGCAATTCATCCAGCAGCGCGTCTACGGCATGGACCAGATTCGCGCCGAAGTCGCGAAATGGACGCCGGACGAGGTCGAACGTGTCACCGGCATCCCGGAAGAGCAGATGAAGCGCCTCGCCGAGACGTTCGCCACGCAGAAGCCGGCGACGTTCATCTGGTGCATGGGCGGCACCCAGCACACGGTCGGCACCGCCAACGTCCGCGCCTATTGCAACCTGCTGCTGGCGACCGGCAATGTCGGCGTGTTCGGCGGCGGCGCCAACATCTTCCGCGGCCATTGCAACGTGCAGGGGGCGACCGATATCGGTCTCGATATCACCTCGCTGCCGCTCTATTACGGCCTGGTCGAAGGCGCCTGGAAGCATTGGGCCCGGGTCTGGGAAGTCGATTACGACTATCTGCAGGCCCGCTTCGACGAAGTGCCGGCCAAGGCCGGCCGACCGGCGCGCACCCGCAAGCAGAACATGGAATTGCCCGGCATCCCGTGGACCCGCTGGTTCGATGCGACGCTGGCCAATCCCGACGACGTCGATCAGCGCGACTTCGTGAAGGGGGTGGTCATCATGGGCCATGGCGGCAACACGATCCCGCGCATGACCGAGATGGTGAAGGGGCTTGAGAAGCTCGAACTGCTGGTGGTCGCCGACCCGCATCCCACCACCTTCGCGGCGATCTCGGAGCGCAAGAACGGCACTTACCTGTTGCCGGCCTGCACCCAGTTCGAGACCTCCGGCTCGCGCACCGCCTCCAACCGTTCGCTGCAATGGGGCGAGCAGGTGGTCAAGCCGATCTTCGAGTCCAAGGACGACTACGAGATCATCTATCTGTTGTCGAAGAAGCTCGGCTTCGCCGAACCGATGTTCAAGAACATCAAGGTCGAGAACAACCGCCCGGTGCCCGAAGACCTGCTGCGCGAGATCAACCGCGGCGGCTTCTCGACCGGCTATTCCGGGCAGTCGCCGGAGCGGCTGAAGGCGCATATGAAGAACCAGGGCAAGTTCGACCTGGTGACCTTGCGTGCCAAGGCCGACGAGCCGGAGATCGGCGGCGACTATTACGGCCTGCCATGGCCGTGCTGGGGCACGCCGCAGATCAAGCATCCGGGCACGCATACGCTCTACAATACCAACCTGCATGCCAAGGACGGCGGCGGCACCTTCCGCGCGCGCTTCGGGGTGGTCTATGAAGAGAAGCAGCCGGACGGGTCGGTGAAGAACGTCAACCTGCTGGCCGAAGGCTCGTACAGCAAGGGCTCGGAGCTGACCGACGGCTACCCCGAGTTCACCTATGGCGTCTTAAAAAAGCTCGGCTGGGACAAGGACCTCACCGAAGCGGAGCTTGCCACCATCAACAAGATCGGCGGCAACAATCCGGATGGCGTCGGCTGGGCGGTCGACCTGTCGGGCGGCATCATCCGCGTCACGCTGGAGCATGGCGTGATGGCCTATGGCAACGGCAAGGCCCGCGCGGTGGCGTGGAATCTGCCCGACCCGGTGCCGGTGCATCGCGAGCCGATCTACACGCCACGCCCTGAGCTCGTCGCCAAATATCCCACGCGGCCGGACGGCCGTCAGTTCCGCATGGCCAATCCCGGCTTCTCGATCCAGAAGGCGGCCGTGGACAAGGGCTTGGCCAAGCAATTCCCGATCATCCTGACCTCGGGACGGTTGGTCGAATACGAGGGCGGCGGCGAGGAAACCCGCTCCAACCGCTGGCTCGCGGAATTGCAGCAGGACATGTTCGTCGAGGTCAACACGGCGGACGCCGCCGAGCGCGGCATCAGGGACGGCGGCTGGGTCTGGGTCTATGGTCCGGAAAACAGCTCCAAGGCGAAGGTCAAGGCCTTGGTTACCGACCGCGTCGGCAAGGGCGTGGCGTTCATGCCGTTCCACTTCTCGGGTTGGTTCCAGGGCGTCGACCAGCGCGGCAAATATCCGAAGGGAAGCGACCCGATCGTGCTCGGCGAAAGCGTCAACACGCTGACCTCGTTCGGCTACGATCCGGTCACCGGCATGCACGAGGGCAAGGCGACCCTGTGCCAGATCCAATCGGCGTGAGGGGAGAATAGATCATGGCTCGCGTCAAATTCCTGTGTGATGCCGACCGTTGCATCGAGTGCAACGCCTGCGTGACGGCATGCAAGAACGAACATGAAGTGCCGTGGGGCATCAATCGCCGCCGCGTCGTCACCATCAATGACGGCAAGCCCGGCGAACGCTCGGTGTCGATGGCCTGCATGCACTGCACCGATGCGCCATGCGCCGCGGTGTGCCCGGTGTCCTGCTTCTACACCACCGCCGATGGCGTGGTGCTGCATTCCAAGGACCTCTGCATCGGTTGCGGCTACTGCTTCTACGCCTGCCCGTTCGGCGCACCGCAATATCCGAAGGTCGGCAATTTCGGCTCGCGCGGCAAGATGGACAAGTGCACCTATTGCGCCGGCGGACCGGAGGCGGACTCGACGCCCGCGGAATACGCCAAATACGGCGCCAATCGCCTCGCCGAAGGCAAGCTGCCGATCTGCGCGGAAATGTGCTCGACCAAGTCGCTGCTCGCCGGCGACGGCGCGATCATCGCCGAAATCTACAAGGAGCGGGTGATGAAGCGCGGCTACGGCTCGGGAATGTGGGGCTGGAAGACCGCGTACAGCGATTCGCCGACCGGCTAAACAGCCTCTGATGGTTTGAACAGAATTGGAAGGTCGTGCCGATGTCGAAGACGATTTCAAGCCTCAAGGCTGTATGTGCCGCCGTGCTGCTGTTGGCCTTCGCGCTGCCGGCGAGCGCGCAATTGTCGTTCAAGCCGACCGCCCAGGCCGTGCATGAGGACCAGCTCCTCAACGCGTTGAAGGAGGGCGACAAGATCACCGGCCGGGTCAGCATTCCGGACGCGATGGCTTCGAGCCTGATCCAGCCGGCGGGGCGGGAGTGGCGCGATTTCCAGCGCCACAAGCTGCCGATCATCGGTGGCGTGGTGCTGCTTGGCACCTTGGCGCTGCTGGCGATCTTCTTCGCGGTGCGTGGCCGCATTCCCCTCGAGCATGGATTTTCCGGGGTGAAACTGCTGCGCTTTGCGAGCTATGAGCGCTTCATCCACTGGCTCACCGCGACGTGTTTCATCATTCTCGGTCTCTCGGGCCTCAATATCAGCTTCGGGCGCGCGCTCATCCTGCCGCTATTTGGCGCCGAGGCCTTCGCCAGCATGACCGCCTGGGGCAAGCTCGCGCATAACTATCTCGCCTTTCCCTTCATGTTCGGCGTGGCGGTGATGTTCCTGGTATGGATCAAGGACAACTTCCCGAACCGCCTAGACTGGCGGTGGATCAGGGAAGGCGGCGGGCTGCTCCGCAACGGCAAGCATCCGCCGGCGACGCGCTTCAATACCGGCCAGAAAGGCATGTTCTGGATCGTGGTCGTGTTCGGTGCGCTGATGTCGGTGTCGGGCTGGTTCCTGCTGTTTCCGTATCTGCCCGCCAATGTCACCACGCTGCAGTTCTGGACCATCATCCACGCGGTGATCGCCATGCTGTTCATCGCAGCGATCTTCGGCCACATCTATATCGGCACTATCGGCATGGAAGGTGCGTTCGATGCCATGGGTACCGGCGAGGTGGACCTGAACTGGGCCAAGGAGCACCACTCGATTTGGGCCGAAGAGCAGCAGGGTCACGCGCCGTCGCCGGCGGGCGCTCCCCGCGCCATGCCGGCCGAATAGGGGAAGCGTCATGAAAAGTTTTATTGCGGCTTTGCTTTTCGCAGTGATCGCCGCCGTCGCGGTGGCGATGCTGCTCAACACCGTGCAGCGGCCGAGTTCGGTCGCCTTCACCACCAGCGGCGCGCGGGTCGGCGACCCCGGCCACAACCTGACAGGTCCGGTCTGATCCGCGCCTGGATGGCTCTGATCGGAAGTTCGCCGTGAGCGCGGTCGGTGCCCCCGCATGGCCGGTCGAAATCCGCCTGGTGAAGGACCGCCGTGCGCTCGCCGTCACATTCGATGACGGCAACACGTTCGCGCTTCCCGCGGAGCTTTTGCGCGTGGCCAGTCCGTCGGCCGAAGTGCAGGGACATTCCGAGGCGCAGCGTAAGACCGTCGGCGGAAAGCGCAACGTGACCATCCTGTCGGTGGACGCGGTCGGCAATTACGCGGTCCGGATCGGCTTCGACGACATGCACAACACCGGCATCTACTCCTGGGCGTTCCTGTACGATCTCGGCGCGAACGCCGAAGCCCGTTTTCGGGACTATCTCGACGACCTCGCCGCCAAAGGCCTCGACCGCGACCGGGCCGGCACGCGGTAGCGGGAGCCGCCGAACGTGATGGCGGCGGCGAATCCGGCTACATTCCTCCAATGGCTTCGCGCAAACCGGTTTCCCTCAGCAGCACGCAGGCACGCCGCATCTGGCTCCGTGCCCAGCGGCTCGATACTTCGACGCCTTTCGGCGATGGGGCGGCGGCGACCGCAGCCGCGGTCGCGCATCTAGGTTATGTGCAGATCGATACCATCAACGTGATCGAGCGCTGCCATCACCACATCCTGTGGACCCGAATTCCCGCCTACCGGCGCGCCGACCTGCGCCAGGCCCAGAGCGTCGACAAGACCGTGTTCGAGTACTGGACCCACGCGTTGTCCTACGTGCCGTCTTCCGATTTCCGTTTCTTCGTGCCGGACATGCGGCTGCACCGCCGCGAGGGCCACAGGTGGTTCGCCAGCGTAAAACCGGCCGACCTACGCAAGGTGCTGCGGCTGCTCAGGAGCAATGGTCCGCTGACCATCCGGGACATCGACGATGACGTGCTGGTCGAAAAGGAGCACGCCTGGGCCAGCCGCAAGCCGTCGAAGCGCGCGCTGCAGCTCGCGTTCTATTGCGGGCTCGTCACCATCAGCGAGCGCAACGGTATGCTCAAGACGTATGAGCTGACGCAACGCCACTTCGGCTGGGACAAGCCGCCGAAGCCGGCGCGCCGCAACGAAGTATCGGCCTATTTGCTCGACCGCGCGCTCCGCGCTCAGGGTCTGGTGAGCCTCGATTCGATCTGCCATCTCGACGCGCCGGCCAAGCCGGGAATTCGGCGGCTGATCGAGGCAAGGGTCCGCCGCGGCGAACTGGTGCCGGCCGCCATCGAAGGCGCCGGCAAGCAGGAGCATTGGGTGAGGCCGGACGCGATCGAGCCGGCGGGAGAGGCGTCCGATCTGGTCCACGTCCTCTCGCCGTTCGATCCGCTGATCATCCAGCGCAGGCGCACCGAATTGTTTTTCGGCTACGCGCATCGCTTCGAGGCTTATGTCCCCAAAGAGAAGCGGCTGTTCGGCTATTTCGCGCTGCCGGTGCTTGCGGGTGAGGACATCGTCGCCGCGATCGACCTCAAGACCGACCGCAAGCGCCGCGCGTTGCTGGTGCAGCAATGGAACTGGATCGGCAAACGCCCGCGCAAGGACTTCAAGCGCCGCATCGAGGAGGAACTGCACCGCTTCGAGAGCTTTCAGCTCGGGTGAACGGGCTTCAGGAGAGCATGCCATGCGCCGTGTCGGCTATGCAGACCTGATGGTCCTTTGCATCGGCGGTATTCGCTTGCGCGAGATGGTTGGCGGCGGCACATTCGCGGGGCGCGCGGCGTGAGCCGCCAACAAGCGCATCTTGAGGAAACCACCATGGCGGCGGTGCGGATCGACTGCGATATCCACCCGGCGGTGGGCGGGACGCGCACCACGCTGCTGCCCTATCTCGACGATCACTGGAAGGAGCAGGTAGTGAGCCGGGCGATCGACGGCCTCGATCTCACCTCCTATCCGCCCTCCATGCCGCTGTCGGGCCGGCCGGACTGGCGGCCCAAGGAGGGCAAGCCTGGCGGCGACCTCGCCATGGTGCAGCGCGGCGCGTTCGACCAGCTCGGTGCCTCGCATGCGATCTGCAACGTGCTCTACGGCGCGCAGGCGGTCTACGACCCGTATATGGCCGCCGCCTTTTGCAAGGCGATCAACGACTGGATCGCGGCGGAATGGCTGTCGCGCGACGCGCGGCTGCGCGCTTCCATCGTGGTGCCGATGCAGGCGCCGGATCTGGCGATCGAGGAAATCGAGCGCCGTGCTGCCGACCACCGGTTTGTGTCGGTGCTGGTGCTGGCGCAGGGCGAGTTGCTGCTGGGCCGGCGGCATTTCTGGCCGGTCTATCAAGCCGCGGAAAAGCACCGGCTGCCGATCGCCATTCACGCCGGCAGCCAATACCGGCAGGCGCCGAGCTCGATCGGCTGGCCGTCGTATCGCTACGAATATTATGTGGCCGAGGCACAGGCGTTCCAGGCGCAGATATTGAGCCTGATTTATGAAGGCGTGTTCCTGAAATATCCGGGCCTGAAGGTGGTGCTGATGGAATCCGGGATCACCTGGCTGCCGGCGTTCATGTGGCGCGCCAACAAGACCTGGCGCGGCGTGCGCGTCGAGGTGCCGTGGATCGACCGCGAGCCGGCGGCGATCATGCGCGATCATGTCCGCCTGACCGCGCAGCCGTTCGACAGTCCCCCTGAGGCGAAAAGCATCGCTGAGATCATGGACCAGATCGGCTCGGACAAGATGCTGCTGTTTGCGTCCGACTACCCGCACTGGCAGTTCGAGGGCGACGACGCGATACCGCCGCATCTGCCGGAACATATCGTCGCGCGAATGTGCGAGGACAATCCACTCGAAACCTTCCCCCGGCTCAAGCTCGCCGCATGACCGCACCAGGAGGATCGCATGAACGTCGTAGACCGGCCTCTGCTTGAACGAGAAGCGCCCGCGCAAAGCCGGTTGCGCATTATCGACTGCGATATCCATCCCAGCCTGCATTCGCGCGCGGACCTCAATCCGTTCCTGGAAAAGCGCTGGCAGCACCACCTCAAAACCTTCGGCGATCATTTGCGCACGCCCTACATGGGCACCACGCCCTATCCGCGCAGCGCGCCCCTGATCGCGCGGCGTGATGCGTGGCCCCCGACCGGCGGCCCACCCGGCTCTGATCTCGACTTCATGCGGCGGCAGCACCTCGATCCGCTGGATATCGAGTTCGGCATCCTGCAGGTGCTCGACCTCTTCATCGTCTCGCAGCAGAACCTCGACTTCGGCGCGGCGATCCAGCGCGCCATCAACGACTGGCAGCTGGCGCAGTGGAGCGACCGCGACCCGCGGCTGAAGGCCTCGATCCTGGTCGGCCAGGATGATACTGAGGCCGCGCTCGCAGAGATCGAGCGCTGCGCGAAAACCGGGCGCTATGTGCAAATCAACGTCTCGCCGCGCGCCAACGAGCCGCTCGGCCGCCACCGTTACTGGCCGATCTATGCCAAGGCGGAAGAGCTCGGCCTGCCGCTCGGAATCCATGTCGGCGGCTATGGCGGGCATGCGCCGACCGGCGGCGGCTGGCCGTCGTTCTATACCGAGGAGCATCAGTCGAACGCGCATTCGGTGGCGGCGCAGCTTACCAGCCTGGTGATCGAGGGGGTCCCGGAGCGCTTTCCGAAGCTGAAGATCGTGTTCATCGAAGGCGGCTTCGGCTGGATTGCTCCGACGACGTGGCGGATGGACCAGCATTTCGAGCGTTTTCGCGGCGAGGTGCCGCATCTGAAGCGCAAGCCTTCCGAATATGTCCGCGAGCATTTCTGGTTCACCACCCAACCGATCGACGAGCCGGACAATCCGCGGCACCTCCGTTCGGTGATCGAATGGATCGGCGTCGACCGCCTGTTGTTCTCTTCCGATTATCCGCACTGGGATTTCGACGATCCGCGCTTCGCCTTCAAGACGCCCTTGACCGAGGCCGAGCGCGCCAAAATCTTCAACGCCAACGCGCGGGCGGTTTATAGGCTCTGACGGTTCGGGGCATCGTGGCTGGATTCAGGGCCTCTGGCGGCGCAAGCAGGCTTTCCAAGGCCGATACCGGAACGAAAGGCAATCTCTTGAGTTCGCCTGCCGTTTCACGGCCTCTCGCTTTTCTGTTAAATCTGGTTCGGGGAATCGGAGAGCCCTTATGCCTTCGTTGACCGAATGGAAAGTGCCCGCGGCGATCCAGCCACGGGCTGAGGATTTCAGCTTCGACCTCGAGCGCGCGCTGTCCGCGGTAGTCGGGCTGCACTCGATCATTCCGCCGGATGCCTTCACGGCCGGCACGCTGGGCACCGAGCGCGCCGGCAATGGGGTCCTGATCGACCGCGGACTGGTATTGACCATCGGCTATCTGATCACCGAGGCCGAGACCGTATGGCTGCACCTCGGCGATGGCCGGGTGGTGGAAGGTCATGCGCTCGGCTTCGACGGCGAAACCGGCTTTGGCCTCGTGCAGGCGCTCGGCCGCATCGATCTCGAGCCGTTGCCGATCGGATCGTCCGGCGCGGCACGCGTCAACGACCGTGTCGTGGTCGGCGGCGTCGGCGGACGCACCCGCTCGCTCGCCGGCCGTATTGCCGCGAAGCAGGAATTCGCCGGCTATTGGGAATACCTGCTCGACGAGGCGATCTTCACCTTTCCCTCGCATCCGAACTGGGGTGGCACCGGGCTGATCTCGGAGCGCGGCGAGTTGATCGGCATCGGCTCGCTGCAGCTCGAACGCGAGCGCGCCGGCAGGCCGGAATATCTCAACATGATCGTGCCGATCGATCTTTTGAAACCGGTGCTCGACGACATCAGAAAGTTCGGCCGCGTGAACAAGCCGGCGCGGCCTTGGCTCGGGATGTATTCGACCGAAATCGAAGGCCGGGTGGTGGTGGTCGCCATCGCCGAAAAGGGCCCGGCGGCGCGCGCCGAACTGAAAGCGGGCGACGTGATCATGGCGGTCAATGGCGAAAAGGTGCTGAGCCACGCCATGTTCTATCGAAAGCTCTGGGCGCTCGGCCCCGCCGGCGTCGACGTTCCGCTGACGCTCTACCGCGAGGGCGACACGTTTGACGTCGATGTGACGTCATCGGACCGCGCAAGGTTCCTGAAGGGGCCAAAGCTGCATTGAAAGGTAGGGTGGGCGAAGGCGCGAAGCGCCGTGCCCACCACCTTTGTTGCGCCCCGATGCAATGGTGGGCACGGCGCTTCGCGGCTTTGCCCACCCTACGCCACTACGCCACCAGCGAGAACAGCAGCAGCGATCGGCCGCTCACGTCATAGCTGCTGCCGAAGGCGAAATTTGCGCCGGGCGGTGCATCGGGGATGTTGGTGTCGACCAAAAGCGACCACTGCGATCCACCGACGGCTTGCGGCAGCTTGAAGGTCACGCCGCCCTCAAAACTGTTCAGGATCATCAGCACGGTTTCGTCCTCGCCGTGGCGGGGCATCGCGGTCTTGCGGGTGCGGCCGTCGAGCAGCATCCCGAAGCATTTGATCCAGGGGCTGTTCCAGTCCGCCTCCGTCATCTCGCCGCCGCCGGCGGCGATCCAGGTCACGTCGCGGACGCCGAGCTCGCCGTCATGCGCGCCGGTGAGAAAGCGGCTGCGGCGCAGGATCGGACAGGTCCGCAATATCCCGATCAGGCGCTTGGTGAACGCCAACAGATCCTTGCCGTCCTGATCAAGATCCCACGCGAGCCAGGTGATGTCGTTGTCCTGGCAGTAGGCGTTGTTGTTGCCTCGTTGCGTGCGGCCGAACTCGTCACCGCCGAGGATCATCGGCGTGCCTTGCGAGAACAACAGCGTCGCCAGCATGTTGCGCTTCTGACGTGCCCGCAGGTCGAGAATCTGGCGGTCGCCGGTCGGACCCTCGGCGCCGCAATTCCAGGAGCGGTTGTCGTCGCTGCCGTCCCTGTTGTTCTCGCCGTTGGCCTCGTTGTGCTTGCCGTCGTAGCTCGCCCAATCGTTCAGCGTGAAACCGTCATGTGCGGTGACGAAATTGATGCTGGCCCAGGTGCGCCGGCCCTTTTCATTGAACAGGTCGCCCGATGCCAACAGCCGTCCCGCCAGCTGCGCCGGCGGCGCCATGCCGCGCCAATAGTCGCGGACGGTGTCGCGGAATTTGCCGTTCCATTCCGCCCAGCCCGGCGGAAAGCCGCCGAGGTTGTAGTGCATGGCGGCGTCCCATGGCTCTGCGATCAGTTTGACCGTTGAAAGCTGCGGGTCTTGGTCGGCCACCTTCAAGAAACTGCTGCCTTCGTCGAATTCGCCGGCGTCCCGGCCGAGCACGATGCCGAGGTCGAAGCGGAAGCCGTCGATGTGCATGTGGGAAGCCCAGTAGCGCAGGCAGTCCATCACCATCTGCATGACGCGGGGGTGCCCGAGATTGACGGTGTTGCCGACGCCGGTGTCGTTGAGGTACCAGCGCTTGTTGTCCGGCATCAGGCGATAGTAGCTCGCATTGTCGATGCCCTTGAACGACAGCGTCGGTCCATGCTCGTTGCCTTCGGCGGTGTGGTTATAGACCACGTCGAGGATGACCTCGAGCCCGGCGCCGTGCAGGCGCGAGACCATCTCCTTGAACTCGCGGAGCGAGTTGGGCACGTCGGAAGCATAGCGCGGGTCCGGTGCGAAGAAGCCGATGCTGTTGTAGCCCCAATAATTGGTCAGGCCTTTTTCGACAAGATTGCTGTCGTTGACGAAAGTATGCACCGGCAGCAATTCGACCGAGGTGATGCACAGCGATGTCAGGTGCGCAATGGCGGCAGCGGAGCCGAAGCCGGCGTAGGTGCCGCGCAGCTGCTCCGGGACGCCGGGATGCTGCTTGGTGAATCCCTTGACGTGGGTTTCGTAGATGATGGTCTCGTCCCAATGCACGTTTTGCTTTGGCGGCACGCAGGTCCAGTCGAAGTCCGGATCGACCACCACGCATTTCGGCATGAAGGGCGCGCTGTCGCGCTCGTCGAAGGTGAGATCGTCTCCGCTTTCCATGCGATAGCCGAACACCGCTGCATTCCAGGTCAGCGAGCCGGCATGGGCGCGTGCATAGGGGTCGAGCAACAGCTTGTTCGGATTGAAGCGATGGCCGTTGGCGGGATCGTAGGGGCCGTGCACGCGATAGCCGTAGAAGGTGCCGGGCCCGACCTCAGGAATATAGCCGTGAAAGATCTGGTCGGTATATTCCGGCAGCGCGATGCGCGTCTCGCGGTCGCCGTCGAACAGGCAGACTTCCACCTTCGTGGCATTGGCCGAGAACAGCGCAAAGTTGGTCCCCGTGCCGCTCCAATGCGCGCCAAGCGGATAGGGGTGTCCTTCTTCGATCGGCCCGACCATGACGGTGGTCATTACGCGCGCCGCTTGTAAAGCGCGGTGCGGTCCAGCCGGTAGACGCGGCGGGCGTTGCCTTCGAAGACCTTGGCGCGGTCCTCCTCTGACAGCGGCAGGGTGTCGATGTAGTATTTGGTGTCGTCGTAGTATCGGTTGTTCAACGGGTCGATGCCGCGCACCGCGCCGACCATTTCGGAGGCGAACAGGATGTTGTCGATCGGAACCACCTTGAACAGTACCTCGATACCGGGCTGGTGATAGACGCAGGTGTCGAAGAACACGTTTTTGAGCAGCAATTCGTCCAGCGGGGGCTTGTTCATGTCCTGCGCGAGCCCGCGATAGCGGCCCCAGTGATACGGCGCGGCGCCGCCGCCATGCGGGATCACCATCCTCAAGCTCGGAAAATCCTTGAACAGATCGGAGGTGATGAACTGCATGAAGGCGGTAGTGTCGCCGTTGATGTAATGCGCGCCGGTTCCGTGGAAGTTCGGATTGGCCGAGGCGCTGACATGGACCATCGCCGGGACGTCCAGTTCCACCAGCTTCTCGTAGAGCGGGTACCACCAGCGGTCGGTCAGCGGCGGGTCGCGCCAATAGCCGCCGGACGGGTCCGGGTTTAGATTGACCGCGACAAAACCGTATTCCTTCACGCAGCGCTCCAGTTCTGCGATGCAATTGTCCGGCCGCACGCCGGGCGACTGCGGCAATTGCCCGATGCCGATGAAATTGTCGGGATGGAGCGTAGCAATGCGATGGATCAGCTCGTTGGAAACCTGCGACCATTCCGCGCTGGTCTCCGCGGTGCCGATGTGGTGGCCCATGCCGCCGGCCCGCGGCGAGAACAGCGTCACGTCGGTGCCGCGTTCGCGCTGGAACTTCAGCTGCGGCTGCACGCTTTCGCGCAGCTGATCGTTGCTGATCCGCAATGCCGCGGCGGATGGCTTTTTCGACGGATCCTTCAGCGCCGCAATCTGCGCCGCACGAAACACGTTCAAGGCTTCCGGCTCGGTGGTGTAATGGCCATGGCAATCCACCACCAGCGGCTTGCCCGCTTGCGCTGCCGCCTGAAAGGGAGCGGCCAGCGTGTTCATCGCCGCAAACCCTGCCGCGCCTTGCAGGAGCCCGCGTCTGGATAGCGCCATCGTTTCACTCTCCCGGTGTCAGTCATGATGATTATTCCGCCGCGTCAGCCTTTGCCCGATATCGATAGCCCGCCGCCGGATGCGGCGCGGTGAGGCGTGCGCGTCCGGCGCCGTAAAGCTTTTCGCGCAGCGTGCCGGGCCGGTAGGCCCGCTTGTAGCGGCCGCGCCGCGTCAGCTCCGGCACCAGCATATCGGAAATGTCCTCGAAATCACCGGGCGAGATCGCGAACGCGACGTTCAGCCCGTCGACGCCGGTCTGCTCGACCCAGCCCTCGATGTCGTCGGCGACCTTTTCCGGCGTGCCGACCACGACCGGGCCGATGCCGCCGATGCCGACATGCTCGGCGACCTCGCGCACGGTCCAGACCCGGTCGGGGTCGGCGCGGGTGATATTGTCCATCGCGGTGCGCCCGGCGTCGTTATGGACGTGGCGCACCTCCTGATCGAGATCGTAGGTGGAGAAGTCGACGCCGGTCCAGCCGGACATCAGCGTCAGCGCGCCCTCATGATTGATGTGGCTTATATAGTCGGCGTATTTGGCGGCGGCCTCCGCTTCGGTGCGTCCGAGGATCACCGTCATCATGCTGAACATCAGGATTTCCGCGCCGTCGCGGCCGGTCTTGCCGGCAAGCTCGCGGATGGCGGCAACCCGTGGCGCGATCACCTTGGCGGAAGGGCCCGACATGAACACGCATTCGGCGTGCTCGGCGGCAAACTGCCGGCCGCGCGGCGAGGTGCCGGCCTGATAGAGCACGGGGGTGCGCTGTGGCGACGGCTCGCTCAAGTGGATCGCATCGAGCCGGTAGTTTTCGCCCTGATGCCGCACCCGATGCACTTTTGCAGGATCGGCAAAGATGCCGCGGGCGCGGTCGCGCAGCGCCGCGTCGTCCTCCCAGCTGCCTTCCCAGAGCTTGTAGACCACCTCCATATATTCGTCGGCGACGTCGTAGCGATCGTCATGGGCGGTCTGCTTGTCCTTGCCCGCCCCGCGCGCGGCGCTGTCGAGATACCCGGTGACGATGTTCCAGCCGATCCGGCCGTCGGTCAAATGATCCAGCGTCGACATCCGCCGCGCGAACGGGTAGGGCGGCTCGTAGGATAGCGTGCAGGTGACGCCGAAACTGAGATGTTCGGTGACCGCCGCCATGGCCGAGATCAGCAGCAGCGGATCGTTCACCGGCGTCTGCGTGGCGTTGCGCAGCGCCGCATCCGGACTGCCGCCGAACACGTCATAGACGCCGAGCACATCCGCCAGGAACAGCCCGTCGAAGCGTCCACGCTCCAGCGTCCGCGCCAGATCCGTCCAATAGGGCAGCCGATTGTATTCGCTGGTGCGATCGCGCGGATGCGTCCACAGCCCCGGCGACTGATGGGCGACGCAGTTCATGGCAAAGGCGTTGAGGCGGATTTCCTTGGACATGATCGGCTACTTTCAGGGCACGTCCGCCGCGCCGCGACGTTTCTGTTGGAGGAACCGGACCGACGATATTCCCTCTGCCCCGCCTCGTGCAATGTGTGCGGCGGAAGGGCCGCCGATTCGGCCTTCGATCAACGGATTGCCCGATGAACAACGGCGCCGCGAAAGAGGTGGGAAAACGCATCGCGCTGCTAGGCGTGCCGATCGAGGTCGGCGCGTCGCAGCGCGGCGCGCTGATGGGGCCGGCCGCGCTGCGCACCGCCGGCCTCGGTCCGCTGCTCGAAGGTCTCGGCTTTGCGGTGGAGGACCATGGCGACATCGCGCGGGCCGATCTCGTGTCCGCCGACGATACCCCGCCGCACAATGCCAGGCATTATCGCGACATCCAGGCATGGGTCCGAACCGTGAGCGCGCACGCCTACGCGCTGGCCGGATCGGGCGCCATTCCGATCTTTCTTGGCGGCGATCACAGCCTGTCGATGGGATCGGTCAACGGCGTCGCACGGCACTGGCATGAGCAGGGCCGCGAGCTGTTCGTGCTGTGGCTCGATGCCCATGCCGACTACAACACGCCGGTCACCACGCTGTCGGGGCACATGCATGGCATGGTGGCGGGATTTCTCTGCGGCGAGCCCGGGCTGGAGGGGCTGTTGGGCGAGGAGCCGCGCGCCTCGATAAAACCTTCCCAGCTCGACCTGTTCGGCACCCGCTCGATCGATCCCCTGGAGAAAGAGCTGGTGCGCGAGCGCAATGTCGTGGTGGCCGACATGCGGCAGATCGATGAATACGGCGTCGGCGTCCTGATCCGGCGGGTGATCGACCGCGTCAAGGCGCGCGACGGCGTGCTGCATGTCAGCTTCGACGTGGATTTTCTTGACCCCGCCTTGGCGCCGGGCGTCGGCACGCTCGTGCCGGGCGGCGCCACCTATCGTGAAGCGCATCTCGTGATGGAGCTGCTGCACGATTCCGGCGTGGTCCGGTCGGTGGATATTGTCGAGCTCAATCCGTTTCTGGATGAGCGCGGCCGCACCGCCCGGGTCGCCACCGAGTTGGTCGGCAGCCTGTTCGGCCAGCAGATCACCGACCGGCCGAGCCCGACCAACGCCATTGTCACGCCCTGACCGCGAGGGATGTCCGCGTTCTAAGCTTCAAACCCCGCGCCAATCGTGCTTTCATGACAAGACAAATCGATATCGAGGGAGGCCAGTCTTGGCGGAGGATCGCTCTACCGTTGAATCAGTGGTTCAGCTTTATTTTGACGGCCTCTACGAAGGCAGCGCCGACAAGCTCGGCGACGCCTTTCATCCGAGCGCGGACTTGCGCTGGCATGAAGACGGAAAATTGCAGGTCCTGGCGGTGCCGGATTGGCTGAACCGGGTGCGCAAGCGTCCATCCGCCAAGGCGCAGGGACAACCGCGGGAAGACGTCATTGTCAGCATCGACCGCTCGGACGAGACCACCGCTTTCGTCAAGGTGCGCTGTCAATTGCCGCCGCGCTATTTCACCGACTACCTGGTGGCGATGAAGCTGGACGACGGCTGGCGGATCGTCTCGAAATCCTACCGCTACGACCTCCGGGAGTAAGATAATCCGCCCCATGACTAAAATTTGATTTATGCGGCTGCCATGATGTGAAGCAGTTCACAGGCGCCGCGGTCGTCAGCGACTATCTGCTTGCAGCCAAGCGCATAGCGGGAGATGTCACATGAAGATCCGACGGTTTGCCCTGTGGTGGTTCAGGTTCGTTGCTTCCGGGCGGTTTCTGGAAAAGTTCTTTGACCTGCGGCGGCCGCGCCGTTTGTGATCGTGGTTCGACCCCAAGAAGGATGTCCGCCGTTATTCGGCGCTGCTGACGAGCTTGATGCGCGGTTCGTTGGCTTGCGTCAGGCTGCGATAGGCGGCGAGGTAGTCCAGCGCCATCCGCCGCGCGGTGAAGCGCGCCTCGAACTGCTTTCGTACCGCACTCCGGTCCATCCCTGGCAGGCGGCCGACCGCGGCGACGGCGCTCGTTTCATCCTCCACGATGAACCCCGTGAGGCCCTCGTCGATGATTTCCGGCACCGACCCTCGGTTAGAGGCGATCACCGGCGCGCCGCAGGCCATCGCCTCGATCATCACGATGCCGAACGGTTCCGGCCAGTCGATCGGAAGCAACAGGCCGAGCGCGCCTGATAGCAGCTCCGGTTTCTCGTGGTCGCCGATTTCAGCGATAAACTCGACCAGTGGGTGGTCCATCAACGGGCGGATGACCTCATCGAAGTAATCCTGGTCGGCGCGGTCCACCTTGGCCGCGATTTTCAGCGGAATGCCGCAGCGAATCGCGATCCGGATGGCGCGATCGACGCCCTTTTCCGGCGCGATGCGGCCGAGCACCGCGAGGTAGGCCGGCGTCGCCGGTTGCGGCGTCAGCAGGTTCTCCGGCAGGCCGTGATAGACCGTGGCGATGAAATTGGCCTGCGGCACCGGCCGGCGCTGCGCGTTCGAGATCGAGATCACGGGTATGTCGGAGAAGGTCGTGAACACCGGCTGGTGCTCGGGAAGGTCAAGCCGGCCGTGCAGGGTGGTCAGGAACGGTGTCGGCTGCCGGTAAAACAACGAGAACGGATAATAATCGAGATGAAAGTGGAGAAAATCGAACTCTTCGTCGTCGCATTTCTGCCGCACCTGCTCCAGCATCACCATATGCAAGGCGTTGGGGTCGCGGACCGCGCCGTCCAAGCGTAGCGCCCTTGGCCAAGTCGCCACCAGCCTCGCGGAGGTCTGCGAATCGCCGCTGGCGAACAAGGTGACATCGTGCCCGAGCGCGACCAGTTCCTCGGTCAGCCAGTGCACCACGCGCTCGGTGCCGCCGTAAAGCTTAGGCGGGACGGCCTCGGTCAGCGGAGCAACCTGCGCGATGCGCATCTCGCAACTCCCTCTTCCTGCTTTTGTGGAACGCTGCCCCTCAACCGAACGGCCTCAACCGCAACGCTTTCGCGACCACGATGTTCCTCAGGAACCGGTGCGCCACGTGTCCGCTTATTCCGGGCGGGCTGATCGCTGGATGATCATTGCTGTATAATGCCGGCGGTTCGAATCAAATCAGGTTGATTTTTGAAAAGGAACCGCGAACCGGTCGAGGTCCGATGGCAGCTGAAAGCGCAACCAAATTGAAGGTCCAGAATGTCGAGCCCCTTGCCGAGGCGCCATTCTATATTCCAATGACCGGCCCGGCCGCGCGGCCGCGCCGCTCGCTGAAACATGACGACACCTTCATCGTGCTCGACGGGCACGGCGACATCGGCGCCTCCGCCGGCGGGCCGGATGGGCTGTTCAACTGCGACACCCGCTACCTCGCCCGGCTTGAATTGCTGCTCGATGACATGCAGCCGCTGCTGCTGGGCTCCAACCTGCGCGACGACAATTCCGGTCTGACGGTCGATCTCACCAACCCCGATATCTACCGCGACGGCCGCATCGTGCTGCAAAAAGACGTGCTGCACATCGTGCGCACGATCTTCCTGTGGCGCGGCACCGCGTATCAGCGCATCGGCGTGCAGAACCATGGCGACAGCCCGGCGAGCTTCGACCTGACGCTGTCATTCGACAACGATTTCGCGGATCTGTTCGAGGTCCGCGGCCAGACGCGGCCGCGCCGGGGCATCGGCTCGAACAAGCTGCTTGGGCCGAGCGACGTCGCGCTGGAATATCGCGGGCTGGACGGCCAGACCCGCACCACCGCGCTGCATTTCGATCCCAAACCGACCCGGCTCGCGCCCAATGCCGCGACCTATCACATCGAGCTCGCGGCGCAGGCGGCCACCTCGTTGTTTATCGCGGTGTCCTGCAACAAGCCGGTCCTTTCCAAGCCGTCGCCGTTCTTTCGCGGGCTGCTGGCGCATCGCCGCGAAATGCGGCGGTCGACCTGCGGCGCCACCAGCATCGAGACCTCCAACAATATCTTCAACGAGGTGCTGTGCCAGTCGATGGCCGACCTCAACATGCTGCTGACCGAGACCGCGCAGGGACGTTACCCGTACGCCGGCATTCCCTGGTATTCGACCACGTTCGGGCGCGACGGCATCATCACCGCGCTGCAGATGTTGTGGGTCGACCCGCGCATTGCCTGCGGCGTGCTGAAGCGGCTCGCCTTCCATCAGGCCAGGTCGGTCGACGCGCTCGCCGATGCCGAGCCCGGAAAAATCCTGCACGAGATGCGCGGCGGCGAGATGGCGGCGCTCCGCGAGGTGCCATTTGCGCAGTATTACGGCAGCGTGGATTCGACGCCGCTGTTCGTATTGCTTGCGGGTCTTTACTTCGAACGCACCGGCGACCGGGATACGCTGACGGAGCTGTGGCCGGCGGTCGAGGCAGCGCTGCACTGGATCGACCTATGGGGCGATCCCGACCGGGACGGCTTCGTCGAATATCAGCGCGCCTCCGAACAGGGCTTGGCCAACCAGGGCTGGAAGGATTCGTACGACGCGATCTTCCATGCCGACGGCCAACTGGCGGAGGGTTATATCGCGCTCGCCGAAGTGCAGGGTTACGTGTTTGCCGCCAAGCAGCTGGCGGCGCGCTGCGCGGTGCGGCTGGGGAAAGCCGAGATCGCGCGGAAGCTCGAGGCCGAGGCCGAGCAATTGGCCGAGCGCTTCGAGGCGGCGTTCTGGTGCGAGGAGCTCGGCACCTATGCGCTGGCGCTCGACGGCACCAAGCGGCGCTGCGCGGTGCGCTCTTCCAATGCCGGGCAATTGCTGTTCACCGGCATCGTGCGCGACGATCGCGCGCGCCTGGTCGCCGCCGACCTGATGCGGCCGCATTTCTTCACCGGCTGGGGCATCCGCACCATCGCGCGCGGCGAAGCCCGCTACAACCCGATGTCCTACCATGACGGCTCGATCTGGCCGCACGACAACGCTCTGATCGCGCTTGGCCTCGCGCGTTACGGCCTCAAGCATTCGGTCGAGCATGTGTTCAAGGGCCTGTTCGACGCCGCCACCTATATGGATCTGCGGCGGCTGCCCGAATTGTTTTGCGGCTTTCAGCGCGAGAAGCGCCGCGGGCCGACCCTTTATCCCGTCGCCTGTGCCCCGCAGGCCTGGGCCAGCGCCACGCCGTTCACGCTGCTCGAAGCCGCGCTCGGGCTCGAGTTCGACGTCGAGCGCGGCGAAATCCGGCTGCGCAATCCGCGCCTGCCGGCGTTCCTCAACGAAGTGCTGCTGCGCGATCTTCAGCTCGGTGCCTCCAGCGTCGACCTCCGGGTCCGCCGCCACGGCGACGATGTGTCGCTGGAAGTGCTGCGCACCCGCGGTCGGATCCAGGTATCGATCGTGCTGGCGCACTGAAGCCGAAACGGCCTTGTTTGGGCTGACGAGGCGCCGCTGGACCCGCTCGCAGCCCTGCAATACGCTCGTGCCGCCGGGGTTAATCCTGACATGCTGCGCCATTTCATCGTCTGCGGCTGCTATGCCGCGCTGCTCGCGTCGGCTGCGTTGGCCGCGCCGCCGCAGGTTGAGGCCGTGCGCCCTGCGTCGAAGCCGGGTGTGTTCGCGACGGAAAAACTTGGCCGCATCGACGACTATTTCAACAACGAAGTCGCCAGCGGCAAAATTCCCGGCGCCATGGTGCTGATCAAGCAGCACGGCCAGCAAATCTATTTCAACACCTTCGGCGTCAGCGATCCCGACACCGGCAGGCCAATGACCCCCGATACCATCTTCCCGCTGCATTCGATGACCAAGACCATCACCAGCTTCTGCATGATGATGCTGGTCGACCAGGGCAGCGTGAGGCTCGACGATCCGGTCGCGAAATACATTCCATCCTTTGCAAATATGAAGGTAGGCGTCGAGAAGAAAGGCGAGCAGGGCCGGCCGGTGCTCGAGCTGGTGCCGCCACGCCGGCCGCTGACGATCGAGGATCTGCTTCTGCACACCTCCGGCATCACTTACGGTTTTTATGGCGGAGGGCTGGTCAAGGCCGCTTACGTCGACATCTATTTCGGCGATTTCGACAACGCGCAGTTTGCCGAACGCATCGCGATGCTGCCATTAGCCGAACAGCCGCGCACGCTGTGGAATTACGGCCACTCTACCGACGTCCTCGGCCGCGTCATCGAGGTGGTGTCCGGGCAGTCGCTCTATCGATTCGAGAAGGCCGCGCTGTTCGATCCGCTGGGCATGACCACGACAAAATTCTTTCTGACCGATCCCGCCGAGCGGGCGCGATTTGCGAAGCCGCTGCCGCGGGACCGCGCGGTGGAGCGCAATTCGCTCGATGTGACGCGATGGGAGTCGGGCGGCGGCGGGCTGGTCTCGACGATGGGCGATTTCACCCGCTTCGCGCAGATGCTGCTCAACGGCGGCGAGCTCGACGGCAGGCGTTATCTCCGCCCGCAAACCTTTGCCGCGATGACCACCGATCACATCGGTCCCGGCTCCGGCGTCAAGCGCGACTACTTCTATTTCCCGGGCGACGGGTTCGGCTTCGGCTACGGGTTCGGCATCCGCACCGATCCGGGCAACGCGGTGCCGCCGCCGCCGGGCTCGATCGGCGAGATCAAATGGGACGGCGCCAGCGGCACCTATTTCGTCATCGATCCCGCCAACGACATGTTCTTCATTCTCCTGGAAAACTCGCCGTCTGAACGGACCCGCATCCAGCCGGCGCTGAAGCGGATCATCTACGACGCGCTGCAGAATTAACCCTTGTAGGGTGGGCAAGGCGAAGCGTGCCCAGCGAGACGCTTGACAAGAACGGTGGACACGGCGCTTCGCGCCTTTGCCCACCCTACAAGGATATGGAGCCTGATGCCGGACCCTCGCTTCGCCACGACAACGGAACGGCTCGCGCCGTTCGATCGCGCGCGCACCTTCGTCACGCTGCTGGTGCTGGTCCATCACTCCGTCCTCAACTTCACCTATTTCGGCCAGGGCGATTCGCAGCGCTGGCTCGGCTTCGACCTCGTCGTGTTGTTCAACGACAGCTTCTTCATGGCGTTGATGTTTTTCATTTCGGGGCTGTTCGTCTGGAACAGCCTGGCAAAGAAGGGCTGGGCAACTTTCCTGCGCGAGCGGGCGTGGCGCCTCGGCGGGCCGTTCCTGATCTCGATCTTCGTGCTGATGCCGATCGCCTATTATCCCACCTTCCTGCGCTATCATCTGCCTGGAACGACCGATCTCGGCTTCCTGCATTTCTGGCGCAACATCTTTGTGGTCGGCCCATGGCCGTCAGGACCGGCGTGGTTTCTCTGGGTATTGCTCGCGCTCGATGCGGTCGCGGCGGCGCTGTGGCGCGTCGTGCCCGGTGCCATCGAGAGGGTTGGTCGCATCCTGCAGGGCGCACGCGACAGGCCGCTGGCGATATTCGCCGTCTTCGTCGCGATCACGATTGCGGCCTACCTGCCGCTACGGCTGGGGTTCGGCGATGCCAGCTGGCTGGAGCCCGGTGGGCTGCCGCTGCCGATCCAGACCAGCCGCATCCTGCTCTACACGACTTATTTTTTTGCCGGGGTCATCGTCGGCACGACGAATCCCAAAACCGGGCTGCTTGCCGAGAATGGCGCGTTGGCAAGACGCTGGCCGCTGTGGCTTGGCGTTGCAGCATTATCTTACGCCGCGGTCCTCGCCCTGGTTTACGTGCATCACAACTGGGTCGCTGATTTCAATACGCCGCCGCTAGTCTGGAGCATTGGCTATTGCCTCGCCTTTGCAATCTTCAGCGGCGCGATGTGCTTTACGATTCCCGCCATTCACCTGCGATTTGCGAAGGCGGGCTGGCCCTTGCTCGATGCCTTGCAACCCTCGGCCTATGGCATCTATCTCGTGCATTATATCTTCATCGTCTGGCTGCAATACGCCGTGTTCGACCTGCCGCTGCACGCCGGCGCCAAGTTCGCCATTGTTTTCATCGGCACGCTGTCGCTGAGCTGGGCTGTCGCCAGCGGCTTGCGAAAAATTCCGGCGGTCGGGCGGATGATCTGAAGGCCGATACGCTATTTTGCAGGTCAACCGTCATTCCACCGCCGACGAATCCGGTTGACAGGAGGCGAACGAGAAATGAGGCTATGAAGCCGGCCAATGGCGGCCTTCGCGGAGATGGCCTTGAGCAATCTGGTAAAATCTCGCGCCACCTTGCAAACATCATCCCTGCCTCGATGGTGCGGGTATCTTGCGCCCGCTCTCGCGGTTCTGATGCTCGCGGGCTGCGGCGACAAGCCGACCCCGCCGGCCGCCGCCGCCCCGCCGCCGGTCACGGTGGCGCAGCCGGTCAAACGCACGGTCACCGACTGGGACGAGTTCACCGGGCGCTTCGAGGCGGTCGACGAGGTGCAGGTCCGCGCCCGCGTCGGCGGCTTCGTCACCAGCGTGGAGTTTCGCGACGGCGCCATCGTCCATGCCGGCGACCTGCTTTACGTGATTGACCCGCGTCCGTTCGAGGCGGTCGCGCTGCAGGCCGATGGCCAGCTCTCCGATGCGCGCGCCAAGGCCGAACTGGCGAGGCGCGAGCTCGATCGTGCGCTCACCCTGGTGCAGACCAGCGCCGTCTCGGAATCCATCGTCGACCAGCGCCGCCAGACTCTGCAGGCTGCGCACGCTGCGCAGATGCAGGCGGAAGGCGCGCTGAAAGCAGCCCAGCTCAACATCGAGTTCACCCACGTGAAGGCGCCGATGGCCGGCCGCGCCGGCCGCCATCTGGTCAGCGTCGGCAACCTGGTCCAGGGCAGCGAGGGCACTGCCACGCTGCTCACCTCGATCGTCACGCTGGACCCGATCTACATCTATTTCGACGTCGATGAGGCAACCTATCTGAAGAACAACCGGCTGTGGTTCGAAGGCCGCCGGCCGAGCTCCCGCGACACGCCGAACCCGGTCCAGGTGACGCTGACGGGGGAAGGCAAGCCGTCGCATGACGGCAAGATGGATTTCATCGACAACCGGCTCGACGTGTCCACCGGCACGTTGCGCAGCCGCGCCGTCATTCCCAACACGGATCTTTCGATCCTGCCGGGCCAATTCGGCCGGGTGCGGCTGATCGGCAGCGCGCCCTATGAGGCGCTGCTGCTGCCCGATGCGGCTGTAGCCACCGACCAATCGCGC
>Ga0066662_10000231_pt1 | contig 24117 bp, 19 predicted proteins | sample GraSoiAngelo_111_FD_133939 | JGI IMG/M metagenome (GOLD analysis project Ga0066662, IMG submission 133939) | Grasslands soil microbial communities from the Angelo Coastal Reserve, California, USA - 14_0903_12_40cm | ecosystem: Environmental > Terrestrial > Soil > Grasslands | place: USA...
GCTAATGTTGTTGAATATGGTTCAACATCCACGGCTGAGAGGTTCTTTGGCAATTAAAATCCAGCCTCACACCGTTAAGACTGCCATTCAACTCCTCAAATACCGGACTTTGGCGCGTTAAAAGGTTTTCATGCGATTGCCCTGGGGGAGCTATTTATCGCAATTGGGGAAGCTGTTAAAACGGTCTTTTCGAAGAGATTTGCCTTTATCGCGAAGACTTTTATTTTAATGCCCGCAGACGACCTCGAATTCGGCTTACCACCAATCCTGATCCGCGCAATGGAGATGCCGCAAAGAAGTCAGCAAGACTGCCCTTGCGCACCTTTTTCCGCTCGTACTCTTTGGAAGCCACAACCACGGCGACCTTTCGGCCATAACGAGTAATCGTTTGTGGTCCGTCTGAGCTTGCCCGCTCCAAGAGTTCGCAAAATCTCGCCTTTGCCTCGGTTATGGTCCAGTTCTTCAATTCGTTATTTACCCTCAAGTATCAGCGTTGATCTGCGTTTATCAGCGTCATCAGCGGTAAGATTTTGCCTTTGCCCTTCGCGAAAATTACGAGAACCGCCGCCGGTGCTCCTTCAGAATGCACCTGTCCATCACCACAAAAATTCCGGCTTTGCGGGCTTTGTCTGCGGCTTCCTGATGGATCACGCCTTCCTGCATCCAGATCGCTGATGCACCAACTTTGATGGCCTCGTCCACGACTTCCGGCACGGCTTCGGAGCGCCGGAAGACATCCACGATATCGATCTTCTCCTGAATCTCAGAGAGTGAAGAGACGGCTTTCTCTCCCAGTGCGCCTTTGATGGTGGGGTTCACCGGAATAATGCGGTAGCCGTGGCTCTGCATGTAGGCAGAGACGCCGTAACTGGGCCGCAAGGGGCTGTCGGAAAGGCCAACCACGGCGATGGTTTTTGCGCGATTCAGCAGTTCAGTGATTTCGTCGGACACAGTTTGGCTCCGCAAATATTCTATGGGAAACAAGGAACAGGACAAAATATGCACGTCCTGTCCCGCCTCAATTATGGCAATTCTGGCATTGATGGCAATTTTAGCGCTTCCCTTAGTGTTTATAGCCGGAGTTGATGAACGCATCTACGTCCCGGTGCAGCTTATGGCGCTCCTTGTCGTCGATGTACATCATGTGTCCAGCCTCGTAGTAGGTGAAGCTGACATTTTTCTGAATGGGCGGCTCCAGGTTCATGTGGTCTACCGTGTGCTCAATTCCATTGAAGGGCGTGGCCACATCGTAATAACCGCAAACTACCATGAGCTTCAAGTGGGTCTGCTGGGTCATGGCAGCGCGCAGCACCTCCGCCACCTCAGTATTTCCGGTCTGATCCCACGGACGCACATTCGCCGTAATGGTGTAATACGTATCACTCTCCCACTTCAACTCACGGCGGGTGTAATCGTGGAAAGTAGCGGCGAAGGCGCCTTCATAAGAGGCCTCGCTGGAGTCGTATTCGGCGCGCTCGCCGGCGGCATCCACGTCAATGCCTTCAAAGCGTGAATCCAGGCGGCCAATGGTGCGGCGTTTATCGCGCTCCAGTTCCTTGAACCAGCGAAAGGGGCTGATGCGCAGGTTCGTTTGTTCAATGTATTTCGGCGAGAGCCCGGTGAAGTGCGCTATATCCTGAACGATCTTCTGATGTTCAGCCTGCGTGAGGCGGCTTCCCTTCTCCAGCGCTGCCGCATAGTCGCCATGCGCGAAATCGCGCGCCTTCTGCGCAACCTGCTCGATGGTCAGATTCTGAAGGTCAGGCGGGAGCAGATGGTGATACCAGGCGGTGGTGGTGTAAGTCGGCAGGTAGAATTCAGAGCGGTCATCCCCGCCGAAGTTGGAAAAGGCCACTGCTGAAACCAGCACGATGCCATTCAGGTAAATCTCATGGCGCTGCTGCAATACTCCAGCCAGTTCCGCCGAACGTGTGGTTCCGTAGCTTTCCCCAATCAGGAATTTGGGTGAACCCCAGCGCTGGTTGCGATTGATGTATTGGTAAATGAAATCGGAAAACCAGTTTGCATCCTGCACGATGCCATGGAACTGGGCCGGATTCTCTCCCGGCGCAGGACGGCTGTAGCCGGTAGAAATGGCATCGATAAATACCAGGTCGGTGGCATCGAGGAATGAATCTTCGTTGTCCGTGACCTCATAGGGCGCAGGCGTCCCATGGCCATCCGCAGTCAGCACAACCCTTCTGGGGCCCATGCCCATGTGAGTGAATAGCGAAGCCGAACCGGGACCTCCGTTATAGACAAACGAAATCGGACGCCGCGTGATGTCGCTTACGCCGTCTTTGGTGTAGGCCACATAAAACATTGTGGCTTTGGGGGCGCCATCATCGGCCTTGATGATGTAGCTGGCGGCGGTGGCGGTGTAGTTGATCTGCTGCCCGCCGATCTTCGCGCTGTGATGGGTAATGGAACTTTTTTCTTCCGGAGCAGGTGCGCGGCGTCCCGGTTGCCCTTGGCCGGGCTCACTCTGGAGCTGGGGTTGCTGCTCCTGGGGCAGGCGGGTGCGCTCCCGCTCCCTGCCTTGCTGTTGCTGCGCCTGCGGGACCGTCTGCTGATCTGATGCTGGCGCTGACTGCGACGGCTGGGAAGCCTGGGACTGCGCCCGGTTGCGTTCCGGCTGTTGCGGGTCATCCTGCGCTGCGGCACAATTCGCGGCCAGCAGCAGGATTCCGGCAACCAGAAACCAGTTCATCTTCATGAAAGAGTCTCCTCCAATAGGCAAGAATTTGTTCAGGACTGCGCGGAAGAATAATACAGGGCGGAGATTCTCAAGGTATAGAAGAATTACCAGCGGCGCACACGGCCAACATCCACGTGGATGAAATCCTCGCGCTGGTAGTAGCCCACGCCACCCCGGTGCAACGTCAGGGCGGTATCCCGTAGCTGGGCTGTGTCCACGCCGGGCAGCCGGATATCAATAGCCATGGCTTTCATATGCAGGCTGTGTTTGGCCACTGCACGGGAGCGGCCGCGCAAAAAATGATTGCTCCAGGGAGTGCGATAGCCGCAGACAATGTTGATTTCGGCATCGGGCTCGCCCACCGCAGCTATCAGATCATGCAGAACGTCAAACACCCGCGGATCAAAATGATGCACAGTGCCGGTGCGGTGGTCGCGCAGGAAATGATCAAGTTCGTGAATGCCTTTGGGAACGTAAGTGTCCCCTTCCCTGTAAACCACGTCGATATGCTGGTTGGTGTGGGTGTGATACAGGCGCAGCCGGTAAACCTGCTCCGGGTGATCGGCAGCAAGGCTGGAGCCGGAAACCAGCGCTACAAGACAGGACAAAATGAAGGTAATTCTCAGCACAGCAGACTCACTAAAACCAGAATCTCACCACAGATTAACACTGATCGACACAGGTTAGGAAGCATTCATCGCGAAGGCTGCAAAGGAAGCAATAGCAACCCCTGGTTTTGTGCCTTTGCGTCCTTCGCGTCCTTTGCGGTTAAAAATGGATTGAATCTACAGCACCGTGAGATTCACCGTAGTACTGGATGAAGCGCCGGTGCTCGGGCTTGTGGCGGTTACCGTCACCGGGAACGTACCGATGGGAGTGCGTGTGTCATTGCCGCCGCCTCCGCAGCCAGCCACAGCCAGCAGAAGCAGCAGTCCCAGAGCGAATGCCAGGCGCACCTGAAGCTTTTTGCTTCGCCTCCAGCTCAAGAACATCATGACTCCAAACACCGGCATGAGTATTGGATAAAGGCCCGGTATGTCACCCGGACCTGGGAACGTCCATGCCCCTCCCGCTCCGGTGGTGTTGATGATCATGGTGACCTGGAACGAAAGCGCGCTGCCCGATGGTGGAGTGAAGCTGCAACTTGCGCCTGCCGGGAGTCCACTGCAGGCAAACGTAATAGGCGCAACACCGCTGCTGGCATCCACATTCAAAACCGTGAAGACGGACTTCCCGCGTGAAACCTGCAAGTTGACGGTCTGGGCGCTGATGATCAGAGGGGATGTGCCGATATGCGTGGGATCGCTCGCCGTGTCATTCGCAGTATTGATCTCCCCACCACCCGAAACAGTGGCGGTGTTGGTGACAGTAGGAGCGATGTTACCCGGCACATTTACGACGAGGGTGATTGCCGGATAGCTTGCGGCCGCAGCCAGGACGTCACTGCGCGTGCAGGTGAGAGTCGCCAGCGTGCACGTCCAGCCTGTACCGCTGATGGCAGTGGGCACCAAGGTGTTAGGCACATTCGGCAGAGTGTCGGTAACCGTGACGGTTGCATTCGTCGCCCCGCTGCCGACATTGGAAACCGTCAGCGTATAGGTCGCTCCCGTCTGCCCTGGAGTAAAAGAACCGGAATGGCTCTTGGTAATGGTGAGATCGGGAGCCGGTCCTATTGCTGTGACATCGGTGGCTGTGTCATTGGAAGTATTGACTTCGCCTCCGCCGGAGACGGTGGCCGAATTCGTGACCGATGGTGGCGCGTTCGCAGCCACATTGACCGTAACAGTGAGGTCACTAAAGCTTACCCCTGGATCGATCGCATCGGCGCGCGAGCATTGCAGCGTTGGAGGCGTGCTGCACGTCCATCCCACACCGCCAATCGCACTGGCGGTCAAGCCTGCGGGCAGGGTATCTGTGACTGTGACTGGATTGGTAGTTGTGGCGCTGCCGGAATTCGTTACGGTGATTGTGTAGGTTGCGCCCGGTTGCCCCTGCTGAAACGTGCCGGTATGGGTCTTGGCAATCGTGAGATCGGAAACGTCAACGGTGACTGTAGCCGTGGCCGTACCGCCGGTGCCGCCCTCGGTCGAGGAAATAGGGTCGGTAGTATTGACTTGGTCTCCCCCGGAAATCGCGAACACATCAATGGAAAAAGTGCAGGTGGCATTCGCGGGAATCTGCCCGCCGCTAAGGCTGATACTGGTGGTGGCCGGAGTAATGACTCCCGTGGTTCCGGTGGAATCGCAATCGCCCAGAACTGGATCAGGGGTAAGGCTGTCGGGATTGGCAATGATCAGGCCCGCAGGCAAATTATCAGTAAAGCTGACGTTGGTTAGATCGGTCGCCGGATTCGGATTCGTAATCGTAAACGTAAGGGTGGTGCTGCCATTGACCGGGACGTTCGCCGCGCCAAACGCCTTGCTGATGGTGGGCGGCGATTGCGCCCAGACTGCGGCTGGAAGCACGCTGAAGAGCGCCAGCAAAATGAGATAAGCAAGAAAACGGCGGCAGCCAATTTGAGAGAAAAGATGGAAAACTTTCACCGTCGGGCCTCATATCCGGAAGTTCCGGCCAATCGTGGAGTTCTTATACAGCCGGGGCAACTGGAGACCCCGCCTGCCAGACAGAATTCCGTCTCCGGCAGGAAAGGCATCCATCGCCTGCATTACACTTTTAGGGGACTGTGCAAGTACTCTGCTTGGGCTGCCGCAGTTTGTCAAGTCGAATCCTGCATTTGGACGTGCATATCGTAATGTCCATTCCGCAACCGGTTTACGATATGCCGCCTGCAGCCCCGAGAGGACACATCACTCTAAGTCTTCGGCTGAAATGGCCTGGATCTTAAGGCGTGATTTAACTCAATCCTGCGCAGGAGATGGAGATTCAGAAGATGCCGCAAGCGCTTTGCGGTAGATAGCCAGCAGCATTTCGAGGTTCGCTTTGCCTGTGTATTTTTCTTCAAAAGCTTTGCGGGCGTTGCCTCTGAGTGACCGGACTTCCTGCAGATGGCGCGAGCACCATTCCACCTGTTCCCGCAATGCAGAGACATCTGCTGCACGATAGTGAAATCCGGTTTTTCCATGGATGACCATCGAGGCAGGCGGCCCCACATTGGCGGCCACGACCGGTGTGCCTGCGGCAAAAGCTTCAATCATCGTTCGTCCCATGGTTTCGTAACATTCGGAAGGAAAGATCAGAAATTCGGCAGCGCGCATCAAGTCCATGACCTCAACCGGCGATTTGCTTCCCAGGTACTCAATCGAGCTTCCTGAGCACGCAGCCAGCACAAGATCTTTGAGCGGGCCGTCACCGGCAATCTTCAGGGGAATTGGATTCGCTGCCGCTTTCCATGCCTCCAGCATGGTTGCTATCCCCTTCTCGGGACTCAGGCGGCCAACATAGAGCGCGTATCCGCCACCTCCATTGCCAGGCGCGGGCGCCGGATGAATAAAGTTGGGCTTCACCATGATCTTTTCTTCAGGAAGGCCGCCTGCAACGTACTTCTCACGCGCAAACTCTGTAAGGGCCACATACACCTGGACTTTGTTTTTCCAGGTGCCCAGCAGTTTGTGCCAGCCCACCATAGTGGCAAGCACCGCGCTGGCAGCACGGTTTTCCCGGTAGCAGCCATGCACCACGCCACTCCAGGGAGCACTCTTGCCCAGGCAGTCCTCGCACAGGTGTCCATCACGGAAGAAAGTGGCGTTCACGCACATCAGGCGGTAGTTGTGCAGAGTCTGGACAACCGGGACACCGGCACGCTCTGCGGCATAGTAAACAGAAGGCGACCAGAGAGGAAAAAAGTTCTGTACGTGCAGGAGGTCGAAGGAGCCGGTGCGCAGTTTTTCGTAGATCACATGGTGTGAGTCCGGCGACCACACCGTCCGAAATGCCGTCCTGGTCTTGCCCAGTTTCTCAATCTCGCGGTTATCGTGCTCCAGCAGCTCGACTGGATGGCCGTATTCTTTGAGCAGTGCAACCTCGGCAGCGGTGGCATGATCTTCGCCGCCGGCTACCAGATAGCGGTTGTGGAGCATCAGAATGTGCATTTAGCGGGACCGGCCTACGCTGCTGATGAATTCACCGCGCTCCGCCGGATGCCTGGTTTGTGCGATCCATGCCTGGAACATGAGGACAGGCCACAGGAGGTATTGCCAGTCGCGAGCTCCGGAAAGATGCTCCTGCCATAAGCGGCGGACAGGCGGCGCTGCCAAGAAGCCATCCTGTTGGATCCGGTGCTCGCTGAGAAGATCTTCAGCCCATTCCCGCAGTGGCCCGCGCAGCCATTCATCCACAGGAACGCCGAACCCCATCTTAGGCCGTTCGACCAGTTCCGCAGGAACATAGCGGTACAACACCTGCCTCAACGCCCACTTTGCCTTACCGTCACGAATCCGGCAACGGAGTGGCAGTCTCCAGGCAAACTCAACCACGCGATGATCGAGCAAGGGAACACGGGCTTCAAGGCTCACGGCCATGCTGGCCCGATCCACCTTGGTGAGAATGTCATCTGGCAGGTAATTGGTAAGGTCGGTGAGCATGCCTCTTTCTTCCATCGAAGGAAGCCATTTCATATCAGAGATCACCCGCGATACCGTGTCCGGCTCATGTCCGCCCAGAACCAACTCATCTGGATTCTTCCACTGAGAAATTGCATACAAATAGATGGCTTCAGGTGTACCCGCAGAAATAAAGTCTGCCAGCTTGTGCAGCTTTTCGCCGGGAGAATATTTCAATCGCTGCGGAAGCGGAACGATGCTTAAGAAAGAACTAAGCCTGGCTGGAGGTATTGAGTGAATCAGCTTTGCCAGTCCCTGACTCAGCGGCCGGGGAATTTTCTTCAGCTTGCCCCACATCGAATTGAAAAAGAAATAGCGCGTGTACCCGCCGAAGAGTTCATCTCCCCCATCGCCAGAGAGGCTGACGGTCACGTGCTGGCGCGCCAGTTTCGAAACCAGATGCGTGGGAATCTGTGAGGAGTCGGCAAAAGGCTCGTCATACATGGAGGGCAGTAGCGGAATCACGTCCAGCGCTTCCTGGGGAGTTACATACAACTCGGTGTGCCCGGTACCAAGATGCTCCGCAACCTTCTTCGCATAGACAGCCTCGTTATAAGCTGCCTCATGAAAGCCGATGCTGAAGGTCTTTACCGGGCGGCCGCTCTGCGCCTGCATCAAGGCAACGACCGTGGAGGAATCAATTCCCCCGGAAAGAAACGCTCCGATGGGCACATCGGCAATCATGCGCAAACCTACAGCCGTGGCCAATTTGCTTTCGAGTTCCTTCACCACCTCCGCATCACTGGCTTGAATGGGAGACTGCACACCTTGCCTGGCGATATCCAACGCCGACCAGAATGGCGTCACCGCAGGCGCTTCATCAGGAGAACTCAATGAGAGAATGTGTCCCGGCTTTAGCTTATGAATGCCTTCATAGATGGAATGCGGCGCAGGCACATAGGCGAACCGCATGTAGAGCGCCAGGGCATCGCGATCGATCCTGGCGTCGAACCCGGGAAATTCGCGAATCGCCTTCAACTCTGAAGCAAAGACGAAGCTGCCGGCAACCAATCCATAGTAGAGCGGCTTGATGCCCAGGCGGTCGCGTACCAGGTAGAGTTTTCGCTCTTCACGATCCCAGAGAGCGAAGGCAAACATCCCCACGAATCGTTCCACAGTGGAACGTAATCCCCACCGTTCAATGGCCGCCAGCATGACCTCAGTATCCGAGTGGCCGCGCCACGCATGGCTTCCGAGTTCCGACCTTATCTGTTCAAAGTTATAGACTTCGCCATTGAAAATGATGGTGTAACGGCCAGAGGTCGAGGACATGGGCTGGTGACCTTCAGGTGAAAGGTCAATAATCGAAAGACGGCGGAACGCAAAGCCCAGGCCGGAAGAACTGTCATAGTGAATTCCCGAATCATCAGGACCGCGGTAAGCCAGAGTTGCGCCCATGCGCTCCAGGATTTCCCGGGGATTCTCTTCTCCCGCTTTGCTCTGCCAGAAGCCCGCAATTCCACACATACGTTATTTGCTGGCCGGCGGCACAATTCCATTCATCCGCAAGTACTCCACTAATTGGCCGTAATGATCTGAGATGTGCCACACCGTTGCAGTCAGAGCGGAAAGCCGGTTTGGCCCCCAGTAGGGACCGGGATTGGAATGCAACAGGTTCTCGGCGGTCGTCTCGGCAATCGCCTTATCGACCATTGCAAAGGAATCCTGCAGGTACTTGAGGATCTCAGCTTTTGTCTTGGCTGGGTTCGGGCCTCCAAGGGCGCAGCGCGCCGGAGGCTTTTCACTCGACATCTGTTTTGCCCAGGCCTCATTGGCGCATGCCACGTGCTTTACCTGCTCCGCAAATGTGCGCGCATCTTTGAATTCGCCCTGCGTGGGCTTGAAGCTCCATTTATCTTCGGGCATGGCCTCTGCCAGCGCCGTGAAGTCATGCTCAATTTTGTTCCAGATGAGATCAATGGAATCAGGAATGGTTTTGGGCTCAGGCGGGCGCTTCTGCGCGCTTACAAGGCATGAACTCAAGAGCACAACAGCAAGAATCCATACACTCACGGGCTTATGCATGAGTACCTCCTGGTGGCTGAATAAACTCGGGGCCGGGAATATGGTTGCAAAACGACCGGAGAGACGCGATGATCCAGCATCTGGAAGAGGACATCAAATGCGGATGATTGTGAAACATTGCAAGGATTATAGCTGATATCGGCGCTGCTCCGTCGAGAGCAAATCACCTTGGAATCATACTGTCTAATGAGTCCAAGCAGGAATGCACCATTGCGTATGCCAGTCTGGGTAAAGGGTATCGGCTCTGGTTCGCGTTACCATAATTAAGCTGGCTTGTGCTACTTCTGGAACACTAGCTCAATGCAGGAGAGGAGACAAAGCTGCAATGAGGAAACTAATTGGCGCAGCACTTTGCCTTACTATCCTTCTCTTTATCTATGACTTTGTTTTTAAAGAGTTCCCTAGTCCACTAACGGTCAGCAATGGAGGAACAGGCACTCAGCCATTCCACGGCACGCTACAGTTATTGGGCATCAAATACGATTCGCAGTTGCACAAAATCAAAACTGATATCCGTCTCGAATTGAGCGGTCCAGATGACGCACCAATCAGCTCAATATCCTTCAGTCCTTTTGAAACTGATCGACGAGGGAGTCGCAAATGGCTGTTATCTGCGACTCAAGATTGCAAGATACAAACTTTTGAAAAGAGCGATGGCGGCAAGCCGCGTTCCGCTGCTACCTTTGATTGCTCCGAACTTATATTGACGGACCGTGTCTCAGCCCAGGAAATCTGGTATCCGTTCGACTCTTACCAGATGCGGCTTTTTCCCCGGGTATGTGTCAACAATAAAACCGGTGCCTGCATTGAGGACAACGCCTCAATCAATTCTCTTGAAGCCGTTGTTGCCGATCAGAATTTTACCGGTACCCTCACGGACGAAAGTTCCAGGCCGGGAGTTTCCCATCTCGTACTCTCGCGCAAATTTTTTGTCCGGATGGTGAGCATCATCTTTCTGGTCTTTTCTATCATTTTTCTGGTGCACCTGGTAGCGACTGGGAATCCGGATGATCTCTTGCCGAAATCGCTGGGCTTCTTTGCTGCTTTGTGGGGCTTGCGGAACTTGATAGTTCCATCCTCCATCACTGTTTTCCCCACCATCGTCGACTACTGTATTCTGACCATATTCTGTTTGCTCTTTTTACTGGTCTTCATGAAATTTTATCCAAGGAGTACCCCATGAAATCTACTCTACCTAGTGTCCTTGCCGTTTTGCTGTTTTTTCCTGCTTGCCTTCCGGCTCAGACCGGCGCAGGCACTGCATCCGCTGCTGGTGGGCAAAAAAGTGGGAAGCACGCAGGGACAGCAACAGACGGGCTCAAAGGCAAGCTTCCCATTGAAGGAGAAGTAAAAACACAGAAAGCGGCGAGTGCAAAGAAGCATAGCAGCACTGAGTCCGAAACGCCGAAAGGAACGGAGCAAGCTGTCCAGAATGCTGTAAGAAATGATGAATTCACGCTTCAAAACGGAAACGAATATAAATTAGACAAGACTATCAATCTGGAAAATACCGCGTCTGACCACCCCATTTCTGTTGCGTATCAAGTAGGCAACATCGACCAGAAACCAGCATTTGTGACTGTGCTGGTAGACCCTAAGAAAGCGCCAGCCAAGCCCGGCGATGCAGAGAGGCTCTTCGGTGGGAAGCTCGATGGAATAGTCCACACTGCAGACGCTCAAAGCACCATGTTGGCATGCGAGGAATCACGGGTGTGCGTAGAAACGCAAAAAATCGACGGGAAAGACGTTTGTGTCTGCTGGAAATGTATCAGCAAGTGATGGCCTGGATCCCAGGGACGAGGCATAGTAAGTAGCTGCAGAGCACCGCTTGATGGCTGTAAGCATCACCTCAGCATCTGAATTGCGCTGCTCCTTTGCGGTAAAATCATTCGCAATGCCTCCTGAGACATCACAGATACGCCTGTGGTCGCACATTCAAACAGAGCGTCTCGACGTTTTTGAGGGTTCACAGAAGCGGCTGGATTCGCTCGTCCGCATTGCAGAAAAACACGCCAACGGAAGAACTCTTCTGAACATCGGCTGTGGCAACGGCTACCTGGAACGCGCCGCAAAGCAGCGAAACTGGAAAGTGCTTTCTGTTGATCCCGACCGGCAATCGATCGAACGGCTGCAGGCAGAAGGCATAGAGGCTCATTGCGGACTGATTGAATCTCTGCCCATTGCTTCAGACAGTGTGAACGCGGTGATCTGTACCGAAGTATTCGAACACCTCAAACCTGAAACCATGGAAACGGGCCTCAAAGAGATCCGGCGAGTGCTGGTTCCTGGTGGCGTGCTGATCGGAAGTGTGCCCTACCGCGAGAACCTGGCCGATAACGAAGTATTTTGCCCAGACTGCAAAAAGCGCTTCCATCGCTGGGGGCATGAGCAGTCGTTTGACGAAGCCAAACTACAGTCTGTTTTGAGCAAATATTTGTCAGTACGAAAAGTCCATCCGGTATATTGGGTGCCCTGGATTTCGCTCAACTGGAAAGGGAAGGCTCTGGCTGCTGCACGCAAGACATTTGCTTTTGCGGGTGTCCACAACCAAAACTCTAATCTTCTATTCATTGCTTTCAGGCAATAAACTGCTCAATGTACCTAAAGACTGCTTTTCGTATTTTAAAGAACCTGATCTCTCCAGAGACCCCACATCATCGTGATTACGCCCGCCTTGATATCGTGCGGTTTATGGCGCGCCTGATCCTGCCGCGATACCGGTTCGAATGGCCTTCTCTCGACTGGTGGAATGATGAATCATTTAATGCCTACTTGCAGCAGTTCGGTGAGCTTCAGGGAGCATCCAGTCTGAGGTCTCGAAGCCGCTGGATGGTTTATCAACTTCTGCGTTTAGCGGAACCTATTCCTGGCGACACGGCAGAATGCGGTGTATTTGCAGGAGCGTCTTCCTACCTGATTTGCCGTTTTCTGCAATCTAAGAGCCAGGCGTGCACCCACTTCATCTTTGATTCGTTTGAAGGCTTATCGCAGCCGTCGGTTGAAGATGGCTTGGAATGGTCAAAGGGACTGCTTTCTCATTCGCTCGAAGCCACTAAGGCTAACCTTCCCTTCAGCAACATCAGTTGGCAGAAAGGCTGGATTCCGGACAGGTTCGCGCAGGCCGCTGACCGGCGCTTCGCGTTCGTGCACATAGATGTCGATCTTTATCAGCCGACCCGCGACAGCATTGAGTTCTTCTATTCCCGAATGAACGAAGGCGGCATTCTTGTATGCGATGACTACGGCTTCTCTGGATGTCCGGGAGCAACCCTCGCCGTCGACGAATTCCTTAAGGACAAACCTGAAAAGATGGTGGCCATGGCATCAGGAGGCGGCTTTCTCATCAAAGGACGCACCACCGCAGGAAACTTTCTGGGGCTGCCGAGGCATGAACTAACACCGGCGACAGAATAGCCCGCAAATAAATGGTGGGGGGAGAAGAAGATAGTGCTGCTCCGAGCGAGCACTGCAGTCGATTTTGTAGCTGTAAGATATCGATCATCGAGAATACGCAGTGCGTATCACCTATGCCTTGATCCGAACATTCGCGAAAGCCACATTGCCGGTGTGCGTCTGTAACCCAATAAAACCTGATTTGGAGTCAACGCTTGGCGGGTTGCCGCGGGTCGTATCGCTGACTGCCCGTCGGAACCGAGTAGCTTCCTGATCGTTGAGCCGGACGATGTAATCTTGGTTCTTCACCTCGATTTCATATTTGTGCCACTGACGCGCGGCCAAGCTCTGTTTGTTTTGATAATTCTGCTGACCGGGTCCGGTACCCAGCGACTTGACCTTGTAAATCGCACCTGTCCGGCTGAAGAACGAACCATCGGGCTCGTTGAAGCGCGTGTCCCCGCGAGCCTCCTCGTCGATCTGCACTTCATAGCCGGTATGCACCGCCACAAACGCTGCGTTATTGGCCGGATCTATGGGGTCCGGCGCCGGGTCTGGCAACCGTGGATCGCGGAATCGAATGAACACGCCCGAGTTATCATTCGCATTGCCTCGAGGGTGGGGCAACAAGAAATCAAGCCGCAGAATGAAATTTTCGAACTGCTGCAGGGCATAGAAGAATAAACCGATACCTCTCCCATCTTGTTGGGCGATGATGGTTCGTCCGAATCGCGAGAAAAACCCTCCACCCGCCATTTGCCAGTTTGCAAATTGGGCGTCGGTGCCATCAAACAAATAGGTAAATCCGGAGTCAAGAGTTGCGAGCGGTGGATCTGGCATCAAATGGGCCCCCAGCCTGCGGGCAAGAGCGACACCAGTGAGCATTGGGTTTGGCGAGCCTATAGTGGGAAAGAGCGCAGGACCGACGACGTATGCGTTGCTCACATTGTGAAGGCGACAGTTTGGATCGGTTACGGATTGATTCGGATCGACGCCCATTCGCAGCACACCGGCTTCATGATGAGTTGTGCCAAGACCATCGCGGCGGCCGGGGCCGTTAGCATCCGAGGGTTTAAACGGCAGAATTGTCGAGAGCAAACTGGCGTCGACACCACTGCGAATTACCAATCCATTCTTAATAACGTCGATCTTCTGGCCGCCGGCGAAGATTCGCGCCACATCGTCCGAGGCCGTATCCATTGCATTCCACAATTCGAGATCGCGACTGGTCGGTTGAAGATTGACGAAGGCACGACGGGTCTGAAATTCATCATTCTCTTGTGGATTCAGGTCTAGGGTAACGTTGCTACTCCCGTTGTTGGGTTGCATCTCGCCAATGCCACGGATGGTGATCACCACGTGGGTATCAGTTGCATTCTTGTGCGCATCGAAGGTGTCGATATCGGGAATCTTTTTGAAGAGTTCTGCTTCGGAGTCGGTCCCATTTGCACTCAATCCTGAAGCTGTAATTTGAAAATGGAAATGTCCGACGCCATCTGGCGAATTGTCGGGTTTCTTAAACTGGTGACGGCCCTTAACCAACAGTGCGGAGGCCTCTAGCGCCATGGCTGCAGCGGGCAAAGCTGTGAGCGCCGCCCGCGGCACACGGAAATCCACGTTTGACCGGAGATGCGCCATTAAATTTGTGCCGATCTTGTCATCGCTACCCAATGAAAGCAGTGCCAGCCTTGCATTTTCCACAGTGCCAAGGGCAAGGATCACCTTGGTATCTGGCGAAACCGGGATAGGCCCACGTTCCGTGATGATTTCCGATATCCGCTGTCCTGCGGGGTCTACAACAGTCTTTAGCAGAATCACATGACAGCGCGGAACAACCATCACTCGCTTCTTCACATCGTCTCTAGGAGATTCGTTGTACGCCTCACGAGCCGCTTTTGTGAGCAGAGGGACGGCGCTGAACTTATTGAATGGAAAAAATCCGGCGTGGCCTGCTTGTCCTTGCACAGCGAGCGGTGCTTCTAGTTTCGCCAGATTACGAAATTTCTGCTCCAATTGTTTGAGTTGGATACCCGTCGGCAGAGGGTTCGGCAAGGGGATACCGAGCAAAGCTGCCAAATCGTCAAGAGTTACCGGAGTGTCGCTATTCGCCACGGCAGGGTGGTCGGGAAGGCTCGTGAGATCAATCGCGTCGGGGACACCGCCAGCAGACAATCTGTCGAAAAGCTGAGAGCGCATCGCATGATGTAGATAACCGAAGATGAAATCATTAGTGGCAGTAACTCCGATCTGATCGCTCGACTGCCGAAAATATCCTTTGCTCCCGTCAGGCAGCCTCTTGGGATTGAGATCATCCAGCACCGTTTGCGGCCAGACGGTATCCGGCGTTTCCGAGTCAAGCAGTCGCGGCGACCATCCACCCCAGTAGACCGAACGGCCGCCTAGACAGTAGGCCAATCCAGGAAAGCCAATAGGGTCCTTAGAATTCCAAGCGAGTCCCCAAACTTCCTTTTGAGGCAAATGATCCTTCCGCGGATCCCCAGGATTCAGGCCGAGCACAGGCAGATTCTGCACGTGCTCTGGCAACAGAAAGGGGCCACCATCGAGTACAAGGATGCGCTCAGCTCGATTGGTCGCCCGAAACCACAGATCTTCGGCGAGAACTGAGCCGAAGGTTCCGCCACCGATAACAATGAAGTCAAAGGGGCGCAGATCACCGCGCGAGGGCAAACCTGCCGCTGTGCGAGCGTTCGCATCGATTGTGACGAGAACCTCGTCAAACGTGTTACAGATGTATCGCCCGAGTGCATCTCGTGTGAAATTGGTGTCGGGTGTAGGTAAGTCGAGTTTCATGCTTCCTCCTCCTGTAACCGCTTGAGCTACCGCACAATGATTGCAGGAGGACAATATCGAACAGTGCCGTGCGTCTCGGTAACCAGCGCTCACATCGCCAGCGGACCTTCTAAAGGTATAGTGCAGAATACAACCAAAGCGTTTCATCAATGGCCTATAATTGTGAGATCTGAGGAAATCGGCTCAGCCTCACGATTTCCCACGTTGCCACAGGCGAACAGCCGATTGAGTCGGCAATCTAGTGCGACATCAGGTGGTTTGCCCTAAATAAGTAAGGCAAAGCATTTTAAGTCAATTGTTTAGGCAGCTCAGATCAAATAATTGTAGGCAAATTTGTAGCTGTCACATCCTGAGCATTCAGCAGGCTTCTTGGCTGGCACTTCTTAGCTCGCGAAGATGCTCGCTCCATTACGTATCTGAGTTCTCGCCATGCCTGTCCTGCTTTAACCAGTGAGCAGAGGAATCGATAAGCCTGATTCATAGAAGAGCACTGTATTCAGCTATGGCAGTCTGCACCTTAAATCTTCCCAGACCTTCACCTGTTCGGCTTGAGGACGGACTTTGCAGTGCCGCGATGATCGCTTCCGCCAGCGCCTGCGGATCTTCCGGCGGCACCAGTACCATACTTTTGACTGCATCCTGAATTTCCCGCACCCCGCCCGGGCAGTCACTGGCTACTACATCTTTTCCCAGCGCCAGCGCTTCCAGCAGAGCATTGGGCATGCCTTCAACGCGGGAAGGCAGCACGAACAGATCAGCGTATTTCAGGTAAGGACAGGGATTCGGCTGAAATCCCAGAAAATTGACTGATTCGCCTAGTCCAAGCTTCCGGATTTGAGCTTTCAACTCTGCTTCAAGCGGTCCCTCACCGAGCACAGCAAGCCTGGCCATAGGAAATGCCTGAAGTATGCCAGGCATGGCTTCCAGAAGTACATCCAGACCTTTTTCCCTTTGCAGCCTGCCCACAGTAACCAGGTGCGGCCCGTCTCCTGAATAGGGATTCCCAAAACTCTCCGCAGATCGTCGAACATAGTCCACATCCACAGGGTTATAGATACGAATGAGCTTTTCCTGCGGCAGCCCAAATTGCTCCGCTAGATCTTTCAGCATGAAATCGGAGAGACAGATGATCGAATCGGCGCGCTTGTACAAATGGCGATAGAACCATCTCCACACTCGCGGATGCCGGGCCTGCTGCGCGATGAAAGCACTGGGAATGGTGGCTTCCCGCAACAAAAGTTTGACTCGCGGCAGAAAGGGCCGCGCCAGTACCAGCAGGACGTTCAGGTATACCACCGTAGACAATACAGTCTGTGGTCTCACCTTCCACAACAAATTAATGATAGGGAGAAGCGCGTAACGCATGCGCGAGACCCTCAGGTCGTGGACAATCACATCGTCAGGAATGTCCTGGAAAACTGCGCTTCTCTCCTGAATCACGCCCAGGTGCAGTTCAAACTTGGTGCGATCGAGGTGACGCAGCAGGATGGAGATAACGCGCTCTGCCCCGCCTCCGCCTCCTGCGAACGCGGGTACCAGAAAGAGCACGCGCTTACGGCCGGTGCTCATCAGAAGCAGACGTGTTTCGTTTCAAAAATACGAATTCATTGTTGGCAAAACTCTGGTCGGTCTTCAGCTTGATCAGCTCAAATCCCCGCGCTCGATAGAAATCGAAAATCACCTCCGGCTTTGCGACTTCGTAGGGATAGCCGCCCAGCCAGTCAAGCACATCGGTAAAGTAGGACATGCCGCGATTTAATTTGTATTCACGGTAACGGGCAAGTGGATTCTTGTGCACAATGAGAACATCTTTCATAAATCCAGCAACAATCACATAGAAGCCAAACCCCGCGATGATGGGCACACGCCAGAAAACGCTGCGGCAATAAAGCTCTTTCACCTTTCTCCACAAGATCGAGCGGCGGTCCTGGTCATTGTAAATGGCAATAAAGAGCCTTCCATGCGGCTGCACAGCGCCGACCACGTTCTCCAATGCCTGCCACATGTTTCCGGTGTGGTGCAGGACACCCCATGAATACACCACATCAAATTGTCCGAGTTGGTTCAGGTACGAACTATCCAAGGCACTTCCCTGCTCGATTATCCAGCGCTCGCTTTCGGGAAAATAACGGCGGCGAAGCTCCTGCGCGCAGGCCACGCTCTGCGGATCATAATCAAAGGAAAATACCTTCCCCGCCCCAAGACGCATGGCGGCGAGTGAGAAGAGGCCGCTGCCGCAGCCGATATCGAGGAAAGATTTGCCTTTGAGGTCTTCCACCTGCAACATGAAGCGCAGGGACTTCTCCGCTTCAACAATCCGGTCATCCTTCAAATGCTGAAGAAATCTCTGCCAGTTCTTACCAAAAGCAAACCTGATCTCCTGCTCAGGCCCGGCATCGGCAGCCAGGGCGGTATTGGAAAACGGCGTCATCGGTGAACCTCTGTCATTGCGGCTCCTTGGCGCTGCAGATCCCGTTTGCGCGGCAGTCCTGCAGCCCAATCCAGAAGCTTCTTGAACCCGCTCTCGCCATCGTAATCCCGGTGCATCCGTGCAAATCCGGCACGGGCAATCTGTTCGCGCTCCTGGTCATGGGCGAGGTAGTATTCAATCTTTTCAATCGCATCTGCGGTCGAATCATAGAAAACGGCCTCTTTGCCGGGCTCAAAAATCTGCTCGTGGGCATTCATCGCCGCCTTATCGCAGAGTTGCATCATTCCATGTGCCGGGATTTCATACATGCGCATGTTTCCTGTTTCCGCGGGGACTTCAGAGAGATGCATATTGAGTCCAATTTTAGTGCGGTAGTAAAGCGCCGCGCGTTGCTCGCTGGAAATGGGAAAGACCCTGCCCCATATGGCTGGCTTGCCTCGCAACCCGCGCAAGATTCCTACATATCCGCCATAACTCCAGTTCCCATGGATGACCAGGCGCTCGCCGAACCGCTGTTTCAACTGCGCGAGGCGATCCATCTTCGACGCATAGCCCCCGCCGACATAAATCACATCGAGATCACGGTCGTGAAAAAAAGCGTCTCCGCGCCGCTGAAATTCGTCACGGGCAGCCGCCAGCGGCCATAATCCGGTCTGGCTGGTGGCGTTGCTGCCCGGCCAGACCAGCGGCCACCAGTAAGTCTGCTCGCATCCCCATTGCTTCAACGCTTCTTTGAAAAGAACCTGCTCGCTGTATCCGGGAGAAATGTAGAAGGCTCCATCAAAGGCCCACAGATAAGGAATGCCCCGTGTATATGTAGAGTACGGATCATCAATGAACCCCATGACCTTGATTGGCTTCTGCAACTGGTTCCACAGCACCTCGGGATGAACCGGATTGTGCATGGCCAGCAGGATGATATCGGCATCCTGAAACTTATCTACAAAGTCCTGGAGGAAACGCATGTAGCATCGGTCTCGCTCCCGGTACATCTGGTCAATAGACTTTGCTTCCGTAAGCTTCTGGAACAGTGTCGCCGGATTCCATTGCGGAAAGTAGGGAGCGGGATCCAGGCTGTCGATGGAATAGCCGTGGAAGCTCTCAATTCCGGGGATATGGAAGAAGCAGACTTTTTTCACCTGCCCACCTTATGCGCCTTCACTTCACCGCCTCCACGTTCAGGCTCATGAGTTGGCCGGATTCCTTCTCCATATGCGGTAGATAGGCCTGAGAATAATCATCCAGCCAGGAGTGCCCGGTGTTTCTCCAATCGTAGCGTTTCACAGAGGTGAAGCCCGCATGCAAAAGCCGTTCCTGCAGGGATTTCTCGTCAAAGATCATTTTATGAAAATCATATTCATTACGCTGTCCGCCGCAGACCAGCCCTATCAGCTCGCTGATCTCGCCGGTTTTCTGGTAGCGCGTGGACACGGCTTCAAAGTCCGGTACCGCGAGCCGCAAAATACCGCCGCGTTGTAAGACTCGAAACCACTCGTGCAGCACCTGATCCACTTCATGCCTTCCGAAGTGTTCGAGCACGTGCGCGGCATAGATCAGTTCCACGGAATTGTCTTCGGCGAAGGTGAGCGCGTTTACCGCTACACGATGATCCACGTGCGGATGATTCTCGATATCCACATGAATAAATCCCGGAATATGTTTTTTTCCGCAACCTAAGTGGAGTTTCATTGGTTGACCGTGGCCGCCTGCTGAAAGCGTTCATAGACTTCCCGGATTCCATCCCGTAAGTTAATTCGAGGCTGCCATCCAAGAGCTTTCATGCGTGAAACGTCCAGCAGCTTCCGTGGAGTGCCATCCGGCTTTGAGCGATCCCACTCGGTCTTCCCTTGATAGCCGGTAATCTCTGCGATAAGTTTCGCCAGCTCCTTGATGGTTAAGTCTTCTCCACAACCCACATTGATAAGGGGCGCCATATCTGCAGGAAAGACGCTCCCGAGCCGCTCCGGCGGCTGCACCAGAATGTGAAGACAAGCATCAGCCATGTCGTCTGCATGCAAAAACTCACGGCGCGGCGCGCCTGTGCCCCATAACACGACCGGCCTACCCGATAGCTTGCCTTCGTGAAACTTGCGCACCATGGTCGGCAAAACATGAGAGCTGTTGAGGTCGAAGTGATCGTTGCTGCCGTACAGGTTCGTCGGCATCACGCAAATGTAGCTGGTCCCGTATTGCCGGTTGTAAGCATGGCACATCTCTACTCCTGCAATCTTGGCCACCGCATAAGCGAAGTTGGTTTTCTCCAGCGGCCCGGTCAGAAAGTATTCTTCCCGAATGGGCTGCGGACAATCGCGCGGATAGATGCACGAGGAGCCAAGAAACAGCAGGCTTTTCACACCGTGGGCATAAGCTTCATGGATCACATTGGTCTGGATCAGCAGGTTCTCTCGAATAAACTCTGCCGGTTGAGTGTCATTGGCCAGGATGCCGCCCACCCGCGCTGCCGCCAGGATCACATGCTGCGGCCGCTCCTGTGCAAAGAAACCGGCAACCGTGTTCTGCTCCATGAGATCCAGTTCGCCATGAGTGCGTGTGACAAGGTTGTGAAATCCTGCGGCCTTGAATCGCCGGAGAATGGCAGAACCTGCCAGCCCGGTGTGACCGGCAACATAGATTTTGTCGCTCTTATTCATGGTGCTTCAAGACACGCAGGCCTTCCTGCTTGCACAGCGCCTCGTATTTGGCCAGTTCCAGTTCTTCCTTCACCATCTCCGTAACCAGTTCGGCAAAACTGGTCTTCGGTTTCCAGCCCAGTTCTTCTCTGGCTTTGCTGGCATCACCCACCAGCGAATCCACTTCCGTAGGACGAAAGTAATGAGGATCAATGGCCACAACCGGCTTTTGGCTCGCGGTATCGATTCCTTTTTCGCTACTTCCTGAACCGGTCCAGCGAATGGTAATTCCCAGTTCACTCGCAACCGCCTGGGTAAACTCCCGCACTGAATGCTGGATGCCGGTGGCAATCACATAATCCTGCGGCTCTTTCTGTTGCAGCATCAACCACATGGCTTCCACATAATCACGGGCATGGCCCCAGTCGCGTTTCGCATCGAGGTTGCCGAGGTAGAGGCAATCCTGCAAGGCCAGCTTGATGCGTGACAATCCCCGGGTGATCTTCCGTGTAACAAATGTCTCGCCCCGGATTGGCGATTCATGATTAAAGAGAATGCCGTTGCAGGCAAAGATTCCATAGGCTTCGCGGTAGTTGACAGTGATCCAATGGGCGTAAAGCTTGGCCACTCCATACGGCGAGCGCGGATAGAACGGCGTGCTTTCGCGTTGTGGAAACTCCTGCGCCTTGCCGAACTGCTCCGAAGTAGATGCCTGATAGAAGCGCGTTTTCTTCTCCAGTCCGAGGATGCGTACCGCCTCCAGCACCCGCAGCGGCCCCAAGGCGTCTGACTGTGCAGTGTATTCAGGCTCTTCGAACGAGACGGCCACATGACTCTGGGCAGCGAGGTTGTAAATCTCGTCCGGATGCACCTGCTGGATAATGCGGACGAGACTGCTCGAGTCCGTCATGTCGCCGTAATGCAGGAAGAAGCGGCATCCCGGAGAATGCCGGTCTTGAATCAGATGATCGATTCTTTCCGTATTGAAAGATGAGGCACGACGCTTGATTCCGTGCACCTCGTAATTCTTGCTGAGAAGAAATTCAGCCAGGTACGCGCCATCCTGTCCGGTAACACCAGTAATGAGTGCGCGTTTGTCAGGCATCCGGTTCCCCTCCGATCAGTTAACTTGCATTGTAATCAAGGCGGCAGCAAGCTTTCTCAAGTTTCCTTACCAGAGAGGGTGCGGTGGAAGATTCCTCCACAGGTCATTGCCTTAAGTTTGCGGAAGCCGTCCGCGTCTCGCCCTGCGGAACCTTGGAAAGCACATTATCGAAAAGCTGTTCCCATTGCGCTAAAACCTTTTCTTTACTGAAGCGGGAAACCACCTCCGGGGCACGTGCTGCAAGGCGCGCCCGCTCTTCATCATTCGCCATCAAGCGATCCATCGCAGCACTCAGTGCAGCAACATCACCCGCTGGAACCAGCACTCCATCCATCCCATCGCGAATGATCTCAGCCGGCCCTGAAGGACAATCAAAGCTAATCGCAGGCACCCCACAGGCCATCGCTTCGCACAAGGCATTAGGGAAACCCTCAAAGTGCGATGAAAGAACAAACAGATCAGCCGCGCACAGCACAGGAAAAGGATCGGCCAGCTCTCCGGTGAACACTACCCGCAATTCCAACCCCAGCTTTCGGACCTGATCCTCCAACTGGTCTTTGGTGGGTCCGGAGCCAATCATTTTAAGCACCCACTCAGGATGCCGCTCGGCAACACGCGCAAAAGCTGCTATTAAAAGATCAAAACCTTTCTGCCATACCAACCTTCCCATTGCCACACAGGAATGGGTCGAAGATTGCTGGGCACGTACCACTCCGGCCGGGGGCAAAGTAACTGGATTGGATATTACATATCCTTTCACCGTCATTCTCTGCTGAAAATAGGATAAGCTGGCGCCAGTCTGACAGACCAGCGCATCTGCGTAGGGATAAGTCAGCTTCCGCAGTGTGTTCCAGATTCCGCCAATGCTGTACTGCGTAGGATCGACCCGTTCCGAAACAACCACTGGAATACCCAGTCCCCGCGTGGCCAGTAAAGTAACCACGTTCACCTGATCAATGAAACTGATCGCCAATTCTGGCTGGATTTCGCGAATTGCCTTGCGTAACGCAGAAACTTTCCTGATATTGCGAAACCACTTCCGCAAGAAATTACCTGCGGGTTCAGCATTCACGCCTAAATTTCGCAGCTTGACCGAGGGATGAAGAGGATAAGCTGTCACATCCCCGCGATTGAGAACGAGAATCGTTACTTCCTTGCCTTGCTCTGCCCAGAAACTGGCCAGCAATGACATGACCCGCTCTGCACCGCCACGCGCCAGTGAAGACGTGACTAAAACAAGTCTCATAGCTGCTGGCTGGCTTGCTGTGCCTGGGCGACAACCACTGTAGATGAACGTTCCTGATACAGCAGCCAGACGGATAATCCGGCCATCAGCAGAAATGAAATCATGCAGACCAGTGAGGTTGAAAGCGCGATTCCGGCGACTCCCCACTTTTTCATCAGGACCAGGTTGAGCACCACGTCAGCCAGGAGATTGACGGCTGTCACGTACATCAGCAGATCATTGCGCCGGACCGCCGAGATGAACCGCACGAACAGAATGCCAAGCATGTTGAATGGGATCTGTATTGCATAGCAGATTTGCACCCAGCTTACCAGCTCGGTATCTGCCCTGGAAAACGCGCCCCGCTGAAAGAGCAGCTTGACGATCGGATGCGAAAACTGGATAAGCACCAGGGTAAGCGGTACGGTCGCCAGAAGAATGATTCCGAAATATCGCTTCAGCGTCTGGCGGCAGCCCTGCCAGTCATGCTCCACGGCCATTCTGGAAAAATATGGAAGCAAGGCCGTGCCCAGGGCATTCGCGCCAATGGCCACAATCCCGCTGATCAGCTTGTTCCCGTAGCTCAGGGCAGAGACGCTTCCGGATGGAAGCATGGCCGCCATGGCTTGATCGACCACTGGGGTGCTCCCGACTAACAATGCCCCTGCCATCAAGGGCGCATACTGTATCAGCACCGCCCGCACATTAGGATCCAATCCCTTCCATTCGAGACGCAACCGGACCCCATGCATTCTCAGCAGATGGAACAGCACAGCAGCCTCCAGCAAACTGCCCACCATCGTTCCCGCAGCCAGCGCAAATGGTCCCGCCACTTTTGCGCCGATTCCAACAAAAGCAATGGTGATCAATGGGGTCAGCAGCGGCGCCAGAGCCGGAAGCGCAAACCGCTCCCCGGCATTTAGCACAAAGGCGGCAAACATCGTCATGCCGCTGAACACCAGCCAGGGCAGCAGGAAATAGAGCAGCTTGCGTGTAAGCGCCACTTTGGCCGGAGAGAAGCCGTGGGCCAGATAGGGCAGATAATATGGAGCAAATATCGCGAGAAGCAGCGCGATTGCGATCAGCACCACGCCGCTGATCAGCACCATGGCTGACAGCAGCCTTTCTGTAGCTTCATGGCCCTGTTTGCGGTGCGTCTCCAACAGCACCGGCACCATGGCTGAACCCAGCGCCCCCATAACCAGGGTAAGTACAAAGGATGGCAGCAGAAACGCGATGA
>Ga0066662_10000232_pt1 | contig 24112 bp, 25 predicted proteins | sample GraSoiAngelo_111_FD_133939 | JGI IMG/M metagenome (GOLD analysis project Ga0066662, IMG submission 133939) | Grasslands soil microbial communities from the Angelo Coastal Reserve, California, USA - 14_0903_12_40cm | ecosystem: Environmental > Terrestrial > Soil > Grasslands | place: USA...
ATGGCGCTGGCTTCGCCAGCTCTGTTCCTTGTCTATTTCTATACCCACAGCTTGCGCTGTGGGCTAGAAGAATGCCGCCAGCTTCGCTGGCTATACCCCAAAATCACACGGTCAGAGCACTAGTCCGAATGAAATTGCGGAAAAGCCTGCGGTGGTGGACGTTCCTCACGGCAAAGGCCACGTGGTGCTTTTCGCCAATAATCCCATGTGGCGCGGTGAAACCATGGGCAGCTTCTTCCTGGTGTTTAACGCCATCATAAACTATGACCACCTGAATGCCGGCCGTCCGGCGGAATCAACCACGAACGTAAGCGCAGCAGGTGAAGGAGAGGACGAGGACTAAGCAGATCGGGAAATCCGGTGATCGGGTGATTTGGAGATCGGGTCATCCGGTCATCGGAATCTGGTAAATGAATAATTTGGTAAGTGGGTAAATTGAAGTAAAAGATGGGTTTCATTTACCTACGTACCAAATTACCCATTTACCCAATCGTCCGGTTTAGTTCGATTGGTCCAGCATGCTGCCCGGCTCCCAGCGCCATTTCTTGCCGTCCCAGTACACCGCCGATTCCATGACCTGCTTTTCCTGGGCCTTGATGACCCAGATAGGCGGTTTTTTCTTTTTCAGCAACATGCGTCCCGTAACAATGCTGTCAAAAGGCACATTGATCAGGACGAACTTGGCCTTGGGTGTGGCTGCGTGCCATGCATCGGAGCCGATGCCAAAGATCACCAGCAGGTCATGGTCACGGTGCGGATCATTGGCGCTGAAGGCGGAACTCATCTGCGGATCGCTCAATCCAAAATAAGAATTGTAGGGATCGAAGATGCGGTACTTCAGCTCAAAAGAATCCGGGAACGGCTCTTTGCTCTTGGCCACAATGGCAATGTCTTCAATGCCATCTCCGTCAAAATCGGCAACGATGGCGGGCGTGACAAAGTTCGCGGGCACATTGAAGGTGGACCCAAACTGCTGCTTTACCAAGGCAGTAAGCTGTTCGGCAGAAAGGCTGGCTGGCGGCGTGTTTGCAGGCGGAGACGTCCGTCCGCCCGCCACGCAGGCTGCCAGAATGTATACCAGTAGTGCGGCCCTGCTTTTGGAGTTCATGAGCAGAGTCTACACTGCTTTTCAGGCCGCTTTCTTCAGAATTTCAGCCTTTGTATCACCTTCGATAACAGCCTTTGGTTTATGCTTCATTCCAAAACCGATAGTTACGGCCGTCCCGGAAGCCAGCGCGGCAAACAGGATCACCATCACGGGAATAGGAAGTAAATAATGCATGCTCAGAATCCAGAGCGCGAATAAAACCAGCAGACTTGCCATTGATCTCTTCATGGTCCTTCCATTCATCTGGCAGCTACTTAGGTTTGGATGGGTGCTCTGGACGGCGGGTTTACTCGAAGGTAAACACCGGCTCTCTTTGCATCCGGTAATCAAGGTAAACACCGGTTCTCTCTTTTGCATCCAGTAATCAGGGAGGATTTATGCATCGCGAAGGACATCTGGATGACGTGTATTGGGCCTTGCGGGTGGGCCTGGGCAGCACCGCTTTTCTTGCCGGCCTCGACAAGTTTACTGATTTGTTGACCCACTGGGAGAAATATCTGGCGCCCCAGGTCAGGGAGAAACTGCCCGTAAGCGGCAAGACCTTCATGTATGGCGTGGGCGTGATCGAGATGCTGATAGGGTTGGGCATCCTCTCGAACAAGCCCCGGCTGGCCAGCTATGCCGCATCCGCATGGCTGCTCTCCATTGCCGGAAATCTGGCCTTGAATGGCGACTATGACATAGCTGTTCGCGACGTGAATATGGCTATTGCGGCCTATGCCCTGGCGCGCTCCGAAGGCAGGCGCCGGCAATCAGAAGAACGTGAATACTTTGCCGAAGATTCGGCCCTCGAAGCCGCATAACCAGGGGCGTGCTCGCCACGCCTCATGAATTTCCGGCGCTTGGGGTTTCGGATCTGCCTAATGCCGCCAGCACCGCAAATACATTGGGCGACATGCTGCAATAGCATTTCAGGGGAAGAATAGCGCCGGAGGCGCGAAACAAGTTAGCCCAGCGTGAGCGCTGGGTTCAACCAAAAATGAAAGATATAAAGATAGATGAGCCCCAGAGGGGCGGCACGGGTTATCGTGTAACCTTGAACTCCAGCCTTACATTGACGGTTTTCGTGGCGTCATCGATATGCTCGTGCGCGATCCATTCGAGCTTGTTGGAGTGGACTGTACGATAACTTCAAAAGCTGAAGGCTGTAAAGGACATCTTCTTCGGCCTGGCTTTCTCCGTGAATGGCCGGTTCAGGAATTCCACCAGCGGAGCCATGATGCGGAAGTATTTCACCAGTTCCGGCAGCAGCCTGGGCGAAGTGACAATCTTCGAGTCCACTGCGGTTTCCAGATACCAGTGCCGCTGGCGCAGGATCGCCTCGGCCGGATGGTCAACCGGAAAACCCTTGGGCATACGCGAGAGGCGCTCTCCCTGAAGCTGGCCCACAGCCCGGCGCAGCTTCTTATCGCTCAGGATCTCGCTCAACTCTTCATGGTGCTCCTGGATCAGGGAGCGGATAGCCAGCAACGCTTCGCGTTCCGGCGTCCACACGCCCCCAAAGACCAGTAACTGGTCGGGGTTGAAGTGGAAGTAATATGCGGCGCCTTCTTTCTTCGAGCCGTTCTGCGGATGAAAGATTCCGGCCACATGTGTCTTGTAAGGGGTCTTGTCTTTGGCAAACCGGGTATCGCGGTAAATGCGGAACACCGCTTTTTGCGGAGGAGTAATGTAATTCGGGGCAAAATCCGCAAATTCTTCGTTGAGACACGAGATCAGCTCCAGCATGGGCATGCGAATGAGCGAATCGTATTTCTCTTTGCGCGGCTGGAACCACTCGCGCCGATTATTGCGCTTCAGGTTGCGAAGAAAAGTAAGTGCTTCAGGAGTGAAACCGGGAAAAGGCATAAACAAGTATTTAGTACTTAGTATTTAGCTAATTCACTACACTTTTGCAGCTGCTTTGGCCTTCAATTCGACTTGTTCCTCAACGCTGCTCAAAAGTGATGTAAGCATCTTTCGCACTTCTACTAAATCTCTCGTCGTACGCTTAAAATCATCGTCTTTCATGAATTCCAAGTCGCGACTCAAGAGAAGATGATAATCGAGTTCACTGGCAGAACCCATTGCAATCCGAATGAAGCGAGCAAGTTCACTGCTAGTCCGGCGTCCACAACCCTCCGCAAGATTTGCTCCAATAGAAGCAGCGGCTCGCCAAAGCTGAGCGGTAAGACCATACATTTCTTCGCGAGGGAAAGCGCGTGAGATTCTGTAAAGATCAAGAGTCAACGCGTGCGCCTTTGTCCATACCTGCAAGTCTCTATAATTGCGCATCAGCGTTTCCTCCTCAGGTTTAGCTAAGTACTAAATACTAAAAACTAAGTACTCGCTGTCAATCCTACAGACTTGTCCTCAATTAATCTCTTTACCCGCTCAACAAATTGAGAAATCGGCACCGTCCCTTCCGGCTGCTGCTGGCCGCGCACGCGTACGTTCACCGTTCCTGCTTCGGCCTCTTTCTCGCCCACCACCAGCAGGAATGGCACTTTCTGCAGGGTGTGCTCGCGGATTTTGGCGTTCATCTTTTCGTTACGGGCATCGAGTTCCGCGCGGATGCCTGCGTCTTTGAGCTGCTGCCAGACTTTGGTTCCGTATTCGGTATGTTTCTCGCTGATGGGAATCACCGCCACCTGCACGGGCGAGAGCCATACGGGAAAAGCGCCGGCATAGTGCTCGATCAGCGTGCCGAAAAAGCGCTCCATCGAGCCATAGAGGGCGCGGTGCACCATGAGCGGCCGCTTGCGCGTGCCGTCTTCCGCAACGTATTCAAGCTCAAAGCGCTCCGGCAGGTTGAAGTCGAACTGCACGGTAGAAAGCTGCCACCGCCGTCCAATGGCGTCCACCAGCTTGATGTCGATCTTGGGACCATAGAACGCTGCTTCGCCGGGGATAGTCTTGTAGGGAATGTTACGCCGATTCAACGCATTCTCCAGCGAGCGGATGGCCAGCTCCCATTTTTCATCGCCACCCAGGAAGCTCTTCTTGTCGTTGGGATCCCAGATGCTCAGTTCGACGTTGAACTCCTCGAAGCCAAAGGCCTTGAGCACAGCCAGCGCAAAATCGATGCAACCGACAATCTCATCTTCGATCTGCTCCGGAGTGCAGAAGATGTGGGCGTCATCCTGGGTGAAGCCACGGACGCGCATCAGCCCGTGCATCACGCCGGAACGCTCGTAGCGATACACAGTTCCCAGTTCGCCCAGGCGCACCGGCAGGTCGCGGTAAGACCGCAACGCATCCGCGTAGATCAGGATATGCCCCGGACAGTTCATGGGCTTCACGCGATAATCCGCGTCGTCCAGCTCCATGGGAGTGAACATGTTTTGCGCGTAATAGCCTTCATGTCCGCTGGTTTTCCAGAGGTTCACACGGAAGATATGAGGCGTATAGACCAGGGAATAATCGCGGCGCAGGTACTCATCGCGCATCCAGTCTTCCATCAACTTGCGCATGATGCCGCCCTTGGGATGCCAGAAGATCAGCCCCGGCCCGGCCAGCTCCTGGATACTGAACAGGTCAAGCTGCTTGCCTAGTACGCGGTGATCACGTTTTTTTGCTTCTTCAAGCTGGTGCAGGTACTGGTCAAGGTCCTTCTTGTTGAAGAATGAGGTGCCATAGATGCGCTGGAGCTGCGGGTTCTTTTCGTCGCCCAGCCAGTAGGCTCCGGCGAGGTTCAGCAGCTTGAAAGCCTTGATGCGCCCGGTCGATGGAATGTGCGGCCCGCGGCAGAAGTCCACAAACCTGCCGTTGCGATAGGCGGAGATCGGCTCACCGGACTTGGTGAACTGCTCGATGAAGTGCACCTTCATGAAATCGTTTTCGGCCTTGTAACGGGCTAATCCTTCTTCGCGGGGGACAAGCTCGCGCTGGAACTTTTCGTCGCGGCTCGCTACCTCACCCATGCGCTTCTCGATCTTCTCCAGGTCTTCGGGAGTAAACGGCGTGGGGCGGTAAAAATCATAGAAGAAGCCGGTTTCAGTCGGCGGCCCATGGCCCAGCTTGGCCTCAGGGAAGAGTTCCAGAACGGCAGTAGCCAGCAGATGGGCGGAAGAGTGGCGATAGACCTCAAGGGCCTCAGGATCTCTATCAGTCAGCAGGCGCAGCTCAATGTCTTGCTCCAACGGCTTGGAAAGATCGGCAAACTGCCAGCCGTCTTTCGACTGCGGCGCATGCATGCTGGCCGGCGCATTTCCATGGCCATCGGTCGCAGCAGCCGGTGGCTGAGCGCTGGCTCCCAGCGGCTTGACTTTTGCGACCAGCGCCGCTTCCGCCAGCCTGGGGCTGATCGATTTCGCAATGTCATAAGGCGTAGTGCCCTGAGGCACTTCGCGCTTGCTGCCATCCGGCAGGGTAATGTTGATCATGGTGCTGGTCTGGAGGGTCTGGGACATGCTTCATCCTGTCTATTACAACAGGATAAAGTTTGCGGATGGATACGTCTAGCGACGGAATTTCAATTGTGCTGGCTGCAGGCATGCCGGCTACTTTGCTTTGTACATACATAAGTATTTACATAGCGTACAGTCTGATTTAGTCTGGTCCTGCTGGCACTGCATGCGCTTTGAATGGGACGAAAACAAGAACCAAACGAACTTAGAAAAGCATGGCATTGAATTTAAGACGGCTGCATTGGTTTTCAACGATCCGAACGCTGTAACGCTTCTGGATCACGGCTCAGAAGACGAGGAGCGCTGGATCATTATGGGAATGCTGGAGTTGAGTGCAGCCATTCTCGTTGTGGTACATACAGTTCGTGAAAGTGGATACGAAGAAATCATACATATTATTTCGGCACGTACTGCCACTAGCCGGGAAAAGAGGGTTTATGAAGAAGCTCACGAAAACCCAAAGAAGGCAGATACAAACTATCGCAGCAAAAAAAGACGAGGATATTAATTTTTCTGATATCCCTGAAATCGTTGATTGGAGTGGAGCTGAGATCGGGAAATTCTATCGTCCTCCCAAGAAGGCCGTAACTATCCGCCTCGATATGGACATAATCGACTGGTTAAAAGCCGATGGCCCAGGTTATCAAACCAAGGTGAATTGGCTTTTGCGGCATGCCATGACAGATGCAATTGGGAAGAAAACTATCCAGCGGGAGATGCATCCTCCCCCAAAAACTATCCGTGCCAAGAAGAAAGCCTGAGCAGGTTACGCACAGGTATTCCTGCAGTTTGCCCATTCTCGCTTGTGGCTTGTAATATCGTGATTTAGCCTTCTTTTACACCGAATGCCACAAGAACTCCCCAAAACTTATGATCCCAGCGCCATAGAGGAACGCTGGGCGGAATACTGGGTCACGGAGAAGCTCTTCTCCGTGAAGACGCCCCCGCTTGACTCGCCGGACGCGCAGCAACCCGTCTTCACCCTGCTGCTGCCGCCTCCCAACGTGACCGGGGTGCTGCACATGGGCCACATGCTCAACCAGACGGAGATGGACATCGTCATCCGCTGGCGCAGGATGCTCGGCTACCTCACGCTTTGGCTGCCCGGCACCGACCATGCGGGAATCGCTACCCAGATGATGGTAGAGCGGCAACTGGCAGCCGAAGGCGGCAGCCGCCAGAAGCTGGGCCGGGAAGCATTTATCGAGCGCGTCTGGAATTGGAAGAAGCACTACAGCGGCGCCATCCAGGCACAGATGAAGCGCCTGGGCGCCTCCGTCGACTGGGACCGCGAGTACTTCACCATGGACGAAAACCTCTCGCGCGCGGTTGTCGAGAGCTTCGTCCGCCTGCATGAGCAGGGGCTGGTCTATCGCGGTAAGTACATCGTCAACTGGTGTCCGCGCTGCGTGACCGCCATTTCCGATCTCGAAGTCGTTCATGAGGAACTGCCGGGCAAGCTGTACCAGATTCGTTATCCGGTCGCCGGAGATGAGAGCCAGTCCATCATCATTGCCACTACACGGCCTGAGACCATGCTTGGCGATGTCGCTGTCGCGGTCAATCCCAAAGACCAGCGCTACACGCACCTGCAGGGCAAGAAGCTGCGCCTGCCCTTGATGAACCGTGAGATTCCGATTATTGCCGACGACATGGCCGATCCTGAATTCGGCACCGGGGCGGTAAAAGTGACGCCTGCGCATGATCCGAATGATTTTGAGATGGGGCTGCGCCACAACCTGCCGCAGATCAACATCATGGACGATCAGGCCATGATCAATGAGAATGGCGGCCCCTATGCCGGCCACGACCGCTATGAGGTGCGCGAGCGCGTGCTGCGCGATCTCCAGGACCAGGGACTGCTGGTCGGGACCAAAGATCATATACATGCCGTCGGCAAGTGTCAGCGCTGCAAAAACATTGTTGAGCCCCGTCTTTCGACGCAGTGGTTCATCAAGATTGAGCCGCTGGCAAAACGTGCTATTGAGGCAGTGGAAAAAGGCGAGATCGTCTTTGTTCCGGAGAACTATGCCAAGACTTACTTCGAGTGGATGCGCAACATCCATGACTGGTGTATTTCGCGCCAGCTCTGGTGGGGCCATCGTATTCCGGCATGGCATTGCCTGGATTGCCGTGAGATTACCGTGGCGCGCACCGCTCCCGATAAATGCCGCAAGTGCGGCGGCAGCAAGCTGGAGCAGGACCCGGATGTCCTCGATACCTGGTTTTCTTCCGGACTGCTGCCGTTTACGGGCTTTGGATGGCCGGAGAAGACGCGCGATCTGGATGTTTTTTATCCCACGTCCCTGCTGATTACCGGCTTTGACATCCTGTTCTTCTGGGTTGCGCGCATGATTATGCTGGGTTGTCACTTCATGGAAGGGCACCCGCAGGGCAGTGTTCCCTTCAAGCAGGTTTATATTCATGGTTTGGTGCGTGATGCCGAGCGCCAGAAGATGTCAAAAACCAAAGGCAACGTCATGGATCCTATAGAGGTCACGCAGCGCTATGGTACCGATGCGGTGCGCTTTACCCTGGCGGCCATGGCCTCACCCGGCACCGACATTGCTTTCTCTGAAAGCCGCACTAAAGGTTACCGCGATTTTGCCAATAAAATTTGGAATGCCGCCCGCTTCATGTTCATGAACGCTGACCGCGCCGGCGGCACGAAGGCTTTGGCCCACGGCATCCAGGGCAAGGAGATGAAGTTCCTCGAGAACCGCTGGATTCTCTCGCGCTTCATCACTACTGCTGCACTGGTCAATGAGAACCTGGCAGATTTTCGTTTCCACGAGGCTGCCAACCAGATTTACAACTTCTTCTGGGGAGAGTTCTGCGATTGGTACCTGGAGATCATCAAGCCGCGTTTGGCAGCCGCTGGAGAAACTGACAACAGCGCGCTGGGCTTCCTGGGATACGTCTTTGAAGGAGCGCTCCGCCTCCTGTCTCCCTTTATGCCATTCATCACCGAGGAGATATGGAACGCCATGCACGCGGACGTGCCGCATCTCAAATCGATTGCGCTGGCCCGCTACCCGGGCCTTGACCGGCGCTGGCTTGATCCAGAGGCGGAAGAACAGATGTCGGTGCTTCAGGACATCATCGTCAACATTCGCCAGATTCGTGCGGACTTGAAGATTGAACCCAGAGTCAAGCTTCGGGCGCAGCTTTACGCCGGAGTCCAACTGCGCAACCTGGTCGATGAAAGCCGCTCGATGATCGAGCGGCTGGCCACGCTGGAAGAATTGGAGTTCGCACACGCCCCGCTCTCACACACAGCCGGATTGAGAAGTACACCCCGGTTTGAAGTGGCCGTTATCTACGAAAAGAAGGTTGATGCGGAAGTGGAGCGCGAGCGGCTCACCAAAGAGCTGAAAAAGCTTGAGGGGCAGGTGGCCAGCGCCCAGCGGCAGCTTGGAAACGAGCACTTTCTCGGCAAGGCTCCTTCCCAGGTGGTGGAAGGATTGCGCAAGCAGGCCGCCGACAACGAATTACTATTACAAAAGACACGCGCAGCTTTGGAAAAGCTGGGGTAAGCTCAAGAGAAGCAATATGGACTGGCATAGCCGCAGAATCACTGCTATTCTCGAGCATGCATTGCTGGAGGATAAAGCCACGAGTGACGCTACCTCGCGCGCCTGTATCTCCGCGCAGCAGCGGGCTACGGCAACCATCCTGGCCAAACAGGACTGCATTCTCGCCGGGGTAGGCGTGATCTCCCGCATCCTTGAAATATACGAGCGGCTCGACCAGAACGCTATCGGCCATCCTGAGGTCATCAGCCACGGCGAGATTTTCGATGGCGTCCGCCTGCACAAGGGACAATCGATTGCCGTTATCAGGCACAATGCCCGGGTGTTGCTCTCCTGCGAGCGCGTGGTCCTGAACGTACTGCAGCGTTTGGGCGGCATTGCCACACTCACGCGGAAATTTGTAGATGCCATTCAGGGAACCAACACCCGCATTCTCGACACACGCAAGACGGCGCCGGGGCTGCGCATCCTTGATAAATATGCGGTGCGTTGCGGAGGCGGCCACAATCACCGCCTGGATCTTTCCGATGGCGTGCTGATCAAGAACAACCACATCGCTCTGGCGGGTGGAGTGGCAGCGGCCCTGCAAAAGGCATTGCAAAACCGGCGCGGCGAGCAACCTGCGGAAATCGAAATTCACAGCCTTGCCGAACTGGAAGAAGCTCTCAACAATGGAGCAGAAGCGGTGCTGCTCGACAACATGAGCGTGGAAGACGCGCGTACTGCTGTGGCCCGCGTTCGTGGACACTCACGCCGCCTGCCGGTAGAAATCTCCGGAGGCATCAAGCTCGAGAACGTCCGTGCCTACGCCGAAACCGGCGCTGACTATATCTCCGTCGGCGCGCTCACCCACTCTGCCCCGGCAGTGGATCTAAGCATGAGAATTGTTCCCGCATAGCTTTGCATCTGATGTAGTGTCAGAGGCCGAACAATAGCGGAATTCATCCAAATTGACTAAAATTTGAGTTGCTTTGCGGAGAAGGCAAAGCAAATATGAGTAATCCTTAAGGGATAAGTTTGAACGGCTCGAACAATTTCTTAGCCTTGATGTAACGTTCATTTCCCGGCCAAAATCTTCAGGAATTGTTGTCGCCATTCAAAGTTACAGGAATAAACGCCGCCAGACTGTGTTATTGAGAACGTGGAACAGGAACTCTTAGTACCGGAATTGCTGGCGCCGCTGGTGCGCAACACCATCTTCTCAGGCCACATTCATCATTACCTCCAGGTTGAATCCACCAATCTACTGGCCAAGGCGGCTGCGCTGGGCGCTTCTGAAGCGGCATCAGAAGGGGAAGTCTTTATTGCCGAGGAACAGACGGCTGGTCGTGGACGAGGCAGTCATCAATGGTATTCAGAGCGGGAAGCAGGCATTTACTGCTCCGTGGTGCTGCGCCCGCAGATTAAGGCTGCCGATATTTTGTGGCTATCACTGATTGCGGCTGTCGCTTTGCAGGATGCCATGAAGGAAGTCACTGGCCTGTCCCCCGATATCCGCTGGCCCAATGATCTGCTCATCAATGACAAGAAATTCTGCGGGATTCTGACCGAGGTGCACACGGAGTCGGACCGGGTGCATCATGCTATCGTGGGGATTGGCATCAACGTGAATCATCGCGCACTACCCGCTGACCTGGAAAGCACGGCCACCTCGTTGCACCTGGAGACCGGCAAGGAATGGTCACGTTTGCAGTTGACCGCCTCATTGTTGAAGGCCCTTGATCGCGAATATCGCGCACTGCTGCGGGCCGTGAATAGCCCGGTTCCCAGCTCTACGGCGCGTTTTGAATCAATTTTGAAGCGCGTCGAGGCCCGTTCATCGTATGCTCGGGGAAAACATGTGCATGTAGATGAGAATGGCGGCTTCAGCGGCATCACCGATGGCCTGGATACCCGCGGCTTCCTGCGCGTGCGCACCGAACAGGGGTTGCGCATGGCCATTTCCGGCAGCGTTCGTCCCCTGGCAAGGAGAACCGATGCTGCTGGTGATTGATGTCGGCAATACCAATACGGTTCTTGGCGTTTACGCGTTGCATTCCACCGGCTTTGTGAAGTCCCCCTCCGGGCCCCGCATGATTGCCCACTGGCGCGTGGCTACCATCAAAACCCATACGGTGGATGAGTACGGTGTATTGTTCCGTAACCTCTTTGCCATAGACAAAATCGAGGCCGCCGAGGTGCGCGGCATCATCATCTCGTCTGTGGTTCCTTCCATGGATTCCACCTTGCGTGAGGTCTGTGAGCGCTATTTCCACCTGAAACCGCTGTTCGTTGAACCGGGTGTGAAGACCGGCATGCCGGTTCACTATGACAATCCATCTGAGGTGGGCGCGGATCGTATTGTGAACGGCGTAGCGGCCATTGAGAAATATGGCGGTCCCTGCGTGGTTGTGGATTTCGGCACGGCGACCACCTTTGATGCAATTTCAAAAAAGGGCGAATATATGGGCGGCGTGATTGCTCCCGGCATCGGCATCTCGGCCCAAGCCTTATTCGAACATACTGCCCGTCTTCCACTCGTAGATATTCGCCAGCCCGGCAAGATCATCGGCACCAACACTGTGGCCAGCATCCAGGCCGGATTGTTCTTCGGCTATCTCGGATTGGTGGATGGCATTATAGAGCGCCTCCTGGAACAGCTTGGCCCTGATACCAAGGTCGTCGCCACTGGTGGTCTGGCCAAGCTCATTGGCGAGCATTCCAAATACATCAAAACTGTGGATGACCTGCTGACCCTTGATGGCCTGTGCATCATCTGGGAGCGCAATGCCGCCAGCCAGAAGCAGAAAAGCTCTTCGTGACATCCCCCGTTCTTTCCCGTCATTCGCGGCTTGTTTTCCCTGTGGTAAAACTAGAATGTGGAGAATTACTTCAACTACTTCACCGAGGTGGAGATGCATTTCTGCCAGCGGCGTGGAAGAGGGTTGCAGGTTTCTCCCCTTGACTGGGAACTGATTGGCACATGGAAGGATGCGGGTATCCCGCTGGAGGCCGTGCTGCGGGGCATCGATTCCACCTTTGATCGCTATGATCGCCGTCCTTCGAAGACCAAAAAGGTAAATGGGTTGGCTTACTGCTCCCAGGAAATACTGGCGGCCGCCGAGGAGATGAAAGAGGCGGCTGTAGGAGCCAGCCGCGAACAGCCCAATGCCGCTCCGGGCATGCAAGCCGGCGAGATAGAGAAATTCTTTCGTGAGAACGCGCAGAAGCTGCGTCAGGCGGAGGTTCCGGCAACCGTGAAGGCGGTTGCGGAAGATTGCGCGAATACGCTTGAGAACCTGGCTGAAGATTTCAAAATGCCGGCTCGCCTGGAAGACATGGAACGCCATCTCACCGTGCTGGAGGAAAAGCTTCTGGCTGCTTTGACCATCAGCGCCTCTGAATCTGATTTAATCAGGATTCGAGCCGAGGCCGACCGCGAGATCGCTCCGTATCGCAGCAAGATGCCCGCAGTGCAGATCGAGCAACTGATGAAGCGCTTTATTCACCGTCGGCTCTTTGAGCAGTTTAAAATTCCACGCCTGAGTCTCTTCTACCTGTGAACCTTACTATTGAAAAAATGATCTATGGCGGTGATGGGCTGGCGCGCAGCCCTGAAGGCAAGACCGTCTTCGTTCCCCTGGTGCTCCCCAGCGAAGAAGTAAGTGTAAGTGTGACGGAGGAGAAGCCCGGCTTCATGCGCGCCAACCTCGACCAGGTACTGAAGCCTTCGTCTAAAAGAACAGAAGCGCCATGTCCCTACTTTGGACGTTGCGGCGGCTGCCACTATCAGCATACCGATTATCAGACGCAGCTTGAGTTCAAGCAGGCCATCCTGCGTGAGACCTTTCGCCGCACTGCCAAATTCGAATGGCAGGGTGAAATCGCCGTCCATTCCTCTGGGCCTTGGAATTATCGCAACCGCACGCGCATGAAAGTTCATGCTGGCGACGACTTTGCGCTGGGTTATTATCGCCTGAATTCTCATGAACTGCTGCCGGTGGAAAAATGTCCTATCAGTTCCCCTGCCATCAATCGGGTGGTATTTCACCTGTGGCAGCTTGGCCGGGAACAGCGCATTCCGCAGGGTGTAAGCGAGGTCGAGTTCTTTGCCAACCATGATGATTCCGCCATGCTGCTGGAAATCTATGGAGGTCACGAGAGCCCGAATCTCAAGGAGTTCGTGAGAGACCTTCAGGTGCGTGTGCCTGAAATCAAGGGAGTAGGTTTGTTTACAGCGCCGCCCGCAGGCCCACATTCCGCTCTGCCGGAACTGAAACAGACCATCGGTGATGGTTTCCTGACTTATCAAGCCGGAGAACGATCATTTCGTGTCAGCCTGGGCTCGTTCTTTCAGACCAATCGTTACATGGTGAATGAATTAGTCAAGACTGTGGTTTCTGACTATGGCGGGGGCACGGCGCTCGATCTGTACGCCGGTGTTGGGCTTTTCAGTAATCACCTGGCCAAGCGCTTTGACCGGGTATTCGCGATTGAATCGGCCCCCGCTTCAGCCGCAGACTTGCAGGCCAACGCGCTCAAAAACGTTACCGCCATGAAGGCCACAACGGAGCAGTTCCTGCCCAAATCACATAACCTGAAACCCGAACTGGTAGTGGCCGATCCGCCTCGGGCCGGCTTGGGAGATCTCGCGGCAAAAATGCTGGCAGCACTGCGGGCGAAGAAGATCATCTATCTTGCCTGCGATCCCACCACGCTGGCCCGCGATCTCCAGATAATGCTCGAATTTGGCTATCGCGTGGAAGAGGTTCACCTGATCGATCTTTTCCCGCAGACATTCCATATCGAGAGCATGGTGAAGTTGGCGCGCTAATCCCTGGTTACGCGATTCACGCGTTCTGCACTACAATTTGCCCTTACCTTTCATGACCAAACCTCTGCAATCGAACCCGCGTGCGCCGCTGGCCCTGGCTGCTGTAGTGTTCGGTTGCGGCATATGGATGGCCGGGCATGTGCATCGACCGGCATGGCTCTGGGCTTCTGCCGCTCTCACGTTCGTTGCTTGTGCGGTATTTTCTGCGATCAGAAACAGCATCTATTTGGGTTACATCTCCGCCGTTGGTGCACTTGTCTGCGCAGGTTGTGTCAGTTGGATATGGATGCCCTCTCCCAATCTTGCTACTCCTCCGCAGGACTTCCTCTACAACAATGATGTAGAGATTATAGGCCATGTCACCTGCGACGGTGAATTGCTGGCCGGATCGGAGCCGCGTGAACGCTTTGATCTTGAGAGTGAGAGCATTCAAATCGAGGATCAGCGATTTACCCAGCCGGTCGGCATGCGCGCCACCCTGTTCATCAAGCAATCACAGGATGATGAGGAGGACGCACAAGACCGCGCAGCCTTTCCGAAGCTGGCTTATGGCGACCGGGTGAAATTCACGGCGAAGCTGCGGCTTCCGCGTAACTTTCGCAATCCCGGAGCGTTCGACTATGAGGGCTATCTCCACGGGCTGAGTATCACCACGCTGGCATCTGTGCGGACCGATAATGTGGAACTCCTGCCCGGCAAGATGGGTGGATGGCTGGGCTTCTGGCGCAGCCGCAGCCGCCGCAGCATTCTCGAGCACCTTCATAATCCCAGGCTGTGGAGCGAAGAAGACGCCGCCCTGTTTGCCGCCATGGTGGTCGGTGACGACTCTCTCCTGCTGCGGCATGTGCGCGAAGAGTTTCAGGAAACCGGCGTATATCACCTGCTGGTTGTCTCGGGGATGAACGTGGGCCTGCTGGCATTTGCAGTGTTCTGGCTGGCGCGGCGGCTGCGTGCTCCGGAGTGGGCCGCCTCTCTGGTGACCATCGGCTTGTCACTGTTCTATGCCTTTGTGGCTGGCATGGGAACACCGATCCTGCGTGCCGTTTTCATGCTGGCATTGTTCCTGCTGGCGCGGCTGTTCTACCGCGAACGCGCCGCCCTCAATGCCACTGGCTTTGCTGCCTTGGTGGTGCTGGTCTTATCACCACAGGCGTGGTTCGATCCGAGCTTCCAACTCACATTCCTGGCATTACTGGCCATCTCCGGAATCAGCCTTCCTCTGCTGGAGCGGACTTCCACGCGCTACAAACGCGCCCTTGTGCACCTCGATTCCACGAATTACGACCTTACTCTGGAGCCGAAGCTGGCCCAGTTTCGCCTGGACTTGCGTTTGATGATCGGCAGGATTGCGCGATTTATCGGCAAGCTGCCGGCACGACTGCTGGTGCTCGGCATTCTTCAAGTTGTACTGATGGTCTTTGACCTGCTCCTCGTTTCTTCGATCACCCAAGCCGTGATGGTATTGCCTATGCGTGTGTATTTTCATCGCGCTGCCATCATCGGCTTGCCTGCGAATATCCTGGTGCTCCCATTGGCAGGCATCATGATGAACGCCGGTGTTGTCGCTATCGCGTTGAGCTACATCTTCATGCCATTGGCGCGCATCGCCTCGTGGCTGGCTGTCATCTCCCTTCGCTGGACACTCTTCTGCATCGTCTCGCTTTCACACTGGAAGATTTCCCTATGGCGGATTGCCAATCCCGGCATTCTGATTTCTCTGATTGCTGTAGCTGGCATCTTCCTCACCCTCACTGCTGTGCGCAGACGGAAGCTGGTTGCTCTTGGAGGCATTGTCCTGCTGTTTGCCTCGGCAGTCTTAGCTGCTTTCTACAGGCCGCAGCCCAGAGTTGAGCCCCGCAAGCTGGAAGTCACGGCCATCGATGTAGGTCAGGGAGACTCCCTCCTGGTCGTCTCACCGGAAGGACGCACCATGCTCATCGATGGTGGCGGGCCGCTAGGGCCTTATCGCGGGGAGTTCGATTATGGCGAAGACGTGGTCTCACCGTATCTCTGGTCGCGTGGCATCGACCGGATTGATGTGATTGTGCTGACTCACGCTCATGGTGATCACATCAGCGGACTGCCGCGCGTGATCCAGAATTTTCATCCGCGTGAGTTGTGGCTGGGAATCAATCCTGAAACTCCGGCACTGCATTATCTCTACAAGGCCGCTGAACTGAATCATGTGGAAATGCATCACTATAAAACAGGCGACACTTTCGGTTGGGCAGGTACGCATATCCGGATACTCTCGCCACCTTCAGACTGGCAGCCAAAGCCGCAGCCCAAAAATGACGACTCGCTTGCCTTCCTGATCTCCTATGGTCACACCACGGCGCTGCTGGCCGGTGACCTGGAAAAGAAGATGGAAAGATTCATCGCGGAGGAATCACCGCAGGCTGATCTGCTGAAGGTGGCGCATCATGGCAGCGCCACATCTACAACCCCGGAGCTGCTGGATGCCGCTCAGCCGCGCTTTGCTGTGATCTCAGTGGGTGCTCACAACAATTTCGGACATCCGCGCCAGGTGGTGCTGGAGCGGCTCCAGCAAGCTCACGTGAGAACCTGGCGCACAGACATGCTGGGCACAGTCACATTTCTGCTCGATGGAGCAAATGTGGAACCCCGGCTGGCCCATGCAGACTAGGCCACCCCTGTCTCTTCTTCCGGAGCGGAGTTGTTCTTGAATTCTTCGATGATCTGGCGGGCCTGTTCTGCATCCTCAGGCGCTACGCGCACCAGAACGCCGCCTACTCCGGGAAATACATCCTGCGGAGCATCGAGATTGGTGATGATTGCCTGAATTCCAGCGGCCTCAAGCAGGCCATGCACCACCATGGCTTCGGATTCCTGCTGTGTATCGAATACTTCCACCAATTCAGTATCATCCTGGGGTTGTGTAGCCATATTGTTCTCCGTTTTGCCTGGATGCAGCCCAGCCGGTTGAGCCTTGCCTGTGCAGCACATCCATGCTCTATTTCATCTAACTATACAGAAAATTAAGGCGGAATAGGGCTACAGCAGACCCGGCGCTGCACGGTTGCACCTTAAGGAGTACGTATGTTTCTGAAGCGCAACGAACAGGATATCCAGCCTCAACTCTCGCAAAGTCCAGCAGAAAAACAGGAAGAATTGCGCAAGATCCGGCGGCTTCAATGGATGGTGGATATGGTGCTTTCCGTGCTCTGCCAGGACCCGAATCTCACGCTTTTGGAAGCCACAGAAATGATTACCAACTGCAAGAATGCAGCCTTGGCAATGTTTCCGGACAAAGAGCTTGCCTTCGATCTGATCTACAAACCGCGCCTGCAAAGGGTGCTGGTGGAGAGATTCCGGCTGCAATAAAGAAGAACCTTATCGCTGATTTTACATAACCTGTATCACCGGTTTGTCAGCAGGAATGACTTCCCCGATTTCTACAGCACCTACACCTCCAGCCTTGAGCGCCATCAGCAAGGGATTCGCATCATCGCGTGCTACCGAGAGCAACAGGCCACCCGCGGTCTGCGGGTCGTAGAGAAGAGTTTTGATTTCCTCGGGAATTCCATCAGCGTAGCCGACCATGCATTCGGCAAATTCGCGGTTGGCTTTGAGACCGCCGGGAATAAAGCCGGCGCGCACGCATTCGTAAGCTCCTTCGAGCAGTGGAACGTTACCGGAATTGATGCGAATGCCCACGCCGCTGCCCAGTGCCATCTCGCGGGCATGACCAATCAGGCCGAATCCTGTGATGTCCGTGGCGGCATGGACTTTGAATCTGCGGGTGCTCACCACTTCTGCCGCCATAGAGTTCAGCGTAGTCATGGCCCTGGTCGCTGCCTCAATCCACGCGGTTTCCGCCAGGCCTTTCTTGATTGCGGTCGAGATTACCCCGGTTCCCAGAGGCTTAGTAAGAATCAGTGCGTCGAGCAACTGTGCGTTGGAATTGGTGAGCACGTGCTGCGGATGAATCATTCCGGTCACGGCATAGCCAAACTTGATCTCAGGATCGCGCACGCTGTGACCGCCAATGACCGTGCAGTGCGCCTCCATCATCTTGGAGAGCCCGCCTGCGAGTATCTGCTCCAGAACTTCCAAGTCGCCTTTCTCCGGGAAGCAGAGCACGGCCAGCGCGCTGAGCGGACGCCCGCCCATGGCATAAACATCGCTCAGTGAATTGGTGGCTGCAATCTGGCCGAAGGTATAGGGATCATCGACCACGGGCGTGAAGAAATCCACGGTTTGTACCAGGGCCTGCTCGGCAGAAATCTTGTACACTCCGGCGTCGTCGGACTTATCAAAGCCGACCAGGACATTAGGATCATGCTGCCGGGCTAATTTCCCAAGCACCGTGTCCAGCACCGCCGGACTCAGCTTGCTCGCTCAACCCGCCGCTTTCACATGCTCCGTAAGCCGGATTGTTTTGGTCTCTGCCATGTGAGCATTCTAAAACAGAAAAAGCAGTCCAATAATCTAATCTCGAGCCAATTCACCAAGCAAAACTCGTGTAGTACAACGCTGGCCGAGTCATAGCCGGATCAATAAGTTTTCCCTTATAAAAAGTGATACAGTACCTTGCACTTAGTCACTACCAAATGCCAGCCTTTCTAGGCCCTCTGGAGGCGAAATGGATGCTGCTCAGGCTCCTAAAAAAGCACCGATGCTCGAAAGAGCACCAATGCTCGCGGATTTTGCTGGAATCCAAGATAAAGACGAAAGGGGAAGAATGCAGGTTGAGTTATATAAGCTGCGCGCCGAGGAATACCGAGACCGTTATCAAGATGCCCGTAGCGTCGAATGGAATACATTATTCCAGGTATATGCTGCCTATGCTGGTTTGGCGATTGCCTTCAAATATGTATTTGAGCAAGAGGGCAAAACACATCCTAAACTTATTTGCTTACTGGCAATTGCCGCAACCACAGTCTTTTATGCTGTGAGCCGCTATTTGAATTACCGCGTGCAGGAACGTCTCCTCATATTCGACACAACTCGCGAGAATTATGTGCATCAACTTGATGCTGCCTTTCATATTCCGGAGGCCAATCCGGGAAGAAAAGTCTTAGGAGATCGATACTTCTGGACCTTTCGCACACACTTAATTCTGAGTACATTTACTTTCACCATTCTATTAGGATACGAAATCAGCAAAGCTCTAATCACCAATCCCTTTCCCCTATTGATTTGCCTTTTTCTGATCGGATGTGCATTGCTCGAAATCGGATTGATTTGCGTTCCAAAGCTGCCGGTTAATAGGATCTGGTATGCCAGCTATGGCTCGAATCTGAGCTACCAAAAGCGTTTTATGTGTTACATCGCAGGTGGCAGGCCCGAGGGTTCACAGAAGATTAATCCGGGATGCAGAGACAAAACGCCGCCGATTGATAATAAAGCAATCCCCGTTCCCTTCGAATTGTATTTTGCCGAATATTCAGACTTGTGGGGCGGCGGGGTGGCATTCGTCAAGCGCAGTCGTAAGAGTGCAAATACGCTAGGCCGGATGTATCTCATCACAGAAGATCAATTCAATGATGTTGTGTTGCAAGAGAATTCACGCCTTGTGAATGGCCAACGCGTTTTGCCGCCACTGGAACAGATGGTAGAGCAATCCGAATTTTTGTTACCTGACATCAAGATGTATGGACGGCTACTTAGTCTCGGGAATCAGGATGGCTATCCGATTTTTACTTTCACCAACTCAAGCGATGATCTTGAGACTCGCGCGCCCAGCGAAGCTTACGTAAAGATTATCATCAGGGGGATCAAGGAAAGTTATCCCACGATGACGACTGGGGAAATCGGTAAATACCTGCTGGATCTGGACGGCATTCAGAACCAGATTTCATCAGAAGAAATTAAGCGCTGGATAGAAGAGGTGCGCTGATCCAACAGCAAGAAAGGCTGAAGACAACTCCAGCCTTTCTCTTCACTGAATCGAAATTACGCTTCCGCCGCTTCCTTCTCGATCACCACTTTCACCCGGCTGGTTACATCGCGGTGCAGGCGCACTGGGACGTCGAACTCTCCAAGGCTCTTCAGCGGATCCTGAAGCTGAATCTTGCGGCGGTCGATGTTGAAGCCTTTGTGCTCCAGGGCATCGGCTATGTCGCTGGATGTGACGGAGCCGAACAGGTGGTCTTTCTCGCCAGCCTTACGCTGGAAGGAAAGAGAAACCGCCTCAAGCTGCTTCGAGAGAGCTTCGGCATCGGCCTTCTCGCTGGCGAAGCGGCGCACCGCAGACGCTTTCATCTGCTCGATCACAGCTTTGTTGGCCTGGGTGGCCTCAATGGCCAGTTTGCGCGGCAGCAGGTAGTTGCGGCCATAACCTTCAGCCACTTTCACCACATCGCCACGGTGACCCAACTTAGGAACATCTTCTTTCAGGATGACTTCCATTTCAGATATCTCCAATAAGAACTTTTTGCTTTTGGCTTTTACCTTGCCGCAAAGGGCAGCAGGGCGATGTTGCGTGCCCGCTTGATGGCCGCAGTCAGGCGGCGCTGGTGAGGCGTGCACACGCCGGTCAGGCGGCGAGGCACAATCTTGCCGCGCTCAGCCACAAACTGCTGCAACAGCCGCACGTCTTTGTAGTTGATGTCGTCAATCTTCTCCACGCAGAACTTGCACACCTTCTTGCGGCGGAAGAATTTGCGTCCACCCTCGCGGCCCGCTCCTCCGGGACCACGTTCGCCCCGGTCAGGGCGGTCGCCCCGCTCACCGCTCTTGGATTGCGGTCGTCCCGCTGGTGTTGAAACTTCCTGGTTCACTTCGTCAGCCATAACTCTCCTTCAATGGGCCTGCGGAACTCTCCCCGCACGCCTGATCTTTTGTTTTACGCGCTCACCGCGGGATTTTCGGTTTCCGTCGGGGCAGCAGCCTCAGCCGGAGGACGCTTTGCCCGTGACTCGCGCAGCTTGCGTACTTTATCCAGCCGCTGCTGCTCTTCATCGGTGCGCACGGTGATGAACTTGATCACCTGCTCGGCCACCCGCATGCGGCGCTCCAGTTCATGGATAGCTTTGCCATCGGCCAGCAGCGTAAGCAGCACATACGTGCCTTCGCCGAACTTCCTCACGTCATAAGCCAGGCGGCGCTTGCCCATCTTCTCCACATTCTGGATTTGCGCGCCGGCATTGGTTGCATGCGTCTGCAGGGTGGAGATCAGCTTGTCGCTGTCTTCCTCGGTCAGGTCAGGACGCATGATAAACATCACTTCATAGCTACGTTGCATTTTCTCTCCATCTTTTCCTTCCGGCATTTCTTTACCGGACTTAAATCTCTTAGGGCTTCGGTTCTTCCGGTTCATCCGCCTTGTTTTTGCGGTTGAACCGGTTCATCGCCGGCCCGCTGCCTTCATTCAGGATCACGTTCACTGCCTGGGCAGCGGTCTCCAGCATTTCATCCAGAGCCACAAGCTGTGACTTCTTAAATTGTCCGAGCACATAACGTGCTCCATCTTTCACCGGGTGGTCAGGAGCAATTCCCAGCCGGATACGCAGGATTTCCTGGCTGCCTATGGCACTGATAATCGACTGCATGCCATTGTGCCCGGCGGAGGAGCCGCGCTCGCGGATGCGGATCGAACCCAGCGGAAGGTCCAGCTCGTCATAAATCACGATCAGGTCCTTCTGCGGATCGATCTCGTACTTCCTCGAAAGCTCCTGCACTGACAAGCCGCTCAGGTTCATGTACGTTTCAGGCTTGGCCAGCAAAATTTCTTCTTTGCCAATCCTGGCCCGTGCGGTAAGCGCCTTGCAGTGCCGGTTATCGATGGTCACGCCGCATTGCTCGGCAATCCGGTCAAGGGCCAGAAAGCCGATATTGTGCGGCGTGAACTGGTATTCGATACCGGGATTGCCAAGCCCGACGATCAGCTTCACGCCAGCTACTTCTTGGCCTCAGCCGTCTCTTCGGTCGTTTCCTGCTTGCCTTTCTTGATGACCTCAGGCTCGGCAGGAGCAGCGGTAGCTTCAGCCGCCGCCGCATCCGGTGTTGCCACGACTTCTTCCTTCACCGAGGTGACATGGGCCACAGCCTGGTTCTCGTCGGTAATGAACTTGAGCGAGCCGCCATGGGGCAGATCAGCCACGCGCAGTACCTGTCCGAAAGCCAGATGACTGATATCGGCATCGATGCTGCTGGGGATGTCACCCGGCAGACACTCGATTTCCACTTCACGCATGACCTGGTCAAGAATGCCGCCCTGCTGCTTTACTCCCGTTGCTTCACCTGTAAGGTGGACGGGAACGCTCACGCGGATCTTCTCGTCCATGGCGATGCGCTTCATGTCGATGTGCAGCAGCTTGCCTTTGAGCGGCTCATACTGCCAGTCAACAATCATCACCTTGGTTTTCTCGCTGCCCAGTTCCAGATCAAAGATCGTGTTGTGGCCGGAAGCGGAATGCAGAATCCGGGTGATCTGCTTGGGATCGACGCTGATCGCTGCAGAGGCCTTTTTTGCGCCGTACACCACGGCCGGTACGCGGCCGCTGGCGCGCAGACGCCGCGCTTCATTTTTTCCGCGCGAGCTGTCTTCTCTGAGTTCGGCTTGAACTATTTCCTGTGACGTCATTTCTTCTGTCCTTCTTCTAACGCATCAATCTTCCGTGGCTTACGCGAACAAGCTGCTCACGGAAGTCTCCTCATGTATGGATTGAATTGCGCGACCCAGCAGGCCGGCAATGGATAAAACTTGGATCTTGGGTTCTTCCTTCGCCTTTTGGGTCAAAGGAATGGTATTCGTGACTACCACCTGTTCCAGCTTCGATTTCGAAATGCGGGAGATTGCCTCGCCGGAAAGTACCGGATGCGAGGCACAGGCAAAAACTTTGGCGGCTCCCGCATTGACCAGCGCCTCAGCCGTTTTCACCAGCGTTCCGGCCGTATCGATGATGTCGTCGATGATCAAACAGGTGCGTCCCCTCACGTCTCCAATCACGTGCATCACTTCGGCCACGTTCATGTCTGTGCGCCGCTTGTCCACAATGGCCAGGGCTGCATCCACTTTCTTGGCGAAGAAACGCGCGCGCTCCACGCCACCCGCATCAGGCGAAACCACGGTCAGATGGGGCAACTTCATCTTTCTGAAGTGGTCCACCAGCACCGGTGAGGCAAACAGGTGATCCACCGGAATATTGAAAAAGCCCTGAATCTGCGGCGCATGCAAATCTACCACCAGTGCCCGGTGTGCTCCCGACGTGGTCAGCAGATCGGCCACCAGCTTTGACGACACTGGAACGCGCGGCTTGTCCTTGCGATCCTGGCGGGCATACCCATAGTAGGGAATGACCGTGGTGATGCGCCGGGCCGAGGCGCGCTTGAGCGCGTCCACCATCAGGAGCAACTCCATCAGGTGCTCATCTACAGGAAAGCACGTGGGCTGTACCACAAAAACGTCGGCGCCACGCACGTTCTCCATGATCTGGATGTAGACCTCGCCATCAGAAAAGCGTGTGACTGTGGCTTTGCCGCGCTCCATGGCAAGAAAGGCGCAAATCTCGTCCGTAAGCGCCTCATTGGCGGTGCCACAGAAAATTCTGAACTTGTCATCTTGCCGAGCCCGGTGCGGTTTGTGGTCGCTGCGGGGATCGCTTTGATGATTGCGTTTCTCGCTTTTGTCTGCTGCTGTTGCTGCTGTTGTCGCCATGTTATTCACCCGTTCGAAGCTGGTTTGCTACAACGAGAGATCGTTGGTTGAAACGATGCGATAAAACATCGTTCAGTTTTCATCCATAAGCACAGTGCTTATGGAGCGCAGCCGCCCTCGGCTGCGGGCATAGACTTCATACAAAACTCTGGCTGGGCGGCTAGGATTCGAACCTAGACAAAGTGCTCCAAAGGCACTTGACCTACCATTAGTCGACCGCCCAACAAACTGCCTCTTACTTCACATCAAACCGTTGCGGTCAGGGTTCCCGACACGCACCGTTTTTGCGCGTGTGGGGATGGAAAGGCACTTGACCTACCATTAGTCGACCGCCCAATAAAACTACTTCTGCCGGTTAAAAACTTAGTGGGAACCTATAGTTTACTTGGAAACAGTTCTTTCCAGTACCCCGATCTTGGCAAAGTGACAGTGGTTTGCGCCGGAACTCCGGTTTCATTCAGCTTGCGGGCCGCTTCCGTAGCCGTGGCTTCATCGGCGAACAATCCATAAACTGTTGACCCCGAACCGGATAGCGATGCATAACGCACGCCATTGCGTTCCAAAACACGTTTGACCTCGCGAATTGCGGGATATCTGGGAAAGACGACACTTTCGAAGTCGTTTTCAATCCCGGCACGGACAAGG
>Ga0066662_10000234_pt1 | contig 24044 bp, 15 predicted proteins | sample GraSoiAngelo_111_FD_133939 | JGI IMG/M metagenome (GOLD analysis project Ga0066662, IMG submission 133939) | Grasslands soil microbial communities from the Angelo Coastal Reserve, California, USA - 14_0903_12_40cm | ecosystem: Environmental > Terrestrial > Soil > Grasslands | place: USA...
AACGTGCTCGGTGGGTGCTACGGGTCCACCGGGCCTGCGTCCCTTGCGAGCGACGGGCGGCGGTGGGGGCCGCGGTTTCCCGTCGTCACCGTTGCCGACATGGTCCACGCGCAACGCCGTGCGCTTTCGTCCGCCGGCATCGCGCGGCTCGGCGTCGTCGTGGGCGGGTCGCTCGGCGGACAGCAGGCGCTGCAGTGGGCGCGTGCGTACGGTGACGACGTGGATCGGGCCATCGTCGTCGGTGCGTTCGATCATCTGCGCGCGCAGGGGATTGCGCAGAACGGGCTCGCGCGCGACGCGATCGCGCTCGATCCCGCGTTTGCCGGCGGGTGGTACGCCACGCCGCCCGTTGCCGGGTTGCGCCTCGCGCGTTCGCTCGCGACGTTGTCGTACAAGAGCGAAGGGCTTTTCGAGCGGCGGTTTGCGAACAGGCCCGATCGTGGCGGCGGCGATCCCGCGCGCGTGCTCGGCGACCGCTTCGATGTCGAAGGCTATCTCGCGCGGCAAGGTGATCTGTTCGTGGAACGGTTCGATGCGAACAGTTACCGGACGCTCACGCGCGCGATGGATCTGTTCGATCTGCGCGGGCGCGAACGGCCTGCGGGCGCGACGCGGTTGACGTTCGTCGGGATCGACGACGATCAGCTGTATCCGCCGGAGTTCGTGAACGCGTGCGCGGCGCGGTGGGCCGATGCCGGTTGGGATGCGACGTACCGGCATCTCGCGAGCGACCACGGGCACGATGCGTTCCTCGCGCAGCCGCATGCGTTGGCCGATGTGTTGGCGCCTTAGCTCGCCACGGAGGAGCCGTGCGCCGGCGGAGTTTGGGTGTGGGCCCACCCACTCTGATCGGGTGGATTTTCACGAGGGCGAGGATAGGCCGCGTGCTTCGTGGCAAGCAATTCGACCGGGCGAATTGCACCAATCTGCGGGGAGACCCCCTTTGAAAAAAGCACAGTTACTACTCTCATTGATCGCGGTTTGCGCGGTGTCTGCTTGCAGCGGCTCGGGAACGTCGAGTCCGTCAGTGCCTTCCGGTCTGCAGCCCGGAGCGGCGGCGCAAACGCAATCGCGTTTGCCGCAGGGCAACAAGAAGGTGAGCGGCGGTTCGTACACGCTCTTCGGTGACGCCACGCTGGTTCACCCCGGCGACAACTCCCCGACGGCGGTCCAGGAAGTGTGGTCGCCGAGCCAGCCGTTCGGCGGCATCGATTTCGGAATCCCGGCTGGGCTTACCGTAAGCCAACTGAACAATCTCAGCACGGACTTCAAGTTCACGCAAGGCACCTGCAGCCAGGGTTCACCGCGATTCCAGATCAACGTCGGACCGGGCTCCGTGTTCGTTTATCTCGGTCCGCAGTTTCCCAGCTTGACCAATCCGTGCGCGGGCGCGACGTACAGTAATTCGACCAATGTCATCAGCCCGGCGAGCCTCGTCGATGCGACGCAAATTCCCGGTAGCACGTACGAAACGTGGTCGCTCTTCCAGGCGCAACACGGAAGCGACATCGTAACCGGCATTCAGCTCGTCGTGGACGGGTTCACCACGCCGTTCATCACGGCGCAGTTCGACAACACCCAGATCAACGCACAGACGTTTACCTACGAGAGCGCCGATTCGTGCAAGGACGGCGGCTGGCAGAATTTCACCTCGGCGCCGGGACCGTTCAAGAATCAAGGCGACTGCGTGTCGTACTTCAACAACGGCAAGTAACCATCGGGACCGACCGCGGATGACCGAGCCGGTCATCCGCGGACCGGTTACCGATGTCGTGCTCGCGTCACTCCTTCATGAGGGGGGAGCGCACGCCGCGCAAGGCGACGGACCACTGCTCTCCGTCCACGCCTTTCGGAATGTCGGCTTTGTCTCGAAAGGAGATCGTCAAGATCGCGACATCGTCCAGCGGCTCGCGCCCGGCGAAGATCGCATCTTGTATTTCCCCTGCGGGGTTCGTCAGCCGGCGCAGGGCGATCTCGCGGGCGGTAGCTAGCATGAGACGCTCGCCCTCGATGATATCACGACTGAATTCGATGAGGCCGTCGGTGTAGAGGACCAGCATCGAATTCGGCTCCGCCGTAAATTCGAACGTTTGATACGCCGCATCACTCTCGACTCCCAGCGGCGCACCTGCGTATTTCAGGACACTCGCGGAACCGTCCGCCGCGATGAGAATGCCGGGCGGATGGCCGGCAGTCGCGTAGGAAACGTGCAGGGTTGCCGCGTCCACGTGGCCGCAGATGGCCGTGGCGAACTTGTTCTCGGGGAATCTCAACGCATTGTTGGCGCGGGTGAGAATTGAGCCTGGATCGCTGTGGTGGAGCGCGGCGGCGATCACCGCTTGCCTCACCTTGCTCATGATCACCGCAGCCTGAACGCCGTGGCGGGCGACATCTCCGATGGAGAACATGATACGGCCGTCAGGCAATTCGAATGCATCGTACCAGTCGCCGCCGATCTGTGTTTCCACGGTCGCCGGCAGGTACGTTGCGCTGAAACCCAAGTTCGAAACGACCGGGAGCGGCTGCTGGGTAAACGCTTCTTGCAGTTCGTTGGCGAGCCGGTTTGCCGCGTCGGCGCGATCTCGTTGGTGGTGGAGCAGAACCGTCATGGATGCTTGCCGCGAGCCGTAATAGAACACGGCGGCAACCGCGAGAAGCGCCACGAAACCCGTGAGGATGAAGGCCTCACTGCGGCTCCTGCCTTCAACACGATCAGCAAGGCGGTCACCACCGCATACACGATGAAAAGAAGCAGCAGCGCCATGCCGTTCCATGCCGACTGCCCTTGAGGAATCGGTCGGCAAAGCGCTTATAGGCCGCGTGTACAACGACGGTCGGGGATTTCACGGCACCTCTCCGGTGGGCGGGGCGATGTGGATGACCAGCATCGCTGCGTCGTCTCGGGGCGTGGGCTTCGTTGCTTTGAGGATCGTCGCCGCGGCGTCTTCATCCGGCGTGTCTTCGAGCTTCGCGACGGCTTCGCGGAGGCGGTGCAGGCCGTGGAGGCCGTCCTTCGAGCCTTCGACGACGCCGTCCGTGTAGAGGACGATCAGGTCGACGCCGTCGAGCGACAGCACCGACGTCGTGCGCGGGTGACCGAATTTCCAGCCCAGCGGCGTGCCCGACGGCGGCTGCTCGTGCACGCCGCCGCTGCGCGTGCGGACGAGCGGCGGCGGGTGTCCTGCGTTCGCGTAGCGCAGCGTGCGCGCGTCGAGATCGATCACGCCGAACATCGCCGTCGCCATCAGGTCGGGGTCTTCCGCGTGCAGCGTCTGCTCCATCGCGTCGAGAACGGCGACGGGATCCGGTACGCCCGTGCGCGCCTCCCACAGCGCAATCGCGCGCGCGCTTTGCTGCACTTTGTTCATCAGGACGGCCGCACGCAGCCCGTGCCCGGCGATGTCGCCGATCGTCACCGCGACGCGCCGGCCCGGCAGCGCGAACACGTCGTACCAGTCGCCGCCGACCAGCAGCTCGTGCGCGCTCGCACGGTACTGCGCATCGAACCGCAGGCCGGCGATCTGCGGCAGCTTCGCGGGCAGTGACGCGCGCTGGTACGATTCCGCCACCGCGGTCTGCGCGGAGAGCAGCTGTTCGAGCGCCGCGCGGGCGGTGACTTCGTCGTCGACGTCGACCGCTGCGCCGATCCACTGCATGATGGCGCCTTGCGTGTCTTCCACGGCGACGGCCTGCGCGGAGAACCAGCGGTACTGTCCGCTGCCGTGATGGCGGAGGCGGTAACGCATCGTGATCACGCGGTCGCCGCGCTGCACCGCGGCGCCCCACTCCGTTTGCACGCGGCCGGCGTCGTTCGGGTGCATGTACGACTGCCAGTCCTGCGCGATGTCGTGGCCCTCGCAAGGCTGGCCGGTGAACTCGTGCCAGCGGCGGTTGAAGAACTGCACCGTGCCGTCGGCGCCCGAGATCATCACGAGGATGGGCAGCGCGTCGGCTAAACGGCGCTGCGCCTCGTCGGTGTGTGACGGCCCTGCAGATTGATCGGTATGCCTGAGCACGAGCTCTTTCCGCAAAAGCGACAACGCCGGACTGATTACCGGGGGCGTGAGGTACCGTATCGGCGCGCGCTGCCCCTGCTTTTCGCAAAGCACGGATGGCGCTTGCTTGACCGGTTCGTTCCGTTCGGATATCGTTGCATCGGCGCCGCCTTCACGACGAGCGCCTTTGCAACGGTCTGATGGAACGGGGTTCTCCATAATGTATCGTTCACGTTTTGCGGCACTCGTGGTTGGTGCGCTCTTCGTCGCCGGGTGCGGCGGCGGCGGGGGATCTTTTGCGCTGACGGCTTCGACCGCGGGGAACGCGGGGGGCAGCTCGGCGGTGCGCGCGCCGCACGACGCGTCGGGGGCGCTCGCGGACCCGGGGTTCGAAAGCGGCGGCACGACGATCTGGACGCAGTGCGGCACGGTGAACGCGACGGTGCAGACGGCGACGGTCCACAGCGGCACGCACGCGATGCAGGCCGGCAGCGCGTCGAGCGAGCCCAACGGAAACGCCGCGCTGTGCCAGCACGTCACGGTGCCGGGCGGGTCGCCGTCGCTGACGCTGTGGACGAACGAGAAGACGAACGAGACGTCGACGACGTACGCGTATCAGGAGCTCAGCGTGCGGAGCACGAGCAACATCGCGACCGTGCTCAAGACGCTGTACAAAGGCCTTTCGACGAGCGGCTGGACGCAGCGCACGTACGACATGACGTCGCTGGCGGGTCAGACCGTCGTGCTGTACTTCGGCGTTCACGGCAACGGCGCGAGCGGATACTATGCGGGCTTGTGGGTGGACGACGTCGCGTGGCAAGGCGGGAATCCGACGCCGACGCCGACCGCGACGCCGGTCGGCACGCCCACGCCGACGCCGACCGCGACGCCGGTCGGAACGCCCACGCCGACGCCGACCGGCACGCCGTACCCGTGCAACAACCAGCAGTTCCTCACCGATCAGAGCAACTTCGCGAACGGCACGATCACGGCCGACCAGTTCGTGGACATCTGCGGTTCCGTGACGCAAGTGCTGCCCTCGAAGGTAACGACGAGCGGCAATCACGGCTACTTCTACGTGCAGATGCCGTCGGGCTACCAGATCGAGATCGTGTCGAACCTCGACGCGATGGCGCAAGCGCCGACGAACCGTCCGCCGACGACGTGGCCGTGGGTCGCCGTGGGCCAGTACGTCTACGTGCAGGGCCGGTATTACTACGACAACGCGAGCAGCCAGGGCGTGGACTGGACCGAAGACGACACCAGCAGTTCGTGGCCGCACGTGGGGTACGTCGTCGTGTGCAACGCATCCGGCGGAGCGTGCAGTAAATACTGGTAGACACGGTGTTGCTCCCGGCCGTCGCGCACGCGTGCGGCCGGGAGAGCTGCCGTGCCGAGTGACGGTAAACTGAGCTGATGGACGAGATCACGATCGGCGGGATTCGCGTCTTCGGGCGGCACGGTGCGGATGCCGGTGAGAAGGACGCGCCGCAGGCGTTCGACGTTGCGCTGAAGCTCGCGTTGGATTTGGGGCCCGCAGCGAAGTCGGACCGGCTGGACGATACGATCGACTACGCCGAGTTACATCGGCGCGTCGTCGCGATCGTGGAGCAGCGTTCGTTCGAGCTGCTGGAACGGCTGGGTGCCGAGATTCTCGACGTCGTGTTCGAGCACGCGCGCGTGCGCGCCGCGGAGGTGAGCATCGGGAAGCCCGGGCTTCTCGGCGGCGCGACGGCGACGGTGACCGTCCGGCGTTCGCGCGAGGGGGATGGTGTCTAGCGCGGGTTTGCGGGAAATATCGTCGCGGCATGTCGAATCGACGGCAGCGTCGCTCTCCCGAGGATCGAACGTACGGTGCTGAACATTATCCCAAGTCCTGAGGTGGCTCGCCGGTTGCAGCTCGGCCTGTATTGCGCCGGAGCGCTCGCGGCCCTCGTCATGGGTATCGTCGGCGCGCCCGATGCGCGTTTGCCGTGGTTCATCGTGGCGCTGTTCTGCGGGGGTTCTGCCTTCGACGGGTTCCGCGAAGACAAGACGATTCGTTAGGCCCATCAATTCCGCTACGAGCCGCGGCCAAACGTATGGACGAGAAGACGATTACTCTTTATCGACCCGTTGGCGCGAAGGAACTCGAATTGATCCGGGAGTCGGGATGGAAGCGGTTTCCGCCGAGACTTCCCGAGCAACCGATCTTTTACCCAGTTGAAAATGAGGAATATGCGACGCAGATCGCGCGAGACTGGAACGCCAAGAGTGACGGAGAGGGCCACGTAGTTCGCTTTTTCGTGGATGCCGAGTTTCTCGAGCGCTACCCCGTTCAGTCGGTTGGCGCTCGTATCCATCGCGAGCGCTGGATACCGGCTGAGGACCTCGCTGCGTTCAATGACGCGATCGTCGGTCCCATTCAGCTCGTCGCCTCGTACGTGCACGAAGAACGGGTTCGGGACACGGGACAACGTTGACGAAATCGCGAGCTTGCTTTTAGGCTCCCGTTACGTCCCCGCTTGTGTAGGGTCGCTTCACGTTCGTATGGCTGGCGCTCGTCGACATCCTCGGCGTCGTGCTGCTTCCGAAAGAGTATCGTGGCATTCGGCCTGACGGCCACGCGCAGACGACGACCACAACGACGACCTACCCTCGGTTGGCTGGCTGATCGATGTCGGCGTAACGCAGCCGCAACCGATTACAGCACCGACCCGCGCCGAAGCGGCGAGGGTGTACCGTTATCCGAATGGCGTGTTGTCGTGGAGTGTATCGGCGCGCATCGAAATCGCGCGCTAGCTTGTGCTGCGCAATCGCGCGCGGCGCTCGGCGCCTTGCGGGAGCAGCTTGGTTCGTTGGAGGAGCCAATAGGATGGGGCGCCGAAGTCGGTTTGAACCGATGGGGGTGCCAAAATGGGTGGCGTGTGCCGCTGCACAGTGGTTACTGTGGCAGCTTCGATCCTTTTCGTGCAGCTTTGCCCGACGTCGCGCGCGAGCGCGGTCGGTGCGGACTCCCCGCACGCGCCGCCGCAGCGGATCGCGGTGCCGCAACCGTCACCTCGCGGACGGATGCCGTTGCCACCGCTCGCGTCGTTGCACCCCATGGTCAGCAAGGACGTCCATCTCGCGCACGGCGTGAAGGTTGTCGGGCCGCCGATGTTGCGGCCCGGCAACATCGACGCGGTATTGACAGCGGCACGCCGGCGTGCGGCAGAAGCGCGTTCGCAGCCGCGTGGAGTCGCACCGCCCATCGCGCGCCCCATCACCGGCGGTGGAATGCGTACCTCTACGAGGCCGGGCAACTCCCTCGGGCGGAGCACCCGGACCGTGCTACCTACCTTCGGCACCGGGATCAACGCGTGGTGGCGGTACCAGGAAGAGAACGTGCCCGGCGGTGGCCACGTCATGATCAACATCGGCACCGGAAATTTGCTGCTTCAAGACGATGATATGAGCATCGCGCACAAAGGCGTTGCGCTGGCGTTCCGGCGCACGTACAATTCACAGAGCCAACACGATGTGAACGGCACCGACGGAAGCGCGCCGAGCATGTTCGGCAACGGCTGGACGAGCACGTTCGACGCCCATCTCTCGAGCAGCGCGCCGAGCAGCACTACCGTGTGGGACATCGACGGCACGCGCTACGATTACTCGCTGGCCTCTGACGGGACTTGGACGCCGCCTGCAGGTCAGCACGCGACGCTAACGTGGGACGGCGGGTGCGGTTACCTATGGACCAAGAAATCCGGCACGTCGTATTACTTCTGGCAAGCGGCGAACGGCCCGTGCGGCCCGTCGTACGGCGGATTGTACGCGGGGAAACTCTACCAGATCATCGGCCGCAACCGCAACACATACGTCACGTTCGGCTATAGCTGGGATATTGGAACCCACACCGCCGGCGACAAGGTCAGCGCGATAAACGCAACGACGGAATCGGGTATGACGGCGACGTTGTACTTCGGCGACGTCTCGGGCCATCGGCTACTGCACCACATTGCCTATCCCGATACATCGACCGGACCGACGACCGTCTATTACGGGTATGACGCTGCCGGCAACCTCACGTGGGTTTCGCAACCCTCGAACAATGCGGCCCGTACGCGACCGCTGCAGACCTTCGGCTACGATGCATCGGGTGGTTTGATGACTTGGGCTGGGAGCCCGCGCTGGAACGAACCTGACGGGGGAGCACTGCTGTACTTCAGCTACAATGGAACGACCGCGCTGACAGCGACAGTCAGCGGCGTCTCGCATTTCGGCGTCGTGAATCCGAGCATCCCGGACGGCACGGGAGTATTACTCCAACCGGGCGCCGCTACAGGCGTCGTCGACTACAAAGACAGCTGGTATGGCACCGGCGGGTCGTCGGCATGGTTCCATGACACGGACGGTCATTCGACGAACTGGGTGATGGATGTGCAGCGCCCGACTCAAACGCAGGTCTGTACGGCCATGTCGGGGTGGACGTGCACCGGTACGTGGCTCGTCAGCAACGAGACGTGGAATCAGTCGACCAACGATCGCCTGAGCGAGGTTGATGCTCGCGGTTACACCACGGAATACGCGTACGATCAAAACGGTAATACGATCGCCGTCGGCCAGCCGGCCGTCGTCACCTCGTCAGGAACGTTTCGTCCCACCCGCCTCTTTTCGTACGACGCCAATAACAACGTCACTGCGGTTTGCGATCAGCTCGCAACGCATGTGCTCGGAAAAGACTGGCCAGCGCCCCCGGGGCCGCCGCCCGCTGGGCAAAACCTTTGCCCTCAGACGTCGGTGGCCATGCGCTTCCATTGGATTTCGGTCGCGGCCGAGCCGTTCGGCGAACTCGCCACGAGCACTACGCCTGGAACACCAGCCGCACGGAACGGCTATACGAAGACGTTTTCGTACGACCCAGCGGCCCAGGGTGGTGCCGATTACGGCCTTGTCACGAGCGTCATTGGCGACCCAATCTCGCAGACGCCCGGCGGCCAAGCCCCGGCGGTGGTGAGCCCGACGCAGTCATTTCAGTTCGATGCGAACGGGAATGAAGTGTGCTACTCCAACGGTTCCGGAACGTGGGCCGCTCAGTACGACAGCCTCAACCGCCAGACCGTCGTGGCGGACCCCGACGATGGTTCGATTTCGGGCTGTGGCAAAGCGGCATCGGCGTCACACGCGGCGCATTATACAAGGTACTTTCCGAATGGCCAGGTTCAATACACGGAAACTCCGGTTCAGCACGCAGCCGATGTCGCGTCGGGCTCTATGGGCGCAGCGGTAGCTTTTGCATACGACCTCGACGGCAACGAGCTCACGCAGACGCATCACCATGGTTGCGCCGGGATCGCTAACTGTATTCCGGGCACAACGACGAAATGGTATGATGCGGCGGATAGGCTCATCGAAGTGATGCAGCCGTATGACGCGTCCGTCGACTTTCACACGTACAAGTGGATGACTCGCTATCTCTACGATCTTTCCGCCGGCGGGACGCACTCACTCACAATCCCGGCATCGTCCACAACCTCTGCGGCCTCTACTTCAGGATTTGCGTCGTACGGCAACCTCTACGACACGCAGAGCTTCGTCGATCTGGGGTTTTCAGCGAACGATAGCTCGCCAAGGTGGGTGGACCACTTGGACACCGCATACGACGCGCTCGATCGTAAGACGGCAAGATACGATATCGCGATCGGCGTCACGCCGCTGCACCGGTATCTCTACGATCAAACACCGAGTACGCTCGACTTTCAATCAACAGACATCATGTCGACAGGTGAAGCAGCCATCCACGATTACGACGGCGTTGGAAACAGCATCTCTACCACGTTCACATACCCGGGAGGCGCTCCGCCGTCGCCCTCTGCGGCCGCTGCGCCTTCTCGAAACTTCACATATGACGCTGACGGTCGAGTGACGTCGATTCAGTCCGTTCTCGGAACGCAGTTCCGGACGTATGACGCGAACGGCGACCTTCTCACCGATGTGGAACCCGCGAGCCAAGGCGGCAACAGTGTGATCTACGGGTACACAGCAAACGGATGGCGCTCATCATTGAGCACAGCTGGAGCTCTCAATCGCCAGCTCTTCGCCTATAGCTATCGTCCTGACGGTCGGTTAGCCCAGCAGCAAGTCAACGACAATGGCTGGAGATCATTCACCTGGACGTACACTGCGGCCGGAAGGCTCCTGCAACGTGCCGACCCGAGCACTGGTAGCGCCATCAACCCGTCGGGTGGCATCCGAAGTGATTTTGAATCTGTATTTCAACCGCTATCATACGCATATGATAGTTTTGAAAACAAGACGAGCGTGACATACAGTGACGGGTACGCGGTGAATGGAATTACCACGGACTTGGAGGGCAACCAGTCGGCCGAGACCGACACGCGCCCTGCGTCACCTCCGTATGTGGCGACGCACACGTCGATGCCGCGTCGTTTCTCGGCGCGGGATGAAGTTGCGTTTGAGGGGCCGTTTGTAACCAACGGGCTATCGACGATGACGGAGTACGCCAATGGAATTCAACTCGCCATGGATGCTCAGACGTACAGCGGCGGGCCCCCCATGCGGGGCGTCCAGCTAACACTGCTAAGGTCAGGACCGCCGGCCTCGCCGTTGAATCCGCTCGACGGATTCGAAGGCTCTAGTGCGGGTTCGTATTCAAGCAACACCGTCGGGACGGATTACTCGAATACGGTCGCGTACGATGCGGCTGGTCGCTTAACGATCACGGACTTTGAACAGTGCTCTTTGGACTCGGCGGACCGTTTGAGCCTTTCGAGCTGGTCCGAGACGACGACCCTAGCGACGTATGATGCCGAGAACCACACGACGTCCCAAAGCCTTAACGGATCGCAAGGGATCGATAGCGTCCCAGGGCCCTGTTCATGGCCGAAGGCAAATTCAGCGACAGCGAATTACGGTATTTTCTGGGGCACCACGGGACATCCATATCGATTGACCATATCGACATCGACGGTCGTCAGCGAGTACATGCACTGGGACGGGGATACCTTGCTATATACGAGTTCGGCGCCCGGTTCGGGCGTCGACGATATCAAGATCGGCGGATTCGCCGAGGTGACGCCGTCGGACGGAAACATTGCAATATACGATCGCGACTCCGGTGGAACTATTATCGATGGGCATACGACGAGCTGGAGCACATCGAACGTGTCCTACAATGATGCGTTCGACACAACCGGCAAAACGCCGGTGCTCGCGCTCTGTTATGCTTACGGTCTGAGCGCTCCATGCATCGTGATCACAGAGCCAAAGCCGGAAAATCTTTCCGGTTATGCAGGCTTCAATATCCAGGGCGTTAGAGGAGTCGATGGGTCGTTGGGCCATTGGACGACGCCCGATGCCTTGTTGGCCACGAGCAGCGATCCGAGCTCGCAGCTCCCGTTCATGTATAGCGGAAACAATCCCTACAAATACAGCGATCCTACGGGATATAGAATTGAATTTCGGGCCAGCAATAGCGACGATAAGAAAGAGGCGGAGGCATCATATGATGAAGCGATCAGTTATTTTGATCGAAAAGGCGGCGCCGAAGCCGCGGCATTCTTGAGAAAGCTTCGCGACGATCCAAGTTTTACGATTATTGCGTACGTCAACATGGCGGGCAAAGACCTCAAGGAAACGAATGCATCCGCCAGCGAGCAAGGAGCAGTGCTGCGCTGGGATACTCGTTCTGGCCTCTTCATCTCTAGCGGCAAGATACAATCACCGGCTATGGGTTTGTTGCACGAGGCAGACCATGCGTACCGGATTGCGACAGACCGTGCGGGATATGAGGCCGATGCGGCGCATTATGACAGCAAGTTTGGCTCGAAAGAGGAGCAGAGGGTGGTCGAAGGGATGGAATCGAGAACGGCTGCGCTAATCGGTGAACCGGTCCGCGCCGACCATTTCGGTACACCGTGCATTGTCAAGACGCCGATTACGGGAACGTCATGTTAGAGTTGCTCGCGGCCCCATTTTTACGCCTCGCGCTGTTTGCCGCGATCATTCTCGTCAATTTGTCATGTCCGTCAAGAGGCGCCGCGGCGCAGCAAACTCGTGCAATCGACTTTTTTCATGCGAAAGATCAGGTCGATTCCATCGAGGTAGTACACATAGGCCATGTTGGCGTTTCCTACCGGTCCGCTATCCTTCTCGGAGACCTGAGTTCGAGGGGGATGGGCGCCCAAGACTACGTACGAATACAATCGGAAAACTGGCGTGCCGTGAATGATTTGTACTCAGCTCTCGGGAGCACGACGATTGATGCCAACAACCGCTGTAACGAGGGCAAGCCACTCGATGTTCGGTGGGCGATCGTAGTCAATTTCTTAGATCGTTCGAAGCAAATCGTTGGTCTCGACCCGTTGCAGCAAAACTGTCTGCAGCTCTTGTCGGTACAGGGAGCATTCCCGTCGTCGCGGGATTTCTTGGTATATGTGGAGCGGACATTCCCGTTCATGAAATAGCGCGAGCCCCTGACAACGCGTTGACGCAATCACAAGCCTTGGTTAAGGGCTTGCGCTCGGGGCTCGGCTGTGGTAGGGTCGCTCCATGTCCGCGTTCGGCCTGACGGCCATGTGCACGACGACGACCACGATGACGACTACCCTCGGTGAGGGCTGGTCTGGATCGACGCCGGCGTAACGCAGCCGCAACCGATACAGCACCCACCCTCGCCGAAGCGGCGAGGGTTTTTTGTTTCTCTGGAGGTTCCCGTGCTTTCCGTACCGCGTGTCCTGTGCTCGTCCGATGCGACTTCGTCCCCCGCGGCGTCGGCGGCGACCACGCGCGCGCGCGGCGTCGGGCTGCTCGGGTGCGGCACCGTGGGGTCCGGCGTCGCGCGCCGGCTGCTCGCGTCGCATCCCGGGCTGATTCGCGCGATCGCGGTGCGCGATCCGCGCAAGCCGCGCGACGTCGCGTGGGACTCGTTCGTGGACGATGCGTTCGACGTCGTGGACGATCCCGGCGTGCGCGTCGTGGTGGAGTGCATCGGCGGGCTCGGGCTCGCGCGCGAGCTCGTGCTGCGCGCGATCGCGCGCGGCAAGGACGTCGTGACCGCGAACAAAGACCTCATCGCCACCGAAGGGCCGTGGCTCGCGGCGTTTGCGGCGCGCACCGGCGCTTCGCTGCGCTACGAGGCTGCGGTCGGCGGGGCGATCCCCATCGTGCGCGCGCTCGGCGGGGCGCTGGCGGACGAGGACGTGCTCGAGATCGGCGGCGTGCTCAACGGGACGACCAACTTCGTGCTCGACGCGATGGAATCGGGCGCGGAATACGGCGAGGCGCTCGCCGAGGCGCAGCGACTCGGGTTTGCCGAGTCCGATCCGCGCAGCGACGTCGACGGGCACGACGCCGCGCACAAGCTCGCGATTCTCGCGGGGCTCGCGTTTCGGCGGCCCGCGGTGTCGACCGCGTTCGCGCGGCGCGGGATCGGCGCGATCTCGCGCGAGGACGTGCGCGCCGGTGCCGAACGCGGGTTGCGGCTGAAGCTGGTCGGGGTGGCGCGGCGCGTGGGCGATGTCGTCGAGGCCGGGGTGACGCCCGCGTACGTCGCGGAAAATCATCCCTTTGCGCGGGCGCGTGGGGTGGAGAACGTCGTGCGCGTGTTCGGGCGCGGGTGCGGGGCGCTCGTGTTCTCCGGGGCTGGGGCCGGTGGGGATGCGACCGCGTCCGCGGTGGTTGCCGACGTGTTGGCGGCGCTCGGTGCGCGGCAGCGCGTTGCCGTGCATGGTGGGGACGATCTCGTTGCGCGGCCGCTGCGCGCGCCGTTGCTCGTGCGGTTTGCGGAAGGGAGCATGGTGACGAGCGACGCCGTCGCACTCGACGCGCTCGAAGTGGCGGTGCGCGGTTTGCGTGCGCGCGGTGAGGTGCGGTCGGCGATTCCGGTGTGGCGCGACGCCGCGTAGAAAAGAAACGAGGGCCGGCGTTTTTTGCGCCGTCCCTCGCTCTCGTTGGTTGGTTCTGCTACAGCGTGTGCTGGTAGTAGAACTGGATGTTCAGCGGCGTGTTGTTCGGGAACAGCAGGTACGGTTGGTTGCCGCCGACTTGCGTGTAGTTGTAGACGCCGTGGACGTTGGGGTTGAGCGCCGAGGCCGAGTAGCCGGAGTACGGGCCGCCGATGCCGGTTGCGACCGGCTGGAAGCGCGGGTTGAGCACCGGCTGGCCGTAGAGCTGGTCGAACATGTTTGCGACGAGCATGCCGAACGTCGCGTGCGGGTTTCTCGGCGACGTGTACTCGATCGTGATCTGCGCCGGTCCGAATCGTGCCGCCGAGAGCACGCCGCCCGCGGACGCCGCTTCCGGCGTGCCGCGCGTCGCGGCGACGTTCGGGGTGAACAGCGAGCCCGGGTTGCGCGGATCGACGTATTGCGTCGCCGCCGGCGAACCGCCGAGCTGCGACGTGATCGACACGTTCGTCTGCGTGACGTTGTACGGTTTGCCGTTCACCGACGCGGCGGTGAGCCGCCCCGAGCCGTACGGGTAGCCGTGGTTGTAGTAGATGACGGGGTTGATGCGCCAGCCGTTGCGCGTCTTTTCCTGCACCGCGAGCGCGCCCGCCAGCGGCGACAGGAAGCCGACGCGGTAGATGTTGCCGAGCTGCAGCGACTCCGGCGGGATGGTGGGGAAGAAGTTCTCGCTGCCGCTCGTCGGGATCACGTTGGAGAACTCGTTCTGGTACGTGAGCGAGACCGAGCCCGACAGGCCGTACGCGGCCGTCTTCGTCGCGAAGAACTCGACGCCCGTGATCTGGCTCTTGCCGAGGTTGCTCGGGACCGACGGGCCCAGCAGCGGCGCGCCGAACTGGTCGGTTTGCACGACGCCGTTCTTGAGCAGCGGCTGCGCGGTGAGCGCGGTCGCGTCGAACGCCTTGCGGTAGAACGGCGTGACCTTCATCGCGACGTTGTTCGGGAACTGGTGCGTGAACGACGCCTCCCAGTTCTGATACGTCGTCGGCTTGAGCGGGTTGATCGGGATGCCGCTCCACACCGCCGAGTTCTCCCAGTACAACTGGTCGGCGTAGCTCGTGCATAGCCGGTCGTACGTCGTGCCGCAGAACGTCGCCGGCGCGCCGGTGAGCGGGTCGCGCGACGGCACGTTGTTGAACGCGTTGAACTGGAAGCGCTGGCCGGCCGCGTCGACGAAGCCGAGCGCCGGGAACGTCACGGAGCGGCCGTACGCGACGCGCAGTCCGTCGTTCTTGCCGATCTGGTACGCGACCGCGATGCGCGGCTCGAGCACGCGCGGCGTGCGCGTTGCCGCGTCGTAGTTGAACTGGTCCTTCGACGGATCCGGCACGCCGCCGGTGAAGCCTTCGGACGTTGGGAGGCACCAGTTGATGTCGCACGTGGGCAGACGGTAGTTCGAGCCGTCGAGCCGCAAGCCGAGATCGATCTTCAGCGCCGACGTCGGCGAGAACGTGTCGTTGACGTAGAAGGCGAAGTCTTGGCGGTTCGTCGCCGTGCCTTCGCTCACGTACGGCAGGCGCGTGCCGGCCGGCACGTACGCCGTGGACGTCGCGTTGTTGCCCAGCAGGTAGCCGCAGCCGCCCGGGCCCAGCGGGCAGTTCGCGTCGTTGGGCAGGAAATCGGCGACTTCGAATGAGTTGCCTGCGCCGCCGAACGTGTACAGCGCGTTCGACGCCGACGGGTCCGAGAACGTGGGGTGCAGGTACTCGTACTTGCCGCCGATGCCCAGCAGGTTCTGCGAGTTGAGCTGCTTGGTGAGGTCGAGCGTGAAGCCCGAACGCAGGCCGCCCTGCAAGTCGACGTGGTCGCCGAAGAACGCGCGCGTGCCGTTGTACGGCGCGTCGAAGACCGAAACCGCGTTCACGCGGTAGAACTTCGCGCTCAAGAACGTCGACGAGTTGAGGTTGTTGGTGTACTGCAGCTTGAATGTCGCGTTCGGCTCCGACACGAGCTCGATGCCGTGCGAGCCGATCAGCTGCGTGAGCGAGGTCTGGCCGAGCGTGAACGGCATCACCGATTGGATCTGCGCTTTGGTGAGGCCGAGCTGCGACTGCGCCGTCGAGAGGAAGAACGGGTCGTTGATCTTGTACGGCAGGCCTTCGGTGCCCAGGCCCAGGTGGATGACGAACCCGGTGTTGTCGTAGAAGAACTGCATCGACTGGCTGTTGTCGCGGCCGAACTTGTAGACGGCGTTGTTGGTGAGCTCGTTGAGCCACTGGTAGTTGCGGCCGCCGAAGTAGGCGCCGATCGGCAACGGGTCCGCACCGCCGGCGCCGTAGTGCCCGGCGCCGCGGCTGCCGTAGAACGCGGTGTAGTTCGAGAAGCGGCCCGTGGGGCTCGCGAAGCCGTACTCGCCGTGCAGCTCGTGGTTGTAGTAGCCGGACCAGACGTCGGCTTCGAATTGGCCGAACGCCGGGTTCTTGCCGCGCTTGGCGATCACGTTGATCGAGCCGGTGCCGGAGTTGCCGACCGACGCGTTGCCCGTGCCGGGCGTGACTTGGAAGTTCGCCGCGCCGTTGATGACGAGCGCGTTGACGAACTGGCTGGTGAACGCATCGGTGTAGTCCATGCCTTCGAACTGATAGCCCTCTTCGTTCTCGCGCCCGCCGCGCAGCACGGGATAGCCCGTGTTGTCGAACGACGCGCCCGGGATCGCGGCGAGCAGGTTCACCTCGTTGGTGGCGCCCGTTTTTCCGAGCGTCGTCGCGATCTGCGTGTCGTTGAAGTTGTACTGGTCGACGGTTTGCGTGGGCTGGAAGGCGGAGGTCGTCGAGCGCGCCTTCGTGGTGCCGATGGTCACCAGCGCCTTCGAGAGCGTCGTCGACGCGGTGACCACTTGGTCTTGCGCGACGGTGATGCCGCTCGCGGTGTACGTGGAGTACCCCGCGAGCTTGTACGAGATGGAATAGGTGTCCGGGTTGACACCCGTCATGGCGAAGAAGCCCTTGGCGTCGGTCGTCGCGGTATATTTGTCGGTCGGTGATATCGCCGTGACGACGACGCCCGCCACCGGTGTGGTCGCGGACCCGGACTGCGTCGTCACGGTGCCGGATATGGTGCCCGTCGTTCCCGCCGCGTTGACCGGCGAGACGAGCGTGCACAGGAACGTCAGCAGGATGCCGAGCGCGACGAGGGCGCGTGCTTTACGTCCGCCCTCCCGCGTATCAGCCATGCGATGGGTCACGTGTGTACCTCGCTACAGGGTGAGATACATTCGATGCTCGCACGCGGCGCGATGCGTCACAAGGCGCGAAAATGCCGACGTTGTGCCAGCGCGTGCCGCAGCACGCGTGCGCGGCAGGACGGTGGCAGTTCTGCGCGCGCTCGCGCGCGCGGCGTTAGTTCGGGCCGCTTGCCTCGAGCAGCGCGAGAAACGCGTCGGCCAGCACGAGCAGCTCCGCTTCGCTTACATCGCGGCCGTGCGCGACGAACGTGTCGTAGTCGGGCCACAGCCGTGCGCGCAGCACGTCCACCACGGGATCGCGCCAGAAGCACTGGATCGGCAGAAACGGCGTCGCTTCGGCCTTCGCGCGGCGCTCGGCTGCGCCGATGAGCGCGGCGGCGAGCGCGTCGTCGCCAGCGCGCTGCACGATGCGCGCGCTGAAGTCGAGCGCCATCAGCGCGAGCGCGCCCGGCGTGCCGTCGATCGCGGCGAACACCTCGCGCATCGCGCGCGCCGCGCGGCCGAGGTCGTCGCGGATCTCGTGCACGAGCGCGCCGACGCACAGCAGGTGCGCGGTGGTGGAGCGGTTGCCGAACGCGCGGCTTTCCTCGATCGCGGACTCGATGATCGGCAGCGCTTCGTCGACGTCTCCGCGCGCGCACAGCGACTCCGCGAGGTTGCCCTGCATCACCAGCGCGTTCAAGTCGTCGCCCTGCTCGCGAAAGATCGTGGCGGCCTCGTGGAAGCGCTGCACGGCGTCGTCGTGGTCGAGCCGGAAATCGAACGCGCACGTGCCGAGCGCGCCGATCGCGATCGCCTCACCGCGGCGATTTCGGATGCGCAGGTTCATCTCGCGGCCCAGCGTGAACAGGCGCTCCGCCTCGTCGTAGTCGCCGCGAAACTTCGCGACGATGCCCAGGAAATTCAGCACGGGCGAACGGTCGAACACGTCGCGGTCGCCCAGCAGCGCGTCGGCGGCGCGCGCGTGCGATTCCGTCGCCGCGAGATCGCCCTGCGTGAACGCGATGCGCGCCGTCGCGGCGTGGAGGCGCGCGCGCAGCAGCGGCGCGAGGTGCTCGCTGCGCTCGACGAACAGCTCGCAGCGCACGCGGCCTTCGTGCGGATGGCGCACGGCGAACCACTGGCGCACCGCGGCGATGCACAGCTCGGCGCCGGTCGCGATGAGGTCGTCGTCGCGCAGCGCGCGGTCGAGCGCCGCGCGCACTTCGTCGATGACGGTCTCGCTCTCCATCAGCGCGGCGCGGTTGGTGCCGGTGCCGGAGCGCGCGGCGATCGCGTCGAGGCGCTCGCGGCACCAGCGCACGTGCGCGGCGTACGCGGCGCGGCGCTGCTCGGCGGCCGCGGGCAGCGTCTCGGCGGCGTCGCGGACGGGATCGATCATGCGCCAGCGCGTGATGCCGTCGTGCGACGCGGCGTCGAGCAGCGACCGGCTCGCCATCGCGCGCAGCAGCACGTCGGCGCGGCGCGCGTCGATGCGGTCGACCGGGATCACGGCCGCGGCGTCGGACGCTGAGAAGCTGCCGCGAAACACGGACACGGCGCCGAACACGAGCGCTTCGTCCGCGTCGAGCGCGCCGACCGCGCTCGCGAGCAGCGAGCCTAGTGTCGCGCGGTCGGTGGATTCCGCCGCGTCGTCGCCGGCGAACGCGCGCAGCAAGGCTTGCGCGGTCGTGCCGGCGAGACGGCCGACCGCGAGCTCGATCGCGAGCGGCGAGCCGGCGAGACGGTGCAGCAGCGCGGTGACGTCGGGATCGTCGGGCGCGACGTCGACGCCCGTCGCCGCGGCGCGGTCGGCGAACAGCGCGCGCGACGCCTCGTCGCCGAGCGCCTGCAGGCGGATGACCGATTCGTCGAACGCGTCCAGCGCGACGCGGCTCGTGGTGAGAAAACGCAGCGGCGTGCCGGCGAGCTCGTCGAGCACGTCGCGGCACGCGTCGGCGCCGCGCTCGCAGCCGTCGAGCACGACGAGCGTCGGATCGGTGACGGCGTGAATGACGGCATGCGCGACGTCGCCGGCGGCCGTGACGCCCAGCGCCGCGCCGATGCGCGCGAAGATCTCGTCGCGGTTCGTCGCGCCGAGCGCGTCGACGAAGCGCACGTGCACGAAGCGCGCGGCGGCTTCATGCGCGACCGCGAGCGCGAGCCGGGTCTTGCCCATGCCGGCCGCACCGGTGACCGTGACGACGCGGTGCGCTTCGATCGCGCGGCTGACCGTGGTGACGTCCTCGTCGCGCCCGATGAGCGCGGAGAACGGCTGCGGCAGCGCGTCGTCGGCGGCGTGCTCGCGCGCGTAGCCGTCCGCGGCGACGCGGTCGCGGCCTTCGGCTTTCGCGCGGTACAGCTCGCGGTCCGCGGCGGCGAACAATTCTTGCACGTTGCCGCCGAACGCGGGCTCCGTGCACGCGACGCCGAGGCTCACCGTGAGGCGGCCGGCTTTGCCGACCGGGTGCTGGATCGCGAGCGCGGCGACGGCGGCGCGGATGCGTTCGGCCGCGGCGATCCCGCCTTCGAGGGACGTCGCGGGCAGGATCGCGGCGAACTCTTCGCCGCCGTAGCGCGCGAAGCGGTCGCCCGCGCGCTGCAGCGTCGCCGACGCGGCGTGCGCGACGCGGCGCAGCGCGTCGTCGCCCGCGAGGTGGCCGTAGCGGTCGTTGAACACTTTGAAGTAATCGATGTCGAGGATCGCGACGACCAGCGACGTGCGGTCGCGCGCGGCGCGCTTCCACTCCTCGCGCAACCGGGCGTCGAACGTGCGGCGGTTCGCGACCCCGGTGAGGCCGTCGGTCTGCGCGGACTCGGCGAGGAAGCGCGCGGCGAGCGCGAGCGTGACGATCAGCGCGAGGTCGTCCGCCCCGACGGCCTCCGGCGATACGAGAAGCATGCCGTCGACGTCGATGTCGGTGAGCGGGATCCCGGCGGCGGCATCGCTCAGCGTGCCGGCTTGGCCGCGCATCGCGCGGCCGTCGCGGTACACGACGAGCGCCACGCCTTGGGCGCCGAGGTCGTCGCGCAGCTCGGAGGCGGCCGACGCCAGCGCGTCCGCGAGCGGCTGCGAGCCGCGCAGGACGTTGGCGACGCGGCGGGCGGCGGGCGCTGTCAGCATCATGCCGGCCCGAACGGCTTGCCGGGGCCCGCCCCGGCCAAAAAGGCCGGCGGGGGCGCGGGGGCAGGCGCGACGGCGACGGCGCGAGGGGTCACTAACGGTGTTTCGGCCGAATCGGCCTCCGAGTTGTGCCCGAGCCGCTCCGGGCGCTTCGCGGGGCGGGCGGGGCCGTCAGTTTCCGGAGAAATCCTCGACGTAGAACGTCTCGTGATTGCCGACCGTGACGACGGCGACGCCGATGCGCCGCTCGTTGCGGTCGAGGACGTTCGAGGCGTGGCCGGGGCTGTTCATGAACGCGGTGTGCGCGTGTGGCTCGTCGAGGTCGAACGCGATGTTCTCCGCCGCGTACGTGTTCGGCCAGTGCCACGCGCGCAAGCGGTCCTGAAACGTGACGCCGTCCGGATCGGTGTGTCCGAAGTATCCGCGCGATGCCATGGCCGTCGCTTCCGCGTACGCAAATCGCTCGAGCGTCGCATCGCGCACGAGCGCGGGGAGTCCGCGCTTGGCGCGCTCGGCGTTCACGTCGTTCGCAAGCGTGGGCGCAAAAGTCGCCGTACGATCCGTCGCTGCTCGCGCATATCTTCAACCTGGCGGATCTGTACCGCTCGATCGGTTCGTACGACGCCCACGTTCGCGCCGACGAAACGCTGAACGTGTTGATCCTGGCTAGCTAGCGAACTCGATTGCAATACGTCGGAACGGTGCGGACCCACGGAAGGGTGGCCGATCCTCCCCGCGAACCCTCGTCGGTCGCAGCCCCTGCGGCAGAATGCCGACGTAGCTCAGTTGGTAGAGCAGCGGTTTCGTAAACCGCAGGTCGCCGGTTCGAGTCCGGCCGTCGGCTCCAGTATCAGCCCCGCTCAGCGGGGTTTTTCTATGCCAACTGCCTGGCACAAGCATCGATTCCCGCTTGTCCAATCGAACATATGTTCGATATTCTTAGGGCATGAAGGGTGATCTGTCCCTGTTCGATCCGGTCACGATGCGCTTGCTCGAGTGCGACCGCGCGCTCCTGAGTGCTGAAGCTGCTGTGCGAGGGCGAGGGCGTCCCGTGCCGTCCGAAGGGCGGTTACCACCTCGTCCTCCAGCAGAGCGACCCGGTCTTCGAGTGATTTCCGGGGGGCGCGCCGCGTAGCGTTGCCTTCGACCAGCTGGTCGAGCGACACGCCCAGCGCCTTCGCGATGCCGGCGACGATCAGCACGCCGGGGTCCTGCGTCTCGTCGCGCTCGATGCGCGAGATGGCCGCCTGGGCGACGCCGACGCGCGTCGCCAGGTCCGCCTGCGACAAGTTGGCCGCGCCGCGCGCCGCGCGGATCCGTTCACCGATCTTCGCCACGTTCAGGGCACAGTCACACCGCGGACGCGGCGGACCCTTTCATGCGGCCTTGCATATGCAAAATAGGTTGACCACAATCGAAATCCGTATATAATGGAACGCATGGAATCCCTCTCGAACGGTCCATCACGCGGCACGGCCGCAGCGGCTAGGGTGAGCCGCGCGCATGCTCGACGTTCCTAGCGGCACGTACCGCGTCGCCGTCGTGTCGGTGGCGCTCGCGGGCACGCGCACCGACGTGCAGATCGTGCTCGAGATCGTCGCGGGCCCGCACCGCGGCGCGCGTTTCGCGCACATCACGCGCACGTCGCTGGAGCGGCCGCCGGCGAGCGGCGCGTATCCGGCGTTCGCGCGCTTCGTCGCGGCGGCGACCGGGGTGGAGTGCGGCGACGAGGCCCAGCAGACCGTGGACGAGCGCGTGCTCGAAGGCCGCGAGCTCGAAGTCACCGTCCGCAGCGGGCCGAGCGGAATCCCGGAGATCGTGCGGTTCGCCCCGGCGCGACGCGTTGCGCGCCGGATGCGCCGCCCGCGCGGCGACGTCGCGGCCGCGTGCGTGCGGCGCGACGTCGCACGCAAGCACGTCGACGCGCTCGCGACGAGCGCGCGCTACGACGGCGACCAGCTCGTCGACATCGTCGAGAGCGTCAGCCACGGCCGCACGCGCGCGCTCGCGCACCTGTCCGCGCGCGAGCGCGAGACGCTGATCGCGCGCATGCGCGGCTTCGCCTCGTAGACGAAGAAGCGCCGGCCTCGCGACCGGCGCTTCTTCGTTGCACGGCGCGCGGCGATTACTGGCCGATCTGGCCGTTCATCACCGTGATGTCCAGCGTCCCCAGGCCCGTCGTGTAGTCGTAGCCCGGCAGCGCGGTGTACAGACCGTTGCCGCCCGTGATGATGTCGTGGAAACCGCCCAGTGCCTGCGTCGGCGGCGGCCCGTTGACCGTCGTCGCGTTGTTCTGGTGTTCCACGTAGTTCCGGTAGAGCTGCGGCGCCGCGAAACCGAGCGCGTTGCCGTGCGCCGACATCAGCCGCGCGTACGAACCCATCGCGATCGGCGACGCTTCGCTCGTGCCGCCGATGGCGCAGCCCGCGCTGCAGTCGCCGACGCCCGGGATGTTTGCGCCGTACACGCGATACGCGCCCGCGACCGCGTCCGCCGTCATCGCGATGTCGGGCAAGCCGCGCAGGTTCGTCACCGCGGGTCCGCTCGGAAGGATCTGCGATTGCTTCTCCCACACGGTCGCGTTCTCGAACTGGCTGAGGCCGCCGCCGCCCGCGTTCCATGCGGCTTCACCGGCATAGCTCGCGTCGGCCGCGTTCGCGACCGCCGACGTGCCGCCGACGCCGACCACGTACGGTGACACGGCCGGATACTCGACCATCGGCGGACCGGACGCGGGTGCACCATTGGTCGGCGCGAGTGCGCACGACGAGCCGGTGTCGCCGGTGGAAACGAACATCGTCTGGCCTTGCGCGGCGGCTTGCATGAACAGGTTGTCGTCGACTTTCATCGCGCCGTCCAGCCACGCTTGGTACTCGCACTCGCCGAACGACGAGTTGCCGAGCTGCGCGACGTTCTGCCCCACCCACTTGCTGTATGCGTTCGCAATGTCCGAATCCGACAGCGACGTGGTGTCGTAGATGTAGAGCATTTGCACGTTTTGCGCCATGCCCGTGGAGCTCTGCGTGTCGAGATCCCATTCGACGACGCCCGCGGTGTCGGGGCTCGACAAGCCGACCTTGACGACGCTCACGGCCACTTGCGGCAAGCCCTGTTTGCTCTCCGCGAAGCGCAGATCGCTCACCGTCTGCGACACGTCGCCTTCGGCGATCACGGCGACCGTCGTGCCCGAACCGTCCGGCGTGCCGCCCGCGTCGTAGTAGCTCTGCACGGTGGCCGCCTCGAAACGGGGCACGCACTGCCCGGTCGGCGCGACGGCGCCTTTGAGGCAGTTGACGGGCGTGACCGACATCTTCGCGGCGTTCGACAGCCCGAGCACCGCGCTGACCACGCCGCCCAGCGACGACGGCACCAGCGCCGGCGTCGTGTTGACGTACACTTTCGTACCGCCCAGCGCGAACGCGTGCAGCGAGGTGTTGAACGCTTTGGCCGCCTGCGCCGCGGTGCCGTCGGCGCTGACCAGCTGCGTGTCGGCTTGCACGTTCGTGAAACCTTGCGCGCGCAAGTACGACACGACGGATTGCACCTCACTCGGCGTCGGTCCGAACTGCGCCGCGAACTGGCCCGGCGAAATTTTCTGCCGCGCCGCGATCAGCGACGCCAGCTGGTCCTCATTGTGCAAGTTGAGCCCGACGCGCACCGTGAGCGGCGTCGTCGGATCGAGCGCGCCCGAGTCGGTGCCGCCGGGGATCGTCGCGCCGCGCGTCGCGGTCGCCGACCAGCCGGGCGGCGCGACGATCGCTTCTTGCGCCGCGCGACCGTGCGCTGCGGACGCCGCGCCGCCCGCGGCGGGGAGC
>Ga0066662_10000235_pt1 | contig 24043 bp, 21 predicted proteins | sample GraSoiAngelo_111_FD_133939 | JGI IMG/M metagenome (GOLD analysis project Ga0066662, IMG submission 133939) | Grasslands soil microbial communities from the Angelo Coastal Reserve, California, USA - 14_0903_12_40cm | ecosystem: Environmental > Terrestrial > Soil > Grasslands | place: USA...
CGCAAACCGCAACGAGCGTGTTAACATTCCAAAGTTTTCAAGAGTTGTATGCCCCCGTAGCTCAGTGGATAGAGCATTTGCCTTCTAAGCAAAGGGCCGCACGTTCGAGTCGTGCCGGGGGCAAGTTTAGAAAAAGATTTTGAGGTAGAGAGATGCCAGATAGAAGAGAGGCCGTCATCATCAGTGCTGTGCGGACGCCGACTGGAAAATTTCAGGGCGCGTTGAAGGATTTTAAGGCGACGGACTTGGGCGCTATGGTTGTGCACGAGAGTGTCAGGCGCGCGGGTCTAAAGCCTGAAGATGTTGACGAGGTAATCATGGGCTGCGTGATTCAGGCTGGTCTTGGGCAGAATCCTGCCAGACAGGCTGCGCTTCGCGGCGGAATTCCTTTCGGCGTTTCAGCCGTCACGGTCAATAAAGTCTGCGGCTCAGGTTTGAAGGCAGTGATGATGGCTGCGCAGGGTGTTCAGCTTGGAGATACGGAAACGGTCGTTGCTGGCGGAATGGAGTCAATGACGAATGCGCCGTACCTGATTCCGAAGGCGCGCGAAGGTTATCGTCTGGGAAACGGTGTCTTGGTTGACGCTATGATTAACGATGGTCTTTGGTGCGCTTTTGAGAATTACCACATGGGCAACACGGGCGAGGTCGTGGCGGAGCGTTATCACGTAACAAGACAGGAGCAGGATGAGTATGCCCTGAACTCTCATCGCAAAGCTGCGGCTGCGACCAATGCTGGAAAGTTCAAGGACGAGATTCTGCCCATTGAGATTCCACAGAAGAAAGGTGCGCCGGTATTTCTTGATACGGACGAAACCATACGCGAGGATACATCGCTCGAAGTTCTTGGAAAACTCAAGCCTGCTTTCAAAAAAGAGGGTGGAACTGTAACTGCCGGAAATGCTCCGGGCGTAAACGACGGCGCGTCGGCTGTCGTCGTCACATCGCTCGAACGCGCCCGCTCGCTTGGAATTGAGCCAATGGCTCGCATCGCTGCCCAGGCAACATCGGGCATAGAGCCTGAGCTTGTGATGATGGCTCCTGTCGAAGCGATCCGAAAAGTTTTAAGTAAGGCCGGATGGTCGCTCAATGAAATTGATTTGATTGAACTGAACGAAGCGTTTGCTGTTCAGGCCGTAGCAATTATCAGAGAGCTTGATCTTGACCCTGACAAAGTGAACGTAAACGGCGGCGCAGTTGCGCTCGGTCACGCGATCGGGCAATCAGGCTCGCGCCTCCTTACCACAATGCTCCATGAGATGAAGCGGCGCGACGTGCATAGAGGTTTAGCTGCGCTCTGTCTCGGCGGCGGCAATGCAGTTGCGATGGCGGTCGAAAGATAAATGAAGATAAGTTCGGCGCGATGAGTCAAACGACAGAAGCAGGTTTCTCTATACAAACCATAGGCGTCGTAGGTGCTGGGACGATGGGCAATGGCATCGCGCAGGTCGCAGCACGCGCCGGATTCAAAGTCATTCTGCGCGATGTCAAAGACGAGTTCCTGCAACGCGGAATGGCTGCCATTGATAAGAGCTTGCAGCGCGATGTTGACAAGGAACGATTAAAGGAAGAAGAGAAGCGCGCCGTCATCAGTCGAATTCAAACTGTCACGGAGATGGATGCGTTAAGCCTTGCCGATCTTGTCGTTGAGGCTGTGACTGAAGACGTAAACGTCAAAGCGGGTGTCTTTCGCCAACTAGATAAAATAACAAAGCCTGAAGCGATCCTTGCCTCGAACACTTCATCAATCTCAATTACGAAACTCGGCGCTGCTACCGATAGACCGGAAAAAGTAATCGGGATGCACTTTATGAATCCTGTGCCCGTGATGAAGTTGGTCGAGATAATTCGCGGGCTAGCAACGTCGGACGAGACCTACAATGTTGTTCGTGACTTAACTCTGAAACTCGAAAAGACTCCGCTTGAATGCAACGACATGCCCGGTTTTGTATCGAACCGCGTGCTGATGCCAATGATTAACGAGGCGATCTTTGCGCTTTACGAAAATGTTGCAACGCGCGAGAGCATTGACGGGATAATGAAGTTGGGGATGAATCATCCGATGGGGCCTTTGACGCTCGCGGATTTCATTGGATTGGATGTCTGCCTTGCAATCCTGAACGTACTGCATGAAGGGCTTGGCGACCCGAAATACAGGCCATGCCCTTTGCTCAAACGCTACGTTGACGCAGGCTGGCTAGGGCGCAAGACCGGGCGAGGATTTTACGAATACTAATTTTGAGTTATGAGTTTTGAATTTTGAATTGAAAGCTTCCGGCCTTGATTCAAAATTCAAAACTCATAACTCATAACTTCTTTTATGCGAAGCGTACAGCACTATTGCCAAAAATGTTTGGCGGCGAATCCGCTGGGGCAGGAGTTGTGTGCGCGATGCGGCACGCGTCTGATGTTGGTGGTTGAACCTCTGGCTGCGCGTTTTGAAGATGGCGGGCTTGTGGCTTCGCATGAGGAGCATCTGTTGGAGCGTATCTCTGCGATTGAGAACAGGCTCTTGCGTTTGACAGATAAACTGGAGCAGACGCTGAACCTGATGCTGAAGCAGGCGCGCAACGCTTACGTTGACCACGCTCTGATTGATTCTCTGATTGACGTTTTGAACGATGCGGGTTCGCTTGATGCTGTTAAGCTCAATAGAATTTGGCGCGAGCGATGCCAGCAGGACACGACTGAGAAAGAAGAGATTGCTCACCTGGAACAACTTCGCTCAACAATTCTAGCTGCTAACAGAGGCGCTGAGCCTGTGGCTTTCGAGCGTCTCCTGAGCGAAGCGATTGATCTATTGAAAGAGAAAGAGATTGAGAAGGGCGTTCGCACTCTTGAGCGCGCTGCCGTGTTCGACCAGAAGAACGCGCCCCTGAATGGATTCTTGGGAGAGCACTTTTTTGAAAAGGGTAAGACTGCACTTTCAAAAGATTATCTTGAGCGCGCACGAGCGGCTGGCTGGAAATCTGAGAGCGTTCGTTTGTTGCTGGGAATTGTTTGCGCCGATTCGGGCGAAGTCGAGCGCGCAAGAGAACTGTTGAAGGATTCTCTAAAGCGCGGCGAATCTTTCTCCGCACGTTACGCGCTTGGAAAACTTTTGGCTATGGAAGAAAAATGGGCTGAAGCGCTGAAAGAGTTTAAGGCGGCGCTTGCAGCGCGGCCTTCGCCCGAAGCCCATTACGTTCTCGGTTGCGTTAATCTCAAACTTGGCCGCGTTCGCGTAGCCGTGCGTCATCTGCGCAAGGCGATCGAGTTGGATCAAAGCTATGTGGTGGCTCGTTACGCGCTCGGAGTTGCACTGATGCGGATTGGTGAAACGGCTGAGGCGAGCAATGCGTTGCAGGCTGTTAGTAACTCTGATCTGGATGAGCCACGCTACAGGGCATCTGCGCGGCGCATAGTTCGCTCTGGCAAATTGCCTGCGAATCCGAAGCTTTTGGAAATAAGCAGGGATGCTAAAAAAGGTCTTGTCACGGGCGGAGACAAGCGGCTCGCCGAAGTCGTGCGGCAAGATGCAATGAATATAATAAGAGCGCGAAGCGTTGGTTGAATGCTCGAAGGTGCGCGGCGCGTTGACTCTTGCCTCTCGAAAGCTATAATAAGACCTTTTGTGCGCTCGTGTCTGAATCAGGGCTATCGAAACAAGGGGAGTCAAGACATGCGAATTGAGGTTGAAAAGCTGGAGAAGGCTGGCAACACATTCAAGCATGTTTACGAACCGGAAGAGATAGTTCTTGATGAAGAGCACGCTCGCCTTATCAGTCCGCCCGAAGTGAATGGGCGCGCGAATCAGACCGATCACGAGGTCCGGCTTCGCGGAAAGATTACAGCCCGTGCGGAAGTTGATTGCGACCGCTGTTTGAAGTCGGTTGAAGTTCCTGTCGAAGCGAGGTTCGATGTGACCTATGTTCCGTCTGAAGATTACAGGTCGAGCGAGGCTGCCGAGTTGCAGGAAGAAGATTTGAGTCTCTCTGTCTTTGACGGCGAGACGATTGATATTGATGAGTTGGTCCGCGAACAGATACTGCTTGCGCTTCCAAGCCGCGCTCTCTGCGGCGAAGAATGCCTGGGCATCTGCCCCGTTTGCGGCTCGGACCGAAACATCAACCCATGCGATTGCCAGACGAAGGAGATTGACCCTCGCTGGGCAGCGTTGAAAGAAGTGATGAGTACTGAGGACTGAGTACTGAGCGGAATGCTTTTACTCAGTCCTCAGTACTCATCACTCAGTACTTTATTTATCGGAGTAATTATGCCAAATCCAAAACGTCGTCATTCTAAAGCAAGAACACGTAAGCGCCGCGCGCATGATGCGCTGCGCCAGCCGCAGACATCCGTTTGTCCCAATTGCCAGGAGCCGCGTATGCCGCACCGCGTCTGCCCCAAGTGCGGTCACTACAAAGGCCGGGAAGTAGTGCAAGTCGAGGAAACGTCGTAAGGCTAGTGATGAGTACTGAGGACTGAGTACTGAGTTAAAAGGCTCTTACTCAGTCCTCAGTACTCAGTACTCATCACTGTTTTAATGAAGCATGGGCAACATCAATTGACGGGCAAGGTCGTGGTGGACGCTATGGGCAGCGACCATGCGCCGCACGCGGAAATTGATGGTGCGCTTGCTGCGACGCGCGATCTTGAGGTCGGCGTCATTCTTGTAGGGCAGCCTGAAAAGGTTGAGCCGGAGTTACGTCGCTGCGGTTGGCGCGGGCAGGGTGATCGTGGCATTGAGTTGGTCGCGGCTGAAGAAGTCATCGGGATGAATGAACCTGTTGCGACTGCTGTGCGGCGCAAAAAACGTAGCTCCTTGAGAGTTGGAACGAAGCTTGTTACTGAAGGGCGCGCGGACGGTTTCGTATCGGCTGGCAACACGGGCGCTGCTATGGCAACGGCGAAGATGGTCATAGGGATGCTGCCCGGAGTTGATCGTCCTGCGCTCGCTGCAATGATTCCGACGAAGGGAGCGAAGCCTACGCTTCTGCTTGATGTCGGAGCGAATGCTGAGTGCAAAGCTTTTCATCTCGCTCAGTTCGCAATCATGGGCGAGGCGTATTGTCGCGCTGTTCTTGGAACTACGAAGCCTACGGTCGGGTTGATGAGCATTGGCGAAGAAGAGGCTAAGGGAAACGATCTGACAAAAGAAGCGTTTCCGCTTTTAAGAGAGTTGACGAGCCTGAACTTCGTCGGCAACGTCGAAGGCAGAGATGTTTTCACGGGCACGGTTGACGTTATTGTGACGGACGGATTCACGGGCAACGTCATGCTGAAATTGTCTGAAGGCTTGACCGAGGCAATGCTTTCGATGATAAAGCGTGAATTAATCTCGACGGCTGTGACAAGAGCGGGAGCTATGCTTGCGCGCCCCGCGTTTCGCAATATAAAGAAGCGGCTGGATTATGCGGAGTATGGCGGAGCGCCGCTTCTTGGTGTTCGCCAAATCGTGATGGTAGGGCACGGTCGCTCAAACGCTCGCGCGATTCGCAACGCCATCCGAAGCGTTAAAGAGTTTTCTGAGAAGAAGGCTAGCGAGCGTATAGAGCGCGGCATTGCCGAGACGAATGCCAAAGAGTTTAAGGCGGCGGCTGTAAGTTTTCAGTAATCCGAAAATGGTGAATTGACTGTTCGCTTCTGGTCTTTTCACCATTTTCTATTTACTATTAACCATTCAACCCAGAGGAAAGAAATGGCAAAAGTAAATGCTGGCATCCTTGCGACGGGGCACAGTTATCCGAAAGGCATCTTGACGAATGCCGATCTGGAGAAGATGGTTGAGACCTCCGACGAGTGGATAACTTCTCGGACAGGAATCAAGCAGCGCAGAAAGGCCGCGCCCGGCGAGTACACATCGCTCTTTGCTGTACAGGCCGCCCGCGAAGCCATTGAGCGCGCTCGCATTGATCCTTCGGAGATTGATCTATTGATCTGTGCCACAGTTACGCCCGATCAGATTCTTCCTTCAACGGGCTGTCTGGTTCAGGCAGAGCTTGGAGCGAACAACGCCGCAGCGTTTGATATTGCCGCTGCCTGCTCAGGTTTTCTATATGGCCTTTCGATGGCGAACGGGTTGATTCGCACAGGTCAGGCTCGCTGCGCGCTCGTAATTGGCGCAGAGGTTCTGACGAAGTACGTTGATTATACGGACCGCTCTACGTGCGTGATATTCGGCGACGGAGCGGGCGCAGCTATCTTAGGTCCTGTTGATGGCGAGCGCGGAATCCTGGCTTCGCGCATTAAGTCCGACGGAAGATTCGCAGAGCACCTGTATGCGCCCGGCGGCGGAACGCGTCTTGGCTCTACGGCAGAGACAATCGCGCGCGGAGAGCATTACTTCAAGATGAAGGGCAACGAACTCTTCAAAGTCGCCGTGCGCTCGATGACGGATATTTCGCGCGAGGTTCTTGAACAGGCAGGAAAGAGTGCTGACGAGGTTGATCTCTTTATTCCGCATCAGGCGAATCAGAGAATCACGGATGCTGTTGCAAACAAGCTCGAGGTTGATTCCTCGCGCATCTATTCAAACATTTCAATGCACGGCAACACTTCTTCCGCTTCGATTCCAATTGCGCTGGACGAATGCGTTGAGGCTGGGCGCGTGAAAGAGGGCGATCTGATTTTGATGGCTTCGTTCGGCGGCGGCGTTACTTGGGGCGGAGTTTTAGTGCGCTGGTAGTTTTAAGAAGCTGTTTGAAGATTCCTATAAGAATGAATTATCTCGTGCGAATTGATGGCTAAAGGTCTAGCGTACATTTTCCCAGGGCAAGGCTCGCAGTATTCAGGAATGGGACGCGAGCTTGCTGAAAAATATAGGGCTTCGCGCCAGGTCTTTGAAGAGGCGGACGACGCGCTTGGGTTTTCAATCTCGCGCCTTTGCTTTGAGGGAACAGCCGAAGAGTTGCAGTTGACGGAGAACACGCAGCCAGCGATTCTCACGACCTCGATAGCAACCTTGCGCGCGATGGAAAGCGAAGGATTCAAAGCGGCAGATTTCGTAGCAGGCCACAGTCTCGGCGAATACTCCGCGCTCGTTGCAGCCGGAGCTTTATCTTTGACAGATGCTGTGCGGACTGTTCGCTTGCGCGGGCGCTTCATGCAGGAGGCTACGCCCGTAGGCTCTGGCGCTATGGCCGCAGTGATTGGCGCAGATGTCGGCACGGTCGAAGAGGCTTGCAACGAAGCAGCGCAGAACGAAGTTTGCTCGCCAGCGAATATAAATTCGCCGAACCAGATTGTTATTGCGGGAAGCGCACAGGCCGTTGATAGAGCCGTCGCGCTTTTGAAAGAGCGTTGGGGCAAGCGAGCAATCAAATTGTCTGTGAGCGCGCCATTTCACTGTGCGCTGATGCTACCGGCGCAGGAAAGATTGGCTGCGGAGCTTGAAAAAATCGAGTTTAATGATTTACGTTTACCGCTAATCACAAACGTGGATGCTGCGGCAATCAGGCTGGGCATTGATGCGCGCGATGCGCTCATACGTCAAGTCTCATCGCCCGTGCGCTGGCTTGAATCGGTGCAGTTGTTGATTCAAGAAGGCGTTGAAATGTTCGTGGAAGTTGGACCGGGCAAAGTTTTGTGCGGTCTTGTGCGGCAGATTGAGCGCGGCGCTAGCTGCCTGAACTTGAGCGACGCAGAGACTCTTTCAGCGGCGAAGGCTGCGCTCGGTGAAGCGGCAGGCTCTTAAAAAATTTTCTTGGGTTTTTCATCATTCAAAGAGGAGCGAACTGGTTATGCCAGATCAACAAGAGATTGAAAATAAGGTGAAGCAGATTATCGTTGATGAGTTGGGCGTTGACGAAAACGAAGTCACTCCGAACGCGCGTTTCATTGACGACCTCGGCGCTGACTCTCTGGACACAGTCGAGCTAGTCATGCGCTTTGAAGAAGAGTTTGGAATTGAAATCCCCGACGAGGATGCAGAGAAGATTCAAAGCGTGCGCGATGCCTACAACTACATCGAGCAGCACAAAGCGAAATAAAAAGTGATGAGTACTGAGTACTGAGTGAAGTAGGTTTTCTACTCAGTCCTCAGTACTCAGTACTCATCACTGCTTTCAAAGGAGTATCAGTCTTGAAACGTCGCGTTGTGGTCACGGGTGTCGGGCTTGTCACGCCGGTCGGGAACTCTGTGGAAACCACCTGGTCTGCGCTCTTGCAGGGTCGTAGCGGCGTGGATTACATAAAGAAGTTCGACACGGAGCACCCGCACAAGTTTCCCGTGCGATTTGCAGCCGAAGTCAAAGACTTCGATCCGTTGCAGTTTATTGAGAAGAAGGAAGCGCGCAAGATGGGCGCTTTTATTCATTACGCAATAGCTGCGAGCGACGAGGCGATAAGAGATAGCGGGCTAGAGATTACGGATGAGAACGCCGAGCAGATCGGAACTTACATCAGCAGCGGCATAGGCGACTTCTGGGCCATTGAGCGCGAGCACTCGAAACTTCTAAACGATGGACCGGGCCGCGTCTCACCTTTCTTCATTCCGTCAGCGATTGTCAATCTAGCTTCGGGGCAGGTCTCAATTCGCCACGGCGCGAAAGGACCAAATTCAGCTACGGCAACAGCCTGCTCCGCTGGCGCGCACGCTATAGGCGACAGCTTCAGGATAATCGAGCGCGGCGATGCAGATGCGATGATCTGCGGCGGAGCGGAATCTGCGATCACGCCAATGTCTGTCGCGGGCTTTGCGGCTCTTCGCGCACTCTCCACACGCAACGACGACCCGCAGCACGCCTCTCGTCCATTCGAGCGAGACCGCAACGGGTTTGTGATTGGCGAGGGTGCAGGGATTGTAATTCTGGAAGAGTTGGAATCCGCTCGTCGGCGGGGAGCGCGAATCTACGCAGAGATAGTCGGCTACGGGATGACGGCAGATGCATTTCACATAACGATGCCGGACGAAACAGGCTCAGGCGCGATTCGCGTCATGCAGAAAACTTTGAAGGATGCGGGCGTTGAGCCGGAAGTTGTGGACTACATCAACGCGCACGGAACTTCAACGCCTTACAACGATAAGTTCGAGACCGTCGCAATCAAGAAAGCTTTTGGCGAACACGCCTACAAGCTTGCCGTTAGCTCTACGAAATCCATGACAGGTCACTTGCTCGGCGCGGCTGGCGGAATTGAAGGCGTCTTCTCAATTCTTTCTATCTATCATAAGAGAGTGCCGCCGACGATCAACTACGTCAACCCTGATCCAGATTGCGATCTCGATTACGTTCCAAACGAGCCGCGCGAGATGGAAGTCCGCTACGCCCTCTCAAACAGCTTCGGTTTTGGCGGAACGAACGCCGCGCTTCTGTTCAAACGATACGAGGAATGAATGGGCGAAGTCCGAGTAAGAGCCAAGCTCACCAACGCCATAGACGAAGCGCTCGTCAGGCGCGGTCAACTCGCGCGCGACGCCATTCGCAGTTACGAAGCGGATGCTCTGATTGATAGGGGCGCAGTTTCGTCAGTATTGCCTGTTCACGTAGTTCAACAACTCGGATTTCTGATTCGAGGGCAGAGAGTAGCGGAATACGCAGACGGTCGCCAGGAGGTTGTTGACGTAACAGAGCCTGTCGTTTTCGAGATTGATGGAAGAGATACGCTCGAAGAGACTTTCGTTCTTGGCGATGAAGTCTTGATCGGTCAGACAGTTTTGGAGAAGATGGATTTGATGGTTGATTGCGTCAATCAGCGAGTGATGAGGAATCCTGCGCACCCGGACCAGCCCGTTTCAAAAATCAAGAGAATCAAATGAAAATTATTGTTCTGATGAAGCAGGTCGCAAACAAGGATGCGATTCTGCGGATTAACAAAGAAGAGACATGGATTGAAGAGGGCGACCTGTCGTTTGAGGTCAACGAGTCGGACGGGTACGCGCTCGAAGAGGCTCTGCGTATAAAGGAGAAGACGGGAAGCGGCGAAGTCGTCGTCTGCTCGATGGGGCCGCAGCGCGTCAAAAGCGCTATCAAAGATGCTCTGGCTCGCGGAGCAGATCGCGCGATTCACGTCGTAGGCGATAACCTGCAACATCTCTCGCCCTTTGCTGCTGCGACAATTCTTGCCGAGGCAATTCGCAATGAACAGGCCGATCTGGTTTTGACAGGTTTGCAGTCGGACGATTACGGCTACGCGCAGACGGGCGTCATCATGGCAGAGCTTTTGGGTTTGCCGCACGCAACGATTGTCATTGAAGTTGACGCTTCGGGCGAGAGATTAAGAGTCAAGCGCGAACTGGAGAGCGGCTGGTATCAATGGTACGAGATGCCTCGCCCTGCGCTTCTGACGATTCAATCCGGCATCAGCCAGATTCGCTACGCCACTTTGAAAGGAATCATGGCCGCGAAGAAGAAAGAGATTAAAGAGGTCACGCCATCTTCCGATGCAGCCACCACGCGTCCTTCGCACCAGCGCATAGAAAAAATCTACTTTCCACAGAAAACAAAGCAGACGCAGTTTCTTGGTAACGGCGACGCCAAACGAGGTGCCGCTGAATTAGCAGAGAAATTGCGAACAGAAGCCAGGGTAATTTAATAACGAGCATTGAACGCCTTCGACGTGCTACATCCTCAGACCATTAAGAGGTGGCAATATGAACCCCGCAATTTGGGCTGCGATTATTGCAGCAACTGCTTCTATAGTTGTCGTTCTGATCCAAAAGCTTGTAAAAGATCGTGAGAAAAAAAGTTCTGAACGTATTAGTGCAGCGCTCAATCGAGTGAGAGGTGGAATAGATAGCCCGGCTGCAAATCAGCCGATTGGTAGTACAATTCAATGTACAGGGTCGGCGAGAGATCTTGACACCGGGCTGCACCTTTGGTTAGCGGTTGAGGCGGGCGGCTTCGTTTGGTTCAAAGAAAATGAAATTTATGTTGACCGCAATGGTCGGTGGGAAGCAATGGTTTATGAGGATGGAGCAACCCAAGAATTTGCTATCTCCCTCTTTGTGGCGAATGATGATGCCCATCAACAAATCCTTGATTGGTTTCAGACAGGGATTGGCACTGGTCAATATCCCGAGTTAAGAAGAGTCGCAGGAACGCAGCGCCTGGATAGAGTTGACGGTCTCCGCCGCAATTAAGAATTTTGTAATCTGCTAATAAATGAGACTCTTTATAACGAAGGAGTAAGAATGAGTAACGGGATTTTAGTCTTTACTGAACATCGAGCAGGCGCGTTGAATAAAACTTCGCTTGAGGCGATTGCCGCTGCGCAAAATTTAGGCTCGCAGTTGCAGCAAACTGTGGTGGCCGCTGTGCTAGGATCAAATGTGAATAATCTTGCGCAGGAGATTGCTCAGTATGATGTAAGCCGCGTCGTCTATGCCGAGAACGAGAAGCTTGCAGACTACACGCCTGACGGTTACACGGACGCTATGGAGCGGATTGTGCGCGACCTTAATCCGCAGCTTGTAGTGATGCCTCACACATATCTCGTGCGCGATTTCGCGCCAAAGCTTGCAGCGCGTTTCGGCAAAGGTCTAATCAGCGATTTGATACGCGTGCGTGTTGAGGACGGCAGAGCGACTTTCACCAGACGAATCTTTCTTGGCAAGATTGACGCCGATGTGGTTTCAGATAATGACCTTCCAGTGTTCATAACTTTTCAATCCGGCGCGTATCGCGGAGATCAAGCGACAAAGGGAAGCGGCGCGCAGGTCGAAACCATGAATGTCGAAGTCGGCGAGATTCGCATGAAGCCGGAAGCGCCGTTTCAGGAAGTGAAGCAAGCAGTTGACCTGACCAAGGCGGACATAATCGTGGCCGTCGGGCGCGGCATAAAGAGCAAAGATAATCTGGCTCTCGCCGAGAAGTTGGCGGAAGCTCTGGGCGGCGACCTTGCAGCATCACGTCCCATCTGCGATGCAGAGTGGCTTCCGATTGATCGTCAGATTGGTTCGTCAGGCCAAACGGTTGCGCCGAAACTCTACATAGCGCTCGGCATCTCCGGCGCGATTCAACATCTTGTTGGAATGAAGAACTCAGGCACAATCGTCGCAATCAACAAAGACCCTGAAGCGCCGATCTTCGATATAGCCGATTATGGAATCGTCGGCGATTTGTTTGAAGCAGTTCCTATATTGACTGAAGAGATAAAGAAATTGAAGGGGTAGCAGGTTGAAGTCAGTACCAACTGCGGTAGCCGGTGGGTCATAGTTAACTATAAAGTCGGAACTAGGAATGCGGAAGTGAAATCAAAGACTTTTCAGTTCCGCGCTCCTCCTGCAGCACTCATCATTTAACCTTACCCCCCGCTACCGCAGGTGGTACTGACTTAGTTTTTACCAAACAACGCCCGTATATCATTCAAAATATCGACAGGTTTCCAATCGTTTCCAGAATAGAGCTTGGCTATCTTCCCATCGGGCGCGATGAGCGCGGTCTGTAGTGAATGCACTATCTGATCTTTATCGGGAATGTAAGTGAAGCCGAAAAACTGCGCCATACGTTTCACCTCCGCCGCGTCTGCGGTCGCAAACTCCCAGTGAGAAAAAGTCTCTTTGTCATAATTGCCTGTGTGCGCCGCACCGTAACTGCGTAACACTTTCGGCGTGTCGTATTCAGGGTCGAAGCTGATGCTGATGAGATGCGTCTGCTTGTATATCGCAGGGTCTTTCTGAGCTTCCTGGTCAATGATGGCGAAGTTATTGCTCATCAACGTGCAGTATTCAGGCACGGGGCAGCGCGTGTAGATGAAAGTTAGAAGCAGAGCCTTGCCCTTGTACTGTGCAAGGTGAACGGGCTTACCATCCTGATTGATTAGATGGAAATCTGGAACGTCGTCGCCGGGTTTGAGCGTTGAAGAACTTTCAGGCGTCGTCGCACTCTGGGCCGCGCTCTTCTGAGTTATCACGACATCTTCCAGCCACGCAGAATCGTCCGTTACGACGAGCGTGGCCTGTATCTCGTCGCCGGGCTTCATCACGTCTAGCGGCCACGCATCCTTTAACTTGTAAGGCATGGTCATCGCTTCCATGTAGCCCTTTACCTCTTCGTGCGAGATGGTTGCGGTCTTGTTCGGTTTATCAACAGAGACGACCGTGCCTTTCAGTTCATACCGCTTGCCCTGCGGCTGCGGCTTGGATTGGCAAGCAGTCAGCAGAGCGCAGAGAAGCAAAATAAAAACTTTGCGTTTTTGCATCCTTTTACTTTGCGCTCCAGCGTGAAATTTTTCTCGCAAGAGCGCAAAGATGTTTTGTGATAGGTTGAATTTCATGTTTTGACTTAACGGCGTTGGAGTTGTTCTGTGTAGAGCATCTGGTACGTCCAGTAGTTCGGCAGAACTTTATAGACGTAGTCTTTCGATTGAGTGAATCCGATTTCGAGCACGTAGCGGTCCGGCTCATTTGAATGCGCGCGGGCAGTCCAGCGAGCGACATTGTCCTCGCCTCCGTTGTAAGAGGCTGCGACGGCCTGCGGCATGTCAGGGAATTGACGGAAGAGATTTCCCATGTACTGCGAGCCGAATAGAACAGCCATGCGCGGGTTGTAAAGATCATCCTGCCTGAAATCTTTTAAGTTCAACTGCGCAGCGATTGTGTTCGCAGTCGAGGAGATGAATTGAAGAAGGCCGCGCGCCGCCGCATTCGATTTAGCTTCCGCACGGAAGCGCGACTCCTGCCGCATGATTGAAAGAACGAATCGCGGGTCAACGCCGCGCGGGCTTGCGTACTCAAGAAGCGCGTCTCTGTAAGGAGCGGGATAGAGCATCTCCAACGCCTCGCGCGGAGCGAGTTCGAGAAGATAGTCGGAAGGGACCTTCTTCCAGAGCGGCTCTGCGTAACGAATCGCGTGATTGGCATTGTCGCCGCGCTTGAATAGAACGGCGAACGTGTATTGCGCGTCGCGCGAAAGCGTTGAAGAAGGAGCAGAAGCATTATTGCTCGCTGATGAATCAGATGCTTTCTTATCACCGGCTACCTCCGACGAGCCGAGAGCATTTTCAGCGACGGCGAGTTCCGGTGCGCCCTCGTCGTAAAGGCCAAGAAAGAGAAGCTCGTCTGCGATGGCTTTATGCGTTGGCGAACTGTTCGGATTAGCTTGATCGCCTGTCAGAACATTTTGTCTCCCCGTCTGAAGGAGTTGTCCCGTCGGGACGTTATTGTAAGCGGGAAGCTCCGAGTAAGCGCGGCGCACAATCTCCATCAACTCATTTCTCACAGCATCATCTTCAGTCAAACGAAGCGCGTTCTGTGCGGCGCGTCGAGCATCCTCAAATTGTCTGTTCGAGAGTGCTTTCTGAGCATCGGCGCGTAAAGCTTCCAGGTGTGCCTGAACAGTGCCGCGCGTCTTCTCATCCCGCGCAAGACCACGCAGACGCACGGTTGCGCGACCTCCGTAATATTCATTTCGCCCGTCTGGAATTGATAGGTAAGCGTTGACGGCCTCTTCAGTTCTTCCCAATTGTTCGAGAAGGTAAGCGCGCGTGAAAGCAATTTCAATCTGGCTTGTGCCGCCCGGAGTATTCGTTCCTCCAAGATTCGATTCATTATGAAGCGCGTCGAAATCCGAAAGAGCAGAAGCCCAAGCGCCTTGCGCCAGATGTATGCGCGCCTGAGAGAAGAGAGCGAGCGCTGCTCCTAATTGTCCCTTGAATCGTGCGCGCGCAGCTTCGGCCCACGAGAGAGCTTCCGCGTCGCGCCCAGCATCTCTGAGCGTGTCAATGATGTTCAAGTATGGGCGCTCTGCATTAGTTCCACCGCCGTAGCGCTGCATATAACTTTTATAAGCATTGATAGCATCATCGAATCGTTTCAATCGAGAGTAAGCGCCGCCCGTAAAGTTCAGTGCGTCGCGCGCGTTCGAGCTATCTGGAAATTGAGTCGTGACCTTCTGGAAATAGTTGGTTGCTTCTTCATAGTTTCCTTCCTGATAAAAACCGCGCCCGATCATGTATAGGGCTTCGGGCACGCTTGAGCTTTGAGCGTATCGTTCTACGATTGCCTGATAATGGCGGCGCGCTCCTGCAAAGTCTCGGTTGAAGTTGTAGATTGCAGCGCGGCGCAGGTGCTCGCTCTCCGCAAGCTGCGGCGCGCTCTTCATTAAAGCCTCTTCGCTTCCGCTGTCTAATAGATCAAGCCCGCGCACGCCCGCCAGAGCGAAGTCATCGGGCTGCGAAGCATTCGGCAATTGCGTCACTAATTGGTTGAAAGCCTCTTGCGCAGCACCTTGTTGTCCGCTTTGCAGGTAAGCCTGGCCTATGAGCGCGAGCGCTTCGCGCGCGGAAGAGTTGCCTTTGGCGTCCGCGCGTGGACGAAACGTTTGAATTGCAGAAGCATAGTCCTTGCTCTCGAAGAAACTCTCGCCAAGTCGCGCTGTGACTGCATCGCGCAAGAGACTCGTCGGCGCAGTCGCAAGAAGCTGCCGCAACTTTTCCCGCTCAAGCGTGAGATCGCCCGTCACGCGCGCAATCTCCGCCAGATGCCACAAAGCGTACTGCGAAAGAATCGAGTTGCGCGCTACGACCTTTTGATAACTTGCGGTCGCTGTCGATGCGTTACCCATTCGTTCTGAAAGACGACCAAGCAGGTAATCGTAGTTGTTCAAGGTGAAAGCAGAAGGGTCTGTTGCGCTGAGCGATTGAAGTTCCGCGAGAGCAGTCTTGTAATCCTTGCTCTCCACAGCAGAACGAATGTGGTCATGGCGCTCGCGCACACTTTGCGCAAAGAGATTCTGAGCAGTAAGAAGTAGAAAGATAATAGCGACGAGACAATAAAGCCTGTTCTGTTTCAGCATGTTTGCGATTATCGTTCAGTCTCGACGGATAACTCAAGCAGCGCTTTGGCGATGCTAATCGTTCAGCGAATTTATGCTAGGATTCGGCGAGACGATGAATCCGATGAAAATAGAATGTGAAAAAAAGAGAGCGCAATTATTGGATGGCGCACGCGTGGCCGAAGAGATAAAGCGCGAGGTCGCCGAAGATATTGAAAGGCTAAAGCGCGAGCATGGCGCTGTGCCTTGCCTTGTGGTCGTGCGTGTTGGCGAAGACCCTGCATCGCGTGTCTATGTTAGAAACAAAGTGCGAACCTCAGAAGCCCTGGGCTTGCGTTCCGAGCATCGTGCGCTCAAGGCTGAGACAACTACGGAAGAGTTGCTTAATCTCATCGAAGGTCTGAACGCGCGGGACGACGTTGATGGAATACTCGTGCAATTGCCTTTGCCGAAGGAGATTGATGAGCGGCGCGTGATTGAGGCTATTGATCCGGCGAAGGATGTTGACGGGTTTCATCCAATCAACGTTGGCCGTCTTTCGTTAGGCCAGGAGACGCTTGCGCCCTGCACGCCCGTGGGAATCATAGAGCTACTTGAGCGCAATGCAATTACTATCAGCGGCGCAAACTCCTGCATCGTCGGGCGCAGCCAGATTGTGGGCCGCCCCGTCGCACAACTCCTCTTGCAACGCGATGCGACTGTCATCATCTGTCATTCACGAACACGCGACCTTTCATCAATCACCCGGCAGGCGGACGTACTCATCGCAGCAATCGGGCGACCGGGTTTCATCAAAGGAGAACATATCAAGCCGGGGGCGACTGTGATTGATGTTGGAATCAATAGGGTGACGGATGAAGCACAGGCGCGTGAGTTGTTTGGCGAGGAAGCAGAGAAGCGAATCGAGATTATAAGAGCGCGCGGTTACACGCTCGTTGGAGATGTGCATCCGGCGGAAGCGGACCAGGTTGCGGGCAGGCGAACGCCTGTTCCCGGCGGCGTTGGATTGTTGACCGTTGCGGCGTTGATGAGAAATACGTTGAAGGCTGCGCGTTGGCGGCGTGGGTTGTGAAAAGAGGAGTTTATCAAAGGGCTTTTAGTAAAGAAGAGTTTTAATGCAGAGGGCATAGAGAGAAGCGCAGAGAACGCCGAAAGAGAGAGAGATGTTAAGAGTCGGTTTGACGGGTTCGATTGGAGTTGGAAAGTCTTTCGTCTCTTCTGTGTTCACTGAGCTTGGCTGTCATGTGCTGGATGCTGACAGGACTGCGCGTGATGTTGTTGCGCCGGGAGCGCCGGGCCTCAGCGCTGTGGTCGAAGCTTTCGGAGATGAAATCTTGCAGTCGGATGGGACGCTCGACCGCGCGCGTTTGGGCGCGATAGTTTTTGAGGACGAGAAAAAACGGCTGCTCTTAAATTCTATACTGCACCCGTTTATAATCGCCGCGCAGGACGAACAGTTGCGTGATTGGGAGAGTGAGGACGCGCGAGGAATCGCCATAGTTGACGCGGCGCTGATGATTGAGTCCGGTGGCTACAAGCGTTTTGATAAACTGATCGTTGTGCATTGCAGCCCCGAAGTTCAGCTTGAGCGTCTGATTGCGCGCAATCGGATTTCGCGTGAGGAAGCGGAGCGCCGCATCCGAGCACAGATGCCGCAAAGTGAGAAGAAACTTTACGCGGATTTTTTGATTGACACATCAAACGGCTTTGACGACACGCGACATCAAACAGAAGAGGTTTACGAAAAATTGCGCGAGATTGTGTCAGCCAAAGAGCGAGAAGTGATAAGATAGCTTTCGGTTCTATTATGTCTATCAGGACGAGACAAAAGCGTAAGAGAGTCTTCAGAAGATGGCGAACGCCCGTCGCCTCCCTGCTTCTTGTCGTGATGGCTTTGACTAGCGGCTGTTTTTTAGACCAGGAGGTTGAGCAGTATTACGGTCGTGCGGTCGCTCCACACTCGCAGGAGTTTCGTTGGAGCGACGGTGGATTGCCGCAGGTCTTCGATCCTGCTCTTGCGGCTGTTCCGCCAGACACGGATGCCGTGCGCGCGATGTTCGAGGGGCTGACCGAATATGACCCGAAGACGCTTGCGCCCGTGCCCGGTGTTGCAACGAGGTGGGAGTCTTCTACAGATAATCGTGAGTGGACCTTTTATCTACGCCACGATGCGCGCTGGTCAAACAACGACGCGGTCACGGCGCATGATTTCGTTCGCTCGTGGCAGCGTACCTTGCAACTAGGAGAACGCGCGCCTCACGCACGGCTCTTGAAAAATATAGAGGGCGCAATGCCCGTTGCTGCAAACAGCCAGCCGCAGCCTTCAACGGAAGCGCAAGCGAACACTCCACGCGAACAGAACGGGAAAGAGGAAGCGAAGAAGGAAACGAAACCGGAAGCGCCGCCGCAGCCGAAATTCGGAGTCGAGGCGATTGACGATTACACTCTGCGTGTGCGCCTGGTCGAGCCTGATCCAAACTTTCCAGCGCTTGTCTCTCATCCAGTCTTTCGCCCGGTCCATAATGTTGACGACATTTCAGCGATCATAAATGCTTCAGCCTCACAGCGCCCTATCTCTAACGGTGCTTTTCAGTTGTCGAAGGTTGGAGCGGACGGCGTTCTGCTTGAGCGCGCGAAGAACTATTGGGACTCGCAGGCAGTATCTCTACAGCGCGTGCAGTTTGTTCCGGCTCAAGATGCGGAGACGGCACTGTTGGCCTACCGCGCGGGCGAAGTTGACGCCGTAACGAACGCAGGCTTTGAGCCGTTGGCTATAAAACTGCTTGCGCCGTACAAAGATTTTCGGCGCGCAACTTTTGGCGCTCTTACCTATTACAGCTTTAACATGTCGCACGCTCCGTTTGATGACGTTCGCGTGCGCGAGGCTCTGACGATTGCGATTGACCGCGACCGCATAAGCGAGGACGAGATGGGCGGCGCAACCGAGCCTGCCAAAAAGTTTCTGCCCACAGAGATGACTGCGGCTGTGGATGCGAACCATGCTCAAACTCCGCAAATTGAGCGTGACCTTGTGCGCGCTAAAAAGCTATTGGCTGATGCGGGCTTTCCAAATGGTAAGGATTTCCCGAAGATAAGATTGCTGGTCAACCGCAACGCACAACAGCGCGAAGTGGCAGAGTCAGTCGCAAGCGTGTGGCATGGCGCGCTCGGCATTGAGACGGAGATTGTTCTGAAGGATTGGAACGACTATGAGCTTGCGTTTCGATCAGGCGATTACGACGTGGCGCGGCGAAGTTACGTCATGCAGACCTTGGATGAATCGGACAACCTGCGCGAGATGCTCGAACAGGATGCAGCCTCCTTGAATCCTTCTCAGCAAACAGGAGCGCAGGCTGCTCTGACGCCTGAGAAGAACAGCAAGACGGGCGAAGTCAAAAAAGAGAATGAAAGAGAGGCGGGCGCAGTATCCTCTATGCCGCTGCCTGTAATCTCTGAAGCGCAGGCCATGAAGGAACTGCCTGCCATGCCCATCTACTTCGCAGCCTCTTATTCACTGGTCAAGCCTTATGTCGCGGGCTTTGATACGAACCTGCTCGACGCGCCGTCACTAAAGCGCGTTCGCATAGACACAACCTGGCAGAAGCCGCCGCAGGCTTTGATAATCTGGTTGAAGACAGGCGAGTGATGACGAAGGGGAGCGAGCCGGGCGTGCGCGTGCAACTCTGCGCTCCATTTTTCGCATCCGTAAATCATTCCTGTTCTGAGCGTCAAGCTTATCTTGATTGCCGAAGCCCCTGCGTGATAACGTGATGCTCAAGACGAGACGTTGTGCCAAAAGAAGTTTGTTCTCCCTTGTTTCGGTTTAGAATTACGGGAAGCGCGCGAGAGCTTTAACTGTCCGCGCTCAAGTCTTCAGCAAGAGGAGTTATAACTCATGTCCTTTTTACGCTCCGCGCAGTTTAATCTAGCAATCGCTTTAGTCTCGCTCTCGCTTCTAGCAATCGGATGCTCTGTTTCGGCTGGTAACGATCCGTATTTCGGACGAACCGCACCACCGCAGAACCACACGCTGCACTACGTGACAGGCTCTGAGGTCGAATCCCTTGACCCGCAGGTCGGTACGGGCCAACCGGACACGCGCATCTACATGGCGCTTTTCGAGGGGCTTGTCGAATATGGTCCGAAGACCACGTTGCCTATACCGGGCGTCGCGGAGAAGTGGGATTTGAATAAGGATTCATCCGAGTTCGTCTTTCACCTGCGCCACGATGCGCGCTGGTCAAATGGCGATCCGATTACGGCAGATGATTTCGTCTATTCATTCCGGCGAGGATTCTCGCCAGCGCAAGCCTCGCGCGCAGCCTACCTGGGCTATTACATCAAATACGCCGAAGCCTACAACGAGGGCGCTGTCTTCGTGCGTGATCCGAAACCGAATGCGCAGGGCGAATACACTTATGTGCTCGAAAAGGATGTGAAGCCTGAAGCGACGGGCATAGAGGCTGCGACTGAACGCGCGCCCGAAGGCGAAGACGCTTCGCTTGATACTCCATTTCATCATTTCATGCACGCGCCTTCGCGCCTTGTTCTTCCCGGAGATGAAAAAGATCGCGCGGAAGAGATTAATAAAGACCCTAAGTTGAAAGCTGCTGTCGCAGGCAAGGAGTTTGTTCCCGTCAAGGCTGAAGACATAGGCGTCGAGCCAATTGACCCTTACACGCTCCGCGTAACTTTAACGCAGCCCGCGCCGTTCTTCATCAAACTCATGGCGCACCAGTTCTTCCGCGTCGTGCCGAAGAAAGCGATTGAGCAGTACAAGGACACCTGGACGCAGCCCGGCCACATCATCTGTAGTGGTCCGTTCGTGCTAAAGGAGTGGAAACCTTATAACCGCGTCGTGGTGGAACGCAACCCTTATTATTGGGATAAGACAGAATATTGGAAGCAGTCGCCGACGGGCGAAAAGATAGAGCAGATCATCTATTACCCGCTTCAGGATAATTCGACGATTATGAATCTTTACAAGTCCGGCGAGATTGACGCATTTCTCAATCACACTGTCCCGAAAGCCTGGCTGGACGTAATCATTCCGAAGCGCGATTACATGGACGCGCCCGAAAATGCGATTGACTATTATGACTTCAATTGCAAGAAGCCGCCTATGACGGACGCTCGTGTTCGCAAAGCTTTCAACCTTGCGGTTGATAAAGAGGCTTATGCTAAGTGGCGAAAGATCGTGAAACCCGCCTCCACCTTCGTTCCCGCAGGAATTTTCCCAAGCTACCCGACGCCGCAGGCGGAACTATTCAATCCGCAGAAGTCAAGACAACTGCTCGCAGAGGCTGGCTATGCGGACGCTCACGGCAATTACGATCCGAAGAAGTTTCCCGTCAACGATGTCGAGTTGACTTACAACCCTGACGGCTCGAACGGCGAGATTGCCGAGTGGGTGCAGGCGCAGTGGAAACAGAATTTACAACTTACAATCCCGCTCAAGGCTCTGGAGTTCAGAACGTTTCTCACCGCGCGTCCGAAGGGCGAGTTCAAGGGGATAGCGCGCGATGGCTGGGTTGGAGATTACATGGACCCGTTCACTTATCTTGGTCTCTTCGCAAGCGGTGCTGGAGATAACGGAACGCAGTGGACCGATCCGAAGTTTGACAAAATGTTGGATGACGCCAACCGGATTCCTGATCCGCAAGAGCGCTACAATGCTCTGGCAAAGGCTGAAGCTTACCTGCTCGACCAACAGCCTTTCCTTCTTCTCTCCATTCCCAAAGTTAACTGGATGAAGAAGCCTTACGTGAAGGATATGTTTCCGAATCCGGGAACGCTGCACGCGTGGAAGTTTGTTTACATTGAGACAGACCAGTCGCGCTGGGATCAGGGAACGCCCGACATGACAGGCGAGGAGTTGGGTCTTGCAGACTGGCAGAAGGAGCAGACAGCGTCCGCGCGCTAATCTGCTAAATCTGGAAGAGGGTTCATCATGCTGCGCTTTATCATTCGCCGCCTTATAGTCATCGTGCCGATGGTGCTGATCGTCGTCACCTTGACGTGGGGACTGATTCGCCTTGCGCCCGGCAACTTCTACACGGGCGAAAAGAGAATCCCAAAGGCAATTGAAAAGAACATACGCGAAAAGTATGGATTGAACAGGCCCTGGTACGTGCAGTACGGCAAGATGATGGGCAGCGTGCTGCGCGGCGATTTCGGAATGTCGCTCACCTACCCGGGGCAATCCGTTAATCAAATTCTGTGGAGCACTCTTCCAGTCTCGGCAACGCTCGGCTTGCTCGCTTACATTCTTGCGCTTGCTGTAGGAGTGACTACTGGAACGATTGCCGCACTCAAGCAGAATTCAAAATGGGATTACGCATCAATGGCTTTTGCCATGCTCGGCATCTCGATTCCAAACTTTGTGCTTGGACCGCTTCTAGTGCTTCTATTCTCGCTCACGCTCTTTTGGCTTCCGCCTGCGCTCTGGGGCGGCGGCTCGCCCGCAAATCTTATCCTGCCTGTCTTGACGCTCTCAGCCATCTATATGGCTTTCATAGCGCGTCTGACACGCTCTGGAATGCTGGAAGTTCTGCGCTCAGATTATGTGCGGACGGCGCGTGCCAAAGGGTTGAGCGAGGTTCAGGTTGTCTTTCGTCACGTGCTAAGGGGCGGCATCATGCCTGTCGTTTCTTTTTCCGGTCCAGCGCTCGCGTTTCTGATTGCGGGAACTGTCGTGGTCGAACGGGTCTTCGCGCTGCCCGGGCTTGGAAACTATTTCATCAACGCAAACTTTGCGCGCGACGAGCCGCTAATCATTGGCATAGTCGCTTTCATCTCAATCGCGGTTCTGATCTTCAACCTGCTGGTTGACATAGGCTATGCATACATTGATCCGCGCATACGGTACTGAAACGCTATGAAAGACGAACGACAAGAATCCGATGCAAGACAAACGGGAACAGAGCCAGCCCTGACTCCGCTCGGTACGCCACAGGAGCCTCCCATTCGTGCGCGCGAAGGCGACATCATACACACTTCGCCTGAGTTGGCCGTCGGAGAAGCTGACGTGCGTTCAGCAGAGCATGGCGCAGAACTTGTCGCAGGCACTTCTTTGTGGAAAGACGCATGGCGAAGGCTTCTAAAGAACAAACTCGCAGTGTTCGGATTGGCCGTAACGATCTTCATCATCCTTGCTTCAATCGTCGGTCCACTAATAATAAGAAAGACCACTGGCTTCACTTACGACTTCATTCCACCCGACGTGAATCTTGAACGCTCGTTCGCGCCCTTCACATCGCCCGACGGCGCATTCTCATGGGCGCATCCTATGGGCACGGATGATTCTGGACGCGATGTGCTTGCTCGTGTGCTGGATGGCGGGCGCATCTCTCTTATGGTCGGATTGGTCTCAACTATTGTCTCGCTCATCATAGGCATTAGCTACGGCGCTGTTTCAGGCTACTTCGGCGGACGCTTGGACGATTTAATGATGCGCGTAGTTGATGTGCTCTACTCGCTGCCTTACATAATGATCGTCATAGTGCTTCTCTCCTTCTTCAAGGGAGCGAGCGCCCCTGTATTTCTTACGAAGATTGTCAGCTACTTTGGCGGAGGCCAGGATGTAGTTCAGTTGGTCCTGCTTTTTATGGCGCTCGGTGCTGTTTCATGGCTCACGATGGCGCGCATTGTTCGCGGGCAGGTGATGTCTCTGAAGAATCAGGAATTCGTGCTCGCGGCCAAAGCCACAGGTGTTTCGCAAAGGAGAATAATCTTTCGTCACCTTGTGCCGAACACCCTTGGTCCGGTGATCGTCTATGCGACGTTGACCGTTCCATCCGTGATGTTGACCGAAGCGTTCCTTTCGTTCTTAGGTCTTGGCGTGCAGCCGCCACACGCATCATGGGGAAGCCTTGCTTCAGAAGGAATCAAGAACATTGCAATCTTCCCCTGGCAACTGATCTTTCCCGGAGTGACTATGGCGCTCGCGCTCTTCTCCTTAAATTTCCTGGGCGATGGATTGCGCGACGCCCTCGACCCGCAGATGAGAAAGGTGTGACGATTTTGGATTTTAGATTTTGGATTGAAAGAGGAATCACGACCATGTTCAATCCGTTCGCTAATCCAAAATCCAAAATCCAAAATCTAAATTCCAAAATATGAATGATGGAAACATTCTTTCGGTCAAAGACCTTAGAACATATTTCGAGACTGAAGACGGAACGGTCAAGGCCGTTGACGGGATAAGTTTTGATCTGGAGCGGGGCGAGACGCTTGGCATTGTGGGCGAGTCCGGTTCTGGAAAGTCCGTCACGAATCTCTCCATCATAAGGCTCATACCTGATCCGCCGGGCAAGATAGTTTCGGGCGAGATAATTTTTGACGGCGAGGAC
>Ga0066662_10000237_pt1 | contig 23925 bp, 27 predicted proteins | sample GraSoiAngelo_111_FD_133939 | JGI IMG/M metagenome (GOLD analysis project Ga0066662, IMG submission 133939) | Grasslands soil microbial communities from the Angelo Coastal Reserve, California, USA - 14_0903_12_40cm | ecosystem: Environmental > Terrestrial > Soil > Grasslands | place: USA...
AATTTTCGCATGGGCGGGCAGCAGCGGGGCAGATTCCTCCGCCCTACTCACGCGCTGAAGAAAACGCGCGTGAGCTTAACGGGCGTTCGGAATGACATCTCTCATTGGGATACAGCATGGTGTTCCTAAAGTAAGTGACATTAGCCGAGGGCGGCTGCGATCCAAAAAGTTTTTGGCGGGTACCCAAATTTCAAATTTCAACTTTTAAATTTAAAATCGGTGTCATGACTGACGGCAATCATCACCACCTTGCTCCGCGCACGGTGCAGGAATCACAATCGGAGATGGCAGAGGTTGTTCTGCCCAACGACGCTAATCCTTTAGGCAATCTGCTCGGCGGACGGCTGATGCATCTGATCGACATTGCCGGGGCCATGGCCGCGCATCGCCACGCCCGCAGCTATGTAGTAACGGCATCCATGGATCACATTGATTTTCTTTCTCCAGTGCACATCGGTGATCTGCTGATCCTGCGTTCGTCAGTCAATCGCGCCTTTCGCACATCGATGGAGATCGGCGTGAAGTGCTGGGTGGAAAACTATATTGCCGGAACCAGCCGCCATGTGGCCTCGGCTTATCTGACTTTCGTTGCCGTAGATAAACACGGACACCACCAGCCCGTGCCCCAGATCATTCCTGAAACCGAAGAAGAGAAGCAGCGCTATGAAGGCGCAGGCCGCCGGCGCGAGATACGCAAGGAAGAGCAGGAGCGGAGGCGGACCCTCAAGAAAAATGGGTAAATGGGTAATTTGGAATGGGTAAATTGAAGATCGGGTGATCTGGTGACCGGGTGATCGGGTGATCGGAACCAGGCATCAACTGCGTCGCTAATGGGTGCTACATGGGCGCGAGTAGTGGCGGTATTCAATTTCCAAATTACCCATTTACCAAATTCTTCTTCGCGGCAAGCTGCTTATGCTGAGAGGCTCTCTGCCCGTGCCGTATAATCAACTTAACCACATGGCTCACGGACACACACATGGCGCGCCGCAGCCCGGCCCTACACCGTTGCCGGGCATCAAAAACATTGTCGCAATCGGTTCAGGCAAAGGTGGAGTCGGAAAGACCACCGTCGCCGTGAACCTCGCTGTAGCCCTGGCGAAAATGGGTTACCGCACCGGACTGCTCGATGGCGACGTCTACGGCCCCAATGTCCCGCTGATGATGAACACCAACATGCAGCCGCGGGTGCTGGGTGAGAACCGCATCGAGCCGCTGCAGAGTTATGGAGTGAAGATCATCTCCGTAGGCTTTCTGAATCCCGGCGACAAGCCTCTGGTATGGCGCGGCCCCATGCTGCACTCGATCATTCGCCAGTTCCTGCAGCAGGTAGAGTGGGGGGAGTTGGATTATCTCATCGTTGATCTGCCGCCAGGCACCGGAGACGTGGTGATCTCGCTTTTCCAGACGGTTCCACTCACGGGCGCGGTGGTGGTCTCAACTCCTTCTGATGTTTCTCTTCAGGATGGACGCAAGGCCATCGAAATGTTCCGCACTGCTCGCGTAGACATTCTGGGGCTGGTGGAAAACATGAGCCACTTTGTCTGCCCGCATTGCCACCATGAGATCGACATCTTTTCCAAAGGCGGAGTGGCGCGTACCGCAGAGCAGTTCAGCGTTCCATTCCTGGGATCGATTGAGCTTGATCCTGACATCCGTAAAGGCGGCGACAGCGGCAGACCGGCGGTGCTGGAAGGTGAGAACTCTCCGCATTCAAAGTCACTGTACGAATTCACACGCAAGCTGATCGAGCGCGTGGAGCAGGTGAACGGGACGCAGAGTGATAGCGTGATTCAGATTCAATGAAGCTTCTAGAAGCTAGAAGCCAGCAGCTTTCTTTAGCACTCTTGCCGTCCCTCTGCTAATACTTGACACTAAGTGGCTAATATTCCTACAATTTAGCTGCTGACAGAAACTGAATCTCCCAGCTAAGTTTCTGCATCTAAAGAACTTAGACGTATAAGACTATGCCAACCCCGGCACAAATCGGGCATCGTGAGCGGGAGATCCTTACTGCCATCATTGAGACTTATATTTCCAATGGCGAACCCGTAGGATCTCGCACCCTCTCGCGCTTGAATAAAGACGGGCTAAGCCCGGCTACCATCCGCAATGTGATGGCTGACCTGGTGGATGCCGGCTTTCTCGAGCAGCCGCACACCTCTGCGGGACGTGTGCCCACGGCGGCGGCGTATCGCTATTACGTCGACCAGATTTCCGGCAAGGCGATACTGGCGCCCGCGGACCAGAGCCTGATTTCCGAGAACCTGGAAGGTGTGGTCAGCATCCAGGAATTTCTAGAGCGCACCTCGCATGTGCTTTCGCAGGTATCGAGCGGGGTGGGAGTGGCGATCGGCCATACCGGCGCAACCAACGCGCTGGAGCACGTATATTTTTCCCGGCAGGGACCAAACAAAGTTCTGGCAGTGGTAGTGACTAAATCCGGCATCGTCCATGACCGCATGATGCGGCTGGAGAACGACCTTTCGCAGAGCGATCTGGATACCGCCGCCCGCTACATCAACGAAAATTTCAGCGGCTGGACCATGGACGCGATAAAGACTGAACTGGCGCGCCGCATCGAAAAAGAACGCAACGAATATGACCGGCTGATGAAGAGCCTGGAACAGCTCTACAAAAGCGGCGCCCTGGCTGCCGAAGAGCCGGCCAGGAGCATCTTTGTTGAAGGCGTAGCCAATCTGGTGGCCAACGAGCAGGACCGTGAGCGCCTGCGCGACTTGCTGAAGACCCTGGAAGAGAAGCAGCGGATGGCAGAGCTGCTTTCCGCTTACCTGGATACACAGGGGCAGTCAGTCCGGGTAGTGATCGGGCTGGAAGAGGCTGTTCCGGAGATGCGCAACTTCGTGCTGATCGGAGCTCCGGCCAAGGTAGGGGATGAAATGCGTGGATCACTGGCGGTCATCGGTCCCACGCGCATGGATTACCAGCATACAATTACGGCGGTTGCCTATATTGCGCAGCTCTTTGACAAGCTGCTGAACGAGACCGCGTGAAAATTCCAATCAAAAGATCAGGTTCAAAGGTAGAGATGAGTAAGTCCAACGGACAAGCGGATATCCGCACAGACGAACAGAAGAACGAAGTGCTCGAGCCAGAGCTTCCACCGGCCGATCCCAATGACGGCTTTACCGAAAAGGAGAGTTCCGCGCAGGGAAAAGCCGCGCAGAATCCTCCGGCACCGCCGTCCAATGATCCACCGGCTGCCGCAGAGGAACTCCCGAAGCTGCGCGCCGAGCGTGACAATCTTTTAGACCGGCTGGCGCGGCTGCAGGCGGAGTTTGACAATTACCGCAAGCGCTCCCAGAAGGAGAATGCAGAGTTCCGAGACTACGCGGTTGCCGATGCGGCAAAAAACCTGCTGCCGGTGATTGACAACTTTTCGCTGGCATTGAAGAATGCCGCTGCCAATCCTGAGAACTTCAAGAAAGGCGTGGAGTTGATCCATAAGCAGCTTCAGGATGTGCTGCAGAAGATGAACGTGCAGCGCGTTCCGGCCCAGGGGCAGCCATTCGATCCGCGCATTCACGAGGCGATTGAGATGGTGGACAGTTCTGAGGTGCCGGACAATCACGTGCTGGAAGAGCTGCAACCCGGCTACAAAATCAAGGAACGTCTCCTGCGTCCTGCCATGGTGCGGGTTGCGAAGAACCACAATTCAGTCAACTGAGGTAGATTTTGGCCACACAGGTAAAACGCGATTATTACGAGGTGCTCTCTGTTCAGCGCACCGCAAGCGAGCAGGAGATCAAGAGCGCCTACCGCAAGCTCGCTATGCAGTACCATCCTGACCGCAATCCCGGCAACCCGGAGGCGGAGGAGAAATTCAAGGAATGCACCGAGGCTTACAGCGTTCTGATTGATTCGGAGAAGCGCGCCCGCTATGACCAGTTTGGCCATGCCGGAGTAAGCAACGGCGCAGGCGGCTTCAGCGGTTTTGATCCTGCGAACTTCGGCGACTTCAGCGATATCTTTGGCGACATCGTCAGTGACTTCTTCGGTGTGAACACCGGCCGCCGGGGCGGCAGCCGCGTGCAGCGCGGTGGAGACGCGCGCGCCGATCTCAACCTGACTTTTGAAGAAGCAGCCTTCGGCAAAAAAACTGAAATAAAAGTCCGGCGCTACGAGACCTGCGAGCAATGCAAAGGCTCAGGTTCTGCTCCGGGCAAAGGTCCCACCACATGCTCCACCTGCGGAGGCCATGGCCAGGTACGCTATCAACAGGGATTTTTCAGCATTGCCCGCACCTGCCCAACCTGCCAGGGCTCAGGACGAGTCGTTTCCGATCCGTGCACCAAGTGCAAAGGCGAGACGCGGGTGATGCGCGAACGCACCGTTCCGGTCTCGGTGCCTGCGGGCGTGGAAGATGGAACGCGCATCCGTTACCAGGAGCAGGGCGATTTTGGAGCGAGTGGCGGTACTGCGGGTGATCTGTACATAGTCCTGCATGTGAAGCCGCATGCTTTCTTTGAGCGTGAAGGCAAAGACCTGTTCTGCTCTGTGCCGATCTCTTTCAGCCAGGCGGCTCTGGGCGCGGAGATCACCATCCCTACGCTTGAAGGTGAGCACAAGTTGAAGATTGCTGAAGGCACGCAGTCGGGCACAGTATTCCGGGTGAAAGGTAAAGGTGTTCCTTCGATCAAGGGTGGCGGCAAGGGCGACCTGCATGTTCAGGTAAGAGTGCAGACGCCTGCCAAGCTGACGAAAAAGCAGCGTGAGCTGCTAGAAGAATTGGGCGGCGCTTCTTCGATTGAGAACAAACCCGAACCCCGCGGGCTGTTCGAGAAAGTGAAAGAGATCTTTGGTTAGATTTGCCCACCTTTACATGTGGTTCGTAATTATTGTGGCAGGCATTTCCGGGCTTCCCCGGCTTCTGCTGGCCCGCCGTTTCGCAGAACTGCAAAAGGCCAAATTGCAGCAGAAAAGTTCCATCCGCCGCAACCGCATTCTCGGTTTTGGCACTCTGCTGGTCGTGGTTTCTTTTATTGCTCTGTATTTCAGCCGCTGGGGGCATGAAATCTGGATCGAGATTGCCATTGTCTTCTCGATTCTCAGCGCCGCCGAATTTTTCCTTCAGTCGCAGTTTCCCAATGTTGAATCTCTGGTCTTCCAGAACCGCCTGCTGGGCATTCTCTATCTCGGTCTCTCCATCGGCTCTTACATCCTGTTATCCCGTGTATGACGCGCCGCCGCTGGATTGCCGACCGCGTACTTGGCGACCGCGCCTGGCTCACTGGAACAAATGCCGCGCACCTCGCAAAAGTCTTAAGAGCAAAAGAAGGGCAGCAGTTCGATATCGCTGCTGAAGGCCTGCTGCGCGAGGGCACGATCGTCTCGATTACTCCTGAACAGGTTGAATTTGAGTTAGGAGCAGCGGTGGAAAGCACTCCGCTGCCGGAAATTTCTGTGCTGCTGAGCATCTTCAAGTTCGATCGCCTGGAGTGGGCGGTTGAGAAGCTGACTGAATTGGGCGTGAGCAGAATCATTCCTGTAGTTTCACGGCGCACGGAGCCCCATCTGGCCAGGGCGGCGGAAAAACGCGTGGAGCGCTGGCATAAGATCGCTCATGAAGCCGCACAGCAGGCCCGCAGGCTGCAACCGCCTGAGGTTTCTTCTCCGCTGCCGCTGAAGAAAGCTCTGCCACAGACAAGTGGCTGCCGCATCGTGCTCTCGGAAGTGGAAGAGACTGCCTCGGTGAAGTTGGCTGTAGCTCAATGCCAGCCGCCGGTCACTCTGGCTTTCGGCCCCGAGGGTGGATGGGCATCTGAAGAACTCGATTTCTTCCGCGAGACCGGCTGGAAGGCAGCATCGCTGGGCGGCACGATCTTGCGTACAGAAACGGCGGTTATCGCGGCAGTAGCGATTGCGATTTCAGAGTTGGCAGAAGGCTTTGCCGCTGATCAACGCTGATGAACGCTGAAAAATCAAAATCCCCCCAATTTCCTCTGCGCTCTCTGCGGCCTCTGCGGTTGAAGTTTTGTTACACTCTCAAACCGATGACCCCCAAGATTGTTTTCGATGGCCTGGCCTTTCCTGAAGGGCCGCGCTGGCATGAGGATGCACTCTATTTTTCCGACATGCATGATGGCATTGTCTGGAGGCTCACGCCTGAAGGAGTGGCGACGAAGGTTGCAGAGGCGCCCGGCCTGCCCTCCGGGTTGGGATGGCTTCCGGATGGCTCGCTGTGCGTGGTTTCGATGCTCGACCGCCTCCTGCTCAGACATAACGGCCAGGGCTTCACCACATATGCGAAGCTTACATTCGACACGCCATACCCGATCAACGATATGGTCATAGACCGCACGGGCCGCGCCTACATTGGCGGATTTGGCTTTGATCTCAACAAGCGTGAAGCACCTCGTCCCAGTGTGCTCTTCTGTGTAGAAGCCTATGGCAGTGTCAGAGTAGTTGCTGAGAATCTTCTGTTTCCCAACGGCATGGTGATTACGCCCGATGACAAAGCCCTGATTGTGGCGGAGACGTTTGGTACAAAACTGACGGCGTTTACGATTCACAATGATGGCAGCCTCACAGACCGGCGCACCTTCGCCGATCTGAACGGCATTGCCCCTGACGGAATCTGCCTGGATGAAGAGGGTGGCATCTGGGTGGCTTGTCCAACCACTGACACAATCCTTCGCGTGACAGAGGGCGGCAAAGTGACCGACACCATTGCTTTGCCCGGACGCCATTCCTATGCCTGCATGCTGGGCGGCAGTGACCGCCGTGATCTCTATATCTGCACAGCGCAGAGCTTCTATCCCGAGCAGACAAAGATGCAGCGCGCGGGAAAGATCGAAGTGGTGCGCGTGCAGGTGCCGGGCGCAGGATTGCCGTAAAACACGACTTCAAGATTTATTGCAAAGAACGCAAAGGGCGCAAAGATAGCAAGCTTTTGGGGAGTGCTTGCTATACTTCTTCTTCACTTTCCATCAGGAGCTATGAATGCCGCGTCGCCTTCTTCTCGTCTGTGCCCTCCTGGCCAGCGTCTTTACTTTTGCTCAACAGCCGCCTGCTCCGGCAGCGGCAAAGCCTGCGCCCAGGATCACCTATATCCGCGCAGGCAGGCTGTTTGATGGAACCAGCGACAGCACACGCGAGAACGTGGTGATTGTTGTGCAGGATGAGCGGATTCAAAGCATAGGTCCGGCCGCGTCAACGAAGTTTCCCGCAGGAGCAACCGTCATTGATCTTTCTCACGCCACGGTGCTGCCCGGATTGATTGATTGCCACACGCATCTGGGCGCGCGCGCCGATCGTTACGACGAGATTTCCCGCTTCAAAGACTCGCCCTTTCAATCCGCCTTTGCCGCTGTCGTCAATGCGCGCAAGACCCTGGAGGCCGGATTCACCAGTGTTCGCGATGTCGGCTCGCATCCATTCCTGGCGGTTGATCTGCGCAATTCCATCAAAGAAGGACTGGTGCCCGGCCCGCGTATCGTGGCCAGCGGTCCGGCAATCTCGATTACCGGCGGCCACGGCGACCTGAACAACTACTCGCCGCAGACCCGGGTGATCATGTTCCCTGAAGAACGCGACTTTGCCATTGCCGATGGCGTTGACCAGATTCGCCACGTGGTGCGGGCACAGGTGAAATACGGAGTAGATGTAATCAAGATCATTGCCACCGGTGGCGTGCTCTCGAAAGGTGATAGTCCGGGCGCGCCGCAGTTTACCCCGGAAGAGTTGAAGGCCGCTGCTGATGAAGCACACATGGCCGGACGAAAGATTGCCGCGCACGCCCATGGAACGCAGGGCATCAAGAATGCCATTCTCGCCGGGATCGACTCCATCGAACATGCCAGCCTGATTGATGAGGAAGGCATCCGCCTGGCCAAAGAGCACGGCACATACCTGGTGATGGATATCTACAACGACGATTACATCCTCGGCATGGCGCCGCAGTTTGGCCTGCCACAGGAGAACATCGATAAGGAAAAGATGGTAGGCCGCCTGCAGCGCGAAAACTTCCAGAAGGCTTTTCAGGCCGGGGCGAAGATGGCCTTTGGTACGGATGCCGGCGTGTATCCGCACGGCGATAATGCCAAACAGTTCTTCTACATGGTGAAGTTCGGGATGACTCCGGCCCAGGCAATCCACGCAGCTACCACGAATGCGGCTGATTTGATTGGCCGATCAAAAGACGTGGGCAGCATAGAACCGGGGAAGTATGCGGATATCATCGCGGTATCCGCCGATCCGTTGCAGGACGTGCGCGTCCTGGAGAATGTCGGCTTCGTGATGAAGGGCGGCGTGGTGTACAAAAACCTGATTGCGGGGAAATAGCAAAAGCAAAATCTTACCGCTTGATGATACTGATGACAATGATGATACTGATGACAATGATAAGACCGATTAACAGGGATAAACCTGATGAAGTCTGTGTAATGGCGACCCTATTCACTTGAGCCTGCCGGCTTGATTGTCCCATCAGGCAGGCGTTGCAGCGCGGGAGCGTATTCGCCCATGAGTTCACGCCGCCACCACAATCCTTCGCGGCGTTTGCTGGCCAAGTCGGTAAACCAGTACTGCCAGATGACCATCCTGATATTTTCCGGCGGTTTGCCGTGGAAGGGATTTCCGGCGAACAGTTCGAGGACATCATGGTCGTTCTGAAGCAATCGTGCAGCGGTCTGCAGGACAAACGGATTCTCACGCCAGCTTCCCAGCGAGGCAAACCACAAGTTCCAGTCGAGGCGTGGCTGATACGGCGCATAGATGCCCGGCTGCTTCTTGGGGTCTTGCGGCTTGTAGCGGAATGGATAGGCTGTCCAGGTCTGGCCATCATGCGAGCCCTGAAATTCAATTTCATAGCGCGCGTGGGTCATCACTGCGAATAGCCCGTAACTATTGGCGATCCTGAATGGCTCCAGGGCAAGCACCGGGGCCCGTGGCAGCCGCGGAAAGTTCGGTAACGTGGCAAAGAGTAGAGCAGTGGTGACATAGAAGACCCACGCGAGCACCAATGCGGTCAGGCCAAGCCGCACATCGGAGACCCATTGCGGGAGTCGGGACGGACGTGCTTCTGCGGTATCGGTCATCTTGCGCCAGCGTTCCGGCAAAACCGAGCGCAGGAATCCATCATCGAGCAGAAGAAAACCGAGCACGAGGACCAGGTAATTCAGAAAGGTGTAATTGGCGGTGAGGATGATGCCGATCTGAAAAGGCGTGAGGATCAGAAAGCACACAATGCGCCAGCGGCGCGGCAGAAACAGCATGAAGACCAGTACCAATTCCGCCAGGAATGTGACGATCACGGTAAACGCATGGAGCTTATGCGGAAGGTGCTGCACGTACCAGCCAATCCAGGCAGGCAGAGGACAGTTCTGGTAATAATCATCCATGGCGGTGAGGTGCCGCCAGGAGTAGTCGCCGCTGGCCAGTTTGACCACGCCCGATTCGAAATAAATGCGGAACCACTCCCATTGCAGAAGGAAACGGCTGGCGCGGGAAGGGAAGTGTGCCGGGCCCAGGCCGGGGCGCAATCCCGGAGGCGCGAAGAACCAGGAGATGAACCCGGCCTCCAACAGCATGCCGTCTGACTGATAGCCGGAGAAATCCTGAGCAGCGGCCACAAAGGAAAGAAAACATGCAAAACAGATGGCCAGAGCCGCTCTCGGCCACAAATTAAGTACCAGCGCTATCGAGGCCAGTAATCCCACCCAGCACAGCAGCATAAGCATGCCATTGCTGGAAGAGAACCAGAGCAACGTAGGCGCGAACCAGAAATGCTTTATTCCGGGAAAATACTTGGCAACATCCACCAGGTATTCGCCTGCAGGAAGAATTCCCGTGGGGCCAATCAGACCTTTGATCTGGAAGAGCAGCGAGTAAAAAGCGGAGAAGTAGATCAGCCCCAGGAAGCGCAAAAAGATCCAGCGCGGCAGCAGGTGAGTATAGATGCTTTCTTCTGCCGCTTCAGGCACAAATAGCCATGAGATGATCTTGCGCATGACCGGGTCTTTCGAATCGGATGCTACTCCAATGGCCAAAGTTTTGCCCCCGATTACCACAGCGTAGCGGAGCCACAACCAGAACCTTTTACCGCAGAGGACGCAAAGGACGCAAAGGTAATAAAAGTAGTTGGCGGTGTGTTGCTCCCTATGGACCGCACCCGCCCTTGGCTGCGCGGGAGAATTCGTTGCAAGCAGAGAAGAATTCGAACGTTAGCAATGCAAAGGGCGGGAAGGACGCTAAGGTAACTGTTAGTGTTCGTTGTACCACTGCTTCAGCAGATTGATGCGGTCACGTCCTTGCGAATGGCGGAAATTCTTTGCCTGCTCATCCGTAAGTCGAGTGAAATACACGCCCGCTCCTTCATACTCTGAAGATTCCTGCAAATAGTAAGCGCCGCAGGAAAGGCACTGTTTCAGGTCCCAGTCTACAGATTCAGCGTGACCAAGTTCCTCAACCAATTTGTATTTTGGACTTTCGCAGCAAGCCATAGTTTGATGTCAAAGTACCTCTGTAACCTGCAACCCCGAATTCTTTGAAATCTTAAACTACCTGTGGGAAATTCTCGAAAGCAGAGACTCACGTTTGAGCGCTTGCAGAGATTCACATTGCCCGCCCTGGTATTTACTTTGGCCCAAATCAGGACACTACCGCCGCCAGCAGGGCAATCGCATTTGAAAACAGAGTTGGCGGGGAGAACCACTCTTGGACCTAAATACAATTGATTTTGATTGCCAATCCTCCCGAAACGCCGTCAAGATGAACCAATCGAGTAATCTCTATCGTGCCAAATGTCTTTGTCGCGCCGCTGATCCATGGCCGTTCCATGCCTATGGCGCAGGACGGATGACTCCACTGGCTGTGAAATTCCAAATGCGATTGCCCTGCCGCCGCCAGGGTGTGTTTCCCGTACATCGTTTCCCTGTGAAATAATCATCTGTTTTGCCTTGACCATAAAAGCGGCAGGGTTGCCCCTGCGCCTTCAGGAGGCTTCTTGGATTTTCAACTCAACGACGAGCAGGTACAGCTTCGCAAGTCCATTCGGGAATTCGCCGAGCGCGAAATCGCTCCCCACGTTATGGAATGGGACGAAGCCTCACGCTTCCCGATGGAGACCATCAAAGAGCTAGGCAAGATGGGAGTGCTGGGAACCATTTTTCCGGCGGAATATGGCGGGGCGGGGCTGGGCTACATCGAATATGTGATTGCCATCGAGGAACTGTCGCGCGTGGATGGCTCGGTAGGCATCATCGTGGCCGCTCATAATTCGCTGTGCAGCAATCATATTTTCCTGGCGGGCAACGAGCAGCAGAAGCGGAAATACATACCTAAGCTGGCCACCGGAGAGTTCATTGGCGCGTGGGGATTGACTGAGCCCGGTTCCGGCTCCGATGCCGGCGGGGCCCGCATGAGCGCGGTCCGCAAAAATAACGGATGGGTGCTGAACGGAACCAAGACCTTCATCACCAATGGCCATTATGCGGACGTGATCGTGGTGATTGCAGTCACAGACAAGACTGCCCATACCCACGGCCTTTCGGCGTTCGTGGTTGAGAAGAATACCAAAGGTTTTCGCGCAGGCAAGAAAGAAAACAAGCTGGGGCTGCGGGCCAGTGATACCTCAGAGCTGATTTTTGAAGATTGCTGGGTGCCCACCGATGCCCTGCTGGGCAAAGAAGGTGATGGCTTCATCGATGCCATGCGTGTCCTGGATGGCGGACGCATCTCGATTGCAGCGCTGGGGCTGGGTATGGCGCAAGGGGCCTATGAAGCGGCGCTGAAGTATTCCAAACAGCGCCAGCAGTTTGGAAAAAGCATCAGCGAATTTCAGGCCATACAATGGAAGCTGGCGGACATGGCCACCGAGATCGATGCGGCGCGGCTGCTCACCATGCGCGCTGCCGCCATGAAAGACGCAGGCATGAAGACCACTCTGGAATCGTCCATGGCCAAGCTGTATACCGCTGAAGTGGCGGTAAAGTGCGCCAATGAATCCGTGCAGATTCACGGCGGCTATGGCTTTATCAAAGATTATCCGGCAGAGAAGTTTTATCGCGATGTGAAGCTCTGCACCATTGGCGAAGGCACCAGCGAGATACAGAGGCTGGTGATTGCAAGGCAGATATTGAAGGATTGAGAAGATCGGGTCATCTGGTCATCGAAGAATGGGTAAATGAGTAATTTAATATTGGGTAAATGAAACCCATCTGATACTTCCATTACCCATTTACCAACTTACCCATTTGCCCAATCGGGCCCGGGTGAATGCAGGAGTCATAAGACGAACAATCAGGCGACCATTCACGATTGGGTGGAGCGCATCCGCAAGGGTGAGGTGCGGGCGCTGGCGCGCGCCATCAGCGTCATTGAAGACAGCGCGCCCGAATCCACCGCTCTGCTGAAGTCGCTTTTTGCTCATAGCGGCAAGGCCCGCGTCATCGGTCTTACCGGAGCGCCCGGCGCAGGCAAGAGCACGCTGGTGGACCATCTTGCCCGCGAATACCGCAAGCAGGAGAAGACAGTCGGCATTGTGGCGGTTGATCCCACCAGCCCTTATACCGGTGGCGCGATTCTGGGCGACCGCATTCGCATGCAGGCTCATCATGCTGATCCGGGCATCTACATCCGCAGCATGGCGACACGCGGATTTCTCGGCGGCCTGGCGCGCACCACCAACGATGTTGCCACGGCACTCGACGCCAGCGGCAAAGACATCATCCTGATTGAGACCGTGGGCGTGGGGCAGGATGAGGTGGATATTGTGCGGCTCGCGGATATCACCGTGGTGATTCTGGTTCCCGGTATGGGCGACGACGTGCAGACCATCAAGGCCGGCATCATGGAGATCGCCGACATCTTTGTGATCAACAAAAGCGACCGCGAAGGGGCGGACCGCGTAGAACGCGAAATTCGCGCCATGCAGACCCTCGCCATCCGCAAAGACCAGTGGACGCCGCCGATCGTGAAGACTGTGGCCAGTGAAGGCAAGGGAATTACAGACCTGGCTGCGGTGATCAGCAACTATGAGAAATTCCTGCAGCAGAAGAACCTGCTTCTAAAGAAAAAGATCAGCAACTGGCAGGAGCGGCTGGTGGAGATGCTCCGGGATGCGCTGCTTGACCGGTTGATCAACGAACGGATGCAGAAGGGCGACGTGGCACGGCTGGCTGCGGATGTTGCCGAGCACCGCCGCGACCCGTATTCTCTGGTGGAGGAGATCGTGAATACTTATACGGGATTGGGGGATCGGGGGATCGGTTGATCTGGAGATCGGGGCATCGGGTTATTGGAATGGGTAAATGAGTGATTTGGTAAGTGGATAAATGAAATCATGGATCGGCTGAAAATCACAAAATTACCAATTACAACTTCGCCCGATTTCCTGTGCGCCCTTTGCGTCCTCTGCGGTAAAAAATTGGAAGGATGTGTACCCAGGAGCCACGTATGCACATGATTGACCATCTTGGTATTGCGGTGAAGTCACTTGTCCAAGCGCGCAAGTTTTATGAGCAACTCGGGTTGGAAGTGATTACAGAAGAAGAAGTGAAGCACGAAAAGGTGAAGGTGGCCATGATCCCGGTGGGCGAGAGCCGCATTGAGCTGCTGGAGGCCACCAGCGACGATTCAGTGATTGCCAAATTCTTGCAGAAGCGTGGCGAGGGGCTCCATCATGTGGCCATTCATGTTCCGGACTTGTCTCATGCGGTAGAGACACTCAAGGCCAATGGTGCGCGTTTTATTACAGATGAAATCAAAATTGGGGCCGGAGGACACCTCTATGTCTTCGTGCATCCATCAAGCGCTGGTGGAGTCCTGGTCGAGCTGGTACAGGATGCTCCATCGGCAGTCTGATGCGCACAGATCAGAGCAAGTGCGAGTTGAGAATCTGGTCATTGAATAGTTTGGTAATTGTGTAAATTTTCTTCGCAAAAGATTTTCCATTTACCCATTTACCAATTTACTCAGTTACCCATTGCTTTCATGCTCCTCGTCTCCATCGACACATCCGGCAAATCGGGCGGCATCACCCTGGCTGAAGGTGATCGCAACGGGTTCCGTGTGCTCGAATCGTCTTCTATTGCCGGAGGAACTTTTTCGGCGCAGCTTGTTCCTACCCTGGCATCGCTGCTTCAAAGACATGGTTTCACCGCCAGGGAGATTGGCGGATTTGCGGCCGTCTCCGGTCCGGGATCATTCACCGGCTTGCGCGTGGGATTAAGCGCCATCAAAGGTTTGGCCGAAGTGCTGAAACTACCGATTGCTACGGTTTCTCTGCTGGAGGCTCTGGCTACTTCTTCCTATCAGCAAGGCACAATCGCCACAGCGCTGGATGCAGGCCGCTCTGAGGTTTACTTCGGGCTTTTCAGTTTCTCGAATGGACGCGCCAGGAAGATCGCCGAGGAACTGCTCTCGCAAACGGAATTTGCCTCTCGATTGACAGAGACAAAGCCGGTACGCCTTGTCACCAGCGACCATGCTGTTGCTGAGTTGTCGTTGGTAACCGGCGCTCAAGTGCAGGAAGTCACACGGCCCGGCAGTGAAGTGATCGCCCGGATCGGACTGCAAAAGCTGCTTGCAAATGAGACTGTCTCAGTGGAGGCGCTGGACGCCAATTACATCCGGCGGTCCGATGCCGAGATTCTTTCAAAGCCGCAACGATAGCCGGTGAGCAGCAGTCTCTATGCTATACGTTTGAAGATTTTATTCACCGCCTGCCGCATACGCTCACCCACCGGCAGGGCTTTTTCTTCAATCGCCTTCCAGTAGGCGATATCAACAATCTTTTCGAACTCAAACATGGTTACGCTGTCATAGGGCGGCATCTGGATTCCAGACTTAAGATCAGCGAGAGCACGCATCATGGCGCGTGTCTGGCGGAAGAGCAGAGTCGTAGGATAAAGAATCATGTTGAAGCCCAGGCTGTAGAGTTCATCAGGTGGCATCCACGGTGTAACGCCGCCACCTTCAAGAATCGATAGGGCCAGCGGTTCGCCCTTGAAGGCCCGGCCAACAGCGCGCAACTCTTTCATGTTCCGCGGTCCTTCTACGTATACGCCGTCTGCTCCGGCCTTCAGATATTTCTCACTGCGGCGGATTGCATCATCCACGCCATTCACGGCGATGGCATCTGTGCGGGCGAGAATAAAAAAGTTGTCGGCACTGCGGCGCGCCGAAACCGCAGCCCGAATTTTGTTGACCATCTCCTGCGGCTCAATTACGGTTTTGCCTCCCATGTGTCCACAGCGCTTGGGCGAGCGCTGGTCTTCAATGAAGATCGCAGAGACACCCAGATCGTCATAGACGTGGACCGTGTGCACCACGTTCTTTTCGTCTCCATAGCCGTCATCGCAGTCCACCAGCACTGGAAGCGAGCAGGCATGGATAATATCCGCTACTGCGGCAGACTTCTCTCCCAGCCGGTTTACATCCATATCAGGAAAGCCAAAGCGCATGCCATCCAGCGCGAAGCCGCCTACCTGATACGCGGGAAATCCGGCCTGCTCGATCATCTTTGCGGTGAGCGCGTCGCAGGCTGAAGGAAGCTGCAGAAGTTTGTGTTCCTGCAGAAGGTGTTTCCAGTTGCGTTTACGGTGTTCCATGCTGAATAAGATGCCGATCGGGTACAATGCTCTGCCTTGTTCATGGTGCAAATACAGAAGCTATGATTCGCGTCCGTGCTGCTGTTGCCGACGATTTACCGCAGATGATGGAGATCGCGAAGCGTTCTGTCACCGCTGCGCAATGGACTCCAGAGCAGTACCAGAAGATGCTCTCCTCCGGACGCGTGGTTCTGGTGATTGAAGACGATGCCCGGGTGATGGGCTTTATTGCCGGGCGGGGAGCGGCAGAAGAGTGGGAAATTGAAAACGTCGCAGTGGCAGCTCCGGCCCGCCGCCGGGGATTGGGCTCACATCTGCTGGGAGAGTTTCTGCACCACGTTCGCAACAGGCAGGGGAAAGAGGTCTTTCTGGAGGTGCGCGAATCGAATCATGCGGCGCGCAAGCTCTATGAAAAATGGGCATTTATCGAGGCCGGTAGGCGCAAATCCTATTATCAGAACCCGCCGGAAGATGCCCTGATCCTGAAATTTTATTTTCCGCAAATGGGCTGAATTTTGGTTGAACCAGAGTGGCCCATGTGCTAGTTTTTGAGGAGAACAATGCAGGAGGTTCTTCCGGATGGTAAATTCCGTTCGTGAACAGCTTCTTGCCAGCCACGATGAATTTCGTCGGCTGGCTCAGGAACATGCCCAATACTCCCAACGCCTCGAATCCCTTATCGAAAAACGTTATCTCAGTGACGACGAAAAGGTGGAAGAGGTGCGTCTTAAAAAACTCAAGCTGCGGATCAAAGACCAGATGGAAATGATCGAGCAGGAACACAGGCGCGAAAGAGTACACGTAGCTTAAAGCTCGCCTGGGGAATCTAACCTCTCCGCCTGACAGGGGATCTTGCTCAGGAAGGAGAGGTCTGTTTGGTTTGATTCAACGGGCAGTGGGCACTCGCTGGCGTATCTATACGCTGTCCATCTTCTACTCACAAAGCATCCTTTATCGTGGAAAAACCCTCTAATCAAGCAATTGCAGCCTTACCGCTTGCGTCGCTCGCTGACAAAGGCTTATTTCAACCTATAAAAAGGACAAAGCTCATGAGAGTTACAGCCGAGAGGCTCAAGGCGCGTACTGAACAATTGCGGAAGCAAGGCATCAAGGTGCGTCCTGTGCTGGGCACCATCACGGATACCACCCAAAAGTTGCCTGAGAGCACTGCCAAGACCAACACCGGGAATGACGCGGAGAAGAAAGCTGTGCAAGAGCGTACCCGTTTGGCGAGTTGACTAAACTTCATTACCAGGGAACCCAATGCCAAAATCAAACAAATCCAAACCAGAACGTAACACTATCCGGGTACTTACCTTTCATGCCGATAAACCCGCGGCCCCAACCCCGGCAAATACCAGCACGGATGCGCTGGCAGATGCAATCCGCAAGACGTGGATGCAAAACAAGCTGAAAACCGCTTAAAAGCTTTCACCACAGATGAACACTCATAAACCCTGATTTTCTTTCTGTGTTTCATCTCGCTCGTGTCGGTGCGCGGTCTGCGTTGACCTCGGATATTACTGCTGCTCCACGATTTTTCAAACTTTACCTGCCATTCACCTGCAATCGCTATAATCTTCATAATGGTCCGTGACGGAATCTTTTATGCCTTAGGAATGGTGCTGGTGGCTGCCGTGATGTGGTGGCTGGGTGTGCCCTGGCTGGCGGTCATTCCTCTGCTGTTTGCGGCATTCTTTCTGTGGTTCTTTCGTGATCCGGAGCGCACAATTCCTGCGGAGGCAGGGCTGATCGTTTCACCGGCGGACGGCAAGATTACGGACATTTCTCCTACGCAACTGAATGGCAAGCCATGCACGCGCATCAGCATCTTTCTCAACGTATTCGACGTGCATGTGAACCGCTCGCCGGTTGCCGGTGTAATCAGAGAGGTGGTTTACAAGAGTGGCCAGTTCGCCAATGCCATGGGTGCAGCTTCTTCTGATGCCAATGAGCAGAATATCGTGACCGTGGAGAGCGAAGGGCAGACCATGGTCTTCAAGCAGATTGCCGGTCTGCTGGCACGGCGGATTGTATTCACGAAACAAGTGGGAGATGCGGTAGCGCGCGGTGAACGCATCGGACTGATCAAATTCGGTTCGCGTACTGACGTGATTTTCCCCGCTCCCTCTGAGCTGCGCGTGAAGACAGGAGACCGGGTCAAAGGTGGCGCTTCAATCCTGGCCCAGGTGAAGGTTTCTCAGGATAATCGGCCTGCAGTGCAGCAGCATTCGGAGGCGATCCAATGAACACCCCGCAACGCCGCTGGGAAGACGAGTTTCCTCAGCAGAAGCGCCGTATGCGCAAAGGCATGTACATTCTGCCTTCGCTGTTCACGGCTGCCAACATCGCAGCAGGTTACTATGCGATTGCACAGTCCATGCTGGGTGATGCGCAGAGCTTCTGGCATTTTGATCATGCGGCTAAGGCAATCGGGTTCGCTGTGGTAGCGGACGGACTGGATGGCCGTATTGCCCGCATGACCAATACCACCAGCGATTTTGGCCGGGAACTGGATTCGCTTGCGGATGTAATTACCTTTGGCGTTGCTCCTGCGATCCTCGCATGGATGTGGGGTTTCCGCATGCTGGCCGATGCTCCCAGCCAGGAGATTCATACGCGCCTGATACAACTCGGGCTGATTGCGACGTTTATTTTTCTGGTTGCCGGGGCAAGCCGTCTGGCGCGCTTCAACATCCAGACCAATCCACAGCCTTCGAATCCGGGAAGGCCAGGAAGAAAATATTTTGTCGGGATGCCTATCCCTGCTGGTGCAGGCGTGGTGGCTGCGGTGGTTCACTTTGATCGTGGACAGCCGCTGCCCTATTGGTGGCTGGCCCCGGCCTGGCTCGGCATCCTGGTGCTGGTTGCTTTCCTCATGGTGAGCACCTGGCGTTTTTACAGCTTTAAAGATTTGAATATGCGCAGCCGCCATCCTTTTCAAATTATCATTCTTATTTGCGGTTCGGGAGCGCTGGTCTGGTTTTACTCAGAGTATGTGCTGTTCATTCTGGCCATCAGCTACATGTTGAGCGGTATCATCACCAGATTCTCTTATGCAGTGCGCCGCCGTCGCGCTGAACCTTCATATAAGGAAGCTGCTGAACCCAGATGAAAACTGAAAACCAGAAATGGGGGTTTCGCGCAGCGATTATCGGCGCGGCCACGCTCAAAGGTAAAGAACTGAAAGACGTTCTGGAAGAGCGGAACTTTCCGGCCATGGACATCAAGCTGCTCGACGACGATGAGTCGCTGGGCCAGCTTGACAACGTTCAGGATGAGGTTGCCTTCGTGCAGCCGGTAGGCCGCGATCAACTCGATCAGGTAGATTTCACTTTCTTTGCCTCTGAGGAGGCCTTCACCCGCAGAAACTGGAAGATGGCGCGGGATGCCGGCAGCGCGATCGTCGATCTTTCTTATGCGCTGGAGACGGAGATGAATGCTCCGGTGCGTTCGCCCTGGATTGATCGCGAATTGGGGCGGCAGGCGCAGATGAACCTGGAATCTACGGCGATCTCCATCGCGCATCCGGCAGCTATCGTGCTGGCCTTGCTCCTGTTGCGCGCGCAAAAACCAGCGGCTATTCGCAGCAGTATAGCCACCGTCTTCGAGCCGGTTTCCGAGCAGGGCCGCAGGGGCATGGATGAACTGCATGAGCAGACCGTAAACCTGCTCTCATTCCAGCAGATGCCGACCAATGTCTTTGCCTCCCAGGTAGCGTTCAACATGGTGGGCCGTTATGGGCAAGGTTCAGGCCTTACGCTGGAATCTGTGGAGCGCCGGATCGGCAGCCACATCCGCAAGCTTTTGGGCGACCGCGCCCCCGTTCCTTCCCTGATGCTGCTGCAAGCTCCTGTATTTCACGCACACACCTTTTCGGTTTACATTGAGCTTGAGAAAAATATTTCATTGGGTGATTTTTCCCAGGCGCTGGCGGGCGAGCACGTAGAAGTCACACGAGCGGCGGAAGATTCGCCCAGCAATGTAAATGTCGCCGGCAAAGACGAGATTCTGGTGGCGGTACGACGCGATCTGGTGCATGAAAACGGCTTCTGGATATGGGCGGCCGTAGATAACCTGAGACTGGCAGCGATAACTGCGGTAGAATGCGCGACTGTGCTGGCCGCTGTAAGGCCTCACGGAAAAGTCCAGTGAAGAAGCAGTCAGCATTCAGCCGGCAGAACGAAATCCGTTTTCACCACAGCGTGGCGGAGCCGCAACCAAAAGGCCTTAACCGCAGAGAACGCAGAGGGCGCAGAGGAAGCCAAGTAAGCCACGAATGACGCGAATAGCGCGAATCGAAGATTAGGTAAAGCGCAGGAAAGACCTCAGAAATTCTTCGCGGCTTGGGACGAATTTGATTGTTGGCACTACAAAGGACGCAAAGGAAAAGAACGAAAAAAATGAAGTCCATGTGTACCAAGACCGGCCGTTCTCAATTCCTGACAATTGTCGTTCTGGTACTGTCGGTCACCGTTTGCGGTTGCGGCTACCACACGGCTGGGCATGCAAGCCGTCTTGCGAAAAACCTGCATGTGATTGCGATTCCCGGATTCACAAATCAGACTCAGACCTACCGCCTTGAACAGTTACTCACGCAGAATGTAGTGCGCGAGTTCATCAGCCGGACAAATTACCAGGTGTTGAACAGCATGTCAGATTCTGCGGATGCCACCTTGAAAGGCGTGGTGGTTTCTGCCGCAGCTTCACCCTTGACCTATGACGCGCAGACCGGGCGCGTATCGAGTTCAGTCGTCATTGTGACCATGCGGGTTACCCTGACCAATCGTGCCGGAAAAATTCTCTTTGAAAACCAGAATTACACCTTCCGGGAGCAGTACCAGGTTTCCCAGGAGATCGCCAGCTTCTTTAATGAGGAGACGCCCGCGTTGCAGCGCATGTCGCGCGATTTTGCCCGTACCCTGGTCAGTGACATTCTGGAGGCCTACTGATGCCGGGCCGCAGCTTTGCGCCTTCGGAGCGCTTCGTTTCTGAGGTCACAAATAATAAGCTTCGCCCGGCGTATGTTTTCATAGGCGACGAGGTGTTTTTTCGCGATCACTGCCGCCAGGCGTTGATCCAGCATCTGGTCCCCAACGATCTGCGCGACTTCAGCCTCCATGATCTCGATCTTTCTGAGGTAAATCTGGCTGAGATTCTCGATGGCGCCCGCACTCCTTCGCTGATGGCGCCTTTCCAGGTGTTCTTTATCCGTGGAGTCAAGAATCTCTATGGCCGCGGATCGCATGCAGAAGAGTTTGCGGCGATAGAGCAGTATGTGAAAGATCCCAATCCGGCGGCGGTGCTCATCTTTGTGGCTGATCACATCAGTATTCCCGCAGACGTCCGGCGCATGGACATGCAGGACAAAGAGCGTTATGAGCGCATCCGCGAAACCCTGGGTGAGTACTGCGGTATGGTGGAACTGGCGCGCGTGGATGAGAGCGACGGCATGCGCTGGGTTATGGAGCGGGCGCAGAAAGAAGAAGTGAAAATAGACCAGGATGCCGCCCGCGAACTGGTAGATGCGTTGGGGGCGGACATGATGCTCATAAGCAGCGAACTGGAAAAATTGATTCTCTACACCGGCGAAAAGAAGCGCATTACCCTGGGCGATGTGGAAACCATGGTGCTGGCCGCCAAGCAGCGCTCGCTCTACGAACTCACAGAAGCTATTTCAGCGAAAGATAAAATCAAAGCCGTGGCTGTGCTCGATGCAATGCTTGCGACCGGCGAGGGCGAAGAGGCGGCTATCGGGCATCTTTATATGCTGGCCAAGACTTTTCGGCAGATGCTGGTTATCTCTGAAAAGAACGTCCGTGATCCCAAGATGATCTGGCAGGCATTGTGGCAGGGCTTCCGCGTTCCACCGTTTGCCGCGGAAGACATCATCCGGCAGGCGCGCCGCTACAAATCCCGCCGTGAACTCACCCGCGCCTTAAAGCTGATTGCCCGAGCCGACATGGCACTGCGTTCGAATGCGCCCAGCAAGCGGTTAGTGCTGGAACAACTCGTGATGCATCTGGCAGAAGAGCCCAAGGCCATGACGAGTGAGTGGATGCAGGATCAACTCCCGGTTTAACCGACGCGAAGAGCGCCAAAACCTTCGCCGCTGATGAACGCATGATGACGCTGGTCTGCTGAAGATGCTTCCGCGCAGGCGAGGACGCCTAATGCCACTTACTTTGCACATTCGAGCATGAATTTAAAAGAATTTTCGCATGGGCGGGCAGCAGCGGGGCAGATTCCTCCACCCTACTCACGCGCTGAAGAAAACGCGCGTGAGCTTAACGGGCGCTCGGAATGACATCTCTCATTGGGATACAGCATGGTGTCCCTAAAGTAAGTGACATTAGGCGAGGACGCTTGCGCTCCATAAGCTCTGAATTATTTTCTTTGCTACCTTTGCGTGCTGGGCGCCCTGCGGTGGAAAAAGAACGAAAAAGCGAAAGCCCGGAACAATCCGGGATTAAAAGCTAGTAGCTAGCAGCTACTTTGCCAGGCGGGCGCTCAGGCGTGACTTATACCGCGAGCCGGTATTCTTGTGGATGATGCCCTTCTTTACGGCCCTATCAATCATGGAGACCGTCTCTCCAAAGGCAGAGTTGGCCTGTTCCTTGTTGCCGGACTGCAGGGAGGTGCGGAACTTCCGCAGAGCGGTACGGAACTGGGATTTATTGGCGCGATTCTGCGCAGTACGCTTTTCTGTCTGACGGGCGCGCTTCAGCGCCGAAAAATGATTTGCCATGTTGCTGCTTGTTTCCTCTTTGGAGTGATTTCGGGGGATTAGCCGAAGGTCTTATTTTACTGTGATTTAGCCGCTTTGGTCAACGGGCAGACGGGCATTTGCGAAGCAATGAATCCGGCCTGTTTCAGGGAAAAATGCCTTAACCCAGACTCCAGCCAGCTCCGCTTATGGCAATTATCCGAGGTGGAATTTATCCGCAGCTTTGCCTTTAACGGGGGCATCTAACGAATGAGCGGAGGCTCAACGCAAGACTTTGTTGACTTCAAAACCCAGGGCGGGTACTCTCTCCAATAATGGCACTGCTTCCACGTGCTGGTGGGCGAGCAACACCGCTTCTAAATTTCCAAACAACTTTTTTGCGTTTTATGCGCGGCCTGTTTTATGCGGGCGTGCGCCTGCGGCCATAGGAGGAAACCGCAACACTGAATGAAGAAAAGTATTGAACTTGTCCCGAACATCGAGAAACTATTCGGCACTCGCGATGAAAATCTCCACATTATGGAGGTGGGGCTGAATGTAAATGTCGATTTGAGGTCTGACGGCGTTCATATTGAAGGCGCCCCCCGTGACGTGTCTCGCGCGGAGCAGATTTTCACCGACTTCGATCACCTGAACCGCACCGGCCATGAATTCAAGAATGGCGACCTGCGGGACATGCTGAAAGTGGTCGTGTCTGAGGAGAATGCCTCCACGACGTTGCGCGGGCTGGCCGAGGCCGGCAAGCAGCGGTCATTCGGCAAGCGCCAGGTGCAGCCCAAGAGCATCAACCAGCGGCGCTATCTGGATGCCATTGAGAAGAATGACATGATATTCGGCATCGGCCCTGCCGGTACCGGCAAGACATATCTTGCCGTGGCCATGGCAGTGTCTGCACTGAACAACAAGAAGGTGAACCGCATTATTCTCGCGCGTCCGGCAGTGGAAGCCGGTGAGCGGCTGGGATTCCTGCCCGGCACTCTTCAGGAGAAAGTGGATCCGTATCTCCGGCCGCTGTATGACGCTCTGTACGACCTGATGGATCAGGAGCGCGTAGACCGGTGCCTGGAGAAGAACGTGATCGAGATTGCTCCCATCGCCTTCATGCGTGGCCGCACTTTAAATGATTCGTTTATCATTCTCGACGAGGCGCAGAACACCACATCTGAGCAGATGAAGATGTTCGTGACCCGCATGGGCTTCAACTCCAAGGCTGTGATCACCGGCGATATCACGCAGATCGACCTGCCCAACGCCCGCAAGAGCGGCCTGCTGGAAGCTATAGATGTACTGAAGAACGTGGACGGCATCTCCTTCAACTTTTTTGGCGAGGAAGACGTGGTGCGGCACCACCTGGTGCAGCGGATTGTGCGCGCGTATGATGATCGCGCCAAGAGCCAGCAGATGTCGCTGGAACTGCCCAAAGAGGCGCAGGTGCAGCAGCAGGAATCGCAGGAACCGCTGCAACAGTAAGAATTTAGTAGAATCTTCGAGGGAGGGCCGCAACGCCCTCCCATTTGTTTACGGACTATACCGACTGTACGTGATCATTCTGGAAGCATCTCTCGACGATGTGGACGAAGCGGATCTCACCCGCTTCACCCGCCGGGCACGAAAACTGGCCGGAGT
>Ga0066662_10000238_pt1 | contig 23876 bp, 22 predicted proteins | sample GraSoiAngelo_111_FD_133939 | JGI IMG/M metagenome (GOLD analysis project Ga0066662, IMG submission 133939) | Grasslands soil microbial communities from the Angelo Coastal Reserve, California, USA - 14_0903_12_40cm | ecosystem: Environmental > Terrestrial > Soil > Grasslands | place: USA...
CGGCTCGCCGCGGTGCGTGGTCGGCGTGACGAACGCATAGCCCTGATCCAGCAGCTGCCGCGTCCATGTCAGGTAGTCGTCCGCCTCCCATCCCACCCGCCGGAAGGTGAGCACCGACAGGTCCGGCTCGACCAGCAGCTCCAGGTAGGGCCTGCTCCGGATCTCCTCTGCGCCGGCACGCGCCACCGCCAGCGTGCTCTCGATCGCGTCGCGGTAGCTGTCGGTCCCGTGCACCGCCAGCGAGAACCAGAACGGCAGCCCCCGCGCCCTGCGGGAGAGGTGCACGGCGTAGTCGGACGGGTTCCACTCGTCACGGGCGGTCACGGGGTCGAGGTACCCCGCGTGCTGCGTGTGCGCCTGCCGGGCCAGCTCCGGCTCCCGGTAGATCAGCGCGCAGCAGTCGAACGGCGCGAACAGCCACTTGTGCGGATCGACGATGAAGCTGTCCGCCCGCTCGATGCCCTGGAACAGGTGCCGCACCGACGGCGCCGCCAGCGCCGCCGCTCCGTACGCGCCGTCCACATGCATCCAGATACCGTGCTCGGCGCACACGTCCGCCACGCCGGCCAGGTCGTCGACGACTCCGAGGTTTGTGGTGCCTGATGTGGCAACAACCGCGAACACGCCATCCGTTCCCTCCGCCGCCAATGCCTCGCGCAGCGCCTCGCCGGTCATCCGGCCGCGCTCGTCGGCCGGGACGAACAGCGGCTCGACGTCCATCACGTTCTGGAGCGCGTAGGTGACGGAGCTGTGCGTCTCGCCCGTGACGGCGACGCGCCAGCGCCCCGCCGGCTGCCCGCGCCGTACGCGCGCCGTGTGCCGCGCGGCGACCAGCGCCGAGAGGTTCCCGACGGTCCCACCCTGCACGAAGCAGCCGCCGGCCTCAGGCGGCATCCCGGCGAGATCGGCCACCCAGCGCAGCGCCTGGTTCTCGGCGTAGACCGCGCCCGAGCTTTCGAGCCAGCTGCCGCCGTAGAGCGACGAGGCGCCGACGACCAGGTCGAACAGCGTCGACGCTTCGGTCGGCGCTCCCGGGATGAACGCGAGGTACCGGGGGTGGTCGACCGACATGGTCGCCGGCGCGAGCACGTCCGTCCAGATACGCAGGGCGCGCTCGCCGCCGAGGCCCTGCGGGGTGATCGTCTGGCCGGCGCGCCGCTCGAGCTGCTCCGGGGTGGAGGGGCCGTCCAGCGGAGCATCCATCCGCAGGCGGTCAAGCGCGATGCGCATCACCGATTGCGCGAGCCGCTCCGTCTCGCCCGAATAGCGGTGCATGTCCATGCGCCGCAGCCTAGTGGCGGCGTGGCCGCGGACGCCCCGAGCGTCCGCTACCGTTGCCGCAGAGCCGCTACATGTCGCGCCGGCCCGCGAATGCGCGCCCGAGCGTGACCTCGTCCGCGTACTCGAGGTCGCCGCCCACCGGCAGGCCGCTCGCCAGCCTCGTCACCCTGACGCGATCGCGGAGCCGGTCGGCGATGTAGACCGCGGTGGCCTCGCCGGTCATCGTCGGGTTGGTCGCGAGCACGACCTCCGAGGCGTCGTTTCGCTCCACGCGCTGCAGCAGCTCGGCGATCCGCAGGTGCTCCGGGTCGACGCCGTCGATCGGCGACAGCGCGCCGCCCAGCACGTGGTAGACGCCCCGGTACTCGTGCGTCCGCTCGATGGCGACGATGTCGCTCGGATCCTCGACCACACAGATCACCGCCCGGTCGCGCCGGGCATCCTGGCAGATCGTGCAGAGCGGCCCCTCCGCGAGGTTGAAGCACTCCTCGCAGAACCCGATCTTCTCCTTCACCTCACGGATCGCATCGGCGAGCGCGAGCGCCTGCTCGGGGCTCGACCGCAGGATGAAGAACGCAAGCCTCTGCGCGGTGCGCCGTCCGATGCCGGGCAGCCGCGCGAGCTGCGTTATCAGGTTGTCGACCGCGGGCGAGTACACGTAGGGCTACATGCCGGGCAGGCCCAGGCCCCCGAGCCCGCCGAGCTGGCCCATCATCTTCTGCTGCTGCATCTGCTGGGCTGCGGCCAGCGCGCCGTTGACCGCCGAGACCAGCAGGTCCTGCAGCATCTCCGGGTCGTCGGGATCGATCGCCTCGGGCTTGATCGTGATCTCCGAGATCTCGAGGGCGCCGGACACCTTGACGGTGACCGCGCCGCCGCCGGCGCTGTGCTCGACGTAGGCGGTCTTCAGCTCCTCCTGCGCCTTCTCCATCTGAGCCTGCATCTGCCCCAGCTGGGCCATCATCTTGTTCGGGTCGATCTTCGTCATCCTGCGCTCCTTCGAACTGGTGGTCACACCTCGTGGGCGTCGAACTCCTCGGCGAGGCGCGAGACGAGCTCGTCCTCGGACACCTGCTCCTCGTCCGCCGGGGCGTCTCCCGCAGGCGCATCATCCTCCCCGGCCACGACGAACCGCACGCGCGGCGAGCCGCCCAGCGCCTGGCCGACGACCTCGGTGATCAGCCGCAGGTTCTGGGGCGTCTCGATCATGCTCTTCGCAAACGACTGGGACGCGGGGAGGCTCACGACCACCTCGGACCCGTCATAGGAGACCGGCCGAGAGGGCGCGACCAGCGCATGCAACGGCGTCGCCCGCCTGCCGATCTCGGGCAGGATCGCGTCCGACCAGCGCTGGGCGAGCTGCTCGACCGTCATCTCCGCCGGCTCGGCGGCCGGGGCGGGAGCGGCAGCTGCCGGCGGGGGCTTCGGCGGAGCCGCCTCGGGCGCGGCAGCGGGTGCCCGCTGCTCCGGTGCGGGCGTGGCCGCCGGTCGGGCGGGGGGCGGCCCGCCCTCCAGCTGCGACAGCCGCTGGTCGAGCGCCTCCAGTGCGAGCTCGGTCTGCGGGCGGCTGACCTTGACCAGCGCCAGCTCGAGCGGCAGGCGTGGATCACCGCCCTCCTTGACCTCGTCCACCACCTCGCGCAGCAGGTCGATCAGCCGCACCACCGCCCGCGGGGTGATGATCTCCGCCTGCGCCGCGAGCTGCTCGAGCTCCTGCGGCGCGAGCGCCAGGTCGCCGGGCGGCCGGCCCAGCTGCTGGGTCAGGAAGAGGCCGCGCAGGTGACCGAGCAGCCCGGTCGTGAACGAGGCGAGGTCGGTGCCCGACTCCGCCAGCCGGTCGACCATCTCGAGCAGGCCGGCGGCATCGCCGGCGGCGACGAGGTCAATGGTCGCGAACAGCGACGCCTCGTCGGCGGTGCCCAGCAGGCTGCGGACATCGTCCACCGTGATCGCGCCGCTCGAGGCGGTCGACAGCTGATCGAGGATGGTGACGCCGTCGCGGAAGCTGCCGCCCGCCGCACGGGCGACGAGCTCGATGGCGGCGTCGTCGATCACGATCGTCTCGGCGGTCGCGATGCGTGAAAGCACCTGGGCGATGTCCGCAAGGCCGGGCCGCTGGAAGGCGAACCGCTGGCATCGGCTCCGGATGGTGGGCAGCATCGCGCCGAGCTCCGTGGTGCAGAGCACGAAGACGACATGGTCGGGAGGCTCCTCGAGCGTCTTCAGCACCGCGTTCGAGGCCTCCTTGGTCAGCATGTGGGCCTCGTCGATGATGTAGACCTTCATACGGCCCCGAGCCGGCCGCAGTGCCACGCGGTCGCGGATCTCGCGGATGTCGTCGATGCCGCGGTGGCTCGCGGCGTCCATCTCGATCACGTCGATGGCGGTGGCGTCGTGGATCGTCCGGCAGGACTCGCAGACCAGGCACGGCGTGACCGTCGGGCCCTGCTCGCAGTTGATCGACTTGGCCAGGATCTTGGCCATCGACGTCTTCCCGGTGCCGCGCGGGCCGGCGAACAGGTAGGCATGGGCGACGCGGTCGAGCTCGACCGCGTTGCGCAGCGTCTGCACGATGTGCGGCTGCCCGACCACCTGGCTGAAGTCCTGTGGTCGGTGAGTTCGGTACAGGGCCGACACGTCAGGGCATTGTAGAGGCCGCCGAGAAGCGGTCGCCGCGCGGCCGCACCGGCAGTGGACGAAGGGTCAAGCGTGAGGGCGACCGTGCACCCGCCTTCGAGGCCTCGCACCCGGACGGTGTCCGTACCAGCGGCTCCTTCCAGGCTTCCCCACGGCACCCGGGTGACATTGCTTAGCGCTGCTTCCTTCCGGACCTGACGCGGTTCGCAAGCCTCCGTTGCGTGGGACCTGGCTATCGACACCGATCGCACGGACCCAGTTTCCGAACACGCAGCCCCTCTGGGCGGGAATTCGGCCCGGCTAGAGCGGATTGCCGGTACAGGGAACCGCTATCTCCCCGCTTAGCACGGTCGGCGGGGATGCTACCACCTACGTAGATGAGTGATTCCACAGCTCCGCACGGGCCGTGGGATCAATCATCTCGCGGCCTGGCGCTCCTCGGTCTCGCGCAGGCGGCGGGCAAGCAGCTTTGCCACCTTGATCGCGATCTGGGGGTGCTGCTCGAGCAGCGGCGTGAACTGCCACGAGGTGAGTGCGAACAGCCGCATCGGCGACTCGGCGATCACGGAGGCGGTGCGCCGGCCGCCCTCGTCCAGCAACGCCACCTCGCCGAAGGACGAGCCCGGGCCGAGCGTGCCGACGCGCTGGCCGTGGGCCTCCACCCGGGCCGTGCCCTCGGCGATCACGAAGTAGCCGACCCCGCCCTCGCCCTCGCTGACGATGGCGTCGCCGGTGTCGTACCGGCGCTCCTTGACGGCGGCGGCGACGGCGGAGAGCTCCTTCTCGGACAGGCCCTCGAAGAGCGGGACGCGCCCCAGGATCTCGGTTCGCTCGTCAGCCATGCCACTCCTCTCGTCGCGGGCGGGAGCGCATAGTACAGCGCAGCCGGGGCGTGTGGGCAAGTGCCCGCCCAGCACGACCGCACACCGCTTCCGGCTGGCATACTGGGTGCTCCAGGAGAGGTGTCCGAGCTGGCTTAAGGAGCGCGACTGGAAATCGCGTAACGGGGGGTTTCCTCGTTCGCGGGTTCGAATCCCGCCCTCTCCGCTAGGTGGTCTAGACCTGATTGCGCGCGCAACTACAGAGTATGCTCGCGCGCAGCGGCGCACCGGTCGCGCCGCGGGGACGCCAATCGAATCAGGGAGGACGAATGACCGCATCAAGATGGCCCGGCGTGGGCGCGCTGGGCTTCGCCGTTCTGTGGATCGCGGGTGTGATCCTGGCCGCGCCGCCGGGCGGCAACTACAGCACGAAGGACCTGCAGGACTTCACCGCATCCGGGCACCGGACTGCCGTCGGGATCGGGATGGTGGTCTCGCTGGTCGGAGTGCTGGGCCTGCTGATCCTCATCACCGAGTTGCGTCGCATGGCCGCGGGGCGCCCGGGCGACGACGGCCGCTTCCTGTGGGCCACCGGCCTGCTGTCCTCGGCCGGGTTCGCGATCGGCACGGTGCTGATCGACGTCGTGCCGATGGGCCTCGCGAACGGCGGCCGGCCGATCCCCGCGTCGGTCACCTACATGTTCACGCAGACCGGGTTCGCGACCGCCTGGGGCATCGGCGGCACCTTCCTCGCCGTGACGCTGCTGGCGCTTGCCGTCCGCGGCGCCGTCGCGATGCCCTCGTGGCTGCGCTGGTTCACCGTGGTGGCCGGCGTCGTGGGGCTGTTCTCACTGGCCTTCTTCCCGTTCTTCATCCTCGTGCTGTGGGCTCTCGTGGCCGGGATCTGGCTGCTGGTGTCGGCGCCGAGGGGCGCTGAGGCGACGCGATCGTTGACCACGGGCGAGGCCACCGCCTGACGTCGGGCGCAGGCCGCGTGGAGGGACTGCCCTCGGGGTAAGGCGGAGGCGATGACCCCCGCGCTGGAGGGCGCCCTCCACCAGACCTGGCCGCCCTTCGTGCTCGTGCTCGGGCTGCTGCTGATCGGCCTCGTGGTCGAGCGGGAGGGGCTGTTCGAGGCGGTGGCCGCCAGGATCGAGCGATCGGGCGGCCCGGCGGTGGTGCTGTTGGCCGGGCTGCTCCTGCTTGAGGCGGCGGTCACCGCCCTGCTCAATCTGGACACGGCAGCGGTGTTCATGACCCCGGTGCTGATCCACGCCGCCCGCCACCGTGGCTGTGATGCCCGCGCCTTCGTCTACGGCGCGCTGCTGATGGCCAACAGCGCCTCGCTGCTCCTGCCCGGGTCCAACCTCACCAACCTGATCGTGCTCGCCCACGAGCAGGGCACCGGTCGCGACCTGGCCGCGGCGATGCTGCCGGCCTGGCTGTTCACCGTCGCGGCCACCATCGCCATCGTGGCCGTCTGGTTTCGCCCTTCCGACGGCGCGCCGCCCGCCGCGACGCTGCCTCCGCTTCGGCTGCACACCGGAGCCGCCGCAACAGCCGCCGCGACGGTGCTCATGCTCGCACTGGCGAATCCTGCCCTTCCGGTGCTCGCCGTCGGCCTGATCGCAGTCGCCGTGGAGCGCCTCCGTCCCCGCGTGCCGCTGGCGGTGCCCGCGCTCCTCTTCGCCATCGCGGTCGCGCTCGGCACTCTCGCCCGCGAGTGGTCGGGCCCGGCGGACCTCCTCGCACGGCTCGGTCCCGCCGGCACCGCCGTCGCCGGCGCCCTCGGCGCCGTCGCCGTCAACAACCTCCCGGCGGCGTCGCTCCTGTCCGCGCGGCCGCCAGGTCACCCGCTCTCCCTGCTGCTCGGGCTGGACATCGGCCCGAACCTGGCGGTGACGGGGTCGCTCTCGTCCTATCTCTGGTACCAGGCCTGTCGCTCGGCGGGCGAGCGACCTTCGCTCGCGCGGGTGTCCCTGATCGGCGGCGTGCTCGTGCCCGTCACGCTGGTCGGCTCGCTCGCCGCCCTGTGGGCGACCGGCGCGCCGGGGCTATGACCTACATGGTCACGTACACGCCGACCTCGAGCACCCGGTCGGGCGGGATGCGGAAGTAGCGCGCGGCCGGCGTCGAGTTCTGGTGCAGCACGGCGAACAGCTTTGCCCGCCAGCGTGACAGCGTCCGCTCACCGGTCGGGATCAGCGAGACGTGGTTGACGTAGTACGAGGTCTCGTCGAAGTCGATCTCCAGCCCCTGCTCGACGGCCAGGCGCAGCGCGGCCGGGACATCCGGCTCCTCCTGGTAGCCGTAGCGGGCAACGATGCCGACGAATCCGAGGCGGTACCGCGAGATCTTCAGCCGTCCGCCCAGCGGCACCTTCGGGATCCCCGCAGTCTCCACGGTCAGCAGGATCACCTGCTCGTGCACGACGTGGTTGTGCTCTGCGTTGGTCAGCAGCGCCGGCGGCACCGTGTCCTGAGAGGAGGTGAGGAACACAGCGGTGCCCGGCACGCGCAGCGGCGGCTCGTCGATCATGCGGTTCAGGTAGCGCCGAAGCGGCACCCTGCCCTTGCTGACCCGCCGGTTGAGGATCGCGCGCCCGCGGCGCCAGGTGGTGATGACGGTGAAGAACACCGCCCCGACCGCGAGCGGGATCCAGCCGCCGCTGAACAGCTTGCCGAGGTTGGCGGCGAAGAACGTGAGCTCGATCGTCAGGAAGAAGGCTGCCCCGGGGATGATCACCTTCAGGGGCTTGCGCCAGAGGACGCGGAACACGGTGAACGCCAGCAGGGTGTTGGTGGCGAAGATGGCGCTCAGCGCGACCCCGTAGGCCGACGCCAGGCCCTGCGGGTCGCGGAAGCCGATCACGAGCCCCACCACCGCCGCCATCAGCGCCCAGTTCACGAGTGGGATGTAGATCTGCCCGCGGATCTTGGCGGAGGTGTGGCGGATGGACACGCGCGGCAGGAAGCCGAGCTGGACGAGCTGCTGCGTGACCGAGTAGGCACCGGAGATGACCGCCTGCGACGCGATCACCGTCGCAATCGTCGCGAGGATGACCATCGCCTTCTGGGCGGTCTGCCCACCCGGGACGGCGATGAAGAATGGGTTTGAGACCGCCGCGGGATGATGGAGCACGAGCGCTCCCTGGCCCAGGTAGTTCAGCATCAACGTCGGCAGGCAGACGATCAGCCAGGCGCGCGTGATCGCCTTACGGCCGAAGTGTCCCATGTCGGCGTAGATCGCCTCGGCGCCGGTGACCGCCAGGAAGACGGATGCCAGCGAGAGGAACCCGGCCGTCGGCTCGTTCCACAGGAACTGGGCACCGTACGTGGGGGACAGCGACCTGATCACCGCCGGATCTTTCGCCACCTCGTGCAGCCCGACGGCGCCGATGACGGCGAACCAGACGAGCATGATCGGGCCGAACAGGATGCCGATCGTCCCCGTGCCGAACCGCTGGAGCATGAACAGCGCGATCAGGATCGCGAGTGAGAAGGGCACCACCTGGGCCGCAAGCGCCGGGGACGCGACCTGCAGGCCGCTCACCGCGGACACGACCGAGATCGCCGGCGTCAGCATCCCGTCCCCGTAGAACAGCGATGCGCCGAGGATGCCGATCAGGACCAGCACCTCCCGGCGCCGTCCCGTCATCGACCGCTGGATGAGGGCGACGAGCGCCATGATGCCGCCCTCGCCGTGATTGTCAGCGCGCAGGATCAGCAGCACGTACTTGAGCGTGACGACCAGCAGCAGCGACCAGAAGATGAGAGAGAGGGCGCCGTACACGTGCGCCCGTGTCGCAGCGAGCGGGTGGACGGTGAAGATCAGCTGCATCGTGTACAGCGGGCTGGTGCCGATATCTCCGTAGACAACGCCGAGGGCGCCGATCGAGAGTGCAAGTGCGCCCCACCGGCTGGTCCCGGCGTGCTGGTGCGACTCCTCCGCGCGCGGGGCGACCGGGCGCGCGGGGGCAGCCCCTGCCGTGGCCGTCTTCATGCCGCCACCTCCGGCGGCTTCACGAACATCGTGCGCAGCCCGGGCTCCTCGGCGATCCGCCGCGCGACCGGGTCGCTGAGCAACGACGCCACCGCGCCGCGGCGGTGGCCAGTCGCGCCGAGCACGATCAGCTCGGCCTTGCGCCGGGTCGCCTCGGCCAGCACCAGGTCGGCGGGCTGTCGCGTGCGCGGCGCTGTGACGTGGAGGCCGACGCCGTAGCGGCCGGCGATCGCCCGCGCCTGCCTGGCCATCTCCTGCACGCGCTCGTCGACCTCCGGGAGCTCGACGTCCATCTCCTCCCACAGCGGCACCTCGGTGAAGGCGAGCAGCACGATCGCCGACCGGCGCTCGGTGGCCAGCCGGGCGGCCAGGTCGACCATGTCGCAGGGGAGCTCCTGCAGAGCGGTGTTCACGGGAAGCAGGATGGAGCTGAAGCCGCGCCGCACCCCGGCCTGCTCCCTGTGGTGAAAGGCTTTCACTGTCATGCTCGCATCGTGGCGCGAAACGCGTCACGGAGGCATGACGATCAGGCCGTATTGCACATCAGTTGCATCACACCGGCATCACGGCGGCATCACGGTCATCGCAGCCGGTAGCCGACGCCGGTCAGGGTCTCGATCGACGTGCGGGGGACGCCGTTTTCCTCGAGCTTGTCCCGCAGGCGGCCCATGTGCGTGCGCAGCAGCTGCATCTCCTGGGCGTAGCCCGGGCCCCAGACGTTTCGCAGCAGCATCTTGTGCGTCAGCGGCCGGCCCTCGGCCAGCGCCAGCTCCTTCAGCAGGTCGAACTCGGTGGGCGTCAGATGCACCTCGTTGCCGGCCGCGGTGACGACGCGGTGGGGAAGGTCGATCGAGAGGTCGCCGACGGTGATCACCTGCTCGCCCGAGACGGCGCCCTCCGATCGGCGCAGCAGCGCCCGCACCCGCGCCAGCAGCTCGCCGATCCCGAACGGCTTCGTCAGGTAGTCGTCGGCCCCCGCATCCAGCGCCCGGATCTTGTCGCTCTCCTCGCCGACCGCCGAGATCAGCAGGATCGGGGCCCGCAGCCAGTCGCGCAGCTGGCGCGATACGTCAGCCCCGTCGGCGTCGGGCAGCATCAGGTCGAGAATCACAAGGTCGGGCGGCGTCAGTGCCGCCTTGGTCAGCGCCTCGGAGGCATCGGTGGCCGTGTCGACGCTGTAGCCGGCCTTGGCGAGCGTGACCTCGAGCGCCCGCCGTATCGGGCGCTCGTCGTCGACGACCAGGATGCGCGTGCCACCGCTCATCGGCTGCGCCCCGCGGGAACCGGCAGCGTGAGGGTGAAGATGCTGCCACCGCCCTCGCGCGGCTCGACCGCGAGGGTTCCCGCGTTGGCCTCGGACAGTCCGCGGGCGATCGCCAGCCCGAGACCGGAGCCAGGCACGCCTCGCCGCTCCGGGGACCGGTAGAACGGCTCGAAGATTCGATCCGCCTCCTCGGGCGGGACGCCCGGGCCGCGATCGGCAACCGATAGGTCGACCCGCGCGCCCCGCCGCCGCACCGTGATGTGCACCGGCTGATCCGGCGGCGAGAACTTGCGCGCGTTCTCGAGCAGGTTGACGAGCACGCGCTGCAGCTGGGGGGCATCGCCGCGGACGAGCGGTAGCTCGCCGTCGAAGTCCAGCTCGGCCGCACCTGCGTCGGGCATCCGCCGTGCCAGCTCGTCGGCCGAGGCCTCGACCAGTTCGCGCAGGTCGATCCAGTCGGCGCGCGTCGAGACCGCGCCGGCCTGCAGCTTGGACAGGTCGAGCAGGTTCTCGACCATGCGGTTCATTCGCCCGGTCTGCTCGGTGATCGTCTCGAGCAGCTCCCTGTCCTCGTCGTCCAGCCCGGCGTAGCGCAGGCCACCGGCGGCCGTGCTGATCGCCATCAGCGGCGAGCGCAGGTCGTGGGACACAGCTCGCAGGAGCGCCGTCTTCAGCTCGTCCGACCGCGACAGCGCCTCCGCCTGCACCTGCTGGTGGATCCGGCGCTCGCGCTCCTCGCCGAGGGCGATCAGACCGGCCAGGCTGCGTGCAACCCGCTCGGCGGCCGCCGTGTCGAGCGCGCCCTGCGGGGGCTCGATCATGCGCAGCTCGCCCATCCAGCGGTCGTTGAACACGAGCGGCAGCACCGCCCCGCTCCGCTTCGGAGGGGACTGGGCGCCGCGGTGGATGACCCCGTCGGTGGCGCCCAGCGCCCGTGCCGCCTGCGAGGCCAGGGTGGGGAGCACCGAGGCAAGGTCGTCAGCGTCGGCAACGAGGGTTGCGAACGATTCGCTCAGGCGGGCTTCGGCGGCACGCCGGGCCGCCTCGTCGCGCTCGCTGCGCGCCCGGGAGGCGAGGTTCGACGTGACCAGAGCGGTGAGCACGAACGCTGCCAGCGCCGCCCAGTCGCTGGACGAGTTGATGACGAGCGTGTGCGCCGGTGGCAGGAAGAAGAAGTTGTAGGCCAGCGCAGACGCCACGCTGGTGGCGAGGCCCCACCAGAGCCCGTAGATGGACGACACGCCGAGCACGCCGACCAGGTAGATGACGCCTGCCGCCTCGTACGGGACCGTGGGCGTCACCAGCGCGGTCACCAGCGTGCTCAGGAGCACGAGCGCCGCAGCCACGGCGGGGGCCGTTGCCCGGGAGGCCTCCACCGTTCGCAGCAGCGACGTGTCCGGCCTGCGCCCGGCGGCTGGACGATCGGTTTGCGTCACTGCCATGGTTGGATTGTGCAGTAAATCGGCTGGAGATGATGGGCCGGGACGGCGCGCGCGGCTGCTACTGTGGTCGCCCTGCAGTGACGCACCCGCTGGACCGTAGGCACTACCGCTCCACGTTCGCCATCCTTGCAGTCGCCTGCGCGGCCTTCTCGCTGCTGCAGTCGCTGGTGGCGCCGGCGCTGCACGACATCCAGATCGACCTGCACACGAGCACCACCGGGTCGACCTGGATCCTCACCGCCTATCTGCTCAGCGCCTCGGTGGCGACGCCGATCCTGGGCCGGATGGGGGACATCCACGGCAAGAAGCGGATGCTGGTCGTTGCCCTGTCTGCGCTTGCCGTCGGCACGGTGATGTCGGCGCTCGCCCAGACGATCACAGTGATGATTGCGGGCCGCGTCGTGCAGGGCCTGGCCGGCGCGGTGTTCCCGCTCGCCTTCGGCATCATCCGCGACGAGTTCCCGCCCGAGCGGGTGGCGTTCGGCATCGCGATGATCTCGTCGATCCTGGGCATCGGCGGCGGCGTGGGCATCGTGCTCGCCGGGCCGATCGTCGAGCACCTCGGCTACCACTGGATCTTCTGGTTCCCGCTCGTGCCGGGGCTGATCGCCACGGTGGCCGCGGTGGTCGTCATCCCCGAGTCCCCGGTTCGTGCGCCGGGGCGGGTCAACTGGCTCGGCGCGACGCTGCTGGCCGGCTGGCTCGTCGCCCTGCTGATCGCCGTCAGCGAGGGACCGCACTGGGGGTGGACATCGGCCCGCACGCTCGGGCTGCTCGCCGCGTCGGCCGTGTTGCTGGTGGTCTGGATCGCGGTCGAGTCGCGGGCCGCCCAGCCGCTGGTCGACATGCGGATGATGCGGCTGCGCGGGGTGTGGACGACGAACACCGCTGCGCTCCTGATCGGGTTCGGGATGTACAGCTCGTTCGTGCTGGTGCCGCAGTACGTGCAGATGCCCTCATCCACGGGATATGGCTTTGGTGCAACGGCCACCGAGGCCGGGCTGTTCCTCTTCCCGGCCACCCTCGCGATGCTGCTGGTCAGCCCGATCGCCGGCCGGCTGTCCTCGACGGTCGGCTCGAAGCTGCCGCTCGTGCTCGGCGCGGCCCTCTCCGCCGGCGCGTTTGCGCTGCTCGCGACGCGACGGGATGAGCACTGGGAGATCTACCTGGCGACCGCGCTGCTGGGAGCCGGGATCGGGCTGGCCTTCGCGGCGATGGCCAACCTCATCGTCGAGGCGGTGCCGCGCGAGCAGACGGGCGTTGCCGGCGGGATGAACACGATCATGCGCAGCATCGGCGGCGCTGTCGGCGCCCAGGTCTCGGCCAGCGTGGTGACGGCGTCGGCGGGCGTGTCCGGGCTCCCCGAGGCGCAGGGCTGGACGGACGCGTTCGTACTCTGCTCGCTGGTGCTGGTCGGCGGGCTGCTGGTCGCGCTGGCGGTTCCGGCGCGGCGGCGGGTGGCCATGCGGGAGCCCGCGCTCGAACACTGAAGCGCTGAGGCAGGTGCTCGTTCGGCAGTCCGCGAACGACGATGCCCGGCCACCGTTGTGGAAACCCCGTATGTCGAGTCGCGCCTTCCCCGATGCGGATTGCGGCTGCGCGGCCGAGAGTGGGCATATGAGCCTTACCGCGACATCGCACGGCATCCCCGGGACGCTGCGGCAGCACGTCGTCATCGACGGCCGCCATCATCTGGTGACGGACGAGCCACCGCGGCTGGGAGGTGAGGGCACGGCACCGGCGCCGCACGAGCTGCTGCCCGCTGCGCTGGCCGCCTGTGTGTCGACCTCGCTGATCATGTACGCCCGCTCGAAGGGATGGGAGCTCGGAGAGGTGACGGTCGAGGCCGACTTCGACAACACCGCCACTCCGCGGCGCTGCGGGATCGCCATCGAGCTTGGGGCGGCGCTGACCGACGAGCAGCTGGTGCGGCTGGAGAAGGTCGCCCGCGCGTGCCCGGTGCGGCGGTCGCTGGAGGGCGGTGTCCAGTTCCGCGAGACGCTTCGGTCGCCGCACGCCACGGCGGTTCCGCAGCGGGGCGCGGCGTGAGCAGGGCCCAGATCGTCGTCGTGGGCGGTGGAACCGGCGGCACGATGGTCGCCAACCGGTTGCGCCGACGGCTGGATGCCGAGCAGGCGGAGATCCACGTGGTCGACCGCGACGACAGGCACGTCTATCAGCCGGGCCTGCTCTTCGTGCCGTTCGGCCTGGCCGATGTGGACGAGATCGTACGGCCGCGCCGGCGGCAGCTGCATCGCGGGATCACGTTTCACGAGAACGAGGTGGACTCGGTCGATCTCGATCGCGACGAGGTGCGGCTCGACGACGGTGCGGTGCTCTCCTACGACGCGCTGATCGTGGCCACGGGTGCGCGGCTGCAGCCGGAGGAGACGGAAGGCCTGACGGACGCCGGTTGGAACCGCCGCGCGTTCACGTTCTACACGCCGGAGGGTGCGGATCTGCTCCGCGAGGTGCTACGGGACTTCGATGGCGGCCGTCTGGTCGTGAACCTGATCGACATGCCGATCAAGTGCCCGGTCGCGCCGCTCGAGTTCGCATTCCTGGCCGACTGGTACCTTCGCGAGCGTGGCGTGCGCGGCCGCACCGAGCTCGTCTACGCGACACCGCTCGACGCGGCATTTACCAAGCCGGTCGCCTCCGAGCACCTGGCGGCGCTGCTGGTCGAGAAGGACATCGAGCTCGTGACGGAGTTCAATGCCGGCGAGGTGGATGGCGCGAACGGCGTTGTGGCGTCCTACGACGGCCGTGAGCTGGCCTTCGACCTGCTCGTCACCGTGCCGCTGCACGGGGGCGCCGCGTTCCTCGATCGCTCACCTGGGCTGGGCGATGCGCTCGGCTTCGTGCCGACCGACCGCCGGACGCTGCAGACCTCGGCGCGCCCAAACGTGTTCGCGCTCGGCGACGCCACCGACCTGCCGACCTCGAAGGCCGGATCGGTGACCCATTTCGAGGCGGAGGTGCTGGTCGCAAACGTCCTCAGCCACCTCGCCGGTGCCGAGCTGACCCCCGGCTATGACGGCCACGCCAACTGCTTCATCGAGACCGGCTTCCACAAGGCGCTGCTGATCGACTTCAACTACGACACCGAACCGCTCCCCGGCCACTTCCCAACCGTGTTCGGCCTACCGCTGCTGCGCGAGTCACGCGTCAACCATCTCGGCAAGCTCGCGTTCCAGTGGCTCTACTGGCACGCGCTCCTGCCCGGCCGGGCACTGCCGGGGGTCGGCCCCGAGATGCCACGCCACGGCAAACGGATGCCGGCAACGCACGCCTGAAAGGAAACGCGATGACCACCACCATGATCGCCGACACGCCCGTCGACCTGGACGCCGAGGGCTTCCTCACCGACCCCTCGGAGTGGAACGAGCGGATCGCCGAGGCGATCGCCCGCGACAACGGCATCGACCGGCTCACCGATCGCCACTGGCAGGTGGTGCGCTTCATGCGCGAGCGCTACCTCGCCAACGGCACTGCGCCATCGATCCGCTCGCTGGGCAAGGAATCCGGCGTCCCCGTGAAGGAGCTCTATCAGCTCTTCCCCAGGGGCCCCGCCAAGCTCGCCGCCAAGATCGGCGGCATTCCCAAGCCACAAGGCTGCATCTAGGAGGACCACCATGGCCACTCAACTCACAGAACCGCCGCAGTCCGAACCGGCCGACCGCAAGACGATCGAGAAGGTCGCCATCGTCATCTCGAAGGGCTCCCTCGAGGGCGTCTATCCCGGGCTGATCATGGCCAACGGCGCCCGCATGGAGGGGATCGAGGCCGATCTCTTCTTCACCTTCTTCGGCCTCGATGCAATCCGCAAGGACCGCTACGCGAACATCAAGGTTGCCACCGTCGGCAACCCCGGCATGCACCTGCCGACGTGGGTCGGGGCGCTGCCCGGATTCTCGGCACTGGCCACACGGATGATGAAGCGCCAGATGGAGAATATCGACATCCCGCCCATCCCCGAGTTCATCGAGCTCGTCGCCGACTCCGGCGCCCACCTCTACGCCTGCAAGGCAACCGTCGACATGTTCGGGCTCACCATGCAGGACTTCGTCAAGCAGGTCGACGAGATCATCACCGTGGGCGAGTTCTACGAGAAGGCGGCCGGCGGGGAGATCATCTTCACGTAGCGGCCCGGAAAGGCACGGTCGTAGTTTCGCGCAGCCCGCCACGCCGCCTTCCCCGACGCGATCGGGCGTTACCGGTGGGATGGTGGAGTCGTCCTATTCGTCGGAGGTGATAGCGATGACGACTCACGTTCACAGCTCGGCAGTCCTCACGCTGCCGCGACCGGTCCGGCATTTCGCCTGGTTCGCCGGCGGCAGCGCTGTTGCCTTTCTGATCCCCTATCTCGGCGTCTCGGTCCTCAACCTGCAGCACGATGTCTACTACGGCGCCTACTTCACCCTGACGCTGCTGATGCTCGGCGCGTACGCCCGGGTCGAGCGGATCGACGTGCGCCGTCTGTTCGTCCATAACTGGAAGTGGAGCGTCGTGCTCGGAGTACCCACGGCCGCGTTCGTCATGTGGAACGTCTTTCGCACCGACTCGGGCACACCCCGGCCGCATGGCGCGTACTTCGCCTTCGAAGTTCTCTGGCGCGGCATCGGCTACGGCACGATCGACGCGCTCCTGCTCACGGTCTTCCCCTGCGTGGTGGCCTACAGCGTGCTCGGCGGCCGTCTCGCCGGCTGGCGCGGACACCTGCGCTACATCGCGCTGGCATTGCCGCTGATCTGGGTGGTCACGGCGACATACCACCTGGGCTACCCGCAGATCCGCCAGGACGGGCTGCAGAAGCCGGAGATCGGCAACACAATCATCTCGGTGCCGATGCTCGCCACCATGAATCCGATCGGCTCGATCGGCGCCCATGCCGCATACCACGTGACGGCGGTCACGCACGCGTATGAGACGCGGAACTTCCTGCCGCCGCAGGTGTTCGTCTCGTCGAAGTAGGGCACGACCCGGGCAGCGGCGGCGCCGAGCGGGGAGCGACCAATCGGGAGTGGGCGCAACAGGGCTCGAACCTGTGACCTTCCGCGCGTGAAGCGGACGCTCTCCCAGCTGAGCTATGCGCCCTGGGAGGCGCAGGATATCGCGCGGTGCTCCGCGGCGCGCGGTTTCTCGCGGGCGCGCCCGCGCAACCATGAACTAACAGTCGCGAGCGAAACCGGCGGTCGTGCGCGCGCCGTCCGCGAGCTGCGACGTCGCCAGCGACCGGATGGGAGCGCGCTCGTAGCTGCGCGCGGCCGCACGCAGGCACGTGCCGGTATCGGCAAACAGGTCATCGATGGTGACGCCGAACGCCTGCGCGCAATCTCGCACGGTTCGCGACCTCGGCTCCGAGCGCCCATTGAGGATGTTCCATAGGCCTTGTGGGGAGAGCCCGATGTACGCGGCGACCTCACGCTGCAGCAGGTTGTGCATCCCGACGAGGTGCCGCAGGTTGGTTCCGATCAGGTGCTCTCGCAATGGTCGCAAGCTCCTTGATGAGTTCGCGCTTGACGATTGGGCACCGCAAGGGTAACTTCGATTAGTCCATAAAGTCAATAGATTCGATCGGTAAAGGGGAGAACTTGTACAGAATACAACTTCGGACGATCGCGCTGGGCCTGCTTGCCGTCGCGATGCTGGCGGCCGGATGCGGTGGCGGCAGCTCCAGCAGCGGCGGCGGGAGCTCTGTCCGCCTGGTTGCCTACTCGACGCCCGCCGATGCGTACGCCGAGCTGATCAAGGCATTCGGCCAGACCTCGGCAGGCAAGGGCGTGAGCTTCTCGCAGTCGTACGGCCCCTCCGGCTCCCAGAGCCGCGCCGTCGACGCCGGGCAGCCGGCCGACTTCGTGCACTTCGCCCTCGAGCCCGACGTCAAGCGCCTGGTCGATGACGGCAAGGTCTCGTCCAGCTGGGATCAGAACCAGTACAAGGGCGTCCTTGTCGACTCCGTCGTCTCGTTCGTCGTGCGCAAGGGCAACCCGAAGGGCATCCACACCTGGGATGACCTACTGAAGCCGGGCATCGAGGTGATCACCCCCAACCCGTTCACGTCGGGTGGTGCGCGGTGGAACATCATGGCCGCCTACGGCGCCCAGCTGAAGGAGGGCAAGACGCCGGCGCAGGCCGTCCAGTACCTCTACCAGCTGTTCAAGCACGTCCCGGTGCAGGACGGCAGCGCGAGCGACGCGCTGACCACCTTCACCAACGGCAAGGGCGACGTGCTCCTGTCGTACGAGAACGAGGCCATCCGCGCCCAGCAGGGCGGCGCCTCCGTCGATTACGTCATCCCCGACCAGACGATCAAGATCGAGACGGTCGCCGCGGTGACGAAGACGGCACCGCCGGCTGCGAAGAAGTTCCTGCAGTACCTGTACACGCCGGCTGCACAGAAGATCTGGGCGGACAACGGTTACCGGCCGGTCGTGCCGGGTGTCACCGGCAAGTACCAGTTCCCGACCCCGCCCCAGTTGTTCACGATCGACGACCTGGGAGGCTGGGACAAGGTCATGACCGACTTCTTCGACCCGTCGAAGGGGATCATGGCCAAGGTGGAGCAGTCCATTGGTGTCTCAACCAGCAGCTAGCGCTCCACGCGTTCGCTCCCTCAACCCCGCCGCCGCCCTCCCCGGGCTGGCGGCGGGGACGGCGGTGCTGTACCTCAGCCTGGTCGTGCTCCTGCCGCTGGCCGCGCTGGTCTGGCAGGCGCAGGCCGGGGGCTGGGACGGGTTCCTGCATGCCATCCGCGCACCCGATGTGCAGGCGGCGCTGAAGCTGTCGATCAGCGTCGCCCTGATCGTGGTGGTGGTCAACTCGGTGTTCGGGACGATCCTGGCCTGGGTGCTCGTCCGCGACGACTTCCCCGGCAAGTCGGCGGTCAACGCGGTCGTGGACCTGCCCTTCGCCCTGCCGACCATCGTGGTCGGCGTGATCCTGCTGCTGCTCTATGGGCCGAGCTCGCCGATCGGGATCGACGTCGCCTACACCCGAAAGGGCATCGTGCTCGCCCTCATGTTCGAGACGCTGCCGTTCGTAGTGCGCAGCGTCCAGCCGGTGCTGCTCGAGCTCGATCGCGAGATGGAGCAGGCGGCCGCCTCGCTGGGAGCCGCGCCGCTGACCGTCTTTCGGCGGATCGTGCTGCCCAACCTGCTCCCTGCGATCCTCTCCGGCGGGGCGCTGGCCTTCGCCAAGGCGCTCGGCGAGTACGGCTCGGTCGTGCTGATCTCGGGCAACGTGCCCTTCTCGACGCAGGTCGTGCCCGTGCTGATCCGCGGACGGATCGAGAGCGACGACCAGGCCGGCGCGGCGGCGATCTCGCTCGTCCTGCTCGGCTTGGCACTGCTGATCCTGCTCGGTATCAGCCTGCTCCAGCGATGGGGGACGCGTCATGATCGCTAGATGGGGGCTTCGGATCGTCGCGCTCGGCTACCTGGCGATGCTGCTGCTGGTGCCGGTGGGCATGATCCTCTATCACACCTTCAAGGACGGCTTCGCGCCGTTCTGGGACGCCATCACGCAGCCCGACGCGCTGCACGCGCTGCGGCTGACGATCGAGATCGCGCTGATCGTGGTGCCGCTGAACACCATCTTCGGCATCATCATCGCGATCATGCTGGTTCGCCACCGGGTGCCAGGCGCCACGTTGATCAGCGCCGTGCTGGCGCTGCCGTTCGCGCTCTCGCCGGTGGTCGTCGGCCTCGCGCTGATCCTCACCTACGGGCAGACCGGCTGGTTTGGAGCTGACCTGGCCCGCGAGGGCGTCACCGTCATCTTCTCCCTGCCCGGCATGGTGCTTGCCACGATGTTCGTCTCGCTGCCGTTCGTCGCCCGCGAGGTGATGCCCGTGCTGCGCGAGGTCGGCGAGGAGCAGGAGCAGGCCGCCGCCACGCTCGGGGCCGGCGCCTTCACCACGTTCCGGCGCATCACGCTTCCCGCCATCCGCTGGGGCGTCGTCTACGGCGTGATCCTGGCGACGGCCCGGTGCATCGGCGAGTACGGCGCGGTGGCCGTGGTGTCCGGCAACGTGATCGGCAGCTCGGAGACGGCCACCGTGTACGTGAACCGCTCCTACGAGAGCTTCGACAAGCAGGGCGCCTACTCGGTCGCGGTGGTGCTCGCCCTGGTGGCGCTCGCCACCGTCCTGCTCATGACCCTCTTCAAACCGCGCTCGGAGGCATAGGAACGACATGGCCATCACCGCACTCAACGTGACGAAGCGGTTCGGCGACTTCGTCGCGCTGGACGACGTCTCGATCGAGATCCCCGACGGCTCGCTGACGGCGCTGCTGGGCCCGTCCGGCAGCGGCAAGTCGACCCTGCTGCGGGTCATCGCCGGCCTGGAGACCCCGGACACGGGTTCCGTCAGCCTGAACGGCCGGGACGTGACCGAGCTGCCGGCTCACCGCCGCGACATCGGCTTCGTGTTCCAGCACTACGCCGCGTTCAAGCACATGACGGTGGCGAGGAACATCGCGTTTGGCCTCGAGATCCGCAAGCGGCCGAAGGACGAGATCCGCCGGCGCGTGGCCGAGCTGATCGAGCTCGTCCACCTCGACGGCCTCGGCGACCGGTACCCGTCCCAGCTCTCGGGCGGCCAGCGCCAGCGCATGGCGCTCGCTCGCGCGCTCGCGGTGGAGCCGGAGGTGCTGCTGCTGGACGAGCCCTTCGGAGCCCTCGACGCCCGGGTGCGCAAGGACCTGCGGATGTGGCTGCGGCGGCTGCACGACGAGGTGCACGTGACCACGGTGATCGTCACGCACGACCAGGAGGAGGCCATGGAGGTGGCGGACTCGGTGGTGGTCATGCACCGCGGCAGGATCGAGCAGGAGGGGGCGCCCCGCGAGCTCTACGACAACCCGGCAAACCGGTTCGTGATGAGCTTCGTCGGCCCGGTCAGCGAGCTCGGCGACGCCCTCGTCCGCCCGCACGACATCGAGATCCGCCACTCGCCGAACGGCACCACCCAGTCGGCGGTCGTGGAGCGGGTCGTCCACCTCGGCTTCGAGGTGCGGGTGATCCTGACGCTCGAGAACGGCGAGCAGCTGACCGCGCAGCTGACGCGCGACGAGGCGGCGTCGCTCGGGATCGAGCCGGGCAGCTCCGTTTTCGTGCGGCCGCGCGCGGCACGGCGGTTCGCTGAGCCCGAGCCGGCCTGACGCCCGGGAAGCCGCGCTCACTCGTACTGCAACGCTTCCAGCACGTCCAGACGAGCCGCCCGCCGCGCCGGCAGGATCGCCGCCACCACCCCCGCCAGTGCCGCCACGATCATCACCACAATGATGAACGACACCGGCACCGAGAAGACGATGCCCTGGTCGCTCAACCCCTTGGTCAGAATCCAGCCGAACACCAGGCCGACGCACACGCCCAGGAATCCGCCGATCACCGAGGTGATCACGCTCTCGTAGCGCACCATCCTGCGCAGCTGTCGCCGGGTCGTCCCGACGGCGCGGAGCATGCCGATCTCGCGCGTGCGCTCGAACACCGATAGGGCGAGGGTGTTGATGATCCCGACCAGCGAGATGATGCCGATCATCGCCAGCAGCAGGTAGAGGAAGTAGAGGAAGCCGTTCACCTGGTTCTCGGTGCTCTGCTTGTACTCCGCGTTCGTGCGCACCTTCGCGACGGGGAACTGCTTCAGCGCCTGCGTCGCCGCCGCCTTGCCGGCCGCGAGGCTGACGCCGGGCTTGAACCTGGCCAGGATGACGTTCGGGTCGTTGTTCGTCGTCCACGTGTCGAACGTGTCGGACGGGATCGAGATGCCGGTCATCAGCACCGGGTCCTTGTACTGGCCGACAACGGTCAGCCGCAGCTTGGTGCCCTCGACGCTGGTGATCGTGAAATGCCCGCCGATGTCCAGGTGGTGTGACTTCGCGAACTGCTCCTCGATCAGCGCCTTGTTCCCCTGGAAGTTGTCGAGCAGCGCGTTCGATCCGCCCTTCTGCCAGCTGAACGTGTAGACCTTGTCGAAGTCGCCCGGGTCGATCCCGCTGACGATGTCCGTCCCACCGTGGTTGATGCGGGCATCGGTGGACTGGATGCCGGTCGCCGTCTGCACCTGGGGAACCGCCTGCAGGGTGGTCACCGCCTCCTTCGGGATCGGGGCGAAGCTCTCCGACTGGATGATCAGGTCGCTGGTGACCGACCTGTCCAGCGCACCGAGGAACGAGTCCTTGAAGCCGTTGACGAACACGGCGACGAAGACGACCAGCGCCACGCCGATCATCAGCGAGGATGAGGTGACGGCCGTCCGCCCGGGGTTGCGGGCGGTGTTCTCGCGCGCCAGCTGGGTGGTGAGCGAGGACGGCTCCTCCGGCGGCCACTCCGTCTCGGTGCGAAGCCAGATGCGGACGACCGCGAAGAGCGCGAGGCACACGGCGACGAGGCCCGCCAGCAGGCCGAGCGGCTTTGCGATCAGGCCCAGGATGCCGGCCACCGCGCCGCCCAGGAGCAGGAACAGCAGCAGCGCGAGCAGGTAGGAGACCGTGCGGCGCACGAGGTACCAGCCGTGCCCCACGTACGGGATCCGCTGCACCCGGGCGCCGACCCAATCGCCCCCGCGGATCACGAGCGCCAGCGGAGCGCCGATCGCGCGCGAGAGCGGCTGGACGCTGTGTGACGAGCGGATCGCCACGGCGAGGAAGCACAGGATCGCGCCGCCCGCCAGGCTGATCAGGACGCCGGCCGTCGACCCGAACCCGGTCACCGACCGGATCACCCCGCCCTTCTCGAACACCCCGTCCACGATCCCGCCGAGGCCGAGCAGGAGCAGCACGGTCGAGATCAGCGTGGCGTGGCGTGCCAGCGTCGAGGGCGGCAGCTCGGCGCCCTCGCGCAGCGCGGCGATCGGCGGCACGCGCGTGGCCCGGAATGCCGGGCCGATGGCGGCAAGGATCGCGACGCCGGTCCCGACGACCAGCGGCAGCACGATCGTCAGCGTGCCCAGGTGGATGGGCGCGGTGGGCAGGCCGAAGCCGATGGCGTCGAACGCCGTGTCGAGCAGCTTGGCGAAGCCGACGCCGACGACGATGCCGGCGATCGAGGCCAGCAGCCCGATCAGCAGCGCCTCGAGCAGCACCGAGCGCAGCACCTGGCGGCGGCTCGCCCCGATCGTCCGCAGCATCGCGAACTCGCGCGTCCGCTGGGCGACCGTGATGGCGAAGGTGTTGAAGATGATGAACGCGCCGGCGAACACCGTCGCGCCCGCGAATGCGAGCAGCAGCGGAGTGAGGAAGCCGGTGATGCCGCTCGACACCTGCTGTGCCTGGTCGGCGGCCGCCTCGGGGCCGGTCTGCACCTTCACGTCGTGCGGCAGCGCCGCGATCAGGCGCTGCTTCAGCTCCTGCTGGCTGACGCCGGGGTCGGCCTTGACCGAGATGGTCGAGGTCTCGCCGACGCGGTCGAACCACTGCTGCGCGTCGGTGAAGGTCGTGCCGACGATCGTGGCGCCGCCGATCGTGGACGCGGTGCCGAGCGTGAAGACGCCGACGATCGTGACCGGCTTCAGCCCCACGTCGGTGGCCAGCTGCACGTGCTGGCCGATGCGCAGGTGCTTGTCGTCGGCCAGCTTGGAGTTGACCACGACCTGGCCCGACGACTCGGGCCCGTGCCCCTCGGAGTAGCTGTACGGGTTGAAGGTGTCCGACAACGTGGAGACGACGAGGCTGGGCGCGCCCGTCGTCGACCCGGCGTACTTGCCGCCCACCACCAGCGCGCCCAGCGCCTGCACCTGGCCCTCCGCATGTGCGACGCCGGGCACCTTCGCGACCTGCGCGATCAGGGAGTCGGGCAGCGGGCCGGCCTGCGCGCCGTTGTTGCTCGTGAACGCCGTCTTCTTCGAGAGCAGGACGTCCGTTTTCTCGAGGCCCGTCTTGAAGATCTCGTTGAACGCGCCGGTGATCTGGTCGCGCACCACGAAGGTGCCGGTGATCATCGCCGTGCCGAGCACGATCGAGATCGCCGTCAGCACGGCCCGGGTCTTTCGGCCCCACAGCCCGCGGAGCGCGACGCCGATCATGCCTTTTCCACCGCGGCCATCGCCGTCAGCACCTCCTGGGCGCTGGCGCGGCCCTGGTCTCGGACGATCAGGCCGTCGGCGAGGAAGAGGATGCGATCCGCCATCGCCGATGCGCGCGCGTCGTGCGTGACCATCACCGTGGTCTGGCCGTACGACTCGACCGCCTCGCGGAGCAGCTCGAGGATCTCCTCGCTGGTCGTCGAGTCGAGGTTGCCGGTCGGCTCGTCGGCGAACATGACCGTCGGCCGGGAGACGAGGCCGCGGGCGATGGCGACGCGCTGCTGCTGGCCGCCGGAGAGCTGCGACGGGCGGTGGCTTCGGCGGTCGGACAGCCCGACCTTGCCGATCACCTCGTCGATCCACGCACGGTCGACATCGCGGCCGGAGATGCGCAGCGGCAGCAC
>Ga0066662_10000239_pt1 | contig 23694 bp, 21 predicted proteins | sample GraSoiAngelo_111_FD_133939 | JGI IMG/M metagenome (GOLD analysis project Ga0066662, IMG submission 133939) | Grasslands soil microbial communities from the Angelo Coastal Reserve, California, USA - 14_0903_12_40cm | ecosystem: Environmental > Terrestrial > Soil > Grasslands | place: USA...
AAACTGCTCCAGCGTTTCTTTGCTCGGCATGAAATCCCTCCTACGAGAAACTTCATGCCTGCCAGATCCATATGTAAGTGGCAATCGTGGTTCAGCCCAATTTCAAATGCGATTGCCCTGCCCATTTACCAATTCCTCTTGACAGGACGGTGCTGAAAAGCATACCTTTTTCTTTATGCAGAACATCTGCCAGAACGCCATGTGTACTTGTTGTTGTGAATACACATGCGTGTCTCTGGCTTGCTGTGCTGCTCCTAAATAGGGAATCATACACACTTAGGAAAGGCCCATTGCCAGAGCAATGGGCCTTTTTATTTTTTTAGCGTCTTTTTGGGAAAGAATTTATGAGTACACAACCGGCATCACAGACTGAAACCAAGGCACAACGCGCTGAAAGGCTGAAGCGGGAAAAGAATCCGTGGGAGTGCCTTCAGGAAATACGCGACTTCGCCCGTCAGGGATACTCGGCCATCCCTGAAGCGTGGATAAAAACCTACTTCCGCTGGTGGGGAGTCTACACCCAGGGCGATGGCGCAGGAGCGCTGGGCGGCAGCGGCGGGGAAGGTAAAGCCACTCCGTATTTCATGGTGCGAATCCGCCTTTCCAACGGCTTTCTTCGATCGCATCAGTTGCGCGCCCTCGCCGATCTCACGGAGAGATATGCGCGCGGTGTCGCCGACATCACTGTTCGCCAGAATATTCAATTGCATTGGGTAAAGATTGAAGATCTGCCCGATCTCATCGAGACGCTTATCAGCACTGGGCTCACCACCATGTCCACCTGCGGTGACGTGACCCGCAATATCACCGGATGCCCGCTGGCCGGGGTGGATGCCAATGAACTGGTGGATGCCTCGCCGCTCTTGTTTCAAGCGACCGAGTTGCTCGTTGGCAATCCTGATTTTTACAACTTTCCCCGCAAGTACAAGATCAGCATCAGCGGCTGCCGCGACTGGTGCTCCTATCCGGAGATCAACGATCTCGCTTTTACTCCGGCAGTGCGCAATGGCGAAGCAGGCTTCTCTATTCGCGTAGGCGGCGGTCTTTCCACCGAGCCGCATCTGGCTGTGCGCCTGGATGCATTCATTCGCACCGAACAGGTGCTGCCTGTGCTGAAGGCGGTGAGCGAGATTTTCCGCGATGCAGATGTGCTGCGCGAGAACCGCGAACGCGCGCGCCTGAAATATCTATTCCTGCGGCATGGGTGGACGCCGGCAACATTCCTGCAGGAACTGGAGCGCCGGCTGGGATACTACCTTCAACCCGCAGGCACAGAGCAGATACCTGCCGACATATTCCGGGATCATGTTGGCATTCACCAGCAGCGCCAGCGCGGACTGTTTTACGTTGGAGCCTCGGTGCTTCGCGGACGCATTACTCCCCAGCAGATGCGTGTGGCTGCCGATCTGGCGGAGCAACACGCCACGGGAGAGCTGCGCACCACCAATACACAAAACCTGATTCTCGTAAATGTTCCCAGGCACAAGACCCATGCGGTTGCACTCGGCCTGGAGACGGCCGGGCTGCACGTTGAAGCTTCAACATTCTGGCGCGGCGCGGTAGCCTGCACCGGATCTGAATTCTGCAAACTGGCCATCACTGAAACCAAGGCATTCACACGGTGGCTGGTGGAAGAGCTGGAAGAACGTCTGCCCGGATTCGATGAACAGTTGCGATTGAACGTAACCGGTTGTCCGAACAGTTGCGGCCAGCACCGGCTCGCCGATATCGGCCTCGAAGGGAAGAAGATCAAAGTCAACGGCGAAATGGTCGATGCCTATTACTTCTGCCTCGGCGGAAGCGTGGGCCATCATGCGGCCTTTGCGCGTCCCATTGGTTATCGCTGCCCGGCAGTCGAGACGCCGGATGCGATGGAGCGCCTGTTGCGGCATTACCTCATCCGGCGCAATGACCGTGAAAACCTGCGGCAGTTCTTTGCGCGCCACTCGGATACCGAACTGCGCGCCTTTCTGGCCGGACAGGAGATCGAGGCTGCGTTGCGCGATCCCTCGCCTGGACGTCCGTCGCACGAATTGGAGGCATGATGGTTCTCTACCCGATCTTCCTCAAACTGCAGGAGCGCAAGGTTCTGATCATAGGCGGCGGCGCGGTGGCTGAAGAAAAAATTCATGCCGTACTTCGCTCCGCGACAGATGTGACGGTGCTTGCGCCGAAAATCACTGAGCGCATTCGCGAGTGGGCAGAACGCGGTCTCCTGCGCCATGTTGCGGAGGAGTACCGCGCGGGAATTCTCCGCAATTATTTCCTGGTGATTGCCTGCACCGATGTAGAAGCGGTGAACCATGCCATTTATGAAGAGGCGCGGCAGGCAGGCGTTCTCTGCAACTCCGTGGACGATCCGGATTATTGCGATTTCTATTCCCCGGCAGTCGTGAGCCGGGGAGATTTGCAGATCGCCATCTCCACTGGCGGAAAGAGCCCGGCCTTGGCGCAACGCATCCGCAAGAAACTGGAGCAGGACTTTGGGCCCGAGTACGAATCATGGGTGGCGTGGCTGGGCCGGGTGCGCACCACGATCCTGAAAGCGCTGCCGCGAAGCGAGTCCAGAAAACAACTACTGCACCTGCTGGCCCATACCAGCCCAATACAGTTTAAATTTACCGCAGTCGGACATGGGACTAACGTCCCACCCAGAAAACATGAAAATTGCGCTTCGGGTTAAGGTATCCACCGTAAGCACCCAGCTATTTTTAGGGCAGAGGACGCAAAGAACGCAGAGGAAGAAATAGTTTTTAGCCGCTGATGGACGCTGGTAACGCTGATTTAGAGATATTCATCATGGATATAGCGGGAATTGATTATTCAGAGCAAGAAGAGATAAAGATAAACATGTCAGGCAAGGTCTACATCATCGGAGCAGGACCCGGCGCAGCGGATTTGCTGACCGTGCGGGCGGCAAATATTTTGCGCAGCGCACAGGTGGTGCTTCATGACGATCTGGTCTCGCGAGAAGTGCTCGACTTAGTTCCTTCCGCTGCCAACACCATCAATGTGGGAAAGCGCTGCGGAAACCACAGCACCAGCCAGGAGCAGATTCATGCCTTGATGATCTCCCACGCCCAAAAAGGCTCAACAGTCGTGCGCCTCAAGTCTGGCGATCCGGCAATTTTTGGCCGGCTGGGAGAAGAAATCGATGCTCTGCGTGAATCCCAGATTGCTTTTGAGGTTGTACCAGGCATTACAGCCGCTCATGCCGGCGCCGCGGCTGCTTCGTTCACCCTGACAGATCGGCGGTCGGCTTCAGCCCTGGTGCTGCTCACAGCGCACCATTGTGCCAACGGTTCGAGAGCCTTGTTCGATCCGGCAAAGACTACCTACGCCGTCTACATGCCCGGTCCGGATTACGGCAAAACCGCTCACCAGTTACTGGCCATGGGCCTGGATGAAGACACTCCCTGCGCCCTGATCTCACAGGTCAGCAGCTCGCAGCAACAGGTGCGCTTCCTGGAGTTATCACAACTTCATGCAGTCACCGGAGTGCCCGCTCCCGCATTGTTGATCGTAGGAGAAGTGACCCGAAGAAAAGAGCTAGCTGAGCTGGACCTGCCTTCCCTGATGACAGCTTCTCAAGATTTTTCACCGCAAACGTCGCTAAGGAATTTGGTAAATGGGTAATTTGTTAAGTGGGTAAATTACTCTCCCTCCGCTCACTCTGTTTCTCTGTATTACTAACGGTCGAATTCTTCTCTGCTTGCGACGAATTCTCCCGCGCAGCCAAGGGCGAGTGCGGTACATAGGGAGCAACACACCGCCAAATTCAATACATTATCAACTGCTTTTGTTACCTCTGCGCCCTCTGCGGTGAAAGCCTTTGGTTGTGGCTTGCCACGCTGTGTTGCAAAGGTTTTGTCTTTGATTGTGGCATGATCTGCTCTGATCAGCGTAAATCAGTGTTCATCAGCGGCATGTTCAACTGCATCTGCTCGGATTGCACTCGAGGTATACGAGACGGTTCAGGGGCTGAGTGCTTACTTTCCCCCGGCAATCGAAGGAACCAGTGTGATCTCATCACCTTCGCTGAAGAGGTGATTGGCCCCGAGAAAGCGAATGTCCTCGTCATTGACGTAAATGTTCAGGTAGCGGCGAATCTTGCCGTCCTGATCACGCAGGTGGGGCTTCAACTCGGGAAAGCGTGTCCCCAGGGTATCAACTACATCGTTTAAGTTAGTGGCCGAGCATTCGAACTTCTCCACGCCGCCGGTATGCCGCCGGAATGCTGTTGGAATATGGACGGTAACGTTCACTTCGCCTCCTTCACCAGTTCGCGTTCCAGGTACTCTTCAAAGAACGCCAGCTTGGGCGCGATGGGTTCTGATTCTTCGAAGCGTCCGGCCAGCGCATCCGTGGTTTTGAGTCCGTTGCCGGTAATGCACAGCACGGTAGTTTCCTCCGGACGGATTCTCCCCTGCCCGTACAGCTTGCGAGCCGCGCCTACGGTGACGCCGCCCGCCGTCTCCGTGAAGATGCCCTCGGTTTCGGCCAGCAGCATAATCGCATCCACAATCTCCGGATCGCTCGAATCTTCAGCCCAGCCGCCGCTGCCGGTAATGGTGCTGGCCGCGTAATATCCATCGGCAGGATTTCCAATGGCCAGGGAGCGCGCAATGGTGTTGGGCTTCTGCGGATCGATCTCTGTACGCCCGGCTTTCACCGCTGCGCTGATTGGACTGCATCCGGTGGCCTGCGCGCCAAAGAGTTTCACGTTTTTGCGTTCCACCAGCCCGAGTTCCATCAGTTCATTGAATGCCTTGTAGATCTTGGTGATGAGCGATCCTCCCGCCATGGGCACAACCACGTTGTCTGGAAGCCGCCAGCCGAGTTGCTCAGCAATCTCATAGCCCACGGTCTTCGATCCTTCAGCATAGTAGGGACGAAGATTCACATTGACGAAGCCCCAGCGATGCTTGTCCGCAATCTGTGAGCACAGGCGGTTGACCTGGTCATAGTTGCCGGCAATGCGGATGATCTTTGCCCCATACACCTGAGTGTTGACGATCTTGGCCGGTTCGAGATCCGCAGGAATGAAGACGCACGCTTTCAATCCCAGCCGCGCCGCCTGCGCCGCAACCGCATTGGCGAGATTGCCGGTGGAAGAGCAGCTTACGATTTCGAATCCGAAGTTGCGGGCCTGGGTCAGCGCCACCGCTACCACCCGGTCTTTGAAGCTGAGGCTGGGGAAACATACGGCGTCATTCTTGAGGTAAAGCGATTTGCTGCGGAAATAATCACCCAGCCCTGCAGCCTTCACCAGCGGCGTGAAACCCACGGGCAGGGAAGCATCGCAGACTTCCGGAAGCGGCAACAGCTCTTTGTACCGCCACAGCGTGGTGCCCCGGCGCGCAATTTCGTCTTTATTGAATTGCCCGCGAATCTGGGCCAAGTCGTAGGTGACCTCCAGCGGCGCAAAGCAGTTCTGGCAAAAGGAAACCGGCTGGTTGCCCCACAGCGCCCGGCATTCACGGCATTGCAGTTGATAAGGGACTGGCATGATTTCTCCGCAAAGGGGTAAATGGAAATTATAAATTCATGGGAAGGCCCCATGCATTTTGTTACTGTTGTTCAATTACCCATTTACCAAATTGCCCATTTACCCATTCGACATCAGCTCCTTCGCCCTTGCCGCCGTTTTGATCACTGCGTTCATCAGCGTTACACGCAGGCCCCCCTTTTCCAGCTCAATCAAGCCTTCGATGGTGCATCCGGCCGGAGTGGTCACAGCGTCTTTCAGAAGGGCAGGGTGATGTCCGGTCTGGAGCGCCAACTGGGCAGAGCCATAGAGAGTTTGCGCCGCAAGGGTGGTCGCGAGTTCCCGCGGCAGCCCTACTTTCACTCCAGCTTCAGCCAGTGACTCGAGAATCACAAACACAAAGGCCGGACCGCTGGCTGACAGGGCAGTGATGGCATCCATGTGTTTTTCATCGACTATGGCCACGCGTCCCACGCTCTCAAACAGCTTCCTGGTGCTTTCGAGTTGCTCGTGTGTGGTCGTTTTCCCCGCTGCCAGAGCGGTCATGGCTGCACCTACCATCGCGGGAGTGTTGGGCATCGCGCGGATGATGGCTACATCCTTACCGAGCTTTTCCTGCAGGAATGCGAGCGTGGTTGAAGCCACCACTGAAATTACCAGCGTCCCGGGAGTAATGGCAGGCGCAATCTCTTCCAGCACCTGTGCCATGATCTGTGGTTTCACCGCGATCAGCACGGTCGGCGCTCCGCGAACGGACTCGCGGTTGTTGGTGCTGACGGCAACACCTCCCAGCGATGCTGACAACGACTCGCACCTGTCTTCATGCTGAACAGTCGCCACGGCTTCAGCGGCGCTCAGAAGGCCATGCTCCAGAAATCCCTGAAGCAGAATGGTTCCCAGTTTGCCGCAGCCAAGAATGGCAAGCTTTTTGTGGGCCTGCCCGCTGGCCGTGCCTGACGTTTGAGATATAGCGGATGTAGATGACATAACGGTTCCCTTAAAGCATTTCAGCTTTGGTGTAGACCAACCATACACGAGACAAGTAACAGGGCATGACTTCAGTCGTGCCGAAAAGGTCGAAAAAATCTGGGCTTTAGCCTAATGTCACTTACTTTAGGGACACCATGCTGTATCCCAATGAGAGATGTCATTCCGAACGCCCGTTAAGCTCACGCGCGTTTTTCTTCAGCGCGTGAGTAGGGCGGAGGAATCTGCCCCGCTGCTGCCCGCCCATGCGAAAATTCTTTTAAATTCATGCTCGAATGTTGCAAAGTAAGTGACATTAGGCTTTAGCCCCTGCTGGCATGTCCTCGTGATGAATGCTGGTCTACACCAACTTTGAAATGCCATAGAAATATTGCCGAAATACAAAACCCGCTGCCGGTTGAGGCAGCGGGTACGATATGATTGCGAAATTTAGTTCTCAACGCATATCTATCCCTCTGCCGCGTGGGTACACGGAAGCGGGTATGCCGCGTGTGCCTGATGGGTCAGAGAGGTATGCATGTGAGGGATGATAGCACGAAAGCAGCCGTTAGCAGCGAGCAATTGCCATTTAGGCTTTTGGCTCTTGGCTTTTAGCTCTTAGCTCCTGGTTTCTTGATCCGAAGACATAAGGATCGCGACTTCTTAAAAGCTCCGGGACATCAGCGTGTATCAGCGTTCATCAGCGGCTAAACCGGTGGTATTTACAGGGAAGATTTCTCTTGACATAGAGTACTCTATAAAATAGAGTAGATGCCGTAGCAGGAGGTTCTATATGGACCAGGAACTCTTAGAACGGCTGGAATTGATTGAACGCATGGTCTCCCAGGGGCGGCGCACCACCCAATATTGGGGCTGGTCATTTGTCCTGTGGGGCGCCGGACAATTGATTGCTCTGGGCTGGTCGCTCTTTCTAGGCCATTCCGAGATTGCATGGCCTGTGACCATGATAACCTGCGGCATATTGACCGGGATCGGCAGCGCGCGCATGAGAAAACAGGAAGGCGCTGAGACGATCATCTCCCGTGCTCTTGGCTCCATCTGGGGCAGTTGCGGAACTGCTATCTTCTTTCTGGGCCTCATCGGCACTTCCACACGCTTCTTTTCTTTCAGAGCATTCATGGTAGTACTGTTCGCCCTCATGGGTATTGCCAATATGTCCAGCGGAATTATCCTCAGATGGCGAACCCAGCAGGTTTTAGGCGCGATCTGGTGGGCGGGAGCGATTATGTTGATGTTTGTCTCCGACAAAACGGCGCTGTGGCTGTTTATAGCTATGACGCTGGTAGCCGAATTGCTTTTCGGAATTTATTTGATGATCAGGGAGAAAGCGGACCTGCGCCATGCCCGAACTGCCTGAACTCGATCCTGTAGTGCACGGACAGTTGCGGCTGGCGGTGCTCTCGATCTTGAGCACGGTGGATACCGCTGATTTCACCTATCTGCGGGACCGCACCGGCAGCACTGACGGCAATATCGCCGCGCACTTGCTGAAGTTGGAGCAGGCCGGCTACATCACGGTGGAGAAGACATTCCTCAATCGCAAGCCGCTGAGCATCTATCGCATTACTGAAACCGGACGCACAGCGCTGACCAATTACATTAGAAACCTGAAAAAGCTATTGGGCCGAGAGTTCAACAAAGCAAAGTAAATTTTTTTGCAATTTTACTCTATTTAACAGAGTACTTTAAGGAGAGTAACCATGAAGTGGAACAATGCGAAAATTACCGTGGTACTGGTGCTGTCATCACTCGCTGTGACAACCATTGCCCAGGCACAAAACACAACGCAAGCTAATACAGATGCACTGTTTCAAAAGGCTGAGAGCCTGGCGAAAAGCGACATTGCCGGCGCCTTGGCGGTGTTTGAACTCATCATGCAGCAGAGCGTAGAGAAAGACCGGCGCATGTTTGGCCGGGCGGATGGCGAATACTGGGACCTGATTCAGAAGGAAAATAGCTATCCCCGAGCCTACGATTTCTTCGCGCAACTTGCGGCAGCCCATCCGGAATCGGCTGACGTTCTGGGTTCTGAAGGCAGCGCGATTGGCGGCTATCTCGGCTGGCTGCAATCCAAGGGCTTAGGGCAATTGGCTGACGAGCAATTCATCGCCACGCTTGACAGCAAAGCCCACGATGCTTTCGCAAAGGCCTTGAAGATCGATCCGGAAAACTTCAGCGCACTGTTTGGATATGCCATCTACGAAAGCTACAAACCCGACGGCAAAGCGCACTCCAAAGAGCTGTTTGCCAAACTGGATACTCTCCGGGCAGGGCATCCTTACTATCCGTGGAGCTACATAGACCAGATGAAGAAGCAGCGGCTGGGAAATTAGTCGTGAGCTTAGCCGGCCCTTGTTCGCGGCCAGCAAGGGCCTTCAACTTCAAATTACTTCTTCTCTTTTTTCTTGCGTCGTTTGTAGATCTCTTCCAGCAGATACTTGAGCGAGGCGCATTCCTGGATCACAGCTTCAAGTTTAGGTACGGTTTCGCGCAGCTCTTTTTCTTCGACAACGCCGTCGGCCAGCGTGTCGGCTACGCTCTCCAGGGCTTCGCCGACTTCGCGGATCAGGTTGGAGATCGCCCGAAACTCTTTCTCTGAGGTGGGCAGCGGTTCTGGGATCTTGAATGCCACTCTTCCTGCCTGGCTTTCCAGAAAATCCATGGCTTCGTAATTCTTCAGCAGCACGCAAATCTGTGGCAGCAGGTAGGCGGGCAGGTGCCGTTCACCCCGCAACCAGTACATCAGGGACCGGTAATTTGTCCCTAACTGCTGGGCCAGAAGCCGAATATCATATTCGGCTTTGGCTTCCACAACGCGGCTTAGTACGGAGGCCAGATTCTGAGGAGACACGATCGTCCTTTTCAGGGGTGTTTGTCAGTTCAAAATCAGAGTCATTTTGAACAGTAAAACTGCTCATTGTATCTGAATTGCAAGGGATCCCTCAGAAGGCATTTAATGGAGCCGTAAAAGGTCAGACCGACTGGGAGAGTGGGGACCAGTGAACAGTTCGACCACAGCCAGATCAGCAAAAGCATCGCAGGCAGCCGAGGGCGGTCACATTCAAGGCACTTGTTGCTCGCCTTCATCTTTAACCCCAAAGTTTCTTCCTTGCAGCCGAGGGCGCCTCCACCCCGCCGCACGCAAAAGCGGCGCGCGTCGGGAACCCCGAAGGCTGTGCTCCATAAACATCCTCAAATCGCTGAATCCATTTGACAAAGTCGGCCAACCGCATTACTTTCACAAGCAGAATATCCCCCGACATTTGGGAATGTTTATTCCTCCGAAAAAGCTGCGTGGATTGCCGACATTCGCCCTGGTGAACTCCCATGAATAAGAAATGGTACAACTACTTTGTCTCTGTGAATGACCCGAACGCCGCCGGGGTAGAAGCCGCCAGTGAACCCGTTGTGCCTGCAGACCGGGCGTTGAGTGCGGCCCAAAGCGTGGCTGAAATCGCCGGGACGGTGGCTGTGGAGCCCAAGTTCAGCGCGCCGGTCTCCAACCCAGGTTCATTTGAAGAAATTTATCAAGCCGCGGAGATCACCCCACCCAAGCAGGGCTATTCCATCCTGAAGATTGCGGACATGCTGCAGAGTGAGCACATCCGCAACATGCCTCCGGATGTGAAACGTTCATCGGTGCTGGTGGCGCTGGATGCCGCAGGAGTAGACATCAAAGACGTGATCCAGGATGCGGTACGCCGCGACCGCGCTCTTGATACCTTTGAGCGGGTGCAGCAGCGCTCGGTGGAAGAGCTTGAGGGCCGCAAAACTAAAGAGAATGCTGATATTCAGGCACAGATTGACCGTTTTGTGGCCGAGCAGCGGGCCAAGATGCAGGCCAATACAGATGAAATCACCAAAGAGAAGGAGCGCTTCTTCGGGTGGCGGCTGAAGAAGCAGCAGGAAGAGAAGAAGATCGCCGATGCAGTCGGATATTTTGTGAGCGAAAACCCAATTACCACCGGCAATGTCAAAGCGCCGGAACCGGGAGCTAAACAGGCCAGCGGCCCCAAATCATAAGGAGTGGCGTATGTGGAGAAGGTTTACAAGAGTGATTCGTTCCTTCGTAGGTTTTTTTATCTCAGTTGCTGAAGATCCCGAGATGATCCTGCAGCAGAACATTCGTGACATGAACGACCAGGTGCCGCGCATGAATGAGAGCATTGCCATGGTCAAAGCTAACGTCACGCTGCTGGAGCGCGAAGAAACTAAATATAAAAATGACGCTGGCGAATTGACGGCCAAGGTTAAAGCCGCCATCCAGGCCAACCGCGACGATATTGCGGGCAGTTTTGCCGCGCAACTGGAGCAGACAAAGAGCGCTCTGGCTCGCACCCAGGGACAACTGACCACCGCCCGCGCTGCTTTCGAAAAAGCCCTGGCGGTGAAGCAGGCTTTCATGCGCGAGAAAGACCGCAAGACCCAGGAAGCGCTCAGCGCGATTGCCGATTATCGCCGTGCGCAGTGGCAGAAGAAAGTTGCAGACGTGATGGAGCAGTTTGAAGTGGCGGGCATCAGCGAAACCCATGACGAGATGGTGCGCAAGGTCAACGAGATCACCGCTGTCAATGAAGCTCGCATGGATATGGCCATGGGCAACGTGGACCAGCAGAAGATCAAGATCGAAGAGGAAGCGGAAAAGATGCAGGCCAGCGAGCTGGTCAAGCAGTTCAAGATCGAAATGGGTCTGGCTGCACCGCAGGTTTCCGGCGCTTCGGCGGTGCCTGACAAAACCATCGGCGGCAAAGAATCGCAGAAGAATTGAGCAAAATTGGGTAAGCGAGTAAGCAAGATTGGGTAAATGGGTAAATGGGTAAATGAAAACCAAAGACGAATGTGCACCCTGGTAATCCAAAATCGGATACCAATGTTGAGGAGAGGAAGGCATGGCTTTGAAGATTGAAAAAGGCGGCTGGCTACTTATCTTTCTGATTGGACTGGCACTGGTTGGTTACAGTCTCTACAAGTACGACGTGATCAAGATTGGCAAATCAAGCCTTGGCGGTTCCAGTGGTGGCGGAGAAAAAGTTGACGCATCTCAGCCGCTGCCGGTGAATGTCTCCGATACCAGCACCAGTGACAACACTGAAGTCAGGGTGCGCGTGAATGTGTGGGTAGGCTGCGCTGCCGGCCTGGTCGCTAATGGCGGCCTCGATACCGCGCCCGACTCCATCTTTAGCCAGAAGGGGCTCAAGGTCTCATTCAAGATCATCGACGACTGGACGGAAGGCGCGTCAGCGCTGGCCACCGACAACGTGGACGTAATGCTCACCACCACTGACGTCTACGCCAAAGACTATGCCCAGTTTCAGGAACGAGGTTTCGGGTCACATGCTTTCCTGATGGTTGACTGGTCGCGCGGCGCTGATGGCGTGATTGGCAAGCAGGGAATCAACAGCATCGAAGGACTTGCAGGACAGACCGTAGCTTTTGCTCCTTATACGCCATCGCACTTCCTGCTCTGGAACGGACTGAAAGCTTCAGGGCTGGGCACCAATGAACGGAATGAGATCTTCAATAAGGCGGTCCACACCAAGGACGGCATTGAACCGGCGACGCTGTTTGCGCAGAACAAGGTTGACGCCGCCGTGGCCTGGGATCCGGACATGAGCGATGCTGTAGCCAAGCGCGCGGGAGCCAGGAAGATTTATGACACCAAAATCGCGAACCGGTTGATTGCGGATATCCTGGTGGTCAGTGACCGCTTTGCCTCGAAGCATCCACAAACTCTTTTGAAATTCGCCCAGGGCTGGCTGGAAGGCGTGGAGTTCGTGAAGACACAGCCGGCGCGCGCCTACAACATGATCGGCACGGTCAAAGACTTCAACATTCCCGCTGATCTGGCCAAGACGATGCTGGGCGGCGTGAAGCTGGCCGATTATGCCGACAACAAATCATTCATGGGCACCAAGGGCGGCAACTCCGACTACGTGAACATCTTCAGCATGGCCCAGGATATGTACCGCGAATTGCGCGTGATCAAACGCACCAACAATGCCGAGGACAGCCTGGATCGCCGTTATATCGAGAAACTGGGCGGCAGCTTCTCCCAGGCTTCCAGTGAAGCGCCTATCGAGTATAAGGAACCAGCCAAAGGCGCAACGCCGTTGGCTACCCAGCATCGTTCCATCTACTTCGATCCCGATTCATCCCGCATGAGTCTTGATTCACGCGCTGTAGTAGATGACATTGGAAGCCAGATGCGCGCCTACGAAAACACCATTGTAGATATCGAAGGCAATACCGATTCCACCGGTTCACGGCAGCACAACATGCAGCTTTCACGGCAGCGCGCCGACGCCGTGAAGCAATACCTGATGGAAAAGTATGGCTTCCCCGGCTCGCGTCTGCGCACTGAGGGCAACGGGTCAGACAAGCCGCTCGATAGCAATACGACTCCTGAGGGCCGCGAGAAGAACCGCCGCACCGACATCAAGATGTACGCGAATCCTTCGTAAAAGGGGTGGGCTGTGCGTGAACTTCTCACAATCCGCAAGGAAGTCTCGCCTGCAACCAGGTGGACGCTGGCCTTCGTGAGCTGGGCTGTGGTTGTAGCTATATGGACTATCCTGACTCACTGGGACATCGTGAATCACTTTTCTGTCCCTACACCGCTGGAAGTGGTGCGTGCCTTTCCGCAGTTATGGACAGAAAGTGAGCTGGTGAGAAACGTATCCACGAGCTGGTGGCGCATTGCCCAGGCATTCTTGTGGTGCGTGGCGATTGCCTTGCCCCTCGGACTGCTGATGGCGAGCTTTCGCTGGCTCAATAGCCTGATCGACCCTGTGGCTGCTCCCATGCGTTCCATGCCGCTGACTGCCTTTCTGCCCGCATTCATCGGGCTCTTTGGCATAGGCGAAACCATGAAGATCGCATTCTTATGGTTCGGCATGTTCTTCTATCTGCTGGCTGTGGTGGTAGAAGAAGTGAACCGGGTCGATCAGTCGCTGCTGGAGACGGCCTATACCCTGGGAGCAAAACGCAGGCAGGTTTTGTGGCTGATGTTCCGCGCATCTATCCCGGGAGTTTTTTCTTCCTTCCGCATTCTCTATGACATCGGCTGGACCTATGTGATCCTGGCCGAGATTGTGAACCGGCAGAAAGGCGTAGGCGCCATGGTGCAGTCGGCCGAGCAGTTTCATCGTCCCGACCTCGTCTATGCCGGCATCATTGCCATTGGTTTTGCCGCATTCCTTTTCCGCATGCTGCTCACCCTGCTGGAGAGACAGCTTTTTCCCTGGCGCCGGGTGGCCGCCCAGGTCTCAGCGGGTTCCATTCCCACGGCCAGCGCGCACCTGAAGGCGGTGAAACATGGAAGCTAATAAATCAAAGATTACCGTCAAGAATGTGAGCCGCACCTTTTATTCGCCGCAGGGAGAGAAGATCAATGCCCTGCAAGACGTGAATTTTGAGATCGACGACGTTTATTCTCCTCAAGGAAAAGATATCGGAGAGTTTCGCGTACTGTTGGGACCTTCCGGCTGCGGCAAATCAACTCTCCTGCGCATGATTGCCGGGCTGGAGCATCCAGACTCCGGCGAGGTGCTGGTCAATGGCAACCTTGTCCGTGACCCGGGCAAAGACCGGGGAATGGTTTTCCAGAAGTACACCTCATTTCCATGGCTCACGGTCGCTGATAACATAGCTTATGGCATGAGGATCAACGGAGTGCCGAAGGAAAAGCGCGATCCTGTCGTCAGCCAGTTGGTCGAGGCAGTCGGGTTGAAGGGCTTCGAGAACTCCTATCCTGATTCGCTTTCAGGCGGAATGCAGCAGCGGGTGGCGATTGCGCGCACGCTGGCGGTGCGTCCGGCGCTGATTCTCATGGACGAGCCGTTTGGCGCGCTGGATGCTCAGACCCGCAGCGAGATGCAACAATTGTTGTTGCAGGTTTGGGAAGAAACTGCCAGCACTATTCTTTTCGTGACGCACGACGTGGAGGAAGCGGTTTACCTGGCCGACAGGATTTTTATTATGAGCGCACATCCGGGAACGATTGTCGAAGACGTCGAGGTGCCATTCGCGCGGCCCCGCGACCTGGCGCTGAAGGAGCGCAACGACTTTCATGAACTCCAGAGTTATGTGCTCGGCCGTCTCAAGCGCGCTCCTGGTTCGGGCGGTCACGTCCGGGTGAGTATCTAATATGGGGTCCGACGGCGGCCTGCCCGATCCGGCAGGCTTCGACAATAATAATAATCAGGAGCCAAACTACGTAAAAGAAGCCTTCAACATCCAGTACAACTGGATTGCCATGGCTGGAGCAGCAGTGTTTGCCCTGGTTTCCGGCACTTTCCTGCCGCTGGCCATGGCCGGCGGGCTGGAGTTGATGTATCTGGCCATTATTCCCCAGAACTCGCGATTTCAGCGGCTGGTGCGCTCCTGGAAGTTTGCCGAGCAGCGCCAACAGCACCAGCAAAAGCTGGCGGACATGCTGCGCAGCCTGCCCCACGAAATGCAATCGCGCTATATAGGCCTGGCGCAGCTCTGCGGAGCCATTCGCGGCAACTTTGCCCAGCTTTCCTCCACTTCACAGATGTACGTGCAGCAGATGGAACAAAAGCTCGATGGGCTGGTGCATTCCTATGCGCGCCTGCTTTATGCCGCCTACCAGCAGCGCCAGTACATGAACAGCACCGATCCCAATGAGATCAAGAACGAAATCTCTTCGCTGCAGAAGCATCTGCAGGCCGATCCCCCCAAGGTGCAGGACATCAATAAAAAGCGCATCGAGATCCTCACCAAGCGCCTGGACAAGTACCAGAAGCTCTGTGAAAACCGCGAAGTGGTCGACGCGCAATGTGCTGCCGTGGAAGACGTGCTCAAGCTGATGCGTGATCAATCCGTGACCTTGCGCGACCCGCAACAGGTGAGCGACCAGCTTGAAAACCTGGTGCATGACGTGGAGCAGACCGAGCAGACCGTGCAGCAGGTGGAGGCCATCTTCAGCGGAGTCGGCGCGGATCTGAGTCTGACGGATGACAGTTCTTCAAGCACGTCCACTTCTTCAGGCACGAAGGTCAGGAGCTAAAAGATGTCTGCCACCCCATCATCCTTGCCCCAGAATTATCTCCAGGAACTTCCGGAGTGGGCGCGCGAGCTTTCGGAAAAATACTATTCGCGCTCCTTTGCCATGTTCGTGCTCTACGGCAATGTTCGCGACTTGGTTCCGATCCGCGGCAAAAACGATACGGGTTTTGCTGATCTCAATGAATTTCTCTCCAGCGCATTGTTCGGTCAGCGCGACCTGGTTCTGCATTATGACCGCGGCGGCTTGAGCTTCGGCAATGCCGATATGCAGGCGGATTTTCGCCGGGCGCTGAGCGGGTATGACACCTTTCACGGCACGGGGTATTCGCAGGGGCTGCCGCGCAATCCTGATGCAGTGCTCAATATTCTCGATAACTACCTGCGGCTGCGCATTGCCGATGGCAAGAAGATCGCGCTCATCATCGACTTCGCGGAGACCATTGCGCCCGCGGGCGATGTATCCAATATGTCGGCAGACGACCGCAATGCGCTGGTCATCCTGAAGCGCTGGGCGCGCAATCCGGTGTTCCTGAATGCCGATGTCACCATCTGCCTGATCTCGGAAAACCAGACGGAGTTGAACCAGAGCATCATTCAAAACCCCGGTGTCTCACCCATTCAGATACCGCTTCCGGATGAAAATGAACGGCTGGAGTTCATTCGCTGGCAATTGAAGTCGCGTCCACTGCCCGCGGGCTCTGACGTAAGCGTGGAACTTCTGGCGAAACTGGGCGCGGGCCTGAAGCGTGTACAGTTGCAGAGCCTGATCTCCCACGCGGTGCAAAACTCTCAGCCGCTCACCATGAAGTTCCTGTCCCAGCGGAAGAAAGACCTGATTGAATCCGAATCGGGCGGGCTGCTGGAGTTTGTCCAGAGCCGTTTCAATCTGTCTTATGTGGCGGGCAACGATCAAGCCAAGAGAAAGCTTCAGGATGCCGCCCAGGCCATCCGCAGCGGCAACACCAGCGTGCTGCCCATGGGCTACGTGATCTGCGGCCCGGTCGGCACCGGCAAGACGTTCATCACTACCTGTTTTGCCGGTGAGGTGGGAATTCCGGCGGTTACGCTCAAGAATTTCCGCAGCATGTGGCAGGGCGTGACCGAGGGCAACCTGGAGCGCGTGCTGAACCTGCTGCGCGCCATGAGCCCCATTGCGGTGATCGTGGACGAAGCCGACGCGCAGCTTGGCGACCGTTCAAATTCCGGCGACAGCGGCGTGAGCAATCGCGTCTTCGCCCAGATCGCGCAATTCATGGGCAATACCGAATTGCGCGGCCAGGTAATCTGGTTCCTGCTGACCTGCCGTCCTGACCTGCTGCCGGTCGATCTCAAGCGCCAGGGGCGCGCGGAAGAGCACATAGCGCTGTTCTATCCCGAGACGAAGGAAGAGCGGCTGGCGCTGCTAAGGGCCATGATGAAGAAGGTGGGCATGCCTTCGTTTGCCGGCGAGATGGAAGAGTTCTTTCTGTCGCGGTCCGGCAGTCTGTCCGGTGCCGATATTGAGGCGGTGCTGATCCGCAGCCGCATGGTCAGCGCGCTGAAAAATAAATCTGTCGTAGAAACCGACGATCTGAAAGCCGCGCTCGAAGATTTCATCCCGCCGAGCTATCCCACGGAAATCGATCTGCAGAACCTGGTGGCGGTTCTGGAATGCACCAGCAAATGCCTGCTGCCCGAGCAGTACCGCGACGCCGACCGCAGCGAACTCATCCGCCGCATGAACGAGCTGCAGATGCTGACCAGAAGAGACTGATCGCACCAAAGCACTCAGCAATCCCCCGCAAGCCGCAATACTGTTCACTTAAGCAATACCGGATGTGAATGGACCTGCAATACTCCAGCGCCATAGGCGCGAAAGAAATTAGCCCAGCTCGGAAGGGCTGGAAATACGGTCATAGACAGAACATACAGCGCCGCAGGCGCGACACTGCTCTAGAATTTGACCCTGAATTTTGGTCTCCTGCCCCTTGACTTCTGGTTTCCATAGTAATAGTGTTACAGCGTCACCCAGGTGACGTGCTGTATCTGCTCTTTGAAAACTGAATATTGATTTGGACTGCTTGCCAAACCGGCAGTCGTGTGCCTTGGGTGGAGTGGGCTTGTCACACCGTCATGCGGCTCACAGACGTTTTGTGGGCCGCTGACGATATGGCCTGATTCAGGTGCAATCCTGATCTTTGTGCAGGGTTGTGGAAGTGTCTCCCAATTCCGGTCGTTAGAAAGGCTGTTCCGCTTCTGTACCGGAACAGGAAACGGCAACCGGAACGCCGGATCTAATTGCAGCCCAAAGAGTTAACACCGTTTGTTCCGTGTTCCGCTTCTTTTTGCCTGATGGATCTCTGACGGTCATAAACGGCAACGCCATTCCGTAGCAGATTTCGCACAAACGCAATGACTGCTAGAGACGGCCATTGCAGCAATGGTGCTCATTGGGCGATGCCGGTGCTCGACTCGGGTTTAACTAGTAGCTAGCAGCCAGAAGCTAGTAGCTGATTTTCCATGCCCTCTCATGCCCGGCATATTCCCACTCCATTTTGGACTGCAGCTTTACTGGAATCGCTCTAGCGGGATTTCTTGCCCGCCAGCCAGTCTTTAAGATTTTCTTCTGTTTGTTGAGCGCCCTGCACAAGTTCCGGAGTTACAGGTTCGATAAGCGGTGCTTCCATTTGTTTTTCGGCTTTGGCAAAGTACACGAGCCAGACAATACATGCGACATCATAACCGATGACCGGAAGGGTGTGTGCCAGACTATGCACATTTGCAGGTGACATGGGGATAACGTAAACAGCGAGGAACGTGCAAGCGTCAATCGCCATCCCGAGAGCGATTGCAAATTCAAACTTTTTCCATCTGCGCCCCATAAACAACATCAAAGCGATGAAGAAAAAGATGGTTGCCGCCCGGACAAAATCGATGATATGCAAACTTTTGAGGAGGAGCGTCAGCTTGATGTTATTCGTTGCATTGAGCCCGGCAAGGACAATGATGACTAGTGCAGCTACAGGAAACAGGTAGCGATAGAAACGGATTCTACGAAACTGGAAAAAAATCTGCTTCAGAAATAATTCATATACCACCAGGAGAGCCAGCATCGTGATTACGATATCGGTCGTCCAATATGTAATCGCGTAAACACGAGTAACCCCAGTGCGTCCGCTAGAATAGTAGACCACCCAACGTATGGTGCCGGAAAGAAATTCCGCCACGATATAGACGAAAAAAGCAGGATAGATTCGCGGAATTTTTCGTCGAACGAGGATGCCTGCCAATATCCCTAAGAGGGGAAGGGATAGCCAGTTGATGATCTCTCGTACTACTCCTGTCGACATGAGCGCTGGGGCAAGCCTAACGCAGACAAATAAGATTGACAATGAGATTCATTGTCCCCGGCGATTTCTTCTTAGACTTACTAATTGCCACCGGAGCAGTTACCTGGTGATCCGTCACAGGCCGGCACCGGGCCCGGGCCACCGCCCATCTGCTGTTGACTCCCTACGGCAGTTGATCCTGTTGCCGCAAGACACAGAAGAATGAGAACAACGCGCAAAGTTGATTTCATCGGACAGGTTCCTCCGAAGGGGCAATTTAGGTTCTATTAGCAATATTGTTAGCGCCACTAGGGTACAGGAAAACTCAGCGAATGTGTCAACTTCGTTGGGCGAGCGGGAAAGGAATGAGAGCCCCAACGACCCTGGCACCCACACTGAATGATTGTATTTTAAATGAATTTACCCCAGCCGCACGAATTCTTAAGCCGGCCAGCCCTGTTTCGCGAAGAAAGGCTGCACCCGCAAGTTCATGCACTTCGGTTATTTTTTGGATTACCAGAGGCGATGGCAGTATCACCTGGGCTGAAAGCCCCTTCTCAGTCGAATCCCTGTAACGTGGGCATAAATGCTCACTCTTCCAACGTTGCGCTAAAGTGCATTCATGGCGTGCGCCGTTTCAATATCCCCGGTGCTTATCGACCTCATAGAGCAGGGCTTGGCCGGTGAGGAAGCGCTGCAGGTTGTCTTTGATGAGCTGGTAATGGCGTTCCCACAGTTTCTCGGTCACGGCGGCAGTGTGGGGCGTAATCAACAAATTATCGAGTTCCCAGAGAGGAGAATCTGCGGGAAGAGGTTCTTCGTTGAAAACGTCGAGGGCTGCGGCGGCGATGCTGCGATTGCGCAGGGCTTCGATCAGCGCTGCTTCATCGATGAGTGGACCACGGCCTACATTCAGCAGAGAAGCATCGGGCTTCATCATGGCGATGCGCGCCTGATTCATCAAATGAGTCGTAGCCGGAGTAACTGGTGTGCACAGCAGAACGTAATCAGCCTGAGGCAGCACCTGATCCAGTTGATTCGTGCCATAGACCGCATCAGCACCGCTGGTACCCTTCTCAGGGTTTTCGCGCACGGCGAGCACTCTCATTCCCATGGCCTTAGCGCGTGAGGTGAACTCGCGGCCAATACTGCCCATGCCAATGACTGCTACGGCGGCGCCGGCGATCTCGCGGGGGCGCGGCTGCTGGTACCAGAGTTTTTCCTGCGCCCAGTCTTTTTTGAGTTGATAGCGCATGGACTGAGGCAGGCGCTTGGCCAGCGCCAGCACCAGCGCAAGAGCATGCTCCGCAACCACCGGCCCGTGGATCTCGCGTGCATTGGTAATGATGACTTTGCTGTTGATCAACTCCGGATACATGAGCTGATGCACGGCGGCCGCGGGAGAGTGAATCCACTTCAGACGGGTTGCGGCGACGAATTGCTCCGGGCGCAGCGACCAGCCGACAAAGATATCGGTATCGATGATCTCTTCAGGCACCCGGTCATAGTTCTGAAGTTGCAGGAATTGGAGTTGTGGAAAATCAAGAGCCAGCCTTTCCTGAATCCAGGAAGGGGCGTGCCACAGCTCAAAGCGGTGGTAGTGAACGATAAGGACTTTCACGTTGGATTCCCTGCGTCCTGCGCAAAAGTATTTCTCAAAATTCATTCTCCTGCAATATTCTGCAGCGCGGCCGAGGGCGGCCACGCTCCCAGGATCTTTTGCTGGTGCGGCTAGCCCTTGGGCACGCGCAGATTGTGTCCAGTCATGTCTTTCGGCTGTTCAAAGCCCAGCATGCCCAGAACTGTCGGCGAAATGTCCTGCAGTGAACCATCCGGACGCAAATTAACCCGGCTGGCATCTTCGCTTACCACGATGAATGGTACAGGATTCGTGGTGTGAGCCGTGTGCGGGCCTCCAGTTGCCGGATCGATCATCATTTCAGCGTTGCCATGATCGGCGGTGATGAGCATGGCGCCTCCGCCCTGACGGACAGCATTGTAAATCTCGCCCAGGCAGCTATCCACGGTCTCCACGGCCTGCACAGTCGGAGGAATCTTGCCCGAGTGGCCTACCATATCCACATTGGCAAAGTTCACGATGATCACGTCAAAGGTGGAGTCGTTCACTGCCTTGATCACATTTTCAGCAATGCCCCTGGCGGACATCTCCGGCTTGAGATCGTAGGTGGCGACTTTCTGCGAAGGCACCAGGACGCGGTCCTCGCCGGGAAAAGGTTTTTCGATTCCGCCATTGAAGAAGTAGGTCACGTGCGCGTACTTCTCCGTTTCCGCCACCCGCAAGTTGCGCAGGTTGTGGTCAGCCAGCACGTTGGCCAGAATGTTTTTGAGCGAATCCGGAGGAACGACAAAGGGCAGCGTGAACTGCTTGTCATACTGGGTCATGCAGATGTACTTCAGGTTTTTGGGGACACGCTCGCGCGGAATCGCGGCATCGAGGGCTTCGGCATCCGGCAGGTCGCGGCCACCCTGGGCAGTCAGCCCGCTCTCACGGGCAAGGCAACGGGTAATCTGGCGGGCACGGTCGGCGCGAAAATTGAAATTGATGATCGTGTCTTCGTCACGAATGGCGCCCAGTGCTTCACCGCGGTTATCCACGCAGACAAACGGAATAATAAATTCGTCGGTTACGTCGCGATGGTAGGAATCCTTCACGCCCTGCACCGGATCTACGTAAGTGCTGCCTTCGCCTTTGCCATGGACCATGGCATCGAAAGCCTTGAGTTCACGGTCCCATTTCTTATCGCGATCCATGGCATAGTAGCGGCCGCTCACGGTGGCAATTTTGCCAGTGCCCAATTCACGCATCTTCTGCTGGAGTTGCTGTAGATATCCGGCGCCACTGATCGGCAGGGTGTCGCGGCCATCCATAAAGCAGTGAACGAAAACGCGATCTACGCCGTTCTGCTTTGCCATACGCAAGAGGGCATACAGATGGTTCTGCTGGGAGTGGACGCCGCCATCAGAGAGCAGGCCGCAGATGTGCAGGCGGCGTCCGCCGTTGCGGGCGTTTTTGATCCCTTCCAGCAGGACGGGATTCGAGAAGAACTCACCATTTTCGATCATAAGGTCGATCTTGGTGATATCCATGTACACCACGCGGCCCGCGCCGATGTTTAGATGACCGACTTCGCTGTTGCCCATCTGCCCGGTAGGCAGGCCGACATAGCGTCCGCTGGTGTGAATGAGCGTATTGGGAAATTCTTTCAGCAGGCGATCGTAATTGGGTTTGCGGGCCAGGGAGATGGCATTGGCATTTGACGGAGGCGCATAGCCCCAACCATCAAGAATGATAAGAATCAGGGGTTTGTTCATGATTCTGACGTAAACTCGAAATTGTAAATGAATAGCGAAGGCCCGCCGGGAGACGGGCCATTATTTTGATGAGATATTCACTGCTGTGTTTTACTTGCCCGCCGGTTTCAGGTTGATGACTGCGGGGACGTCGCCGCCGTTGGGATCCACTGCGTGCGCCCACACGTTGTCAAAGGCGTCTTTCAATTCCGGATACTGGCTGACGTAAGCATTAGCCAAATTGCGGGCATCCGCCACCGTTGCCTGAAAATCAGCCGTGCTGGGTACGGAATACTTGATGGAAAGATCAAATGTCTTGTCTCCGGGATATACGGTGATTTCCGTAATGTTATAGCTCTTGCCATTGGCAGAGTAATTTACGGGTGAGCTGCTGGGAATGTCCTTGGGCTGAATTCCGTTGGACTCCTGGCTGATCTTGCTGAGCATCCGCGTATCCATGAAGGTGACCGGGGCCAGCAAGTCCCACGACTTGACGTAATAGAACCAGGCATTATGGTTCTGATTCTTGGTTTTGTAGTCGCGGGCACGCTGCAGGAACCAGAGGCCGTCATGTCCTACGGCGGCCTCTGGACGCACATAGTAGCCGGCCAGCTTCCATCCGCCCATATCCTGGAAAATCGTGGTGAGCGCATACGGGCCTTTGCCGCCCTGGAAGTCCTGAATCACAATGGCATACTTGCCTACAGGCAGGCCGGGAATATCGAACTCAGCCCCGTTGGGAGCCATGCCATTCGCGCCGAAGATGCCACAATAGAAACGTCCATCCTGGCTGGGCGTTGTGCCGGTATCCAGCAGGAAGCTGGTGCGGATCTGGGGCCGCGCGCCGGTAAACGCCGGTTTGTTGTCACTCACGGCTCCCGCAATCCCATTGAAGTTGGATTGCAATGAGGGAATGGCATTGGCGCGCAAGCTGGTTACATCGCCGCGGCTGGATTGGTCAAATACCTGTTGCGCGGTGGTTTCAATGGCGCTCTTCGCCTGGTCAGGAATTTCTTCGCGTGTCTGGCAGGTCTGAGACCATGCAGGAACGGTGGCAGCCAGCACGAGCAGGACGGACAAAATCTTAAGATGTTTCATAGGCGTTTCAAACAGACGCTACTCTGGTATCAGATGCCGAACTGGGCAAAATAGCTGCACAGCGGCGGTCTGACAGGCTCCATGATAGCGAGGCTAAATAGCTCAAAAATTGTAACTTATGACAGGGATGCGCTGGAATACACGAAAGTACAAACGTGCAACCGTAAGAAGGCCTGGGGTTGTGTCGCCCCACGGAACTCCGATTCCATCAATTGTGACTGCCACCCTCGAACCACAAGAAATTCACCCCTGTTACACATCCTCTGAAGGGTGCTGGCTCTCTTAAGGATTACGTAAGGGTATTTACATTCAGCGTAATCGAGCAAGAATTTCGCGGATCATCGTTCTCTATTTAAGAGTAAAATTGAAGGAAGTCTCACAGGAGCGGTAATTCCCAATGGCTCGTTCTCATCTGATGATCGGCAGCGTGTGTCTCTTACTGAGCGGCATGTCAATGGCGCGCCAACAAGG
>Ga0066662_10000240_pt1 | contig 23690 bp, 22 predicted proteins | sample GraSoiAngelo_111_FD_133939 | JGI IMG/M metagenome (GOLD analysis project Ga0066662, IMG submission 133939) | Grasslands soil microbial communities from the Angelo Coastal Reserve, California, USA - 14_0903_12_40cm | ecosystem: Environmental > Terrestrial > Soil > Grasslands | place: USA...
AACGCGACGCCGTGCAATTTCGGCGGCGCGGCGAGCATCGGCCCGACGCCGCCCGCGGCGCTCAGTCCCCACGCGAACAATGCGACGGCCGCGACCCCGAGCGTCGGCGCCGCGATCGCGGCGAGCCGCCCGATCGCCTGCGGTCCGCGCATCGCGATCGCGACGTTGAGGATCCAGAACGCGGCGAACGCGACCGCGACGTGCGCGCCGAACCCGCCCCACGCGGGGACGAGCCGACCCGCGATCGCGTCGAGCGCGAGGCCGCCGAACCACGCGTTGATTCCGAACCACCCCGCCCCGATGATGGCCCTCGCAAGGGCCGGCAGATGCGCGCCGCGCGTGCCGAACCACAAGCGCGCGAACACCGGGTACGGAATGCCGTAGCGCGTGCCTGCGTGCGCGACGAGCAGGATCGGCACGAGCACGACCGCGCTGCCGACGAGGATCGTCAGCACGGCTTCCCACCAGCTCATGCCGAGATCGATCATGCCGCCGGCGAGCGAGTACGTCGGGATGCACAGGCACATGCCGATCCACAAGCTCGCGAAGCGCGACGCGCGCCACGAGTGCTCGGCCGGCGTGCACGGGCGCAAGTCGTCGTTCCAGAGATCGGTGTTCGCCGACGCGCCGCGCGCTGCGTCGGGCGTGAGCGTGACGATCCCGTCGCGCTCGGCCTGCGTCTTCATTGCAGCGTTTGGTCCTAGATTTCGACCATCTCGCCGTACGTTTCGGGGCGGCGGTCGCGGTAGAACTGCCAGGTGTTGCGGACCTCTTCGATCACGCGGCGGTCCATGTCGCCGATCACGACCTCGTCCTTGTCGCGCGAGCCGACGGCGACGAACTGCCCGCGCGGGTCGACCAGGTACGACTGCCCGTAGAACTCGCCCATGTTCCACGGCGTCTCCATGCCGACGCGGTTGATCGCGCCGACGTAGTACCCGTTGGCGACGGCGTGCGCCGGCTGCTCGAGCTTCCAGAGATATTCCGACAAGCCCGCGACGGTCGCCGACGGGTTGAACACGATTTCCGCGCCGTTGATCCCGAGGATGCGCGCGCCTTCGGGGAAATGGCGGTCGTAGCAGATGTACGCGCCGATGCGCGCGTAGCGCGTCTGGAACGTCGGATAGCCGGCGTTCCCCGGCTTGAAATAATATTTCTCCCAGAAGCCGCAGCCTTGCGGGCCGGCGGCGACCTGCGGCAGGTGGTGCTTGCGGTAGATGCCCAGCACGCTGCCGTCGGCGTCGATCACCACGGCGGTGTTGTAGTACACGCCGCTGATCGTGCGCTCGTAGAGCGGCACCACGAGTGCGATCTCGAGCTCGCGCGCGAGATCTTGCATCAAGCGCGTCGTCGGGCCGTCCGGGACGGTCTCGGTCGCTTCGTACCATTTGGGGTTCTGCTCGGTGCAGAAGTACGGCCCGTAGAACAGCTCCTGCAGGCACACGATCTTCGCGCCGCGCTGCGCGGCCTCGCGGATCATCTGCTCGTGCTTGGTGATCGCGGCGCGCTTGTGCACTTCGACGGGCTCCGCGCCGTCGGTGTCGTGATGCGCCTGGATCAGACCGATCCGAACGATGTCGGTGTCGCTCACGCTAAACGTTTCCTCTCGCTTCAGGTCTACAGTTGAACGGGGCGGAACGGCGAGGACTTCTGGTGCATGCCCGCGCCGGGCTCGCCGACGAACGTGTCGCCGTCGGCCACCTTGCGCCCGCGCGAGAACACGTAGCGCGGCCGGCCCCGCACCGTCATGCCTTCGAAGATGTTGTTGTCGGCGTTCATGTGGTGCGTCTTGGCCGAGATCGTACGCGCCGCGTCGGGTTCCCAGACCACGATGTCCGCGTCGCTGCCCACCGCGATCGTGCCCTTGCGGGGGAACAGGCCGAACAGCTTGGCGGGATTGGTCGATGCGAGCGCGACGAACTGGTTCAGGCCGATCACGCCCTTGTTGACGCCGTGCTCGTACAGGATGGCGACGCGGTCCTCGATCGTGGGCGCGCCGTTGGGGATCTTCGAGAAGTCGTCCTTGCCCATCTCTTTCTGCCCGCAGTTGTTGAACGAGCAGTGGTCGGAGCCGAACGCGTGGAGCTCGCCGTTCTTGAGCTTCTGCAGCAGCACTTTCTGGTCGCGCTTCTCGCGCAGCGGCGGCGACATCACGTAGTTCGCGCCCGCAAACCCCGGGCGCTCGTAGTCGCTCACGTCGCACACGAGGTACTGCGGGCACGTCTCGCCGTAGATGTGCAGGCCGCGCTTGCGGCCGTCGCTGATCGCGTCGGCCGCCATCGCGCTGGAGACGTGCACCACGTACAGCGGCGCGCCCGCGACTTCGGCGAGCCGGATCGCGCGCGACGTGGCCTCCGCTTCCAGCTCGACGGGCCGCGTGAGCCCGTGGTATTTCGGTGCGGTGTTGCCGGCCGCGAGCGCTTCTTTCACGGTGACCTCGATGACGTCGCCGTTCTCGGCGTGCACCTGCACGATCCCGCCCGCCTTCGCGCACGCCTTGAGCACCTTGAAGATCGTCTCGTCGTCGACTTGCAGCACGTGCTTGTAGGCCATGAACACTTTGAACGAGTTCACGCCCTCGCGCGTGATCATCTCGGAGATTTCCTCGATGGTCTCCGGCCGCCCGTCCGCGATCGTCAGGTGGAACGCGTAGTCGATCGCGGCTTTGCCGTCGGCCTTGCCGTGCCACGTCTTGACCGCGTTGGCGAGCGTGTCGCCTTTCTGGTGCAGCGCGAAGTCGACGATGGTCGTCGTGCCGCCGAGCGCCGCCGCGACGGTGCCGCTGGCGAAGTCGTCGATCGTCGTCGTGCCGCCGAACGGCATGTCGAGGTGGGTGTGCGGGTCGATGAAGCCCGGGAACACGTACGCGCCCGAGGCGTCGACCGTCTCGTGCCCGACCTCGTTGACGCTCCGCGCGATCGCCGTGATCACGCCGTGCTCGATCAGCACGTCGGCGGGAAAGACGTCGGTCGCGGTGACGACCGTGCCGCCTCTTACGATGGTACCGATGTGAGCTTCTCCCTCCAGGTGTGGACGGTGTCGCCGGCGTCGACGCGCACCATCTCGATGCAGTCGACCACCGGGCACACCATCGCGCAGAGATTGCAGCCGACGCAGTGCTCTTCGTCGACGACCGGGTTCAGCCGCGGATCGGCCGGGCGGTCGATGCACTGGTGCGCGGCGTCCTCGCACGCGATGTAGCACTTGTTGCAGCGGATGCACGTCTCGGGATCGATCCGCGCGACGATCTTGTAGTCGAGGTTGAGGTCGTTCCAGTCGACGAAGCGCGGGACCGTCTTTCCGATCAGCTCGCGCACCGACGCGATGCCGCGCGCGTCGAGGTAGTTGCTCAAGCCGTCGATCATGTCGCCCACGATGCGGAAGCCGTGGTGCATCACCGCGGTGCAGACCTGCACGCTGGTCGAGCCCATCAGCATGAACTCCACCGCGTCGCGCCAGTCGGAGATGCCGCCGATCCCGGAGATGGGGATGCCCACCTGCGCGTCCTTCGCGCATGCGCCCACCATGTTCAGCGCGATGGGCTTCACCGCCGGGCCGCAGTAGCCGCCGTGCGACGACTTGCCGTCGACGTGCGGCACCGGCAGCCACGTGTCGAGGTCGACGCCGATCAGCGAGTTGATCGTGTTGATCAGGCTGATCGCGTCGGCGCCGCCTTTCGCGGCCGCGCGCGCGGGATAGCGCACGTCGGTGACGTTGGGCGTGAGCTTCACGATCACCGGGACGTGCGCGGCTTCTTTCACCCAGCGCGTCACCATCTCGATCAGTTCAGGATCTTGGCCGACCGCGGCGCCCTGGCCGCGCTCGGACATGCCGTGCGGGCAGCCGAAGTTGAGCTCGAAGCCGTCGATCGGCACCGTCTCGCAGCGGCGCACGAGATCGTGCCAGCTCGCTTGCGTGCACTCCGTCATCAGCGACGCGACGATGGCGCGGTCGGGAAAACGCGCTTTGCACTCCGCGATCTCGCGCAGGTTCTCGTCGAGCGGTCGATCGGTGATGAGCTCGATGTTGTTCATCCCCGCCATGCGCTGCGGGCCGAGGTTGAGCCCCGCGAAGCGCGACGTCACGTTCACGATGGGCTCGAGCGCGAGCGTCTTCCACACCGCGCCGCCCCAGCCGGCCTCGAACGCGCGCATCACCTGATAGCCGGAGTTCGTCGGCGGCGCCGACGCCAGCCAGAACGGGTTCGGGCTGCGAATCCCCGCGAGGTCGATCGAGAGATCGGCCATCAGCGCACTTCCGCGCGCAGGAACAGATCGGCGCTGCGCGCCGCGACCTTGCCGCGCTGCGCGGCCTCGACCACCATCGCGTCGACGCCGCCCGGCGTGAACATGCAGTCGCCCGCGGCGTAGACGTTCGGGCGGTTCGTGCGCATCGCGTCGTCCACGGCGGCGATGCCGTTCACGTCGTGGGTCACGCCGAACGCGTCGAGCAACGCGACGTGGCGGGTCTGCCCGATCGCGAGGATCACGGTGTCGGCCGCGACGACGCGCTCGGTGCCCGCGAGCGGGCGCGCGCTGTTGTCCGGCGCGGTCGAGACGATCTCCAGCCCCGCGACGCGGCCGTTCTCGACCACGATGCGCTTGGGCAGCGTGAACGTGCGGAACTCCACGCCTTCGACCTTCGCGAACTCCAGCTCGAAGTCGTACGCGGTCATGCGCTCCGCGCCGCGGCGGTAGTACATCGTCACCGCCGGAACGCCCAGGCGCCGCGAGCACGTCGCCGCGTCGATGGCGGTGTTGCCGCCGCCGATGATCGCGACGTTGTCGCCCAGCACGCCGACGTCACCGCCCGACTTCGCGATGCGGATGAAGTCGAGCGCGTCCCACACGCCCGCTGCATCCTCGCCTTCGATTCCAAGCCGTGGCACGCTGCCCATCCCGACCGCGATCACCACCGCGTCGAACTCCGCGAGGATCGCTTCCGGCGCGATGCTCTCGCCGATGGCCGCGTGCGCGCCGACGGTCACGCCCGTGCGGATCTCCACGCCGAGCGCGCGCACTTGGTCGGCCTCCCACAGCGCGATCTCCGCGGGGAGGCGGAACGGCACGATCCCGTACGTGTCGAGCCCGCCCGGCGCGGCATCGCGCTCGAACACGACCACCGCGTGGCCCATGCGCGCGAGATCGCGCGCCGCCGCGAGCCCCGCCGGGCCCGAGCCGATCACCGCGACGCGCTTGCCGGTCGGCGGTCCGGCTTCGAAGAGCACGGCGTTTTCGCGGATCGCCCAATCGGTCGCGTAGCGCTGCAGGTCGCCGATGCGGATCGGGTTCTCGTCGGCGTTGTAGACGCACGCGCCCTCGCACAGCTGCGACGTGGGGCACACGCGCGCGCAGCTCGCACCGACCGGGTTCGCGTCCATGATCGTGCGCGCGCTGCCGAGCAGATCGCCCGTCGCGATGCGCCCGATGAAGCGCGGGACGTCGATCCCGGTGGGGCACGCGCGAATGCACGGCGCGTCGTAGCAGTTGAGGCAGCGGTTCGCCTCGATCTGAACATCCATGCGGGACAGCCGTTTTGCGATCGGCGGCCCGAGACTCACTGACGGAAAAGCCAAGTCCCCTCCAAATGCGAGGCCCGTTTGCCAGCCTATTGGCCAGAACGGGACCGGCTCCCCGGGTCGAGCCGGGTTGTCTTCTGGGGCCGGCGAAGCACCGGGTGCGCCCAACAGCGGCGCGAGCCGTCGCAAAGGAGTTCGAATGAACGTTCGTCTCACCGCTGCGCTGGCCGGCGTGGCATTGTTCCTCTCAGCCACGGCCGCTTTGGGGCAAACGACGACCGCGCCGACCCCCGGGCCTGTGACGGCCCCCACCGCCGCACCGCACCCCGTCCCGATCCCCGCCTTCCCGCTCGCGCTCGACGCGCACGCGTTGCGCGGAACGCGCAGCCATGGCGGCTACCGTCTGACGGGCCAGGCGCTCGTCAAAGACGCGTGCACCGCCGCGCGGTTCAGCCAACTTCTCGGCAACATTTTTCCGCCGTTCTTCAACGTCGTGCAATACCGGCGTCCGGGCACGATGGGGATGCTCTGCATCCAGCGGCTGACGTGGGTGACCATCCAGCCGCTCAACGTGGCGAGCTCGGCACCACCGCGCTACGTCACGGTGCGCACGCAAAAAGGCTCGACCCGCGTGCCGATCGTCCGGGGCCCGGTGTACTAAAGGCACGCGTCGCTCCCGCCGCGTACGCTCGCGCAATGCGTGCCGTACGACTCCACGAGATCGACCGCGAGAACGGTCCGAAGCATTTTCGCGTCGAGCAGGTCGACGATCCCACGCCCGGCGCCGGCGAAACGCTCGTGAAGATCGGGCGCGCCGCGTTCAACCGCCGCGACGTGTTCATCAGCCAGGGCCTCTATCCGGGCATCCAGCTGCCGTGCATTCCCGGCTCGGACGGTGTCGGTACCGTAGCCGCGCACGGCGACGGCGTGCAGGGGCTACCGGCCGGCACGCGCGTGGTTATCGATCCGACGCTGGGCTGGGGCCCCGATCAGCGCATCTGGCAGCGCACCGCGCAAGTGCTCGGCATGCCGCATCAAGGCACGTTCGCGGAGTACATCGCGGTGCCGGCGGGCAACGTGCACCCTGCGCCGGCGTCGTTGAGCGACGACGAAGCCGCGGCGGTCCCGCTCGCCGGCGTCACGGCGTACCGTGCGCTCGTCTCGCGCGGCGGCTGCACCAAAGACGACGTCGTGCTCATCCCCGGCGTCGGCAGCGGCGTGCAAACGTTCGTGCTGCTGTTCGCCAAGAAGATCGGCGCGAAGGTGATCGTGACGTCGTCGAGCGAGGAGAAGCTCGCGCGCGCGAAAGCGATGGGCGCCGACGTGGCGATCAACTACAAAACGTCGGAGAAGTGGGACAAAGAGGTCGCGGCGGTCGACGGCGGGCCGAGCCTGGTCGTCGACTCCGCGGGCGGCGACACGCTGTCGAAAGCGATCAACGTCACGCGCTACGGCGGGCGCGTGGTGATCTACGGCGGCACGCTCGGCGACGCGAAAATTCGTCCGTACTCGGTGTTCTGGCGGCAGCTGGACATCATGGGCTCGTCGATGGGCTCACCGAAAGACTTCGCGGAGATGCTCGCGCTGTTCGATGGTTCGCTGAAACCGGCGGTCGACCGCGTCTACGCGATGGACGACGTCGTCGAAGCCGCGAAGAAGATGAACGGCGGCGAGCAGTTCGGCAAGGTCGTGCTCGCGGTCGGCTGAAACGCGCCGCCGCGGCAGGCAGTAGAGCGCACCTGATGGAGGCGGAGACGGTTCTCTCGGTGCGCGGGCTCGTGCGTCGGTTCGGGCCCGTTCGGGCGGTCGCCGGCATCGACCTCGACGTGGCGCGCGGTGAGGTCGTCGCGCTGCTCGGCCCCAACGGCGCGGGCAAGACGACGACGCTGACGTGCGTCGCGGGGCTGCTCGCGCCGAGCGCGGGGACGATCTCCGTTGCGGGCGACGCATCGCGGAGCGCGCGCGAACGGCGCGCGGCGTACGTTCCGGAGATCCCGATCGTGTACGACGATCTCACGCCGGCCGAACATCTCGCGTTCGTCGCCGCCGCGCGCGGCTTCGCGGATCGGGACGGCGTCGTCGCGAACGCGCTGGAACGAACCGGGCTTTCCGAGCTGGCGGCACGCCCCGCCGGGACGCTCTCGAAGGGCAACCGCCAGCGCTTGTGTCTCGCGGGCGCGCTCGTCGCGCGTGCCGACGTCGTGCTGCTCGACGAGCCGACGACGGGACTCGATCCCGCCGCGCAGCACGCCCTCGTCGCGCTCGTGCGCGGTTTGGCGGCAGGCGGCGCGGGCGTCGTCGTCAGCACGCACGCGCTCGCGACGGCGTTCGATGCGGCCGACCGCATCGTCGTGATCGTCGCCGGACGCATCGTCTTGAACGAGCCGGTGGCGCGCTTCGGCGATCTCGAGGCGCTGCGCGCCGCGTACATGCGCGTCGCCGCGTGAACGTTCTGCTGCGGTTCGAGCTGAACGTCGCGCTCGCCGCGCTGCGCCGAATCGCCGCGCACCCGTCGCGGCGCATGACGTGGGCCGTCACCGGCGCTTTCGCGGTGGCGGCGATCGCGTTCGACGTCGCGACATCCGACGTTGCCTCGCGCGATCTCGGAAGTTGGAAACCGTCGGTGACGGCCGTCGTCATCGTCATCGCGGGTATTCTCGCGCTCGCGGCTTTCATCGGCGCGCGCACGCCGTTGACGTATGGGACGCGTGCGGCGGACACGATTTGGTGGCATTACGCGGGGTTCGAGACGGGCGTGGGACAGCGCGCAACGACGGTGATCTTGACCGCTCGTGTGACGCTGTTCGTCACTCTCGGCGCGCTGCCGATCGGAACGTTGCTCGCGCTCGCGGCACCGCAGCGGGCCGGTACGATCCTCGCGCTCGCCGCCGCGGCGATCGCGGATGCCGGCGACCGTGCTCGTTTCGTCGGCTTTTGCTCCGCCCAGGGCCGACTTGTTCGCCGGTGCGCCGCAGGCCGATACAGGCGCGACGGCAGCGCGTGACGTCGCCGAAACGCCGGGCGTGCGAGCAGTGCGCGGTACGATTCCGCGGGGCGTCATCGCGGCGCGATGGCTCGTCGCCGCGCGACGCGGCGAGATGCTGCTGCCGTACGACCGGCTTGCGTTCGGCATCGCCGCCGGACTCGTCGCGCCGCGTGCCGCGGCGGTGGCCGGCGGTCAGCTCGTGGCGATGGCGATCGTCGTCGGCGGGCTCGCGGTGATCCTCGATGCCTCGATTCGCATGACGACCGCACCAGCGACGTTGCGCTCGCCGTGGTGGCGCGGAGCGGTCGGCACGTCGCCGCACGGCTTGGCGGTCTGGGCGTTCTGCGACGCGGCGGGAACGGCGGCGCTGCTGATCGGCTTCGCGATCGGTCTCGGTATCGCGCTCGGCCAAGCGCTCTCCGCACTCGCCGCGCTTCCTGCGATGCTGCTCGCCCCCGCCGCGCTACGGCTCGTCCTCCTTGCCGTGGACACGTTCTTTCCCGGCGATACCGACCGCCGCAGCGTCGCTGCGAGCGCCCGCGTGTTCGTCATGATGGAACTCACCGCGGACGTCTTTACGCTGGCGCTGATGGCGGGCGCGCGCGGCGGACCGTTTGCGAGCATCGCCGCGACCACCGCCGCGCTGCTCGCGATCGTCGCGGTCGCGGCATGGTGTTCCGCGGCGCGCCTGCCGCACGCCATTGGCTGACCGTTACGCGAGCGCGTAGCGCAGCAGCGGTTCCGCGCTGCCATAACCCAGCTCGGCGCGAATCACCGCGGCGTCGATACCTTCGCCGAGCTTCGAGAGGTCCGGGTTCAGCAACGCCGCTTCGCGCCGCGTCGGCGCCCGGTCGATGCGCTCCGAGCGAACGCGTCCTTCCGCTTCGAGCGCGAGCAAGTACGCGAGAACCTGGCGCGCCGCCGCCGGCCACAAGCGCCGGTCCACCGCTGCATAGACGCGTTCCACCAGCGCGGGGATCGTATCCGCTCCGGCCGTGACCGCATCGACGATCTGCCGCTCGCGCGCTTCGCGGTGCGCGATGTACTCGTCCAGCTTCGCGCGCGCGTCGCGCACCTCTGGTCCGTGGCCGCCGTAGATCGCGTTCGCGTCGCCGTACTCGTCGCGCAAACGGTGCACCGTGCGCTGGTAGGTGCGCATGTCGCCCCCCGGCGGCGCGACGACGACCGTGCCGGTGCCGATCACGACGTCGCCGGTGAACAGCGCGCGCTCGTTCTCGAGCACGAACACCAGATGATCGCGCGCGTGCCCCGGCGCGTGCAGCACGGTGACCGCCGCCTCGTCGAACGCGAGCCGTTCGCCTTCGGCGAGCGCGCGGTCGTGCGGGAACCGCGCTTCGGGATGCGCGTACACCGGCGCGCCCGTCGCTGCCGCCAGCGGTGCGGCTCCCGGAAAATGGTCCGGATGCCCGTGCGTCACGAGGATCGCGGCGTACGATGCATTCGCGTCGCGCGCGGCGGCGACGAACGCGTCGCGCTGCGCATCGTCCACCGGGCCGGGGTCGATCGCGACGAGCGTTCCCGGTCCCACGCGCACGACGTAGCCGTTGGTTCCGTCGAGCGTCATCGGCGACGCGTTGTTCGCGCGCAGCCGCCCGACGCGCTCGCTCAGCGTCACCATGCGTTTTCGAGCTCGGGGACCATGAGGAAAAGCGGACCCGGCTGAACCTCTGGCGTCACCGTCACGATGCTCTTCGTGCGCGCGAAGGCGAACAGCTCGTCGACCGTGCGGTACGGCGCGATGCGCTCCAGGTGCTTGATCGTCGGGAAGATCAGCTTGATCTCGCCGCGCGCGTTCGCGGCGAGCGCGTCGGACGGCGCGATCCAGCGGCCGTCGAGCACTTCGGTGGCGTCCGCTTCGGCGACTTGGTCTTCCGGCGCGCGCGCCACGAAGAACCGCGCGTCGAACCGGCGCGTCGCGAGCTCCGCCTTCGGCGTGATCCAGCGCGAGAAATAGCGCAGCCGCGACGCGTCCACCGACACGCCGCAGCGTTCGAGCACGTCACCGAACCCGATCTCGCCCGCGTGCATCGCGCGCCGCAGCGCCGCGAGCTCCTCGACGTGCACGGGCCGGTCGGCGAACAGCAGCCCGACCTCTTCGAACGTTTCGCGCGCGGCGGTCATCACGTACGCCGGATCGACGTCGCCCGCGCAACCGTGCAGCCGCCGCTCGGCCGCGTCGCGGTCGGCGTCATCGACGCGACCGCCCGGAAACACGTACTGGTCGGGCAAGAACACGGCGCGCGCGCTGCGGCGCACCATGAACACCTGCAAGCCCTCGCTCGTATCGCGGCCGACGATGACCGTCGAGGCGTCGCGGATCTCGGGGCCGTCGCTCACCGGAACCCTCGCGGTCCCCAGGCGCGTTCCTCTCCTGCTATGCGTCCGTCTCTCATCGTCACGTCGGCTCTCGTTCTCGCTCTCGGTGCGAGCACACTCGCGGGAGCCCAGTCGACCCCGGTGCCGGCGCCCACCCCGATCGCCGTTCCTACCCTGCCGCCCAACACGCCGAACGCCGGCATCATCCAGACGATCATCGGCGTCGGCGCGCAGATCCTCCAGCGCCAGGCGATCAACACCCGCAACAACGCGCGCGGGACGGTCTCGTACTTCAAGCGCTTCGACATGCAGGTGCAGTGCGGAACCAACTGCTACCGCACGGTCAAGCTGCATCAGGGCACCGTGATCAACCCGCGCGGCGCGACGCCGGGCGTCGGCACGGTCGTCGACGTCAACGGCCGCACGGATCCCGACGGCACGCTGGAAGCGGACAACATCACCATCCAGCAATAATCTCCGCGCATGCGCTGCGCGATCGGAGCCGACGACAACGGGCCGTTGACCGAGGCCTTGCTCGCGGAGCTGGGCCGCCGTGAAATCGCCGCCGAGCGCTTCGGCGCCCTGCGCACGCCGGCCGGCGGAGAGTGGGCGTCGATCGGGCGCGCCGTGGGCGACGCGGTCGCCGCAGGACGCGCGGATTTCGGCATCGTGTGCTGTTGGACCGGAACCGGCATCTCCATCGCGGCCAACAAGGTGCGCGGCGTGCGCGCGGCGCTGTGCGGCGACGCCGAGACCGCGGCGGGCGCGCGCCGCTGGAACGACGCCAACGTGCTCGCGCTGAGTCTGCGCGCGACGAGCCCCGCGGTCGGCCTGGAAATTCTGGCGGCGTTCCTCGCCTCGGACGCGAGCACCGACGCGTCCGACCGCCGGTCCGTCGCGGCGCTCGAGTGAACGACGAGAAGGGCCACGCCGATCGGCGTGGCCCTTCTTTTGGTCTTGTTCGTTGTCGCGGCGGCCAATCGGCCGCTACGACGTCGTGTCCTTCGGTGGATCCTCGGTCATCGAGCTGATGCCGTCCTCCTGCCTTTGGATGTCGGTTGCGCTTGTGAGAATCGATTGATGTCGCTCGTCACCGCCGGCGCGCATTCAGCCGGTCGGTGCCTTGTACCCGGGTGGATCTTGCGACGTCAAGCCGCCCTCCCGTATGTCGTGGTGTCTTGCCTCGAGGTGCCACCATCGTACTCTCGCGGTCGGGCAGGGTCAACCCCAATTTTTTGGGGGTTCGGCGAACCGTTCGCACAAAGAGAGTATGCGGTGAGTTCTCGTCTGGGCCGTGTGCTGCGCCGCCTCGAGGCGGTATCGATTCTGCTGGCGTCGTTCGCGCTCGCGGCGTTCGTCGTCTCGCACCGCCCCTGGGTCGAGCATGTGCTCGCCGAGATCGGTCCGTTCGCGATGCCGCTCGCCGTGCTCGTGTTCGCGATCGTCGCTTCGGCGCCGTTCTCGGTGACGGACGCGCTGGCCATCATGAACGGCGTGCTGTTCGGCCCCGTGTGGGGCTCGGTCGTCAACGCGGTGGGACTGGTGCTCGCGGCGGTGATCGGCTACGTCGTCGCGCTGCGCACGTCGGCCGCGTTCGACGTGAAGAAGAACGTCGAACGGTTGCCGGCGTGGGCGCGCAGATTCCGGATCGGCTCACCGATGTTCCTGATCGTCGTGCGCGTGATCCCCGGCCTGGGCGGAACGATCGCGACGCAAACGGCAGCTGCGCTGCGCGTCGGCTATTTCCGCCAGATCTACACGATGTGCGCCGTCGCGGTCCCGATCTGCACCGTGCTCGCGGTGTTCGGCAACGTCACGTCGGATTATCTCGAGGACCACGTCTTCGTCCCCGTCCAGAACTCCATGGAGAAACATCACATCCACTTCCCGCACCGCCGCCACCGCAGGCACGAAAACCCATCGCGCCCGACGCCGCCCCCGGCCAACCCGTGAACCACCCGACCACGTCCGGGATGGCGGTCACGCTCGTCGACACGCCCGAAGCGCTCGCGCAGACCTGCGAGCGTGTCGCCGGCGCGCCGCGCGTCGCGCTCGACACCGAGTTCCACACCGAGAAATCGTACACGCCGCACCTCATGGTGGTGCAGTTGCTGTTCGACGACGGGGTCGCGCTCGTCGACCCGCTCGCGTTACGCGATTTACGGCCGCTGGTCGACGCGCTCGCCGGAGCGCGCGTCGTCGGGCACGCGCTTTCTTCGGATCTGCGCATCCTCGCCGACGCGTTCGAGACGCTGCCGCGCGAGGTGTACGACACGCAGGTCGCCGCGGCGTTGGCGGGCTACGGCTTGTCGATCTCGCTGCTCGACCTCGTGCGCGACCTCTGCGGCGTCACGCTGCGCAAATCGCAGACGGTCAGCGACTGGAGCACGCGGCCGTTCTCGCCCAAGCAGGTGGAGTACCTCGTCGACGACGTGCGCTACTTGTTCAAACTCGAGGACGTGCTGCGCGAGCGGCTGCGCGCGCGCGACCGCGAGTCGTGGGCCGACGAGGAGATGCCGTCGCTCGTGCAGCTGCGCACGTACCGCAACGATCCCAAGCGCCTGTACCTGCGCGTGTCGGGCAACGCGCGGATGAACCCGCGCGAGCTCGGCATCCTCAACGAGCTCGCAGCACTGCGCGACCGCTACGCGCGCGAGCGCAACATCCCGCTCAAGTACGTGCTGCCCGACGACGTGATGGTCGGGCTCGTCCAGCTGCGCCCGAAAACCGTCGACGAGCTGTCGCAGCTGCGGCGCATCGACGCGGGGACGCGCCGCAACCTGGGCGAGCGCATCATCGAAGCGGTCAAGCGTGGTGAAGCCATCCCGGAAGACGAGCTCCCGCCGCGCGCGCCCAAACCGCTGGGGCCGCAGCGCGAAGCGCTGGTGTCGACGATGGCGGTGCTCGTCGGCGCGCTGGCCGCCGAGAACGACGTGCCGACGACGCTGCTGCTGCCGCGAGCCGCGCTCGAGCGCATCGCGCGCGAGGCGCCGCAAACGCCCGAGAGCCTCGGCGACGTGGTGAACCTCACGTCGTGGCGGCGCCAGCTCGTGGTCGATCCGCTCTGGGAGCTGTTGTCGGGCGAGTCGGTGCTGCGCGTGCGCGGGTATCGCAACGCCGACCCGCGCACGGTGTTCGAGCGGCTTTAAGTTCCGCCGCGCGGGCCGCCGCCGCCGAGCTCTTCGAACGTCACCGTCGCGAACTCACCGTTCGCATTGGTCCGCGGAATCGTGAACACTTTGGTGGCGAGCGGTCCGGACGAGCCCGGCACCGGCGGCTGGCACGCAAGCGAGTAGTTCACGCGCACCGCGTCGCGCGCGATGTTCGCCGAGCCGGGCGACGAGACGGACACCACGCGGTCGACGACCATCTCGCACTGCTGGTGCGGCTTGCGCTGCGCCGCGACGAGCACGATGTTCGACTTGAACGCGTCGCACGACAGCTGCGGCGGCTGACTGCTGAACAGCCGGTGCAGGTCGTCGCAGTTGCGGATCGTCGCGAACAGCACGCGCTCGCGCTGATCGTCGAGCTGCGTCGCGACGCCGTTCGGCGCCGACCCCCAGCCGTTGGCACCGCTGCCGTCGCGCACTTCCTCGTCGGCGCAGCGCAGGTTCTCGGTGTTCTTGCAGGCCGCGTCCCACACGAAGTCGGGACGCAGCGCGAAGGCTCCGTCGACCGCCTGCCAGTTCAGCGGTGTCGCGGTCTGCCCGGGCGACAACGGTGACTGCGCCGCGTAATCCGTCAGAAAGCGCTGGTTGGTCGCAAGCTGTGAGGCGCAATCCTGCCTGGCTTGCACCGGGAACGGCGGGCCCCAGCCGGTGCATTTGCGGAAGGTGTCGTTCGCCGGACCGAACGGGTCCGACGGGTTGGCGATGTCGCGGTCGTTGCGGAACGGCACGTCGAGATAGCGGTCGGCGATGGCTTTCCACGACAGCAAGTACGCGTTGTTGACGTCGTGCATCTGCGCCGACCGCGGGCCCGTGCAGCTCTTGTTCGCCGACAGGCCGTCGCTCGCGCGCTGGTATGCGCGCTCGAAGCTCGCGTAGTCCTTGGTCCGCAGCGCGTTGCCCGCGTCGTTCGCCGCGACCAGCGCGAGCTGGCAGTAATTCGTCGTGCCGCCGCCGCCCTGGCGCTGGGTCGAACGGTTGTACGCGATCTGCATCTGGCAGCTCGCGCGCACGCGCTGCGACAGTTTGGGCGAGGCCGCGCAGGCGTCGAGCTCGCGGTTCGCTTGCGCGTAGGTGGGCGCCGCGGGCCGGCCGAGCACCGTTTGCGCTTGGCCGCGCAGCGACAGCAAGAACGCCTCGTTGACGTCGTGCATCTGCTTGCGCACCGCGTTGTCCTCGACCGATCGGCCGGCGATGGTGCCGCAGGCCTTCTGGTTCCACTCGAGCCCGGTGTCGACGGCCGCGAGCGTTTGCATCGCGTCGCTGGGCGTGGCGTTGCGGCTCTTGAGGTGCCCCGCCGCGCGCATCTCCTCGAACAGCGCTTGGTGACACGGGGCGTGCAGCTGGACCAGCGGGTCGTCAGCGGCGAGGACCGGCGCCGAACCGGCTGCGCCGGCGGCGAGGAACAGCGCTGATGCGAGCACTGCCCGGACGGAGCGTCGAGTGCGGTCGATCACAGTGCCGTGCTTACTCCGTGAACCGGCGCCGTTCCCTCACGGGGCCGGCGCGTCGGCCAGCGATCGGAAAAACCGTGCGATGCGTGCCGCATCGTAGGAACGGTCGGCCGCCAGCTCGCGCTCGGTCCACGTGCGAAACGCGCCGAGGTCGACGTCCGGGGAACGCTCGCGCGCGACGGCGAGCGCGACCGCGAGCGCCGAACGGTCACCCCAGGCCCAGTAGTGCAGGAAGCGGTCGCGCACCACGTCGGTCGGTGCGAGCACGTGCAAGAGCGCGTCGTCGCGACGGTCGGTCCGCCACGCGGTGACGCGCTCGCGCCCGATCGCCAGCGGCCCGATCGGAAACTCGATCGTGTACGGCAGCTCGGGATGCCGGTAGAAGTCCTCGGCGGCGCGGTCGTACCCGATCGACTCGAGCGCCCGGTCGACGACCACGCGCGCGCGCCCGACGTGCAGCACGAAGTCCACGTCGAGCGACTGGTACCGCTCCGGGACGTAGTACGCCGCCGCCGAGCCGCCGCACAGCACCGCGGTCTCGCCCGCGCGGTCGAGCGCCGTGCACACCGCGAACGCGACGTCGGTGAGCGCCGCGCCGCGCGCGAGCCGCGCCATCAGAGAGGCTTGCCGATCCGGCGCGGGCGCTCGCGGCGCGTCGCCGCACGCTCGCGCACCTCGGGGTAGGCGTCGACGAGGCGCTCCAGCAGCGAGCGCAGCTCGACCGCGCCGTACCAGCGCCGGTTCAGCACGGCGACCCGCGCCCGCCCGATCTCGCGTGACACCACGACGCCGGTCCGCTCCAGCGCGATGACGGCGCGGTGCACGGCGGTCGGGCTCGCGTCGATCTGGCGCGCCAGCTCGCGCAGGTGCAGGCCGTTCTCGCTCAGCGCGAGCCGCGCGAGGATGCGGTCGCGCAGGACCGAGCCGAAGAGCGCGGGGCGGAGGTCGTCGCGCACCGCGTGATTGTGCCGGAAAACGGAACACGTGTCAACGAACTGCGTACACCGGACGGGAGCACCCTCCCGACGCTCCGCCGAACGCAATCCGGTGCCATGAGCACCGTGAACAGCTTCTCCGCCCGCGACACCCTGCGCGCTCCTTCGACAAGCTCAGGACAGGCTCGCGAGTACACCTACTTTCGCCTGGCCGCGCTGGGCGACGGGTACGACCTCGCGACGCTGCCGTACTCGCTGAAGATCCTGCTGGAGAACCTGATCCGGTTCGAGGACGGGCGTTCGGTCACGAAGGCCGACATCGCGGCGCTCGCGTCGTGGCAGCCGGGCGCGCCGTCGAGCAAGGAGATCGCGTACCGGCCCGCGCGCGTGCTGCTGCAAGATTTCACCGGCGTGCCGTGCGTGGTGGACCTCGCCGCGATGCGTGACGCGATCGCCGAGTTCGGCGGCGACCCGAAGAAGATCAACCCGCTGCAACCCGTCGAGCTCGTGATCGACCACTCCGTGCAAGTCGACGCGTGGGCGTCGCCCGACGCGTTCGAGAAAAACGCCGACCTCGAGTTCCAGCGCAACGGCGAGCGGTATGCGTTCTTGAAATGGGGACAGTCGTCGCTCGACGGTTTCCGAGCGGTGCCGCCCGACACCGGGATCGTGCACCAGGTGAACATCGAGTATCTGGCGCGCGTGGTCTTCGGCGCCGGCGGCGCGGGTGAAGCGCATCCGGGCGGAACCACCGTCGCCTACCCCGACACCGTGGTGGGCACCGACTCGCACACGACGATGGTGAACGGTTTGGGCGTGCTGGCGTGGGGCGTCGGCGGGATCGAAGCGGAAGCGGCGATGCTCGGGCAGCCCGTGACGATGCTGATCCCGGACGTGATCGGGTTCAAGCTCACCGGCAAGCTGCGCGAAGGCGTGACCGCGACCGACCTCGCGCTGCAGATCACCCAGATGCTGCGCAAGAAAGGCGTCGTCGGCAAGTTCGTGGAGTTCTACGGCGCGGGCTTGTCGTCGCTCCCGGTCGCCGACCGCACCGTCATCGGCAACATGTCGCCCGAGTACGGCTCCACCGTCGCGATCTTTCCGATCGACGCGCTCACGCTCGACTACTTGCGGCTCACCGGGCGCGCGCAGGAGCAGATCGATTTGGTCGAAGCGTACGCGAAGGCGCAAGGGATGTTCCGCACCGACGACTCGCCCGAGCCGCGCTTCACCGACACGCTCGCGCTCGATCTCGGCGACGTCGTGCCGAACCTCGCCGGCCCGCGCCGCCCGCAGGACCGCGTGCCGCTCACCGACGTGAAGTCGACGTTCGCGGTCGCGCTGGAAGAATGGCAGAACGCGCGCGGCAGCGGCAACGGCAAGCAGGTCGACCGCTTCGCGAGCGAGGGCGGCGGCACCGCGGTCGCCGCGCACGCGCGCACCGAGGTGTCGGACGGCGCGGTCGTGATCGCCGCGATCACGTCGTGCACGAATACGTCGAACCCCGCGCTGCTGATCGGCGCGGGATTGCTCGCGAAGAAAGCGGTCGAGAAAGGCCTCAAGCCCGCGCCGTGGGTGAAGACGTCGCTCGCGCCGGGCTCGAAAGTCGTGACCGATTATCTGCTGAAAGCCGGTTTGACGCAGTACCTCGACGCGCTCGGCTTCAACCTCGTCGGCTACGGCTGCACCACGTGCATCGGCAACAGCGGCCCGCTGGGCGAGGATGTCGCGCACGCGGTCGCCGAGCACGACCTCATCGTCGCGGCGGTGCTGTCGGGCAACCGCAACTTCGAAGGGCGCATTCATCCGCAGGTTCGCGCGAACTACCTCGCGTCGCCGCCGCTCGTCGTGGCGTACGCGCTCGCGGGCCGCATGGACGTCGACCTCACGACCGAACCGCTCGGCCGCACGGCGACCGGCGAAGACGTGTACTTGAAAGACCTGTGGCCGACGAGCGCGGAGATCGACGCGGCGCTGGCCGCGGCGGTGTCGGACCAGCTGTTCCGGCGCCGGTACGCGGACGTGTTCGCAGGCGACAAGCGCTGGTCGTCGATGGACGTGCCCGCCGGCGAGCGCTATGCGTGGGATGAGAAATCAGAATACGTGAAGCGCCCGCCGTATTTCGACGGGATGCCCAAGCAGCCGGCGGCGGTGCAAGACATCACGGGCGCGCGCGTGCTCGTGATGGTCGGCGATTCGGTCACCACCGACCACATCTCCCCGGCGGGGAACATCTCCAAGACGTCGCCGGCCGCGAAATATCTGATCGCCAACGGCGTCGATCCGGCGGACTTCAACTCGTACGGCGCGCGGCGCGGCAACCACGAGGTGATGGTGCGCGGCACGTTCGCGAACATCCGGCTGCGCAATCTGCTGGTGCCGGGCGTGGAGGGCGGCGTGACGCGCTATTTGCCCACGGACGAGCAGACGTCGATCTTCGACGCGTCGGAAAAATACCGCGCCGACGGAACGCCCTTGATCGTGGTCGCGGGAAAAGAGTACGGCAGCGGTTCGTCGCGCGACTGGGCGGCGAAAGGCCCGTACCTGCTCGGCATCAAGGCGGTGATCGCGGAGTCGTTCGAACGCATTCACCGCTCGAACCTGATCGGCATGGGCATTCTTCCGTTGCAGTACCGCGCCGGCAACACGCGCGAATCGCTCGGCCTCACCGGCGAGGAGACGTTCGCCATCGAAGGCGTCGCGGCGAAACTCGAGCCGGGCATGACGGTGAACGTCACCGCCGCGGACGCGAGCGGCACGAAAAAGCAATTCGAAGTGCTGCTGCGGATCGACACGCCGGACGAAGCGGACTACTACCGCCACGGCGGCATCTTGCAGTACGTGCTGCGGTCGCTGGCAACGGCGTAGCCGAACGAGATCGGCTACCGCAGCAGCCACACCCGGTTGCTGCCGTAGTCGAAGACCGGTTCGAAGCGGCTCAGGATCCTGATGCCGACGTTGCCGAGCTCCGTGGGGTCGTTGGCTGCGCCCTTGGTCATGACGCTGAGCTCGATCGGCACGTCGTCGACGGTGACTGGGCCCAGGCGAATCGTATGCGCGATCGCGCGCAGTCCGGCCGCGTAGCCGGCGACCGCGCCGCTGAGGATCACCTCGTTCGCGTGGTAGCGTGCGACGAGCTTGTGCGCTCGCACGAACGGCGCCATCACGAGGAGCGAGTTCGCGTCGCCCGTGTCGAGACCCAGTGCGCCCGGCATGCCGTCGAGCGCGCCGTCGATCTCCGGCTCGCAGCCCGACAAGCGCATCGGGATCGCCGGGGCGCTGATGCCGAACGCGTCAACGTCGCGGCTCAGCACGATCCGTTTGCCGCGAAAGTCGAAGCGCACGGCGAACCGCTGCATCACCTCGCAGCCGATCGTGCCGTCGACGCCGGGGTCATCGCCCGCGATCACCGCGAACGGCTGGTCGCGCAGCTCCGCGTTGCCGATACGCATGCGTTTGGCCGTCGCGTAGCGCCGCGACACGACGCCCGCGCCGAACCCGCCGGCTTTGCCCGCGCCGACCACCTGCAAGTGCAGGCGGCGCGCCACGCTCGGCGTGACGTCGTTCGACGCGCCCGTGTCGAACAGCACGTGGAGCACCGGTCCGTCGTCGATGCGGATCGGCACGATCGGATGCCCGCGCCGCAGCACCATCGGAATCGACGTCGTGCCGTCGAGCGTCGCGTCGTCCGGCGGCGGCGGCGGATCGAACGCATCGTCTGCAACCGACGCAACGGGCTCCACGCTGCGCACGCGTTCGCGCGCGATCCCGAACCGCGTCGTGATCTCCTGGCTGAACGGAACGACGACGTCGTTCACCCGCCGGTAGTCGGCGTACCGCGAGCGCGTCGCCTCACCGCCTGAATCGTCCTCGATCTCGCGCACGAGGCCGGTGCTGCGATCGAGCGTGACGACGATCGGCGCGTCGAGCGCGGGATACCGCAGCCGCACGATGGCGTCGCCGTGCACGTTGCGGCTGGTGCTCACGATCGGATGCTCGGGTCCGCGGCGGCCCACGAAGTGCGCCCACGCCAAGCTGTCGAGCCGCGCTTGCGCGTTGCCTTCGACGATCGCCATCCCGGTCGCGTCCGAGCTCCATGCGCGCGTGCCGTCGAAGCCGTCGCCCGAGGAAAGCGGCCCCGCGGAGACGCGTTCGGCGAATCGCCCGGTCGCCAGATCGACGAGGCTCGTCTCCGTACCGTGCACGCCGTCGACGTCGATGTCTTGCAGCAGCCGCACGTAGCGCCGGTTCGCGTCGAGACTGCGGATGACGCGCACGTCGGGCGTGGCAACGGTATCGGGTGGCGGCGCGAATGCGACGGCCGCACTCAGCGCGAGCAAGGAGATCACCGCGCTCGTTTCGGCTGCCCTCGCGGGCGCGACCTCTGCGGACACCGAAGCGGCGGACGATGTCTCTGGATCTGACGCTCGCGGAGATCGATGCCGCCGCGGCGCTCGTGCGTGAGGTCGTGCCCGTCACGCCGGCGTTTCGCTGGCCGCTGCTGTGCGAGCGCACCGGCGTCGAACTGTGGCTCAAGCACGAGAACCACACGCCCCTCGGCGCCTTCAAAGTGCGCGGCGGGCTGACGTATGTCGCCGCGCTGCGCGAGCGCGCGCCGCACGTGACGCGGCTCGTCAGCGCGACGCGCGGCAACCACGGCCAGAGCACCGCGTTCGCCGCGGCGCGCGCCGGATTGCGCGCGACGATCGTCGTCCCCGAAGGGAACTCGCCGGAGAAGAACGCCGCGATGCGCGCGCTCGACGCCGAGCTCGTCGTGCACGGAGGCGACTTCGACGACGCGAAGGCATACGCGGTGCAGCTCGTCGCATCCGACGAGCACGCGCATTTCGTACCGTCGTATCATCGTGACCTCGTCGCCGGCGTTGCGACGTACGCGCGCGAATTGTTCGTCGCCGGCACGTTCGACGTCGTGTACGTGCCGATCGGCCTGGGTTCGGGGATTAGCGGCGTCCTCGCCGTGCGGGACCTGCTCCGTCTCGACACCGAGGTCGTGGGCGTCGTCGCGGAACGGTTCCCCGCGTACCAGCGTTCGTTCGAACGCGACGAGGACGTCGAGACCGAGCCCGCCGAGTCCATCGCCGACGGCATGGCCGTACGCGTGACCGATCCGTCCGCGCTCGCGGTCATCCGAGCGGGCGCTGCGCGGATCGTCGCCGTCTCCGAAGACGCGATTCGCGGCGCGATGCGCGGCATCTTCACCGACACGCACAACGTCGCCGAAGGAGCCGGCGCCGCTTCGGTCGCAGCGGTCGCCGCCGACCGCGAGCGGCTGCGCGGCAAGCGCGTCGCGGCGGTGATCTCCGGCGGAAACGTGGACGCGGCAGTATTCGCGGCGGTTCTTGCCTAGAGACTCATCGTCGTCAACTCACGTCATGTTTTGCCATCATTATCGGATAGTCGGGCAGTGAGTTCCTCGACGAAGACATTACGCAGCGCGCGAGACTCCGCGACTGCGAGATCCCGACCGAGATCGGTTCGCGCGGAAGCAAGGAGTCGTTTATCGTATTGATATGGTACTTTGTGAGTTGCATCGTATACCGTGTTGATGTCGACGAGATCGGTACGTTGCAGCGCATCGAGAAAGCGCCGGCATGTGTCACGAAGCGTTGCGGTTACTTCGATTGATGGCCCGTCCGCGGACCCCACAGCACCTTCAAGGTTTTGCTGCCGTTGTGCGCCGGTTGCAGTTCCCGGGTCGGGCGTGACGACCGCAGCGGCCTCTCGCAGGGAGAGAAACTTCGCAACATCTTCCTTCGTCCAGCGGCTGCAGGTATCGGCCTCGCGAACCAAGAGCTTCGACTGCGCCTCGCCGTCGCTCCCCGTGATACCGAGAAGGTGCACGCGAATCCCAAACGTTTGGGCTACTTGAACGCCGACCCGGAGGTCGTCATCGCCTGAAATCAGCACGGTGCTTTCGATCGCGCCGTTGCGGGCGAGTTCAATCAGATCGGCGATAATGAGCGAATCGACCCCTTTCTGCTGACCGAACGTATTGAGAGTGCCAAGCCGGAGCTTTACATCATCCGTTTCAGCTAAACGGACATGATCGGCGTTGGGGCCTTGCGATGCGCTAGCGTCGTACCAATAGACCCGCAGGAGTGGTGCTCCGGATCGCGTTTCGGCAAAAGCGATGATGTTGGCGACTGCCTGTTTCTCGTCCAGGACCAACCGTTGCCTCGGTAGCGTTTGACCGGCAAGCGCGTCGGAACCGCGCGCAAAGAGATATCCAGCGTCAACGAAGACGGCAGTGCGGCCCATGGATTTTTCCTCTGCTAGTTTGATAGGGGGAGTCCCGACTGAACGGGCTCCCCACTGTAGGTCCGCGGTTGCGCATTAGTAATAGAGCGCGACCGGTAGACCCGGTTAGTATACAGCGCAGACCTGAGCCGTGTCAAAGGCAGGTCATGGCGGTAGCTCAGCGTTGGGGATGGTTCCCGAGCCGCTAGGGCAGTATTCGCGGCGGTTCTCGCGTAGGAGGCGGGATGATCCCACGCCAGGTCGCGATCCTCTCGTTCGAAGGGCCGGACCGCTACGCATCGATCGGCGGCCTCGCCACGCGCGTCACGCAGCTCGCGCGCGCGCTCGGCGCCGCCGGCCACGACGTGCAGTTGTTCTTTCTCGGCGACCCCAACTTCGAGGCCGTCGAGGCGAGCGATCCCGGCGTGACGCTGCGGCGCTGGTCGCAGTGGATCTCGGCGCAGCACCCGCGCAACGCGTACGACGGCGAGGCCGGCAAGGTGCACGACTGGGTGCTCAGCCTCCCGCCGCGGATCGTCGACGAGCTCGTCGTGCCCGCGCACGCGCGCGGCGAGCGCGTGCTCGTCATCGCCGAGGAGTGGCAGACCGCGAACGTCGCGATCGCGATCGACCGGCTCGCGCGCGAGCGCGGCGTGCGCGCGGGGCTCACGCTGATGTGGAACGCGAACAACACGTACGGCTTCGAGAAGATCCACTGGCCCACGCTCACGCGCGCGGCGGCGGTGACGGCGGTCAGCAAGTACATGAAGTTCGAGCTCGCGCAGTGGGGCGTGCACGCGCTGGTCATCCCGAACGGCATCGATCCCGCGCTGCTCGACGGCGCCGATCCGGAGCAGACCAAGACGATGCGCGAGGCGTTCGGCGACCGCCCGACGTGCTTCAAAGTCGGGCGCTTCGATCCGGACAAGAACTGGCTGCAGGCGATCGACGCGATCGCTGAGGTGCGCGCGTCGGGGACCGACGCGCGCCTGATCGTGCGCGGCGGCAAAGAGCCGTACGGCGACGTGGTGCTCG
>Ga0066662_10000241_pt1 | contig 23672 bp, 21 predicted proteins | sample GraSoiAngelo_111_FD_133939 | JGI IMG/M metagenome (GOLD analysis project Ga0066662, IMG submission 133939) | Grasslands soil microbial communities from the Angelo Coastal Reserve, California, USA - 14_0903_12_40cm | ecosystem: Environmental > Terrestrial > Soil > Grasslands | place: USA...
ACGCCGATGTCGCTGCCGTTCGCGATCGTCACCCCGCTCGCGCGCGCGGCGGCGAAGGCCGCGCGCTTCGCGACGGCTGCGGGATGCTCGCGCGACCAGCCGCGAACGCGATGGATCACTTCGTACGCGGCGAGCGTCGGCACGTAGGCCACGCCGCGCTCGGCCATCAGCGCGAACACCTCGGGCATGCCGGCGTTGCCGTGCTCGATCGTTTGCACGCCGGCGAGCGCGGCGCGGCGCATGCCTTCGGCAGTCGTCGCGTGCGCAGCGACCGGGATGCCCGCGTCGTGCGCGACGCGCACGATCAGCGCGAGCTCGTCTTGCGAGAACGTCGGGCGCGGTTCGCCGCCCGGCCCGTAGCGATAGTCGGCGTAGACCTTGATCCAGTCGGCGCCGCGCGCGATCTGCGTGCGCGTCGCGCGCTGGATCGAGTCGGGTCCGTCCACTTCCTCGGCTCCTTGCGGCACGCAGCAACCGGAATGAAATCCCACCGGACCGTACGTTCCGCGTGCGACGATCGCGCGCGTCACACACAGCACGCGCGGGCCCGGAACGACGCCTTCATGGATTGCGCGCCGCAAGCCGACGTCCGCTTCGCCCGCGCCTTCGGTGCCGAGGTCGCGCACCGTGGTGAACCCCGCGGCGAGCGTGCGCTTTGCAGCGACCACGGCGCGCGCGACGCGCAGCGATTCCGGATCGCGCAGCACCTGATCGTCCCACGACCGGTCTTCGTACGGGTGCAGCAGCAGGTGCGTGTGCAGGTCGATGAGCCCGGGCAGCAGTGTTGCGCCGGGCAGGTCGATGATGCGCGCGCCGTCCGGCGTGCCGAGCGTTTCGCGAGGACCCGCAGCGACGATGCGGTCGCCGTCCACGAGGACGCTCCAGCCGAGGCGCCGCTGCTCACCGTCGAACACGGCCGCCGGCCGAATCAGGATGCTGCTCACGGGCGCGCTTTTCCGGTAGGGCGTCGCCGACTCCCGGAGAACCGGGTCGTCCCGTGTCAGACGCCCAAACCACCGCCATCGACCGCGCCCGCGAGCGCCTGAGCGCGCTCAAGGTGCGGCTTTGACGATGCCGGCAAGCGCCGCAGCGTAGCCGAGCTCGAGGCGCGCTCGCGCGCGGACGATTTCTGGAGCGATCCCGAGCGCGCGCGGGGCGTCATGAAGCGAATCGCCGATCTGCGCGCGGACCTCGATGCCGTGGATGCGGTCGACGCGGCGCTCATCGACGCCGCGGAGATCCTGGACGTGCTCGGCGACGAGCCCGGCGCGGAGGCCGAAGCCGAAGCGGCGCTCGCGCGCGCGCTCAAGGCGCTCGACGAGCTGGAGATGGCGGCGAATTTCGACCGCCCGTACGACTCCCACGGCGCGATCGTGACGATCCGCGCCGGCGCAGGCGGCACGGACGCGGCCGACTGGACGCAGATGCTCGGGCGCATGTACCTGCGCTGGGCGGAGAACCACGGCTACGAGACGCACGTCGTGGAGGAAGCGCCCGGCGACGAGGCCGGCCTGCGCTCGATCACGTTCATCATCCGCGGCAAGCACGCGTACGGCATGCTCGAAAGCGAGCGCGGCGTGCATCGCCTCGTGCGCATCTCGCCGTTCGACAACCAGGGCCGCCGCCAGACGTCGTTCGCCGAAGTCGACGTGGTGCCGGAGATGGAAGAAGGCGACGCGGGGGACGTCGAGATCAAGGCCGACGATCTCAAGGTCGAGACGTTCAAGGCCAGCGGCGCGGGCGGCCAGTACGTCAACAAGACGGAGTCGGCGATTCGCATCTACCATCTTCCGACGGGGATCGTCGTCGCGTCGCAGCAAGAGCGTTCGCAGATGCAGAACCGCGACGTCGCGCTGAACATCCTGCGCGCGAAGCTCGTGCAGCGAGCGCGCGAGGAACAGGAGGCGAAGCTCAACGAGCTGCGCGGCGACCGCATGGCCAACGAGTGGGGCTCGCAGATCCGCAACTACGTGCTGCACCCATACCAACTGGTGAAGGACGTGCGCACCAACGTCGAGACCGGCAGCGCGGCAGCGGTCCTGGAAGGCGACCTCGACGGCTTCATCTGGCCATACCTGCAAAACCGCAACACCTTCGCCCCGGTGCGCGGCGGCGACGCCGCGTAATCATGCCGATGAGCCGGGTTGACGTCGTCGTCGTCTGCTGGAACGACAAGGAGAAGATCGCGACCGCGCTCGACTCCGTGTTCGCACTGAGCGACGTGCGCGCAGACCCGGAGTTCGCGAACGTCGTCGTGTCGGACAACGGCTCCGCCGACGGCTCGCGCGAGTTCATCGCGCAGCGCTACGGCGGGCGCGTGCAGATCGTGGAAAACGGCGCCAACCTCGGCTTCGCGGCGGCGTGCAACCGTGCGTTTGCGGCGACGTCGTCGGAGTACGTGTTTCTGCTCAATCCCGATGCTGAATTGAAAGACGGCGCGCTGGCGCAGATCGTCACCTTCATGGACGCGCACCCGGCGTGCGGCATCGCCGGCTCGCGCATCTACAACTACGACGGCAGCGTGCAGGAGTCGGTCGGCGAGTTCGACACATGGGCCGGCGCGTTTCTGCGCAGCAGCGCGTGGGGCGAGCTGCCGGTGCTGCGGCGGTTCGCGAATGGCGCGCGGCTGCGCTGCTTCGACCACGACACGCCGCAGCGCGTCGACCTCGCGATCGGCGTGGCGCTCGCGATCCGCCGCGCCGTGATCGATGCGATCGGCCCGTTCGACGAGCGCTTCTTCCTCTATCACGAAGAGGTCGACTTTGCGAAGCGCGCAGCCGGCGCGGGCTGGGAGACGTGGTACGTGCCCGCGAGCGAGGCCGTGCACGAGGGCATGGGCTCCGCGCGCGGCCAGTACAACGTCGAAAAGCGCAAGCAGACGTCGCGCCGCAAATACTGGCTCAAGCACCACGGGCGCGCATGGTACTACAGTCTGGTCGGCGCGCTGGTGGGGCGCTACGCGCTGTACGCGGGCGTGGCCGTCGGCGCGGTCGTGCTCGGCCGCAGGCTGTTGAGGTAATGGCGCTCGCGCCCGGCGCCGTCACCACGTTCGAGCGCGTTGATGGCTATCGCGTCGTGCGGTCGTTCGGGTACGCGTACGGCAACGCGACGCGCCCGCGCAACGTCCTCAAGCAGACGTTTCGCAGCATCGGCGCGCTGATCGGTCTCACGCCGGTGGAGTTTCTCACCGACGCGGAGCGCACGCGCACCGAGTCGCTCGAGATGCTGCTGCGCAAGGCCGAGACGATGGGCGCGAACGGCGTGCTGGGCTTGCAGTTCCAAGCCTCCGAAGGCCCCGACGGCGCGACACGCGTGCTGGCGTTCGGCGAGGCCGTGCTGCTGGAGCCGCCGCCGAAATGAGCCTGCAAGAGCGCGCGTCGCGGGAGCGCGAGCTCCAGCGCCAGTCGGCGATCGTCGCGCAGTGCCGCAAGTGCGGAATCGGCGCCACGCGCCGCAACAGCGTGTACGGCGAAGGCGATCCGTGCGCGACGCTGATGGTGGTGGGCGAAGGGCCGGGCGAGACCGAGGACAAGCTCGGCCGCCCGTTCGTGGGTCGCGCGGGCGAGCTGCTCGACAAGATGCTGCTCGCCATCGGCTTGCCGCGTGAGGACGTGTTCATCTGCAACACGGTCAAATGCCGCCCGACGCTCGACACCGGCAGCCGGCTCGCGAACCGCGCGCCGACGCCCGACGAGATGCGCAACTGCCGCCCGTATCTCGACGAGCAGATCGCGATCATCCGGCCGCGCGTGATCCTCGCGCTCGGCGCGCCCGCGGCGAAGTCGTTCATGGGCGAGAAGTTCTCGATCACCAAGCAGCGCGGCACGTGGTTCGACGGCCCCAGCGGCGTGCCGGTGATCGCGACGTTCCACCCGGCGTACATCCTGCGCATGACGGGCGGGGCGATCGCCGAGGTGAAGCGGCTCGTGTTCAGCGACCTCAAAAAGGTTCGGGCGCGGCTCGACGAGCCGGTGGCCGAAGCGAGGAAAGAGCCCGAGCAGCACTCGCTTTTCTGACGCGGAAGTGCCGATTTCGGGCCTTCACCTAAAAATTTAATCTTTCCTTAGAAACAAACTCCTAACGAAATAGTAGACTGGGCGTAACGATCGATCGTCAGCACCCTCTCTTCTCCCGAGGAAGGTCTCCATGCGCCTTACCCGTGCTGCCGCATTCCGGTCGTTTGCCGGTTGCCTGCTCGCCCTCAGCCTCACCGGGCCCGCGCTCGCCCAGCCCCGCGCGGCCACGGTGCTCGAGCTGGCCTCTCAACAGAAGAACCTGAACACGTTCGTCGCCGCCGTGCACGCCGCGGGGCTCGACGACACCCTCAAGGCCGCCGGTCCCATGACCGTCTACGCGCCGACCGACGAAGCGTTCGCGAAGCTGCCCGCCGCGCAGCGCGAGGCGCTGATGAACGACCCCGCGCGGCTCAAAGCGCTGCTGCTCGGCCACGTCGTCAACGACATGATCAAGATGCGCGACGGCGACAGCAGCGTCACCAGCGGCTCGGTCCCGAGCGCAGGGGGCGGCACGTTGTCGTTTGGCCTCGACGGCGAGCGCACGACCGTGGGCGGCGCCCACGTCATCAGCTATGACCTCCAAGCCGGCAACGGCTGCATCACGACGATCGACAAGGTCCTGCTTACGTAGAACGCCCCGCCGGGCGTGGCGTGCTAGAATGGTCCGTCATGCTCAGCGCGCGAGACCTCTGGATCGACGAGAAAGCGCGCCGCGCCGGCTACGAGAACGGCGCGGCGCTCGCCTCGTCGCACGGTCTGAAAAATTACCGGATCGATCAGCTCTACCGTGCCGCGACCAAAGAGCTCGTCGACGATCTCGACGCGATCACGACGCTGCCGAAGGAATTGCGCGCTGCCTTCGCGGCCGAGGAACTCCGGCTCGACAGCATCGAGCCCGTGGTGATCCAGCGCTCGAACGACCGCCAGACCACGAAGGGGCTGTTCCGCCTGCACGACGGCAACGAGGTCGAAGCGGTGCTGATGGAACACCACGGCGAGCGCAACACCGTGTGCATTTCGTCGCAAGCCGGCTGCGCGTACGCGTGCATGTTTTGCTCGACGGGCCAGGCCGGGTTCTCGCGCAACTTGACGGCGACGGAGATCTTCGACCAGGCTCGCTATTTCGCGAAGCAGCTCGCGCGACAAGGCCGCAAGATCACCAACGTGGTGTTCATGGGACAAGGCGAGCCGTTCGCCAACTTCGAGCCGGTGATGGACGCCGTCGCGCTGCTTAACGATCCCAAGGGTTTCGGCCTGGGGCATCGCCACATCACGATCTCCACCGTCGGTTTGGTCGACAAGATCGACCGCTTCGCGGACGAGCAGACGCAAGTGAACCTGGCGATCTCGCTGCACGCCCCCACCGACGCGACGCGCTCGGCCATCATGCCGGTGAACCGTAAGTTCTCCACCGCGGAGCTGATGGCGGCGGTCGAGCGCTACATCCGCAAGACCAACCGCAAGGTGTTCTTCGAGTACGTGATGCTCGCCGGCGTGAACGACAGCGACCAGCACGCGCACGACCTCGCGGGCTTGATGCAAGGCCCGCTCTACCACGTCAACCTGATCCCGTACAACAGCACGCCGGACGCCGCGGTGCGCGGCACGGACGACAAGCGCATCTGGGAGTTCGCGAAGATCCTCGAAGCGCGCGGCGTTGCCGTGACGGTGCGCACGCCAATGGGCCGCGACATCGCCGCGGCATGCGGCCAGCTCCGCGCCGAAACGCAGCCCCGAGCGAAAGCAAGCTGAAGCCCGACAGCAAGCCCGACGCCGTTGCGGTTGTCGTGTTGCGGTTCGCCGGCGCGGATGCAGAGGTGCTGCTGCTGCGGCGCGCGAGCGGCGCCTTTGCCGGCGCGTGGACGTTCGTGATGGGCGGCGTCGAGGACGGCGAGCGCGCGACGGACACCGCACGCCGCGAGCTGCTCGAAGAGACCGGGCTCAGGGCGACGGCGCTATTCACCGCTGGCGAGCTCGACGCGTTCTACGACCCCGTGCGCGACCGCATCGTCCACGTGCCGTTTTTCGTCGCCCACGTCGATGCCGGTGGCGTCGTTTTGGAAGCCGGTGTGCACGACGAGCACCGCTGGGTGACGTTCGCCCAGGCGGCGGAGCTCCTGGAGTTCGCCTCGCAGCGCCGCGTGCTCGACGAGTTGCACCGCGGTTTCGTCGCACGTGCGCCGCAATCGTGGCGCGCAATCCGTTAATGGCTGTGTCGGGGCCGCCAACCGGAGCTGTGCTCAACTCGACGTCCTGAACCGAGTCACTTCGAGCTTCCGAAAAGGGATGCCAGCACGGCAGCCGTGAGGAACGTTACTCCAGTCGTGACCGTGTCGACATTGTCGGCCATGTCGCGTAACAACACGAAGTTAAACCGCGCGTATCCGAGCGCTGCGACCACGACCACGTTCCACATGATGACGAAGATGAGGGCGATCCATGCCCGGATCGGGTCGATTTTCTTCGAAGGTTGGTTCGCTGCGAAAAACGCTCCGAGAATTACACCGACGGGAGCGGCAAATGCCGCCAAGAGCTTCGCGCCGAGCGTACCGGATGCTTCCGCACCCTGCACGAAGAACGAAAACCACAAGCTGAAGGCCAGCGCGCCACCGACGACATAGACGACGAGAACGTACATCCGAACTCGCACCAATTCACGCACGCGCTAAAGCCCTGCACAGGTCGGTGAGAAACCCCGCGAAATCATTCGTGGCGGCAAGCAGCGACGGGTCGATTTTGCGATCGTCGTATTTGGGATCGTAATCTGTGCCTCGAAAACCGCGATGGGCCGTTACGATCTTTGCGCGGTAAGGGATGTTCCGTGCCTTCGTCTCACGGTCGGCAGCGATGGTGTCGATGACGAGCGCACAACGCATCGCCGGAGCGTCGGCGTTGCCGATTAGCTGCAGTCGTGACCACGTCGAAACGTATGCAAAGTTCGCAAGATCCGGGAACGATTGGACCGCCCAGAAGAACGTCCCCGACAGCTGGTTGATGATGTCCGCGATCGAAAACCGGGTGCCCGTCTTGAGGTCGTCGGACCAAGGGCTGCTTTGGTCGATATTGCGCCACTCCGCGCCTGCGCGCTCCGGCTCGAATGCGACGTCATATATCTGGCCGAATTTCGTTATGCGACCCCCGGGGCCCGGCTTGATCGTGATCCCTCGACGCCGGGATAAGTCGATCTCCAGCTTCGTCACTGCCGCTCCGATGTTGGCGGCGGCTAAGCCGCTGCCCGCGAGCGCATTCGCCGAAGTGCTCACTGCCGCTTGAATGGCATCGCGTAGCGCCACGCGAGGCGCGTCACTCCGAATGGAAGGAATGTCGGTGGCCGCGAGTATGGGGCGCCGCGATATCCGCTTATAAAGCACCTGCGCTTTTTGGTACGCCGAAAGAGCGCCGGGAAGATCGCCGAGAAGAGTCAAGACTCGAGCGTTTCCGAGCAGCGCGATCCCGAGTTCGGGCGGCAGGTAGTGCCCCGGCCGCTGAATGATCCACTCGTAATCTCGTCGCGCGGCGGCGAAATTTCCGACGTTCGCGTACGCGTCCGCGCGGCCCAGCCGCGCCTGCGACGACCAAACGCCTAACCTGCGCTTGTCATACAGAACGCCGGTATACTCTCTGATGGCGTCGTCGTCTCGGCCCAGCCCATACAGCGCTGCACCCGTCACGAGCGATCGCGCGACGTCATCGATGTTTGCCAGATCGATCGACGATAAGTACTGGAAGTCGTGGACGACTTTCTCGAGGACGAGGGATGCCAGTACCGGATCCTGCTCGTGGTTTTCCGTTACATCGTCTCGGACCGTGATCGTAGGCGACGCCGTGACGAATCGCAGATATCCGGAGCGCGGAACGTGTCCGTATCCATCGACGTAGACGCTGTCGCGTTCCACCGACGGGAACGAGTACCCGAGTGCGATGTCGTAAAGCGTCTGGCCGTCCTGCGAAGTCGGCGCGGCGCGGTAGATGGAGAGCAGTCCCCCCTCCGCTGCGACAGCGCGCCGCCATGGAGTGCCTATCAGCAAAAGACTTGCCGACGCTCCGGTGACGAAAGTCCTTCTGCGCATCATCATCGACCTCCGATCCGACGCTCGCTTGTATTGTACTCCTCGGAGGCGAGTTCTGACAATGGAAGAGACGCGATTGGGGCAGGGCCTGCTCTATGTGGGAGCATGCGATCAAGCGCTAGCTCGTTATTGTGCTCGGCTGCTCATAAGCGGGTACGAGCGTCGAATGAGCGCCGACGGGCCGATCAGCGAAGAGGAAGTCGAGGAGGTCGAGGAACGGCAGCGGCCTCGATCCGCCGTCATCTTCGAGACGATCCGGCGCGAGGGCGAAGACTCGTACGAGCGCGCCTCCGCGTCGCTCTTCTGGTCGGCGGTCGCGGCCGGCGGCTCGATGACGTTTTCGATGATCACCATGGGCGTGCTCATCGCGCACATGCCCGACACGCCGTGGCGGCATCTCGTCGCGTCGTTCGGATACACCATCGGTTTCTTGATCGTCATCCTCGGGCGCCAGCAGCTGTTCACCGAGAACACGCTCACGCCGCTGCTGCCGATCTTCTACCAGCCCAAGGCGTGGCGCTTCGCGCAGCTCGCGCGGCTGTGGGCGGTGATCCTTGCCGGCAACCTGGTCGCGGCGCTCGCGGCGTCGGCGCTCGTCGCGTTCAGCGGCGCGTTTCCCGCCGACTCGCTGGCGGCGTTCGACGGGCTCGCCGTCGCCGCGACGGCGCATCCGTTCTGGGTGCTGTTCGCCAAGGCGATCTTCGCGGGCTGGCTGATCGCGCTGATGGTGTGGCTCCTGCCGCTCGCCGAAGGCGCCGCGGTGTTCGTGATCGTGATCCTCACGTACGTCATCGCGGCCGGAGATTTCGGGCACATCATCGCCGGTTCGGTGGAAGCATTCTACGGCGGCTGGCACGGCGCGATCGGCTGGGGCGACGTCGTGAGCTTCATCGTCCCGACGCTGCTCGGCAACTCGATCGGCGGTGTCGCCTTCGTGGCCGCGATCTCGACGGCGGAGATTGCGTCGGAGCGCGGGCACCTCGGAGGCGACGGGGCCGCAAAGCCCGGTGCCGGTGAGGACAAGGAAAGCCGCGCGCGGAACCTCGCGTGACGTGAGTACCGTAGAAGAAGACAAGCCCCGCGTGTCGATGGACGAGATCACCGCGCTCGCCAAGCGGCGCGGCTTCATCTTTCCGTCGAGCGACATCTACGGTGGGATCGGCGGCTTCTTCGACTACGGCCCGCTCGGCGCGATCCTCAAGCGCAACGTGAAGGACGCCTGGTGGCGCGAGAACGTCGAGCTGCGCGACGACGTCGTTGCGTTCGACAGCTCGATCATCATGCACCCGCGCACGTGGGAGGCGTCGGGCCACGTCGCCGCGTTCCACGACATGCTCGTCGACTGCCGCAACTGCAAGCACCGCTTTCGCGCCGACCACCTCGCATCGCTCGACAGATGCCCCGACTGCGGCATGACCGGCACGCTCACCGAGCCGCGCAACTTCAACTTGATGATGAAGACGGCGATCGGCCCGATGGAGGACACGTCGGCGCAGACGTACTTGCGCCCGGAAACCGCTCAGGGCATCTTTGTGAACTTCAAGAACGTCTACCAGAGCGCGCGCAAGAAGCCGCCGTTCGGCGTCGCGCAGATCGGCAAGTCGTTCCGCAACGAGATCACGCCCGGCAACTTCACGTTCCGCGTGCGCGAGTTCGAACAAGCGGAGCTCGAGTTCTTCGTGCCGCAAGACGGCAAGGATCTGGAGTGGTTTCAAACCTGGGTGACGGCGCGCAAGAAGTGGTATAGCGACTACGGCATCAAGGCGGACCGGCTGCGGTTCTACGAGCTCACCGAAAAAGAACGGCCGTTCTACGCCAAGGCCGGGATCGACGTGGAGTACTTGTTTCCGTGGGGCTGGGGCGAGCTGGAGTCGATCGCGCACCGCGGCACGTACGACCTCGACAAGCACATTGAATTCTCCGGCAAGGACTTGCAGTTCTTCGACGAGGCGTCCAAGCAGAAGTACACGCCGATCCTCATCGAGTCGTCGGCGGGCATGGACCGCACCACGCTGACGATGCTGATCGACGCGTACGACCGCGAGACGGTCGTGGAAGGCGAGAAGCAGACGGAACGGACGGTGCTGCGCTTCCACCCGAAGATCGCGCCGGTGCAGGTGGGCGTGTTTCCGCTCGCGCGCAACAAGCCGGACCTCGTCGAGCGCGCGCACGCGATCGAGCGCGGGCTGCGCCGCGAGTTCCGCACGCAGTACGACGAAGGCAACGTCGGCCAGCTCTACCGCCGCCAGGACGAGATCGGCACGCCGTTCTGCATCATGGTAGACTACGAGACGCTGGGCGACGACACGGTGACGGTCCGCGACCGCGACAGCATGAAGCAAGATCGCGTGTCGGAAGACGCGCTCGCCGGGTACTTGCGCGAACGGCTGTAGGCAGCGCAAGCAAAGGACCGCTTTCTCGCGCGGGCGAAACCGCTTCCATGAAGAAGGCCGTCTCGCGCGCCGTCAGCGCGGCGCTCACCGTCGCGTTGTTGCTGAGCGCCGTATCCGGCGCCCGCGCGGGCGTCGTCGTGCCGACGCAGCACAACGACAACTTCCGCACCGGTGCCAACCTCGCCGAGACGGCGCTCACGCCGGATGCGGTGAAGCGGCGCGGGATGCGGCGCGTCGACCGCGCGGTCGACGGCATGATCAACACGCAGATCCTGTACGCGCCCGGGGTCTCCGTCGGCGGCAAGCTGCGCAACGTCGCGTACGTCACGACGAGCGCGAACTCGGTGTACGCGTTCGATGCCGACGTCCGTACGAACGGCCTGCAGGACGGCATGCTGTGGCGCCGGTCGCTCGCCGACGCGAACGCGATGCCGCCGGCGTTGGCGCGCGGGATCAACGCGACGCCCGTGCTCGAGTTCGCCGGCGGCAAAGGCACGATCGACGTCCTGTTCAGCACCGCCGACCATTTTCCGTGGTTCGCGGTCTTCGTCAAAGACGAGCTGGAGATGCAGACGAAGCTGCACGTGCACTACTATCTCGTCAAGCTGGATCTCGCGACGGGCAAACCGGTCGCCGGTCCTCGCGAGCTGTCGGGCTCGATGCTGCGCAACGACGGCACGGTGATGAACTTCGTCGCGAACAACGAGAGCGACACCGCGTCGCTGCTGCTCGACCACGGCTATCTCTACGCGTCGTTCAGCGCGCGGCAGAACGAAAACGTGTCGCAATACTACGGCTGGATGCTCCGCTACGCCGCTTCCGATCTCAGCTACGCCGGTGCGTTCAACACGCAGCCCTACGCGTGGGCGTGGCGCGGCCCGGGCCATCCGCTACCGAGTCCGGCCGCCACGCCGACACCGAGCCCGAACGCGGCGCCGTATCTCACGTGCTACTATCCGTCGGGCGGCCGGCTCGAGCCGTGGGACGTCAGCTGGGTTCGCAACGGCGGCGCGTACGCGATGGCGTGCGTCGGCGAAGGCGGCGGCATTTGGCAAGGCGGCGCCGGTCCCGCCGCCGACCGCGACGGAAACGTCTACGTGCTGATCGGCAACGGCCATTACAATCCGCTCGAAGGCTCGTACGGCGACAGCATCGTGCGGCTACACAGCAAGCCGGGCGGCGGCAAAACGATTGCCGATTTCGGCGTCGACAACTCGTTCGCACCACCGGGTGAGGCCGCCAACGACGAGGCGTTCGACGTCGATCTGGGCTCGGCGGGGCCGATGGTCGTCGACGGGGCGCAGCAGCGCGTCGTCGCGGGCGGCAAGACGGGGATATTCTACGTCGTCGACGATCACCTCGCACCGAAGCAGTCGATCGTCGCCGGCGTCGACCACCGCGCGCTCGACTTCAACGGCAAGCTGCGCTATCAGACCTGGAACCAAGGCCCGCACCTGCACGGCTCACCGACGTTCTGGCGCGTCTCGAACGACAAGGGTTACGTGTACGAATGGGCCGAGAAAGATTATCTCAAGAAGTATGAGTTCGATCTGCGCGCCGGCCGGTTCACGGTGAGCGACCCGATCGTGCACCCGTGGATCGCGCGCGAGACCGCGATCCTGGCCGCGCCGTGCGTCATGGCGACGCTGTGCTTGAACGCCATGCCCGGCGGCATGCTGGCGCTTTCGGCCAACGGCGCCCACCAGGACAGCGGCATCGTGTGGGCGATCCTGCGTGCCTACGACCTGTTCAGCCACGACAGCATCTACGCGTTCGACGCGCGCACGCTCCAGCTGCTGTGGAGCGGACCGATCGGCGCTGTACCGCACTTCGCCGGCCCGACCGTCGCGGACGGCCACGTGTTCGTGCCGACGAACTCGATGCAGTGGCGGTTCACCATCTACTCGCTCGGCGGCGCCGTTGCGGCGAAGCACGTCGGTCGCGCCCAAAAACGCGCGTGGCCCCCGCCGGAGGTCGCGAAGAAGATGACGACTTCGGCGATGATGCCGATGAAGCTCCCGTCGCCGAACAGCAAGGTTCCCGACTACGCGGCGGATCCGATGTACCGCGCCCGGCTGTTCGCGCCGAAGCTCATGTTCTCGCTGCCGACGGGCACGATCGTCGGCGGGGCGTACGGCGTGGAGGGCAACGAGGTGTACGATTGCACGTCCACACCGTGCACGCGCACGCGCACGGACGTCTTGCACGTCTATCGTTACGACGACCGCCCGAACACCGTCTCCGCCGACCCGGTGCCGCTGAGCCGCCCGTGCTCGTACACGACGACGATCGCAGCCTTCGCGCTGCCGGGGGGAAACGCCGACTGGCAGATTCTGCACAATCCCACCGCGACGTGCGCGGTCTTCGGCAACGCGTCGTACGTCGAGCGGACGTGGCCGCTGTTCGGCGGCGCGCCGGCGAAGCCGCAAACCGGCGCGAACAACGTGCCGTTCTTCGCAATCTACGTCGGCCTCGTGCAAGGCAAAAGGTAGGCAGTATGGATGCCGTGGCGCAATACGCGCTGGCATACGCGCTCACCACCTCGGCCGGCGTTCGCGCGCTGCTCCCGCTCGCCGCGGCATCCGCCGCCGCGCACGCCGGCTGGATCCATCCGCCGGGCGAGTTCGCCTGGCTCGGTCACGGGGCGGTCATGTGGATCCTGATCGCGTCCGCCGTCGTCGAGATGCTGGCGGACAAGGTCCCGCTGATCGACCACGCGATGCACTTCGTCCAGGTCGCGTCGAAGCCCGCGGCGGCCGCAATCCTCATCGGCGGTACCACGCATCCGCACGGCAACGGCGAGCTGATCGGCCTCATGGCGGTCGGCGCGCTCAACGCGCTGGGCATCCACGGCGCCGTCGTCGCGACGCGGGCTGCGTCAACGGTCGGCACCGGCGGGTTCGCGAACCCGTTCGTGAGCACGATCGAAGACACGGGCTCCATCGCCACGATCGTGCTCGCGTTCGTCGCGCCCGTCGTCGCGGCGGTGCTGGCGCTGATCGCGACGATCGTGCTCATCCTCTTCGCGCGCTACGTGTACCACCGAATGCGCGTGGAACCCGGAGCGATGTAAAATTCGGTCAGGAGCCGGGCGTGGGCGACTTCTGCGGCAGTGAGGATCCGATGCCGGGCAAGTATGATTCGTCCCAGACGAGCTTGCCGTGCCCGGCGAGGATTACCTTTTTCCAGAACGTGCGCATGCCGGTATATTCGGCGGAGCCGATCTTCATCCGCGGGTCCCCGCGCGTCAAACCGGTGATGACGACGTCGGCGCCGGCGAGGTTCGGGAGTGTACCCTGGTCCTTCAGCTGCCGAATGATGTCATCCGCATGATTCGCTGGGTTGTCCCGCCACCGAAACAAGTTAATACGTTCCGTTTGCTGCCAGCCGTTGCCGATCATCACGACGATAAGCTTCCCGGGCCACGTCCCGTGGTGCAGCGAGTCGCCTGCAAGCTGTAGCGTTCCGAGCGGATCGAAGCCGGTGAACGTGTCTGACGTGGTATAGAGTGATTCTATCGCGGCGACGCCGTGCTTCACGAAGGCGTCGCGTTCGAGCCGGGAACGGAGCTGGTTCGGGCCCGGCGTGGGTGCCGTCGCGACGAGCAGGGGCGAGATTCCCGCGCCGCTGTCCGTGATCGGGACGACCTCGATGACAGTTCCATCGCCCGCGCATGCTAGGATCGACGTCGCATATTCTTTATATCGCGGCCAAAGGTTCGCGGGAATGGTGTTGCTCGCGGCGACTAGCAGCTCGATCCGCGCCCCTGCTGGAAGCCAGCCCTTGATGGTCTCCCATTCGGGCTTGCAGGTGGGCGCAGGTTCGGTTTGCGCGCCGACGGGCGCGATCGCGGATGGGAAAAGGACGACGGTCGCCAGCCCGATCGCACGCGCCCATCTGGCAACCGCACAGCGACTCTCTTGCTCGCTCATTCTGTAGAGCAAGTTCGCCTCATGAGGCATGATGCCTCCTTCCGCTGTGCAGCAAATTGCTAGCTCGTCCCGCCGCTCATGGTGAACATGGGCCAAATGCCTTTGTTCATTGAGACCCGCAGGGGATGGCCAGGAGTCGACTGAGGCGCTACCATGTTTGCCCGGCTCATTCTGGCGGGGGGAGTGAGCATGCGTGGAAGGGGTTTGCGCATAACGATGAACGGCAACTCTAGCTCGAATGGGACGACCGACCCTCGAGGCGACCCGGTCGGCTTTGTCGCGACGGCGAATCTTGCCACCGACCGCCGTGCTCGGAAAGAACACGTTGCCGACTTCGAAGAGCGCGTCGACCGGTGCGAAGCCGACTGCAAGAACTGCCGCGCGCAGATCACGGCGGCCGAGGAACGGCAGGACGCAATTCCCGACCATCACCGCGGCTGGCCGTTAGAGATCGTCGTCGTTCTCGCCGCGATCAGCGTCTTCTTCGAGTACATGCCGGCGTCGCTCTTCACGCAAGTGTTCACGAGCGCTACCAGTCCGCTGCAGCTGGGACTGCTGACGATCGTATTCACGATCATCGGCGCACTGCTCGCCGTCTTCCTCGGCGAGTTGTTCCGCCGCACGCGCGAGCCGGCGCGCCGCAGTCGGGGCGAAAAGGTGCTTTTTGCCGTGGTCGTGTTCTTTACGGTCAGCTTTCTCGCACTCGGCTACGAATTGCGGTTCGCGTTCACGAGCACTTCGCAGAATGCTCTGCTCGCGCTCGCCGCGTGGGTGGAAGCCCTCGCTCTTACAGCCGTTGCGACCATTGGCATCGCGCTTACCGTGGTGAGCAGCTATTTCCGCGAAGGCTTCGAAGCTTTCAAGGTGCGTTCGTCGCTTCGACGGTTGCGCGCGGAACTTGCGACCAACGAAGCCAATCTCGAGGCGAATCAGCGGGACCTGACGCGTGCCCTGGGCTCGCCGTCGCACGATGGCGAACGGCGCGTTACCCATACCTGGTCCGCCAAAGACAAGGTCTAAGAAAGTTTGAAGGCGGCGTCGCCTCCGGCGGCCCTACTTGTTCGTCCGGCCGGTGGTCCCGTCTGATTCGATTGGTTGCTACGTCCGCGGTCTGCGCTGGATGGCGCAGCTCAGGTCCCGAAAGCCATTTGCCGTGACGTCATGGTCGCCCGCCACGTGCAGGCCCGCGACGGCGACCACGAACATCGGGAGCTCGGTGACCGCGCGCGCGATCGCACCGGGCGCTGCATCTTCGCCGCGGCGCACGCGCCGGCGCAGCCGCTCACCCACGACGCCGCGCGCACCGGGGTACCGGTCGTCAGATCCTGCACTTTGAAACCGAAGGTGCGTTCGCGCTCGCAGTCGGATCTGTTCGCGCGCTGGACGGTTTCGCATCGCGCTGGCCGTCACGCTGCGAAAGCCGCATCACATCGCGTTCGTCGGAACCGATCTGCAGGCGTGACTCACGCAGCACGGCGTCACCGCGCGTCATCCTATCGGCATCCCACCGAACAGTGCTGCGAGACGACATCGCGGCATGCGTCCGATCTCGGCTACGCCGGGGACTACGTCGCCGACGCAAACGCTTGCTTTCCGATGACTCACGCATGCACCGGGCGAACGTTATACGCCCCGGAGAGATCAAAGAATGCACAGAGCTTGTGCTGGAGGGCCGCTGCGCGGCGATCGCGCGTTCGCGCCGCGCTAGCTCTTCGAGTCGCGGTCGCCTGCCGCGTCGGCTTCTTTGCGGCATGCGTACTCGCCGTGCTTGGTGTTGCCGTAGAAGCGCGTGCCCTTGAGGTGATAGATCTTGCTGTTCATGTTGAGCCACACGACTTCGTCCGCCGCGCAATGCGCTTTGGCCGACGCTTCGTCGGCGAAGCCCGGCGGGTTGCCGGCGGCGGCGGGCACGCCCGTCGTCACGCCGTTCACCGGCGCGGCGGCGGACGGTGTCTGCACGGTCGTCGTGGTGGTGGACGACGTCGACTGCGCGTCCTTGTGACCGCAGCTCGCAGCGAGAACCAGAAGCGCAACGGCGCAGAGGCGTCGGATCATCGTGTGACCTCCCTTTGCGCTCGGTGTATCGCCGCGCTATGCAGCCGTTCCTGTAGCTGCGAAACGCTCACGCGTCGGCCAGCGAATAGACCACCCAGAACACCGCGCTGAGCGCCGCCGCGGCTGAAACGGCGAAGAACGGCCAGCGCATGCGCGGCGCTAGCGCGGCGCTCGCGAAGATCGCAAGCGCGGCGGCGACCGCCGGCGTGAGGATGTACGCGAAGAAGTACGACGCCTGCCTGGTCGGCAGCGGCGAGCTGTTCGACACGCCGAACGCCGCGAATCCCGCGTCGACGAGCGCCGCGGGCCCGCCGCTCCCCGTTGCTGCGCGGAGCGCGCCGGCGCCGATCGCGAACGTGGCGGGCGCGGTGAGAACGACGGCCGCGATCAGCGCGGCACGGGACTCTGCGTTCATCGGACGACCTCGGGTTAGGGCGCGAAGCACCATCTTTGTATCGCAAAGTTACCGAGATTGTCAAGCCTCGCGAAGCGCCGCGCTCCCTTTATGCCTCTTGGAGCAGACGAATCGCGTCCGCGCGGTCGTCGCAGAACAACGCGCCGGCCAGCGAGCCCGCGCCCGTGATCCAGCCGGGGTTGACGCGCGGGACGACCACCGCGAACGGCGTGCCGTGACGCAACCGGCGCCGCAGGAACAGCACGAGGTCCATCGCGATCATGCTGTCGATCGAGCGCACGTCGCCGAGGTCGACGATGAGCGGCACGTTCGAGCGGCGCGCGTCCTCGATGCGTTCGGACACGGCGCCGAATCGTTCCGGTGTCAGATCGCCCTCGAGCGCGAGCACCGCGGGTGCCGCCGAACGCGTGTCGTCGTTCACGGCAAGGTAGTACGGCGCCGCGCGGCGCGTCCCCGCCGTCAGCGGATGAAGAAGAGGCCCGCGATGCCGATCACGTAGATCGCGAGCACCAGCAGCGAGTCGATGCCGGCGCCGAGCACCATTTTCTTCGAGCGCAGGATCACGCCGATCACGTACACGGCGGTGAGCAGCGCGCCGAGCGCGGTGAGGTACAGATCCGGGCCCTGCGCGTCGGGCAGCAGCGCCTGATTGCTGAGCAGCGTGCCCAGCAAGAACAGCACCGGCAAGAACGCGTTGCCCGCGATGATGTCGCTCATCGCGAGCTCGTAGCGGCCCGCGCGCACGGCGGACAGCCCCGTCGTGACTTCCGGCAGCGCGGTGACCGCGGCGAGGATCGTCGCGCCGAAGATCACGCCTTGCATGTGGAAGCGCGTCGCGACGACGTCGCTGCTGAGCGCGAGCGCGACACCGCATGCCAGCGTCACGAGCGCGGCGAATGCGAAGAGGTCCAGCACGTGCGCGAGCGGGCGCCGCTGCGGCGCGACGATCGTGGACGTTTCGGCGATCTCTTCGCGCGCGGTGCGCCAGCCTGCGTGATCTTCGTGGCGCTGAATCAGGAACAGGCTACCAACCCACGCGAGCAGGATCGCGATCTCCGCAGGCGTCGTGCGCGCGATGACCAAGTCGCGCGGCGACAGCGCGCCGAGGATGCACAGCATCAGGATCGCGATGAGCACCAGGCCTTCGAGCGCGATCGTCAGCGACGGCACGAGCGACGACAGCGGCACCTTCGAGCGCAGCCCGGGCCCGTCGAGCAGCACCAGCACCACGGTTTGGATCGCGATGCCGCCGAGGATGTTGCCGACCGCGAGCGAGAGGTTGTGGCTGTAGACGGCGCCGACGATGATCGCGACCTCGGGCAGGTTCGTCGCGATCGCGAGGAACACGGCGCCGCCCATCCCTTCGCCCCAGCCGAAGTGCGCGTCGATGGCGTCGGTGGTCGCGGCGAGGATGCCGCCCGCCCACCAGATGAGCAAGCCGGCGGCGATGAAGATCGCGATGATCACCGGCGTCGCAAGGGAGCTCACCTGGCGCTGTTTCCCCGCCTACCGTCAGGGTAAGCCGCAGGCCGGAGGAATGCGGTGGAAAAACCCGGAGTTGCGCCGCGTGAACGTCGTCGTGTCGGCCGTCCGGATCGCAGTGGCGGCACTACTCGTGCTCGTGGTGGACCGACTGCTGGTCGACGCCGCGGGCGTCGGGCCCGCTGGGCTGCGGTTGACCTGCGCGACCTTGAGCTTCTTCGTGCCGTTGCTTCTCGCAACGGTCCTCCTGGTTCGTTGGAAGTGCTCGCTGGCGTGGATCGTCGGACTTCTCTACGGCTTCGAGGTCATCGACGTGGCAACCATCGGCGTCGTCGAAGCCGGTTGGGCCTGGTTGTCTTTCGTCAACGTCACGATGTGGGCGCTGCTTCGAGGGAGCATCGCCATCTGGCCGCTCTGCGTCCCGCTAGCGCTGTTCCTTCGAAGGAAGTCATAGACCGCGCACGCTCACCGAAGCGGGTCAGTCGTACGCCGCGCCGGCCGGGAATCGCGCACGGTGAACCCGGTACGGCGCGTGTAGCGCGGCGGGTCGCCGACGGTGAACGTCACCGCGTCGGAGCGCGTGCCGTCGCGCGCGCGCAGCGTCCAGCGGCCGCGCGCGAGCGGTAGCGTCCAGCGCGCAGCGTGCGCTGCCATATGCGTGCCGTTGAGATCCCATGCGGGGCGTGACGTGCCGCGCGCGATGACCGCGATGCGCGCGTCCGGCGCGGCGACGAACACGTCGCCGTCGTGCGGTGCGACGATGCGCAGCGCGTCACCGCGGTGGGGCGGCTGCGCGGCGAGCCAGCCGTCGTAGCCGCGGTCGAGCGCGGGCGGCGGCGCGTTCCATGCGACGAGGTCGCGCGCGTCGAGCCATTCGCCGACGACGCTGTCGCAGTCGCGCGTCGGCCGCACGCCCGTGGTCGCGCACATCGGTTTGCGCGCGTAGCCGCGCGGCGGTGCGAATGCCGCCGGCGGCGTAGTCTCGGCGAGGTGGCGGATGATGCGGTTCCACAGCGGCGCCGCGCCCGTGACGCCGCTGACGCGCTGCATCGGCGCGCCGTCGAAGTTGCCGACCCACGCGGCGACGGTGTAGTCGCGCGTGAAGCCGACCGTCCACGTGTCGCGAAAATCCGACGACGTTCCCGTCTTCACCGCGCTCGGGAACGACGTGCGCAGCAGCGACGCGACGCCGAACGCACGCGCTCGCGCGTGCGCGTCCGCGAGGATGTCGGTGACGAGCGCCCATTCCGTGGCCGCGCCGACGCGCGCGGCGCCCGCGCGCGTGCCGGCCGCATCGTAAGCACCATCGGTCGCATCCGCGACCGCGTGCACGCGCACCGGCCGCCCGCCGTTCGCGATCGCAGCGTACCCGCCCGCGAGCTCTTCGAGCGTCACCTCGCCGTCGCCCAGCGCGAGCCCGAGCCCGTAATGGTCCGCGTCTTTCGTCAGGTGCCGGAACCCCAGCGCGTGCAGACGGTCGAGGAATTTCGGCACGCCGACGCCGTTGAGCACGCGCACCGCGGGGACGTTCAGCGAGTCGGCGAGCGCGATGCGCGCGCGCACCGGGCCCGCGAAGCGTTCGCTGTAGTCGCCGGGGCTGTACGCGCGTGAGAACGGCAGGCCGTACGTCGTCGGCACGTCGGCGAGGATCGTGGTCGGGCGCACGACGCGCCGCTCGAACGCGAGCTCGTACAGAAACGGCTTGAGCGTCGAGCCGGGCTGCCGCAGCGCCGTCACGCCGTCGTTCTTGCCCGCGCCGGCGCGCGCGAAGTAATCCGCCGAGCCGACGTAGGCGAGGATCGCGCCGTCGCGATTGTCGAGCACGATCGCCGCGCCGTCGCGCGCGCGCCGTTCGGTCAAGCCGCCGACGACTTGCTGCACCGCGTTCTCCGCGAACGCTTGCAGCGCGCCGTCGACCGTCGTGCGCACGCGCGTGGCGTCAGGCGCAGCGCCGCCCGCGAGCCGGAACAGCAGGTGCGGCGCCGCGGTGATCCCGTCGGTGCGCGGCAGCACGTCGATACGTTCCGCGGCGGCGCGTGCGGCCTCATCGGCCGGCACGGCGCCCGTCGCGACCATGCGCGCGAGCACGGCGCGGCGGCGCGCTTCGAGCGCCGCACGGTGCGCGTACGGGTCGAGCCGCACCGGATCGTTCGGCAGCGCCGCCAGGAACGCGGCGTGCGCGAGGTCGAGCTCGCTCGCGGGCGTGCCGAAGTACGTGCGCGCGCCCGCCTCCACGCCGCTGAGATCGCCGCCCATCGGCAGCCGGTTCACGTACGCCTCGAGGATCGCGTCCTTGGGCGTGCCGGCCTCGATGCGCCGCGCGAGAACCATCTCGCCGATCTTTCCGACCAACGTGCGTGGAAGGCCGTAGCGCAGGCGCGCGAGCTGCATCGTGATCGTCGAACCGCCCGACACGACGTGGCCGGTACGCGCGAGCTGCCATGCCGCGCGCGCGAGCGCGATCGGGTCGACGCCGTCGTGGCGCGCGAAGCGCGCGTCCTCTGCGGCGACGATCGCGGCGAGAAAACGCGGCGACACGCGCGCCAGCGGCACGCGCACGGCGTGCTCGGTGTCGCGCGCGAGCACCGTACCGAGCGCGACGCCGTTGCGATCTTCGAACGTCAAGGCGTTCGCGCCGCCGGCGAAGGCGCGCGGTCCGATCGGGCGGCCCGCGAACAAGACGGCCGCGACGAGGACCGCGATCAGCGCGGTCGCGCGAAGCGACAAGGGAGCATTCCCGCTCGAACGAATCACCGAGGCGACGTGAACCGGCATGCGCACCGCGCAGCAGCCTTCGCCGCGCTGGCCGCCGCACTCTTCGCGACCGGCTGCAATCAGCGCGCCCCGGCGGGGCACGAACCGCTCCCGGCCGTGTCGCCGCTGCCGTCGCCCGCACCGCAAGCGCCGGTCGCGTCCGTCGCGCCGGTCGGCGACGTCGACACGCTGGCGCAGATTCGCGTGCGCTTCAGCGACGACATGATCCCGCTGCAACGCCTGGAGTCGCCCGACGAGACCGCGATCCTCGCGCATTTTTCCGTCCAGCCCGCGCTGCCGGGGCGGTTCCGGTTCCTGACGCCCAAGATGGTCGGCTTCGAGGCCGACCGCGCCTGGCCGGCCGCGACGCGCGTGCGCGTCACCATCGCCAAAGGCATCCAAGACGTGCACGGGCACGCGCTCGCGGACGACGTGTCGTGGACGTTCCAGACACCGGGGATCTCGCTCGACGGGTTGCCCGGCAAGTACGGCGAGACGCCGACGGCGCTGCGCCCCACCATCGAGTTCACGTCGAACGTGCCGCTGGACCGCGCCTCGCTCGAAGCGCACGCGCGCCTGCACCGGCACGGCGACTCCGGCGACGGCATCGCCCTGACGGTCCCGCCCGACACCGGGAGCCCCAGCCCGTCGGCGGCGGCCGCCACGGAGCCCCCGCCGGACGAGGCGTTCGATCCGTCCGTGCGCGACAAGCGCTACGCGCTCGTGCCCGCGGCGGAGCTCGCGAAGGGCACGGAATACGACGTCGTGATCGAACGCGGCATCACCCCGCGCGACGGCAACCTTCCCAGCGACCGCGAGTTCACCGGCAAGCTCAAGACGCACGACGACCTGCGGTTCGTCGGCCCCGGCCACGCGCCGAACGGCCGGTTCGAAGGCGGCAGCCCGCAGCTCGTGTTCACCACGCCGATCGATTCGAAGTCGCTGGGCGCGCTCGCGCTCAGTCCCGCGCCGCCCAAGGGAACGACGCCGTTCGCGACCTCCGAGAACAACGTCAGCGTCAACGCGGCGCTGCTCGCGCCGAACACGTCGTACTCCGTCACGATCGGTGCGGCGCTGCAGGACACGTTCGGGCAGAAACTCGGAAGCGAGCAGCACGCGACGTTCCGCACCGGCGACTTGGCGCCCGACGTGTGGGCGCAAGGCGGCACGAACCTGTTTCCCGCGTCGCGCGACGTGCGGCTGAACGTCGTCGCCGTGAACGCGCCCGCCGACGTGCGCGCGACGTTCAAAGCGCTCAAGCCCGCCGACGTGGTGCAGTATCCCGATCCCGACGCGTACGGCAAAGGCGACGTGCTCGGCGATTCGGCGGCGTGGCCGCGGTTCGACGCGTACGGCCCGATGAACGTGGAGCGCACGATCCAAGTCCCGCTGCGCGCGAAGCTCGGCGCACCGGCGGGCGCGCTCGGCTACGGGGTGCGCGCGAAGCTGCCGCAGCAGCAGGAGCCGTTCGTCGCGGCGGGCGTGGTGCAGCTCACCGATCTCGGCGTGTTCGCGCAGTGGTTCCCCGACGGCGGCGCCGTGCGCGTGCACCGCATCGCGAACGGCGCGCCGGCGGCCGGTGCGCGCGTCGACGTGTACCCGTCGCAGGCCGACAACGAGACGAAGACCGCGCCCGTGCTGTGCGCGAGCGCGACGACGGATGCGACCGGCCTCGCGCGCTTCGGCGGCGCCGGCTTCACGCGGTGCGCCGCGTACGACAAGGGCGCGAACAGCGCGCCGTCGTTCGTCACCGTCGTGCGCCTTGGCGCCGACTGGACGTACGTGCGCACGGACGACTCCAGCGGCGCGTACACGGGCGACTTCTACAACGGCTGGTCGTCGGCGACGCCGATGATGCGCGGCACGATCTTCTCGGACCGCGACCTCTACCAGCCCGGCGAGACCGCGCACGTCACGGCCGCGGGCTGGTTCTTGGTGAACGGCGTGCTGCGCCGCGGCAAGGCGCCCTCGTACACGATCACGCTGGAGCTTCCCAACGGCGACAAGCACGAGCTCGGCCGCCGCTCGCTCGACGAGTTCGGCACGTTCACGCTGCCCGTCGTGCTGGCCAAGGACGCGCCGCTCGGAAACTACACGGTGCGCGCGTCGGCGGGCAACGGCGAGCAGATCACGGGCTCGTTCCGCGTCGCGGAGTTCAAGCCGCCCAACTTCAAGGTGGATCTCGCGCTCGACCATAGCGTCGCGCAGCGCGGCGCGACCATCACCGGCACGGCGACCAACGCGTACTTGTTCGGTGCGCCGCTGGCGGGCGCGTCGACGAAGTTCACCGTCACGCGGAGCCCGGCGTCGTTCACGCCCAAAGGGCGCGACGGGTATACGTTCGGACGGCAGTGGTTCTGGCCGGAGCAGCAGCCGGACGCGTCGACCGACGTGCTGGAGTCCACCGTCACCGACGACGCGAACGGCAAGGCGACGGTCAGCGTGCCGGTGGCGAGCGATCTGCCGTATGCAATGTCGTACCGCGTGGACGCCGAGACGACCGATGCGTCGAACATCTCGGTCGCCGACGGCAAACCGTTCACCGCGCTGCCGTC
>Ga0066662_10000242_pt1 | contig 23600 bp, 8 predicted proteins | sample GraSoiAngelo_111_FD_133939 | JGI IMG/M metagenome (GOLD analysis project Ga0066662, IMG submission 133939) | Grasslands soil microbial communities from the Angelo Coastal Reserve, California, USA - 14_0903_12_40cm | ecosystem: Environmental > Terrestrial > Soil > Grasslands | place: USA...
ACGAGCCTTGCTCAATCGCGGCCTCAATGCTGTCCAGGAGCGCCGGGGACTGCTCCGCAAAAAGGTCTACCAGATCACGCAGCAATTCCATGTCGCGGTTCACTCTTTCCCAGAGCGCCGCTGAATCGAAAGTTTCAGTTTTCAAGCCGTCAGAACTCGCATCGTACAGCCGCATCCCGGAATAAAACGACTGCTGGCCGGCTGGCACATAATCTTCTGGTTTCAAAGCCTTGTCCCTCTCTTGATGAGCACTGGTCAGGAAAGGTCTTCAACGTCGACGAAAAAGACCTGCTCCTTAAATCGGCCCACGAGGGCAAAACCTTACAAAAATCCACCCTTGCCTCGGCTGGCGATCAGAACAGGGTTATTTTCACCCAAATGAGGTATTTAAGTACAAGATTAACAAAATTAATGTTACGCGGGTACTGATTAGTTAACGGGAGAGGGAGGAAAGATTAGCAGATTTATAACTACGCAAGCGAGCACGCTACGCCCATGGGCAAGAAGTTTGCCCTCATCCATACTGAAATCATCGCCTTACTTTTTCTTCCGAGCCGTCTTCTTGCTTGCTTTAGTGGTTTTAGTGGTTTTAACGACTTTTGCGGCCTTCTTCCCTTTGCTGGATTTTTTGCTCTTCTTGCCTGAGGGTTGAACTACTGCATCTGTGATTTGAGAGTTCACTGCTGTTGGAAACGCCATGATTCTCCTTTTCGCGCAGAAACCGCTCAATTGTAATGCATAAGTCAAATTCCACTTTACAGGGCATCGGAGCTAACCAGGGATGACGAAGTTAAATTCGAGAGCGACCGGTGGAATGTCGTCATTTGGATCGGCATCATACGAGACACAGAAACATTTCGATGTCCCGGCTAGAAAGAACATCAAAGACAAGATCAGTTTGCGAAAAATGCCCGACATTCCTGAATGTACCGCCACGCGCCGCCCCCCACTAAAACCGCCGGTACATATTGTTCAGTAATTCAAAGAGAGGCAGATTCTCAAACGTGCCGCAAGATGTTAGAATGACGCCAGTTATGACTAACTCAAGCGGGAGTAACTCAGTGGTAGAGTCACGGCTTCCCAAGCCGTTGGTCGCGGGTTCGATCCCCGTCTCCCGCTCCATTCACGTTAATTTTTAATCCAAACTTATTTAGGATTGGCTGCGCCCTGCGAACCTGAGGGAGCAGGTGGAGTCTGTCCGGCTTGAGCGGCACGTCCGGATTCACCTTGCGGCCCGGAGCTGAAACCAGCAGATGGGTTCACCCCCTGCATGCCTGGACCAACGCTGGCTGGAGGCTGATCCATAGGCCCTTCCACAGTGCCCATGGCGCGATTGGTTTCAACAACGTTTGCGGCGCTGGGACTCTGTCCAATCTGGTTCCCTGCCATGAAGGGCGCGGGATTCAGGTTCTGCGAAACCACCGGAGCATTGGCCTGTTTATACGGGGTGCTGGCTTTAAGAGCCGCGCCCCCATTGGCTTGGGGATCCGTCTGCAAATGGGACGACCAGTTGTAATCCTGCGGCGTAGCCGCAGAGGATGAGCTGGTGTCGCCGCCAAGGTTGTGTCCGGCGCCGGTCCTGTCATTGCCGGAACAGCCGATGAAGAGTAATAAAAGAAGTGTTGCGAATACGATATGAAAATTTTTCACGAACCCTCTCCTCTTGGCAACAGAATTTCTATTTTACTATGAGGGTTGATAAACAACATTCTGCAGGACGCGGTGAATCGTCTCCAGTAGATCACGCTGCGTCAGCGGCTTGGCCAGGTATTCATCCATTCCTGCAGCCAGACAGCGTTCACGGTCACCCTTCATGGCGTGAGCGGTCATGGCGATAATGGGAATATGAGCCTTGGTTGTCTTCTCGCCGGCGCGAATGGCTTCAGTGGCCGCAATTCCGTCCATCTCCGGCATCTGCACATCCATCAGGACTACATCGAAATTTTCTTCAGCCAGTTTGTCCAGGGCTTCACGTCCATTTCCAGCCACAACCGCGCGGTGCCCGGCCCGCGCCAGAAAACGCACCACCAGTTTCTGGTTCACGATGTTGTCTTCGGCCAGCAGTACGTTGAGTTTGCGGGCACTGTCCTGGCGCTCCAGGCCATTCATGGCTTGCGGCCGCTGGCTCCTGTTCAAGTTGGATTCAGCCAGCCTGAAGATTGCGGTGAAATAGAAGGTTGAGCCCCGGCCCACCTCGCTTTCAAGCCAGATGCGTCCGCCCATAAGCGATACCAGCCGGAAACAGATAGCAAGGCCCAGGCCGGTGCCTCCATACTTGCGGGTAATGGATGCATCGCCCTGCGAAAAGGGGTCGAATATTACATCCTGCTTTTCCGCCGGGATTCCAACACCGGTATCCGCAATGGAAAATTTCAATTCGAGTTCTTCGCCGTTCAGTCTTTCCGGATCTACCCGCAGCGTCACCTGCCCCCGTGCGGTAAATTTGATTGCATTGCCTGCAAGATTGACCAGCACCTGTTTCAGACGCGCCGAATCCCCCAGCAATGACCGGGGCACATCAGGAGCGATGTGGCACTGGAGTTCAAGGTGTTTTTCATGGGCACGCAGGGCCAGCGTGCGCACAGCTTCAGTCACGGCATCACTGAGATCGAATTCCACTAAATTCAATTCCATCTTTCCGGCTTCGATCTTGGAGAAATCCAGAATGTCATTGATGATGACCAGCAGGGTGTTGGCTGAATCCTGCGCCGTGTTCAGCAATTCACTTTGCTCAGGCGCAACTTCGGCATGAGATGCCAATTCCAGCATTCCAATCACCCCATTGAGAGGCGTTCTGATCTCATGGCTCATGTTCGCCAGGAATTCACTTTTTGCTTTGGTTGCAGCTTCAGCCGCCTCTTTGGCCTGCTTCAGGGCTTTTTCGGCACGCTTGCGATCACCGATGTCCCTGGCGATGACTGAAATCCCGATGACTCTTTTGTCCTTCAGGATAGGCGCAAGGCTTAGAGAAACGTCCAGCAACTCTCCGCTTTTGGCCTGCCGCACCGTTTCCATGCTGGTCAGGGACTCCCCTCGCCTGAGGCATTCTACATAGTGGGCCACCTCCTGATTACGATCCGAAGGAATAATAGGAAAAATGGGATGGCCGATCATCTCCTGGGCACTGTAGCCGAATAATCTCTCTGCACCGCTATTCCAGGTGATGGTGGTGCCCCGCAGGTCGGTGGACCAGATCGCATCCGAAGATGAGTCTACGATGGCAGCCGCTCGTGCCAGCACCTCTTCTATTTCCTTGCGCTTGGCAATCTGCTGCTGCAATTGACTGGTGCGCTCGTCCACCTGTTGGATGAGTTCTTCTTCGCGCTTCCTCATTTGCCAGGCATGCCAGCGGTAATAACCAATTCCGAACAGAATTATGCCAAGCACGCACAGGGAATAGAACCATTTGGTGTGATAGAAAGGAGGCTTCAGGTAAAAACTAAAGCTGGCGCCAATTCTGTTCCAGTTTCCATCACTATTGGCGGCAACTACACGAAACTGGTACCGGCCAGGCGCCAGATTGGCATAATGAGCTTCTCCCCTGGAGGCAAAGGTCCATTCATTGTCGTCAGGTTCGAGTCTGTATTTGAATGTATTCTGCGATGGAACAACGTAGCTGAGGGCGGCAAAATAGAAATCCAATTTTTCTTTGCTGATCGATATCTCGGCATTCTGGGAAACTGGTTCGCCATTCAGCAAAGCTTTCTCAATCACCACTGGGGGCGCAAAATCATTCTGAGAAAACCTCCGGGGAGCAACGACCACACCATGCAAACACGCAAAAAGCAATTCACCTTTTGAGGTCTTCAGTGCTGGATTCTGGCTGCCGCCGTTGCATTCAGCGCTGGCCCCGTCTTCCGCGTCATAGGAAATTGAATTAATCTGCGAGATCTGTCCGGTTGCAAAAGCGTTGAGTTCGGGTTTGGCTACTTTGAAAATCCCGCGATTGCTGCTGATCCAGAAGTCTTTTTCATCATCTTCCAGAACAGCCCAGATGGTCTCGTTAAACAGTCCCTCATCCTGGGAATATGAAGTAATCCTTCCATGATCCACCCGCTTTAATCCGCTTCCGGCAGTCGTCATCCATAAGACATGATCAGCATCTTCATAGAAGTAGGTCACGTCACGCAGAGCCAGCCGCTTGTCTTCCTTTTCAGGAATAAACCGGCCGTCACGGAACAGGGCCAGTCCACCGTATGTTCCGAACCACAAGTTGTATTCATGGTCTTCAAAAATCGACCATACCAGGTTTGTTGGCGCTCCACTCTGCACATTGAATTTCTGAAACTGGCCATCGACAAACCGGCTGATGCCGTGTTCTGTACCGATCCAGATAGCTCCGGAGTGGTCCTGGTAAACAGCATAAATCCGGTTATCAGGCAAACCGTCGCTTACCGTGTACCTTCTGATCATTCCATTGCTGAATTGATTCAGTCCGTTTTTTGTTCCCACCCAGATGGAACTATCCCGGCTTTGCATCACGCTGCGCACATCATTCTTGACGCCGCTATTTCTTCTCAGATACGACTGCACACGTCCATCTTTATAGCGGTTCAGTCCTGAATCTGTGCCGACCCAGATACTTCCATCGCGCGCTTCATAGAGAGAGCGTGCCGGGCTGGCGTCGGCCCGGTCGGGATCCAGCGTGGTAAATCTGGCTCGTCTGAATTGATTCAAACCGCCGGTTAAAGTGCCGGCCCAGAAACTCCCTTCGCGATCCCTGAGCATGGAAAGGACCACCTCGTTATTCAACCCATCTTTGGAGCTGAAACAATCAAACTTCTCTTTTTCACCACCAGACAGATGGCAGAATCCACCTCTATACGTGCCGACCCAGAGACCGTCCTGGTCCTGCATCATAGAGATTACGGGTGCATCGCGAAGGCCCTGTTTCGAGTTGTAATGAACGAGTTTTCCCGCAGATAGACGGTAAACGCCTGAAGACTGCGTTCCAATCCACAATGTCTCACCGTCTGCATGCAGTACGTTAATTTTTGTCCCAGGCAGAAGATGATCGATATTCTCTGATTGAAAGTCCCCATGCTGAATTCGATCCAGGCCATTGTTGGTGGCTACCCAGAGATCGCCATCAGATGTTTCTGCGAGCGCTTTGACAGAGTTGCCTGATAATCCCTGAGCAATCCTGTAATGGATGAATGTTCCCTTTTCAAACCTGTCTAAACCATTGGGAGTGCCGATCCACAGCTTGCCTTTCGCATCCTGGAGAAGCGCGTTTACGGAATCATCAGCAAGTCCTTCATTCCTCGAATATGTGCGAAACTCTCCCGCGCGATATTGCATGAGGCCGCCGCGAGAGGTTGCTATCCATAGATTGCCCTCGCGATCTTCCATCAATGTGTGGATCGTATTGCCCCTCATGGCCTTTGTGCTGCGTTTGTCAAAGATAGTGAAAGTGGCTCCATTGAATCGCACCAGCCCTTCCTGTGTTCCCATCCACAGGTAACCATCCTTTGTCTGAATGATGGCATTGACTGAGTTTTGCGGAAGCCCATCTTCAGTAGTCCACACCCGGTGAACAGATTGTCTGATGAAGTTGGCTGGATCCTCGGCGGAGGCCAACTGTGTGCTGAACAGCAGGAGCGCAATCCCGAGTAACCGGTAGACGCAATGGATGGTAAAGGCGTTCATGAGTGGCAACAACTTGAGCCCTCGGCTATTCACTAAGGACAACCCAGAACCCTCTCACGCGAGCCAGACTGGATCCCAGAAACGAATTTCTAACACATCTGGAGGCCGTGCGGATGATTATTCTTACTCAAATTTACGATCAGAGTTGCAGGTTTTATGCAATCGTTTTTTGCATTTTTCGATTAGAAGACACTAAGAAACAAGATCGCACTAGCCTGAAATTCTGGCCAAAGTTGTACTATTTCTTCGTGGCGCCGGACAGACATGTTGCCGGAATCTGTTATCGTGTATTGGATGGCTGCGCTGTTCAGCACCGGAAGGAAGCTCAGCGTCATTGTGCTGATTGCCTGCGGGATGGCGCAATTCTCCTGTCCACTTCTCTGGTCAATACCTGAATCGGAAAAGATCGCGGTTGTAAAGCACGGCTGCCACGAAAATCATCAGGAGCCGGCGCCAGAACACAACAAATGCTGCATTGCCTCACATTCACAACAGGCTGACGTGGCTGTCCGCTACAGCGCCCCTGAACTGATCGACAATCCTGAGAGTCCGGCTGCTGACTTGTCGGCCACATCGATAACAAAGGAGCTTTTTACTCGGAATCTTTATCCTGCCTTGCGATACCCTGGGTCTATATTGCGTATTTAGCGCGCTCTCGCCTTTGCCTCCAAATTGACAATATAAATCGTCTTGCGCGTTGAGTGTCTCTGATGAAAAGCGTTGCATACCTGCTTTTGTTGTTACTCTCATTTGTTAGTCCATCGTCTGTTGCTTCCCAGGAGGCAGCGCAGCAGCCGGATTCATCCTCATCCATGCACGGAATGCATCACGATCACGGGCACATGCAGCCCTCAACTTTTATGGATGAGATACTGCACCATGCGAACTCCGGCACCTCGGTTGAACCGAATTCCACCCCACATGCCATGCTGATGACCAGCAAAGCCAACTGGGACTTGATGTTTCATGGCGAGGCATTTCTCAATGTATTGCAGCAAAGCGGCCCGCGCGGTGATGACAAGGTGTTCTCCACCAGTTGGTTCATGCCCATGGCGCAGCGCCGGTTTGCTAACCATGTGTTGACAATCAGGACGATGCTCAGCCTCGATCCCGCAACGGTGACTCACCGCTTTTATCCGGAGATGTTCCAGCAGGGTGAAACTGCCTTTGGACGCCCGATCACTGACGGTCAGCACCCGCATGACTTCATCATGGAATTGGCGCTGCTCTACGACTACAAGTTAGGCGACAATGCGCTGCTTTCTTTCTATGCTGCGCCGGTTGGCGATCCTGCGATAGGGCCGGCTGCCTATGCGCATCGCAGCTCCGCCTCAGAGAACCCACTCGCCCCGCTGGGACACCACCTTCAGGATTCTACCCACATCCTCAACGATGTAGTCACCGCGGGCGTAACTTACAAATCCATACGCCTGGAAGCATCCGGCTTTCACGGACGCGAGCCGGATGAATTCCGCTGGAACATCGATTCCGGCAATTTAGATTCATGGTCCACACGCCTGACTGTCCAGCCCGGCCACAACTGGAGTGCGCAATATTCCTTCGCGCACCTCACCAGTCCGGAAGAGCTGCATTCGGAGGAAGACGCGCAGCGCATGACCGCTTCGATCATGTACAACCGTCCTTGGGCAAATGGCAACTGGTCAACAACGCTGCTGTGGGGCAGAAACCACTGGCTGCCCACCGGCAAAAACTTCAACGGCTACCTGGCCGAATCGACTCTGAACGTTGCCAGCAGCAATAATCTCTGGGGACGAATCGAAAACGCAGACCGCACGACTGAACTTCTGCTGCGCAATCAGCCCGAACCGCCGGGATTCGAAGAGAACTTTCTGGCGCGCGTGCAGGCATATACCGCTGGCTATGACCATCAATTCAGGATGATTCCACACCTGGCGACCGCCATTGGTGGGCAAGTGACCTTTTATAGCAAGCCGGAATTCCTGACGCCGCTGTATGGGAGGCATCCGGTGGGGGCAGTGTTGTTGGTGCGTATGCGGGCAGCTAACTAAGACTTTTTCACGCAGAGAACACAAATTACGCAGAGGGAACAAAGGCCTGACGGCCCTGACGTTTTTGTGCACCTCAATGTTCGGCGGTGGCGGTAACATGCGTGGCCAAGAAGAATTTCGTGTTAGGCTGTACTTACTTCAGATGCACCCAAAGGGCATCACTCCGCGATTCGAGAGGTCTACGGATGTCATTGCTACAGCCGTACCGTGGATGGTCTTTGCCTTTGGCGGAGCGCTGGTCGTGTTCTCAATCTGGGGTTTCTGGCTCTGCCGTTCGCTCTCTGATTCTTTTCTCACACCGCCGCAGCCGGGGATAAGCAGTCTCGTGACGGTGTTGAGTTGGCTCGTGCTCTTTTTGCCATTGGCCATTCTGGGAATTTTTGTGCTGTGGTTCACGCTCAAGCAAATGCTAAAAGACAAGTCCGTGGGCCGTTCTCAGGGTCGAATTCAGGTGGAAATCATGCCGCCGGAGTCTCAGAGCATCTCGCATTCCCGCGAATTGGAAAGACGGCATTTTGCACAGACGGTCACCGAGCCGCTGGATGAAGCTACCACTCTGCGCCTGGACAAACTCGCGGACCGTGCAGCACGAATTTTCAGCGTGACAGCCGGTTTGCTCCTGCTTCTGGGCGGTGTGGCAGGTTTTGTAATGATGTGGCTCTATTCGCATCGGCCAGTTGCTCGCACCTCATTGCCGTACGAGTTCGCCGACTTCCGGCTGACAACTCTACTTTCGGTAGGCTGCGGTCTGATTGTGATCCTCGGCTTGATTATCCTGCGGGAAACATTCAAGAAATCAGGGACGGAGTGGCTGGCGCCTTTACGAGTATTCACCCTGATCGTGAGCCGCCGGGCGGCAATGGAGCAATCAGCATGCGGGCGCAAAAACACATAAACGAATCAGTGCAGAAATTCCCCCTGTGCACCGTCTGCCACCTTTCCTGTCGAGTGCGCTGAGTAAAGTTAAGTTCGCCTGTTGGAGCCAAAGGATACAAGAGACCTTGATATACTGACAGGTATTCAGCATACAGATTGCCGCAATGAGCAACCCTGACCTCCGCCATTATCCGATTGCAAGGCGCTGCATCGCCTAGTGAGCATTTCATTGAAATGCTTAGTGCCTGCAATATATTCAAGTGAACTGCATTATTTCATGGCAGAGTCAATAAAGAGCTGTCACTTTGCTGTCACACTTGAGAGTGACAGCAGTGGGTGCTCCATCAGGAGACAGCCATGGAACATGACATGAGACGTGCCGTTTTGCAGCCTAAGCTGAATCAGCGATGCTCCGCCCGCAAGTGCGTTCACGCCGACAGTACAGAGCAACCAAGGGCACAGCAATAGCTTGAAAGGGTCATCGGATAACTTCCCAGGCCAATAGGAGAGTTTTAGGCAATGGAATTGTTCAAATGCAGCTAATTTAAATTCTCTAACTGATAGGTTTCGTGCTAATAGATTGGCAGAAGCAACATGAGACAATAACGAAAGTGCGCTCTCGACGAAAATTCTTCTTTGCGGTTGGCACTGGAGCCATCGTCCTCGGAATATTCTTTTCCTGGATGCTCGATACTGAATTTGGGATTGGTATGGGAGGGGTTCTGGAGCCTGTTTCACTTCTGCTCCTAGGATTGGGAAGTATCGCGGTATTGATAGATACCATTATTATCTCTGTCATGTTGCGCGCAATAGACGCGATTGTTTGGGGATCAATCACATTCACGTTTTCTGTGGTCGTGGTTCCCTTTTTGGTATCTCTCTTGCACTTCGAGGTGCATGTTCACTCTTGGACAGGAGTATTGCTAGTGCCGTGGCTCCTCTGCTGTCTCATTAGCCTGATTTTATTAGTGGTCGGCGTGGTTCGAAAGATCTCCCAACGCCAGTGACTTACCATTAATAGCCAAGCTCAGACAGGTAGCAAAGATATCTATCAAGAGACTTGATCATCGGTACGAGTACGAAGCATATCAAATGAATCGTCACAGGCCTTTCTCACTGCTTACAGTTACACTTCAATTTCTGTCCGGTCACCCGCTCTAGCCAAGTTCTAATCATTTTGTTGTTGAGTTCTTGAATTTCTGGATGCATATTCAAGCGTGTTGTACCTTCGCCACCCAAGCCATGCCTCAGAGGCTCTAGTTGTCCAGTGGGCCAAGTCCCACATCCAAAATCGCCACACCAAGGCTTGGGATCCCCATTCTTGTCAGTGTGCAGGAAGCTAGTGCTATCCATTAAAGGATGAATGGCCACTCCAAAAGTGCCCATCGCCTGATCATGCGCACCGGCATTGATCTGTGATTGCACGGCTCGCATCTCCGCCTGCACGAAATTGTCCCGAATTTCTTTTGCTTCCGCTGGAGACTGGTTCGTGGTTCCGTCTCTCATGGAATGTTCTGGCGACCAGACCGGGGCCTGTGACCACTTATCGAACCATCTACTACCCTGCTGAATCAGTGTGATGTCCCTTTCTGCTATACCACAAGGAGACAGTGCGTTCTTTATAATCTGGTCATGAGCTCCAGGCGACCACATTCCTGAAGGATCACGATCGTTAACAGGTGAATTATTCACGTATGTGTAATAGTTTAAGCCCGAGGGTGGACCCGCAGGATCCGCGCTGATGAATCGCCCTATTGTCGGGTCGTAGTACCGCGCTCGATAAAAGTAAAGTCCAGTCTCGGAATCAAACTCCCGTCCGGCATACTTTACGGTATTGGAGTTCATTCCTGTAAATCCGCTCAGATTGCCAAAAGAATCATAGACATAGCTCGCGGCTATGTTACCGGAGTCATCTGTTAACGAAGTAATGGAGCCGAGACCATCGGCCAGATAATAATTCGTTTCCACGCCTTTGACCACTGCAAGTGGTTCGTCAATTCCCAGACTGTTAATATAGCGTGCCGTTGGTGTGCCCGACGCATCTGTTTCTTCAACCAATGCATCGCCATCATAAATATAAACAACCGTACCGCTCGCCGATTGCTTAAAGATGCGGTGCCCGTATGCGTCATATTTGAACGTGACAGAGGAGCCGCTCGGTAGAATGACAGCAGTCAATCGGTTCTCGAAATCCCATTTATATGTAGTTATACCGATTGAATCAGTTTTGGTCTGCAGATTTCCATTTTTGTCGTATGTATATGTAACACCTTGTTGAGATAGAAGCTGATTAGAAGTGTTATACGCATACTGTGGCACTGTACTCGAGCTTAGGCGATTTCCGGCAGCATCATAGCTGTATGATTCCGTGATATTCAAATCCCTGACTACCTGAGTCAGCCTGTAGAGGCTGTCATAACTGTAGCCATAGCTCGTCCCGGTCACTTGATCGGTCTTGGTAGTACGATTACCGACCTCATCCACTGTATAGGCATTACCATCAATGATCCTATCTCCGATGGTATGGCTCACACTCAATAATTGTGATAATGCATTATAGGAATATGACGTATTAACACCATTTGAGCGCGAGAGACCGATGCGGCGCCCCCATGCATCATATGTAAACCCGAATACATTGTTCTGGAAACCAGAAATGCCAGTTACTCGATTGAGCACGTCATATGAATAAACCTGGGTTCCACCCTCAGGATCGGTCAGAGAAGTACGATTCGAGTCAGGATCATAACCATATGAAAGGGTGAACTGCCGGTTTGGCAGGAAGCTGTAAGCGATTGTCGTCCTGATAAGCCGATCCATGCTGTCGTAGGAGAACTGATAGCTGCTGACCGAATCGGTTACCTGAGTTAGCCGACTGACGGCATTCCAAGTAAATGTCACCGTCGTGGAATCGGGATAAGCCTTCTTTACCAGCCTGTTCAGGGCATCATAAGTAAAGTTTACGGTTTGGCCATTGGAGTTTGTCAGGCTGCTGAGGCTTCCAACTGCATCATAGGTGTAGTTTTCTGTTAGACCATTAGGAAATGTTGTCTGGGTTGCTCTCCCCTGAGAGTCGTAAGCAAAAAGCGTAGCGTGGCCGAGCGCATCGCTAATGGCAGTGAGATTTTTTTCAGTGTCGAAAGTATAATACGAGGTGTTACCAGCGGCATCCGTTAATGAGTTCAGATTGTCGGCGTCATCGTAAATATACGAAGTGGTTTTTCCATTGCCGTCAGTCGCGGCAATACGCCGACCACGTATGTCGTAGGTCATCTGAACAGTGGAGCCGTCGAAGTACGTGATTTTTGTGCCTCTATTCATCGAATCGTAGGAAAATTCAGTGGTACGACCGATAGAATCGGTAACCGATGTTCGGTTGCCTCGCCCATCATAGGTATATTTTGTTATATTCCCTTGAGCATCAGTTACCGATGAAATGAAGCCCGCTGGGGTGTAGGTCATGGTGGTTTTATTGCCAGATGGATCGGTAATTGTAAGGAGTTCTCCCTTGGAATTATAGCTGTAGGTTGTTTTCGCGCCAGAGTGAAAGCCATCGGGAGGTGGCGTGGTCGTAGTGAGCAGATTGCCATTTCCATCGTAGGTGTTGACGGTAGTATGTCCTATCGCATCGGTTGCGGTTAGAACCTCACTGAAACTATTGTAAGTATAACTTGTAGTGATCGTCGAAGAACCCACCTGTATAGAACGGCTGAGGACATTGCCCATTGCATCTCGAGTGAAGGTGGTTGTCCGCCCAAGGGCATCACTCGATGAAGTCCGATTCCCGTTGGAATCATAAATAAAAGAGTTGTTCCCGCGAACCCCACATGAGGCACAACCGGCCCCCGACAGCGAAGTAATCGCACTCCGTCCGCCAAAGGTTCCCGAATTATAGGTGGTGATTCTCTTCATCGAATCGGTAACTTGAGTGTGGCCAGTTGAGCCGTAGCTCACTGAGACACTCTCTGCACCGGCTCCACGGATAGAGGTCAAGCCGCGCCCGCCACTGTCGTAAGTGTGAGCCTCAATGGTCTTTCCATTGCTGTCGGTAACGTCAGTCAGCATGCCGGCGAAGTCATAACTCATGTTGAGCTTCGAATTGTCGGCATACGTTACCTTTATTAGCCGTGCTGAACTGTCATAACTATAGGTCGCGATCGTGCCAACAGAATCACTGATGCTCTGAGCCGGACGTAATCCACCTGTGTAATTAAATGTCAAAATGCGGCCCGACGCATCCGTAACACTCAGGATACGATTTGAAGCATCATAGGCTATGGATATTCGATTGCTATTGCGATCGACTATAGCTATAAGATATCCATTGCTGTTGAAGATGCGCTTGCCCCCCTCCGGAAACACCATGGTATAGAGTTTGGTTGCGACATCAAATTGCAAGGTTGCGTGTTCATCATTGGGCGACACTAGTAAGAAAGCGCCGGGCGCTGAGCCTGCTTGGAAGATCCAGACCGCACCAGTACTTTCCCAGTATTGCAGCAGGCTACCTGGAGGCATCGAGGTCGGAGTAGCCAACCGCTCATCATAGGTTGACCGCCAACTATTCCCAAAAGTACCAACTAACTCAATGGGATTATTAGTTTGCCACAAACTGTTCCAAGTGCGAGAAATTTGAATCCCACCACCCAGTCCTGGCAGCGAATAGTCATTCTGCGTCACCCAGACATTCCCATTAACAAGATTGATTGGGCTACCCGCCGCTTGCTCGCAATCTTTCGTTGGTCCCAGTTCCGGCCTCGGCCTCGGCCGCAGGTGCGGCTGTCGGGTGCCAGTTAAGTCTGCGGTTTGTATGCCGCCAATGGCGCCATTCAATGAACTGGTCACTAAAAGACCGTCAGACGTAACTGCGAGACGATCGCCCAAAGGACCATCGATTTCACCCGCAAACAGGGGCTGCCTTGGATCCGTGAGCTTGACCAGCAGTACTTTCTTTTCGCCCGTCCCGATCAGGGCAGTCGTGCCATACAGGACCACATCGATGGGCGAAGCGGGCAGCTTGATCATGCTGAGTACCTCGGGCGAGGTAGGATTCGTCATGTCCACTACAGTCAGGACTCCACCAGGACCGAAAGAACCCGGCACGTCCGGATCCGCAGCGCTACCTAAGCCAACCACCACGGCTACAGGCTTCTGCACAGTATTGCCGTTGGCATCCAGTACGGAATCAGTTAGCTGCCCAAGGGCTACGGCTCTACCTGAATCGAGTGAAGCAGGGGCAAGCTTCAGGATATCTGCATACGCAGGAGGCGCGGGACTGGTGGGATCTGCCACAACAAATGAAATGGTATTGGGAATTGATCCAGGCACTACGCCTGCTGAAACAACATATGTCTGGGTTACTGGATTAAAAGGATCAGAATCGGGCACGAGGAATTCTCCTGCCTGAATACCAAAGACCATGTAATGATGTCCGCTGGCATCATTCACCGGAATAGTATTGACAACCGCATCCCGGGCAAATCCCTCGCCGTCTGTTGTAATCTCCTGTCCGAACTTGGTGGGATCGTGCGTAAAGACATCATCGTATTCAGTAATCGCCTGTTGCAGATCTACAACCTGGATTCCAAGAGGATAGGTGCCTGAGTAAGCAAAGTTGCCTTGCAGGGTCACACGCAGCAACTGACCTTCATTGACCGTGCTCCCGGTAACACTTACGGCCCCCACCCGCTGAATCTGGCCGCCACCCACGTTATACAGCCAGAGATTAGAAGGCAATCCGAAGTCGAATGCGCCCACGCCAGCGCCCACGGCCAACAGATCACCGCCGCCGAGTACTGAGGCGTTTTCCTCGCCCGCGCTGTCCTGTGCCCGGCCTATGAAACCAGCCGTGCCCATACCGACCTCAATTGGATTAGAAGGATCGGTCAGATCGTAGGCATGAATGAATGACAACGTAGCGTTTTCCTGTTTGGCTATGTAAGCCCGGCCGCCCATGACCACGACACGCGTGGAAGAAAACGGATCCGTTCCGCCGAGAACTTGCGGTCCGACGGTTGTAAAGCCGATGGGGCTGGCGGGCTGGATCAGGCTCAAGGCTGGTTTTGTCGGATCGGCTACGTTGTCCAGATCCTTAATGTTCGAGGTCGCCTGGATGGTGTAATGCACGCCGAACTTCAGGCCGGAGACAGGCCGAATGGTCAACGATGAAACCGCGTCGGCGGAGCCAAGCGAACTGATGACCGCGCCATTTCTGTAATCGATGCCGCTCAGTTGCAGCTCAGGTAGAGGGCTTCCGTCGTCTGCGACCAAGCTGATGTTGCCTGGAAGGTTGGTTACAGGTTCACTGAATAGCACCTGCACAAAGGTATCTACCGGAACTTTCTGAGTATTGGCAGTTGGATTTGTACTGACAATCTCAGGGGCTATTCCAACCTTAATATCATTGTTGCTGCCACCGGCCGCCACAACCAGGAAACTCCTGGTGGATGTTACGGTTTGCAGAAAGGCGGTAACGCCAGTGGCAACGATTTTGTAGATTCCCGAACCCCAGGAAACAAATTTATCCGTCAATCTAAAATCCTGCGTGAGCGGATCGTTGGCGGCATCCGGGGCATCCGGCTGAGCAGCCAACGGCACTCCATTGATAGTGACGTTGGGCGGCTGAGCTATTGAACTATCCACTTTGAAAGCGAGAATCAGCGGCGTTCCATCAGTAATCAAACCGTTCGCGGGAATGCGTAGACCGTTTGGGTCCAGTGTAAACAAGCTAATAGCAATCTTAGGAGTCGGCGGCGGCGGTGCTGGCGCAGGCACCACCATGTCAGCAAACGCAACATTCCTGTAGTACTTGAGAAGCGGACCGGCAAAGTCGTTGACTGTTTTGTCGGTTAGTGCCACTACTTCAGCGGCGGTGGTGGTCACGGCGTGGCCATTGCCGTCGTAGGCGATGACCTTAACGGTTCCACCGTTGTAATGAGGATCAGAGAAGGTAAAGCTTCCATCCGGCTGCGTCCTGGCTCCCGTTGCACCAGCAGGTACCGCATGGGATGGAGGGTTGCTGTCAACGGTCACAAAGGCATTCGACACACCGACAAAGACGTTATCTCCTGTCTTATTGACTGTTCCATCCGGCAGTGTGCCTCCAGGCGCGACCGCATAGCGAACACGCCCTGTAATGGACCCGCCCAGCGAGATACCGGGCAGCGCGTCATTTGCCATCCATATAAGGTACATGTCGGCTTCCAGTCCCAACTCGGCTACTGGAGGAACACTGAAAACTGTGTCAAGCACCTGACCCTCAAAGTCAGCCTGAGCTAAGAGCATATTGAGATCAATCAGACCTCGGTAGGGGAATGAGGCCGTGACCACCTGAGCCGTTGATCCCTGGCCCTGCGGAAGGGCGAAGTCGACATCCTCGAATGTCACCTGACTGTTGTCTGGCGTATGCATGCGACTGAAGACCTGGAAGAAAGCTCCGGGAGGCGCATCGGGCGGCATCGAGAACGCGACTTTTACTTCCTTCTTGAACGCTGGGCTGCCAGGCGAGGTGATCTTCAAACCACCACCAAAGATACCGCCTGGCACGTCGGGACGCTCGGAGAACTTGTCAGGGCCAAAAGCCTCGACCTTAAACGTTACTCCTTTGTCGAGTGCGCCTTGTGGAATGATCATCGCCACCCCGCCGGGTCCTGTCACGGTTCCGCCGCCCGGACCAACGGCTACAGTGCCATCCGCAGCAATAAACTGGCTCTTCGTGAAGGTTGCTGTTGCTCCATTCGGATCTGTCACCGTGATCTGCAGCACATCATTGATGGTGCCCACGAAGTCACCAGAGACCGATCCATCATTTAAAGCGGTCAGTGACAACACGAGACCGCTGCTCTGATCGATGATGAGGACTTTGGTTCCTGGCGGCAGCGAGCCTGCCGGGGCGCCTACATGGATGTTGCCGTTGGTATCCGGGAAGCTGAAGGTTAGCGCATTCGGATCGAAGTTAAGGAGCGCTACTGCCTTGGTCGTGAATGAGGATGGCGGCACGATCACTGCGCTGCCAAAATTGTCTGCCAGTCGTGAGACCTGAATCGTGTACTGGGTGGCTGGATCGAGGTTCTTCTGCGGCGCGAAGGAGAGGACTGTGCCTGAACTGGAGAGCACAAAGGGTTGCAAGGCTACCGGCGTACCCGCTGATGCTGTGCCCTTCAACAACACCAGATTGCCCTGGGAGATCGATTGCGGATTGATTGGCGCAGTGGTGGTGACCGTGATCACCGTGCTTGCCGGGACACCGAGAGCACCATCGGCAGGTGAGACCACTGCGTTGGTCACTGTGCCGGAAAGAGTGATGTCCAGAGGCGTGGTCTGGCCAGCCGTGACCTGCACCGATGCAGTACCCAGGAGGTTGGTATGCGGCACGCCAGCCTTTACGTTGGCCGATCCTGAAAGCGCGGGCAGGATGTAGCGTCCATCGGCTCCGGTAATGCTTACCAGCGGGAGCAAATCAGTTTGTACAAGCGCCTGCACTGCTCCGGCGCTGGTGGAAACTGTGCCCTGTATGAATCCGGAAGGAGCGGAAAGCTCATAGAAGACGTACTCGCCGCCTTCAGTCACTCCCGGAAGTCCGGGTGAGGCCACGGACGTGAGATTGGCGCCATAGATTTGTGCCAGCGCCACCGTCACGATGCGCGGTATGCCATCGACACGCTCCACTTTCGTGAGCAGGAAGCTGTGCGCCGGGTTCAGGCCAGTGGCTGAAGTTGAAAGCTGGGCCGGGGTGTTGAGCGTCTCACCGGAGAAATCAACCACGACTTCCTGTAGCGGGCCCAGGCTGCTGGAGACTGGAATGAAATCTTCAAAGGTGATGCTTTGAATGGAGATGGCAGTGTCTTCGCTCAACGCGCCGCCGGGAACTGAGAGCGTGGTCACCCCATCACTCAGAACCAGAGGACCGCTGCCACCGGGCTGTCCACGCACGCCTTCCCTGCCCGCCAGAATGTCAAGGTGCACTTTGCCGGTGAGCAATTCAGCGTTGGCAAACTTGCGCGAAGGCACGACCGGGAACTTTGCGCCCAGAGTTGCACCGGTGGGAGCAATGGCGTTGTACAAGACAATGTCCTCAGAGCGGTTCTCTTCAGAAACCACATCTCCGGACTTCAAAGAAAATTTTTCTGAAACGTTGGCCTGGATGACAGTGCCCGATGGAACGTAGCTTGTCGCTTGCACTCCGAGCGTCGCAGTCGCCGTGCCGCCCGAAGGAGGCAGAATGGCAGGACTCAAACTGCCACTGCTGGTGGATGACGGAGAGAGCACCTGCATGTCAATCCCGGTCAGGGCGTTGCCGGGATTGGGAACCGTAATCGGCGGATCAACCGTATCAGGAACCACCAGCGCGTAAGCTCCGGGAGCAGGCAGCGTTACACCGGCGTTGCCATTCACGGCCTGAATATTAGGACTGACCATGGTCCAGGCGTGCAGAGCAGGATCGTAGATGACCAGATGCGAGACCACATTGGGAAGCTGTGTGACGGTTGCGGAAATGTTGGCTACAGATGAACTAGCACGGACATCGAAAGCCGCGATGGGCGACCATCCCAGAGGCAGCAGTCCGGGCAAACCCTGTCCGGAGAGGGACGTTAGCTGCATGGTGGTTCCGTCCATCACCGTCCCTGCTGGAATTGAGAGAGCCACGTTGCCCGATTTAACCGTTCCACCTGCCGAACCCACCGGCACCGGAGCAGCAAGGGGCGTGACACGCGCGTCAACCGGGACGGTGCCCACTCCTTCCTGCACAAACACTTCACGTTCTACGGTGGTGCTGCCGGGGCTGCTCACATTCACGAACAGATGGGAATCGCTGACTTGCAGTGAATAGCGACCACGAGTATCGGTCTGATCGGCAAGACCGGTCTTGGCAATGGCCTGAACGCTCGCGCCCTGCACCGGGAAGCTGGTCACATCGGAGAGTACCTGTCCCACAACTACGCCATCGGCGGCCACACGCACGCCACGCGAAGCTGTCTGCACATTTCCGGCCTGGTCAGTGGCCTGCACACTGACGGTAAGGGTGTCTCCGGGATTGGCTCCAGCAGGAACCGACAAGCTGGCTTGATAGGGAGCGCTGGTGAACGTCCCTAATGCTGCTCCATTTACGTTGATGACCACCTGCTGCACGCTGAAGTTGTCATCCACGGTCACGCTGATCTGGCCGCTATGCAGCCGGGAGATATGGTCCGGAGTAGAAATCTGAACGATGCTGGGCGGGGTCTTATCGATACTGATCGTAATGCTGCCGGTGGCTACGTTACCGGCTACGTCTGTGGCCTGTCCGGAGATGTTCTGGTTCTGGCCTTCAGAGGCGACAAGCGCCGATGATGGACAACTGGCCACTCCGGAGAGATTGTCTGTGCAGCTATAGCTCACCGTGACATTGGCGTTGTTCCAGCCAGCGCCGTTGGGCGGAGGGGCCGCTGAGGCAGTGATTGCCGGTGGAGTTTTATCAATATTCAGAGTGTTGGCAAACACAGCGGTGTTTCCGGCCTGGTCAACAGCCTGGGCGGTAACGTTTTCATTTGCGCCTTCTGCCGAAACCGTAGCCGGCGGCGGGCACACCGCAATTCCTGACAAGCTGTCAGAACACAGATAACTGATCACCACATCGGTATTGTTCCAGCCTGCCGAATTGGGAGCGGGTGCAGTGTTGGCGCTGATCAGCGGAGGCGTCTTATCAATATTGATGATGGCGGTGGCAGTGCCCGATTTGCCTGCCTGATCCGTAACTGATCCGGAGACGCTCTGCGCTTTGCCTTCAGTCATGACCGCAACCGGGGGCGGGCAGCTCAAGATGTCTGACACGCTGGGCGTGCAATTGAAGCTGACCGAAACATCGGTCTTGTTCCAGCCAGCCGCATTGGCCGCAGGTGCAAGCAGCGCGCTGATCAGCGGTGCAGTCTTCTCAATGTTCAAAACCACCGTGGAAGCGGCGGTATTGCCTGCCTGATCGCTCACGGTGGCGGTAATCTGCTCCGCCTTTCCTTCCGCGCTTACCACCTGCGGCGCAGGGCAGGCCACTACCCCGGACAGGTTGTCAGAGCAGGCATAGGAAACTGTGACATCGCTGATGTTCCACCCGGCTGCATTAGGTGGCGGCGCAGGGGTCGATGTAATCAGCGGCGGGGTCTTGTCGATGCTGACCTTGACTAGCGCCTGGGCTGTATTCCCCGCATTGTCTACCGAGGTCCCGGTGATGGACTGGTTGGTCCCTTCGACATCGACAGGAACAGGCGCGGGACAGGTGGCGATCCCAGAGTCAGCATCGCTGCATGCAAAAGTCACGGTGACGGCAGTATTGTTCCATCCCGCCGCATTCGGAGCAGGCGTAATAGTCCCGGAGATTACCGGGGACGTGCGGTCGATTTTCACCGTGAGAATTGTGGTGGAGCTGTTGCCCGCGGCATCGGTGGCAACGATGTGCAGTACCTGAGGCCCATTTGCACCCAGGTTGATCGCCGCTGAAGTAAAGGTACTGCCCTGAAGCGGGACATTTGCACCTTCAACGGTAACGACGACTGGCGAAGCATCCAGCACTGAGCCGCTCACGATCAGGGAGACAGCATTGGTAAACACTCCATCTACAGGCTGGGTAATAGTGATCTGCGGCGGAATGGTATCCACCACAAACGATGATGTTGCCGTAGCTGTATTTCCGGCAAAATCACTCACGCGTACAGCGATGGAATGCGGTCCATCTGCCAGGGAAGCTACCGGAGCGCCGCTCGCTCCGGTATTCATGGCGGTGAACTCCGCCGTATGGTCTACGCCATCGATGGAGATGCGGAACGAAGTGACGTCAATTCCGCTGCCGGAGTCAGAATATGAAACCGCAATCGGCAGCCGGTTATTGCTGGTAAAAGCTGCCGCCGGAGGCGCAGTGATGCTGATGGCGGGAGCTATGGTGTCCACAAAGAACGGCTGCGGCACTACCGCCGCCTGATTTCCCGCGCGATCAATTACCGTAACTTCCACCTGGTGCGGGCCTTCACTCAAAGCCTCGCTAGCCTGCAATGCTCCTGAGGCGCCAGTCTCGTTGGCGCTCATGCCGGCGGTGTGGTCTGTTCCATCCACGCGCAACGCGAACTGGTGGGGATCAACTCCGCTGCTGTCGTCTTGGTAGGTCACCACAAAGCTGGGCGTAGCTGTTTTCAGGAGAGCGTTAGCGGCGGGAACCTCGATGTTGTAGGCCGGCGGCGTGGTATCTACGGCAAACGCTGATTCGGCATTCGTGATATTCCCGGCCTTGTCTGCAACCTGGGCACGCAGGTGGTAGGTCCCGGCAGCCAAAGGCGTGGAAATAGTCCCTGAAACCTGACTCACTCCTAATGTGAATGAAGAGGTGACCTCGCTCTCGGCCCCATTCAACGGTTGCAGGAAGATGTGAATGGAATTTGCATCAACGCCTGAAAGCGCATCGGAGTAGGTCAAGACCACCGCCGGCGTCAGGTTGTTGGTAAAAGCATTATCAGCAGGAGAGGTGAAGGCCGCAGTTGGAGCCGTCACATCCACCTGGAAGGCCGCTGACTGTTCCGCAACATTTCCAGCGCGGTCAGCCACTGTCACCCGCAACTGATGGGTCCCTTCCGAAAGCGCCGCTGAAAATACGCCTTGAACCGAACTGGCTCCAATGCTGAAGCTGGAGGTCACGTCAGTTCCGTCAACCAACACATGTACGGAATTGACGTTAATGCCTGAACCCGAATCGGAATATTGGGCAACCGCGCTGGGTGTACGGGTATTGATCGCTCCCAGGGGAGAAAGAATGGTGAGTTGCGGCCTGATTGTATCAATCAGGAAGGTGGAACTGGTTTGACCGGTGTTTCCAGTCTGACTGGTAATCTGTGCGGCAATGGTGTGATTGCCCTCCGCCAGGGATCCTTGCAGCAGGCCCGACGCAGCCGTGCCCGTTATCGACAGGGAAGATGTGACGTTCACGCCATCTAGTGAAACCTGCAATGAGGAAGCATTCACGGCGGTGTTGTCACCATAGAACACCTGCACCTGCACGCTGCCGGTGTTCAGAATGGCCCCGGGCGCGGGCTGTGTGATGTGAATGTCAGGGATGGCGGTGTCAACGATGAACGTGGAGGTAGCGCTGCCCTGGTTCCCTGCCTTGTCTTTAATGGTGGCTGTGACCGTGTGGCTTCCATCGCCGAGGGTGCTGGTACCGGAGGCCACATTCTGGTTCAAAGTAAGGCCCAGCGCTGCGCCATCCACATTTACCTGCAAAGTATTTGCATCAATGGCCTGATCGTCAGTGAACTGGACAGAAAACTCCACAGTTGACGATCCGTGCCGGGTCCCCGGCGCAGGGTGCAGGATGGTAATCACCGGCGCCGCAGTATCTACATTGAAGGAGGCAGACGCGCTGACGTGATTTCCCGCCTTATCGGCGATGGTGGCGACAATGCTATTGGGGCCGGTGGCCAGCGGAGTTCCCAGAACAGCAGTGGCCCCGGTGGCGGTAGTGGTGAAAGCCGAGGTGCGGTCTACGCCATTGATACTTACGCGCAACGTAGAGGAATCAATGGCAAAGTTATCGCTGTACGCAAGCTGAATCTGGGGTGTAGTCGTGTTGAGATATGCGCCCGCAGCCGGTTGCAGAATCTGCAATGACGGCGGCGTCACATCCAGTTGGAACTGTGACGTGGACTGGGCTGTATTTCCGGCATTGTCTTTGATGGAAGTGCTGAGCGTGTGCGGACCAGGACTCAGGGCCAGAGATGCAGGAAGATCGGCAGTGGCCTCATCCGAACGCTTCACAAAAAGGCTGGTGCGGTCTACGCCATCCAGCAAAACCTGCAAGGTGGTGGTATTCACGCCTGAAGCTGCGGTTTCGCCTGCTCCGGGGAGGTCCTGATAATGCAGATCCAGATGGGCCTGGGGTGTGTTGATGGCTGAATTCGTGACCGGGACCGCAATCGTCAGCAGCGGAGGCGTATGGTCATGGCTCGTGCCGCCGAGATTAATGCGGAGATATGATCCAGGCTTGCTCGCTAACGTTACTACCATGGTGGTCACAGGCGTGAGAGTGACGCTGCGGTCGAGCGTAAAAACGTTCTGGTTGAAGTCCGAAGGAACGGCAACCTGGGTATTGTTGACGGTGATGGTGGCGGAAGAAACGCGGTCCGTACCATCTGCCTCGCCGCTTTGGATATGCAAATTAAAAGGTGATCCCACCCATGCGGGGACTTGTACCGTGGTCGTATAAGTATTGGGGTTGCCGGTAGTGCGAACATACTGCTGTGGCCCAAAGAACCCGACGGTGGCTGTTGCTCCTCCTGTGGCCTGCATTGTAAGCGGCATCATGGGAGTCTTGAGTCCGGAAAGATTCGGCAGGGCCTGTTGGATCCCGGCATTCGCGATGGAATGTCCGTGCGTCAGCGCATGGTTGACTTCGTTAAGCCCTGATCCACTCAAAGAAGTCCACATCACCGGACGGCGGACAGCCTGCCCGCCCATAGGCATGGTGAGTGACCACACTGAGGTAGCAAAGAAGCAATATGCTAATAAGAGAGCGCAGGCCTTCCTGGCGAACAGTAACAACGCGCGCTTAGCCGGGTTCCGCATTGAGATAAACTTCTCCTGTCCAAGAGAGACAGCACACCTGTCCCTCCGCAACTTGCATCTATTACGCAGAAACTACCCGCGTGATTGTTCCTGAATCAGTCTCGCTATCCGTTGCGGTAAGGAGCACGCTCAACTTGCCGCAGCACGATCAAACTTGTCTCGCTTCTCCATCACTTGATGGGAAGCTGTCCGTCCAACTGGACCATCTCCGCCGTGGAAAGAATGCGGCCTTTATAGACCGCCAGATAAGCCATCTTCCCGTTCAATGCTCCGGCCATTGGGTCGAATGTCACGTTGCCGATCCGGAATGGCTGGTTGGTGGCATTCGCAAATCCCAAAATCCCCGAACCGTCGCTCGCAGATGCTTTCGGCAATTCCACAGCGTTGAAGAACAGGTGCGCTGCCGAACTCACTCCGCTCGTTCCATCCCAGGTAAATGCCACCTGTATCCACTGACCGGCGGGAATCACT